>Ga0068852_100002125_pt1 | contig 13576 bp, 13 predicted proteins | sample KBSCornC22_FD_66594 | JGI IMG/M metagenome (GOLD analysis project Ga0068852, IMG submission 66594) | Corn rhizosphere microbial communities from Kellogg Biological Station, Michigan, USA - KBS Corn C2-2 | ecosystem: Host-associated > Plants > Roots > Rhizosphere > Soil ... | reverse complement strand
CGTCCGCCGTGAACTCGGCATCGACCTGGACGAAGACCGCCTCAAGGAAGCTGGTAATTACAAACTCGTATGGGACACCAAGGCCCAGGGATCGCTACCTATATGGGACAACCCGGCAATTGTGGATAACCTGGAAGGTGGCGGTCATGGCATCATCGGTCACTCAAAGGGCTGCCATATGTCCTCAACGCTTGAGGTGTACTCGCTGGATCACAACGAAGTCGTTTCCGTCGATGGCAAATTATCCCACAACGAAGAATACTCCAAAGTCCACTGGATCGACCCATTTGACATCCTGAGCGCTCCTGAAGGCACATATCACCCTGCCTTTGTTGATATGGTTCATGATAGCCTCGACGCTGTCACGACGCCTAAACCGGCAACATCGTACGAAGACAAGCGTCTCCGCACTGTCGGCCATATCGCTCGCCTAAGGAGTGAGCTTGCTGCACTCGATGCTCGACAAGATGAGCTACAAAAACTCGATACCGCTCTCCACGGTACAATCGATAAGCGTACGCTATAATAGTGCCCATGAGTAAGCGCGTTCTCGTTACTGGCATTAATGGATTTGTAGGCCATCATCTCGCACGCAATCTACAGGCTAAGGGGCATGCTGTGATTGGCATTGGTAGTGAACCAACTGTTTCAGATGACCTGAAAACCATTGTCGATACCTACCTTGCGTGCGATCTGTCAGACCCGGAAGCGGTGGCTGCGCTTGATCTGAAAGGTACCGACGCCCTCATCCACCTTGCTGGCCTTGCAAGTGTTGGCCAATCATTTTCTGAACCAGCAAAGTTTATCTCGATAAATGCCGCAATCACGGTTAATATCCTTGAAAACCTGCTGGTTTCGAGTCCTGAAGCACGCTGCGTTATCGTCAGCAGTGGTGCGCTCTATGACGGTAATCAGCAAATGCCGATCAGTGAATCAGGCAAGGTCGCCTACAACTCGCCCTATGTGGTTAGTAAATTGGCAACTGAAAATCTTGCTGAGTATTACACGGGTCGAGGCCTCAACTGTGTCACTGTTCGACCATTCAATCACATTGGCCCCGGTCAGCGACCTGGCTTTTTGCTGCCAGACCTAGCAGAGAAATTACGCGCCCGTATCGGTAATGAACCGCTACTGGTTGGGAATCTCACTACAAAGCGCGACTACACCGATGTGCGTGACGTCGCCGAAGCCTATACAACACTCGCTACGAGCGACCATGCGCCCGAACACACTCTCTACAACGTTTGCTCTGGTGTAAGTCATGAAGGTGAAGAAATCCTTGGTTATCTAGCATCTGCGATGAATATCGAGAAGCCGACAACCGAAGTTGATCCGAAGCTCATGCGACCAAATGACGTCTTAGATATCCGCGGCGACAGTAGCCGACTATTGGACGAGTTTGGCTGGAAGCCCAGCTACAGCCTTGAGCAGACAATCAAAGACTTTGTCGAAGCACTAAACTAAAATACCCCCGATAAAAATCGCGGGGGTGTTTTAGTTATCTACAGTGACCTACGCAACGAGTGATTCGACTGCGAGATCGTGTTTGACCATCAGACTGACGAGACCATGGAAGTTAACCTGGCGCTTCCAGCCAAGCACTGTTTCGGCCTTTGTAGGATCGCCGAGTAGGATATCAACTTCGGCGGGACGGAAAAAGTCGGGGTTAATCTTGATGAGCTCGTCACCAGTTTCGGCATTGACACCGACCTCGTTGATGCCTTCGCCACGCCATTTGATTTCGACACCCGTCTCGCGGAATGCAAGCTCACAGAACTCACGGATAGTGTGCGTTTCACCGGTTGCGAGCACGTAGTCTCCCGGCTCATCCTGCTGCAACATGCGCCACATGCCTTCGACATAATCGCCGGCATAGCCCCAGTCACGCTTGGAGTCGAGATTGCCGAGTTCGAGGTACTCTTGCTTGCCAAGTTGGATGCGAGCAGCCGCGCGGCTGATCTTGCGAGTCACAAACTCTGGACCGCGGCGTTCGCCTTCGTGATTGAAGAGAATACCGCAGCTGGCATGTATGCCGTAGCTTTCGCGGTAATTCTTGGTAATCCAGTGGCCGTAGAGCTTAGCGACGCCATAGGGGCTGCGAGGGTGAAAGAGGGCTTCTTCGTCATAGCCTTTGTTTGGTCGGTTGTAGTCAAGGCCGCCAAACATCTCAGAAGTTGAGGCCTGGTAGAAGCGGGCAGTTTTTTCGAGACCGGCGAGGCGCATGGCTTCGAGCATATTAAGCACGCCCTTGCCGGTAACGTCGGCAGTGAGAATTGGATCGCGAAATGAGTAGCCGACGTGACTGATAGCCGCAAGGTTGTACACCTCGTCAGGCTTGATCTGCTGCATGGCGCGGGTGAGGGCGGAAATATCGAGCAGATCCGCCATGACGATTTCGACGTATGGCATTTCGCCTTTTATCTGGTTGTAGCGAGGGTGGCTAGCCTCCATTTGTCCTCGTAGGACGCCATAAACTTTATAACCTTTTTCGTGTAGGAGTTTTGCTAGATGTCCACCATCTTGTCCGGCAATACCTGTAATAAGTGCGCGCTTTTGTTCGGCCATTCAATCTTCCTCGTCGCTTTGTTATTTAGAAGCCAATTTCTGGCTATGCTCTTCTAGTATACCGTATCAGTCATCTGTTATCTATGTCGAAGGCAAATAAAATAGGGTAAAATGGACATACCTAAAGACGGAGACAAAATGGCTGCAAATGTGCCGGCGGGCTTACGCGACAACAAAGATATCCTTGCATATGTTGATGGCCTGGTAGGACGGGATGGTTACCATATCAAAGCGACCGACCTGGACAGGCCATGGGGAGGGTTTTATGCACTTGAAGAAAACGATGCTAGGGCATTTGCCGATAAGTTTTTTCCTGATTTGGCATTTGAAACATACGAAAATCTGAGTCCGAAGTTTTTGATGGTTGCCCCCGGACTGCGCCTGTCGTGGCAGTATCACGACCGTCGCGCTGAGTTGTGGCGAATATTGCGTGGCCCTGTTGGTGTCAAGATCAGCCCCGATGATACCGAGCCTGAAGTAGTAAGGGAACTTGCTGAGGGCGAAACAATCCAGTTTGATGCGCAGGTTCGTCACCGACTCATTGGATTGACCGCAAATTGGGGAGTGGTAGCTGAGATTTGGAAGCACACCGACCCTACAAACTTGTCAGCCGAGGATGATATCGTTCGAGTCCAGGATGACTTTAAACGCTAAGGCCTCCGCAGTTTCTCGTATAATGGTGACAAATGGCTAAAATCGCGATCGATGCACGCATCATCAACTCGACAACCGGACGGTATGTCGAGCGGCTCTTGTATTACCTGGAGCAGATCGATCATATCAATCACTACGTTGTGCTGGTGCGGGAAAAAGATCGCGCAATGTACATGCCGACGAATCCGAATTTCAAAGTGGTGGTGGCGGAATTTGCTGATTATAGTTTTGCGGAACAGATCGGGTTTAAACGTTTGCTGGATTCGTTGCATGTTGATCTTGTGCATTTTTGTATGCCACAGCAGCCAATACTATATAAAGGTCCGCACATAACAACAATCCACGACCTAACGCTACTCAGGTCGTACAGCAGCGATAAAAATTTGCTTGTATACAAGAGTAAACAATTTGTCGGGCAGTTCGTTTTTCGCCATGTCGCAAAATCATCACAATATCTGATTACTGATACAAACTACACAAAAACCGATTTGGTACGTGCGCTCGGCGTTTCGAGTAGTAAAATCAAAGCTATTCATCTGGGCGCCGATAAAAGTGATGCCCCACCCCTTCCCTACCCTGATTTGCAAAACAAAGAATTTATTATGTATGTCGGAAATCAGAGCGACTACAAGAACATCCGCAAACTCATGGAGGCACACCAGCTGCTCAAACAGCGCCACTCTTCCCTGCTCCTTGTCTTGGTCGGACGACTCAGTGGCCACGCAGGTGCCAGCTTACGACTGAACAAGGTCTGGATGGAGCAGCGGAAATTCAAAGATATTATCTTTACCGACTTTGTAGCCGATGAACAACTCGCCTGGCTATACCAAAACGCACGTGCCTATGTATTTCCATCACTCATGGAAGGATTTGGCTTGCCAGGACTCGAAGCTATGCTCTACGGCACACCAGTAGTCAGTAGTAATGCGACCTGCTTGCCAGAAGTATACGAGGACGCCGCTCACTACTTCGACCCGAAAGATATTATCCAGATGGCAGATGCTATCAACGACGTGCTGACGGACAAAAAGCTGCGCGACGAACTGGTGCAAAAGGGCTTCAAACAAGCCAAGAAATATTCATGGAAGCGAACAGCCGAGCAAACGCTCGACGTCTACAAGCACGTCCTCGGCCAGCGGAACTAGTTTTCTTGCTCAGCTTTTTTGCTAATGATGATGTGGCGGTCGCGACCTTCGCCCTCAGAATGGCTCTCAAGTTGCCCGTATTCGGAGATGGTGTGATGCACCACACGGCGATCAGAAGCATTCATAGGACGCAGCGTCATTGATTCACCACTTTCCATAATCTGTTTGCACCATTCGCGGGTTTGCTCGGCGAGGCGCTCGTTGCGCTGTTTTTTGTAATCAGCAACATCGATATTCACCCGCACGAGCTCGGCGTCTTTGTTGCGGAGACTTTGTGAGAGCATGAATTGCAGCGCGCGAAGCGTTTCACCGCGCTGACCGATCAAGAACCCATTGAGGTGTGTCGATGGAACGCTGAGTTCAACAACGTCTTCATCAGCGTGCGATGTAACATCAGTATTTAGCCCAAAAAATGAAAGAATATCCTCAAGATATTTTTTTGCATAGGTGATTGATTCTTCACGATTCATCGTTTCCTCCTCTTTTTACCCTTGGTCTTTGGCTTAGGAGTAGTTGTGTTGTCTTCGACGATTTCTGCCTCTTGGGCGTTGCGCACTCGAACTTTGAGGTCTGAAGATCCGGCGCTTGCGAGCTTTTCGAGCTCACCTTCATCTTGGTTGAGGATAATGCCCTGCTGGATAACGGCTACAAGGCTCGTCACCATGTAATAGAGAACGACGGCACCTTGCAAGGCAATCGCGATAAAGAATGTCAGGATTGGAAAGATAATCAGAGTCTGCCTCGACACGAGCGCGGTCACTTCGCTCTGCTCAACCTTTTTGCCGCCCGCCTGATCCTTTAGTACATCGCGGAGCTTGCGATTAGAGCTGGCTTGCGGCGACACCTGCTTTGCCTGGAAATACTGCAGAACAGCAGCACCGATTGCAAAGATAAAGATTGGCGCGTAGAAACCGCCGTCGAGAGCATGCTTGGTAAGATCGATGAAACCAAAGAGGTTGTCATTGAAGTGGTTGTGATGCGCAATAACGTCGCTGATACGTGGCAACGCTTTGATAAAACCGTATGAATAGTGATCAAAATTACCGACGTTGTGAGAGATGAGGTTAATCACCTGGTAGAGCGCAAGTAGGATTGGAAGCTGCAAAAGTAGAAGCCCGAAGGTGCCGAATGGATTGATGCCATTCTCACGGTAGAGCTCCATCATGAGCTGCGACTCAAGCTGTTTGTTGCCTTTGGCTTTTGCCTTGATTTTGGCAAGTTCGGGTTGGATTTTGCGCATGGCCTTGGTCTGGTGGAGTTGCTTCTTGACGAGCGGCCAAAGCGCTAGTCGGATGATGATAGTAAAGAGGATGATAGCGACGCCAAAATCAATACCGGGGATGATCCCGTAGATAAACGCGAGGACATTGAAAATCGGCTGGACAATGAGAAGTTCAAATATATTCATAAAGTGTCTTTATGATATCACAGGAGAACGACCTCTTGGAGATGCGACAGGCCTAGGACGGCTCTTTTGGTGGCTGGTGCTGCTTGTCATATACATGGGCTGAGTGCAAGAGGTGCGAGATCTCGGTTTGTATTTCTTCAAATGGAATAGTGAGAAATTCGGCGCTATGCACGTTGACGATGAGATCTTTGTGCTCGGCAATATTTTCCCAGTCGAGTCGCAACGCTTCAAAGATACGGCGGCGGATGCGGTTACGTTTTGGCGCCGCCTTGACGACTTTTTTTGACACCACAACAGCTACCCGACTATGGACCCGATGCGGGTTGTTGGCGTAGCGAAGTGTGAGCAGCCTGGAGCGCGCCATCGAACCATTGCGGTACACATAGCGAAGACTACTGTGCCCATGAAATCTATACTTGCCTTCTATCATTACTACCGATTATGCCACGAAATAACAAAAGAGCTCCCATGTGGGAGCTCTTTTTTGCTGACTTAGACCGTCAGCTTCTTGCGGCCTTTGACGCGGCGCGCTTTGAGGACAAGGCGACCTGCCTTGCTGCTCATGCGGGCACGAAATCCGTGAACGCGCATCTTGGCACGCTTTTTAGGCTGAAACGTTCGTTTTGGCATATCTATATATCCTTATCTATTTGGCGGGCGATTACAAGCAAATTGTTGGCTTATGCTTGCAGAGACCTAATATGTTGTTTCATAGTATGTCAAACTTTTCCACATTTTGCAAGGGTTTGTCCACATATTAACAGAGGTGGCTCGTAAATGTGATAACTCCACCTCTATGGCGGTGTTATTTTTCCTCATCTAGGCAGGGTTGTGGAAAACTCAGGTTTTCGTCTACAATAGGAGTTACTTACTTAATAAATGTGGTAGCTCTCGTATGGGGTGATGCGAGAGTCGGAGGGGCTCTGTGCAACATACATTGTGGCAAACAGTTTTAGGAGAAATCGAGCTTTCGGTTTCCCGCGCCAGTTTTGTCACTTGGTTTAAGAACACGGAGTTGATCGAAGAAACGGCGGACGGCGAGTTCGTTGTCGGCGTACCAAACATCTTTGCCAAACAGCAGCTCGAAATAAAGTTTAACGATCAGATCGTTGAAACGCTGAAAAAAAATGGCGCCTCAGTCAAGCACATTACCTACACCATCAGCAACGGTGCCAAGGTTGCCGTCAAGAAAGCAGCCGCTAACAGTAGTACGGATATTGTCTCGGATATCGAGGCTCGGGTTAAAAAGCAGCGCTCTACTCTGCGCTCACAAGCACCTACAACCGGGCTCAACCCGCGGTATGCTTTCGACTCGTTTGTTGTGGGGTCAAGCAATGAACTTGCCTACACCGCCTGTCAGGCTGTCTCAAATAATCCTGGCACCAAGTACAATCCACTCTTTATATACGGCGGTGTCGGACTTGGCAAAACACACCTCATACAAGCCGTCGGTAATGAAATTGTTAAGAAAAATCCTGACGCCAGTGTTCTCTATATAAGCTCCGAGACTTTCGTCAACGAATTCCTCGATAGTATCCGATTTAAAAAGAAGGGTTTTGCGGACCGCTACCGCAATGTGGATGTGCTCATTGTTGACGATATGCAGTTCATCGCCGGCAAGCAGGCTACTCAGGAAGGCTTTTTTCATACTTTTAACGCCCTCCATCAGGCAAACAAGCAGATTATCATGAGTTCTGATCGACCACCCAAGAATATCCCGACATTGACCGACCGCCTGCGCAGTCGGTTTGAATGGGGCATGACAATCGACATCCAAATGCCCGACTACGAGACCCGCCAAGCGATTCTACAGAACAAGGCAAGCCAGGCCGGCTTTACGCTTTCATCGGAAACTGTCGAGTATCTCGCAACTAACATCAAGACCAACATCCGCGAACTCGAAGGTGCCCTCAACCAGCTGCTAGCCTTTTGTGAAATGCGCGGTATTGAGCCGGATATCCAGACCGCTTCCGGACTGCTTGGCAACGTCCGCGCATCGCGCCCCCATCACCTGACGCCCAAACAGGTCATCCACGGCACTGCCAAGCACTTCCAAATCGATCCCGGTGATATCATCAGCCCGAGACGCGACAAACACATCGTTGTCCCAAGGCAGATCGCTATGTACTTGCTACGCAGCGAGCTGCATCTCAGTTTTCCAAAAATCGCAGCCGAGCTCGGCCGCAAAGATCATACTACCGCTATTCATTCAGTCGAAAAGATCGAAAAAGCCATCAAGCTTGATTACATAATCCGCGCGTCGGTGTCAGATATTCGGGAGCAGCTCTATGTGTAAAAACTGTGCATCAGTAGCGGTAAAACACGTGGAAAAACTGCGGTCATTCTTCCCCACAACCCGCACAGAGCGTGCACAAAATGTATGCGATGGATCCATGGCTGTGAACAACGATCGTGTTCTCCCCAGCTTTTTCCCACAAGTTTCCTCCATTCAAACCACAGCCAAAAATAGCCAAGCCCATCTGTTAAAAAGCGGTTTTGCACAGTATCCCCAGGGCTTATTACTATCATTACTATTTATATAAAGAAGAAAGATAAGACAAGAAGGAACCAAATATGAAAGTTACCGTCACACAAGAAAACCTGGCCAAAGCCCTCAATGTCGTTGGTCGAGTAGCAACCGGTAAGGCCGCTCTCCCTGTCCTCGGAAATATCCTCATCAAGACAGACAACAACCGACTCTTACTCGCTGCAACGAATCTTGAAATTGCTATCACCGAACATATTGGAGCAAAAGTAGTTAATGACGGTGCTCTCACCGTTCCTGCCCGACTCATGAGTGAATTCATTTCAAATTTGCCCAAGGGTAATGTTGATCTCGCTGTCGATGGCACAAAACTCCATATCAATAGCGGGGCGTATGACTCGACTATTCACGGTATCTCAGCAGACGAATTCCCTGCCCTGCCGACCATCACCTCCGACACTACCTATGAGCTTGACGGGACAACGCTCAAGCGAGCCATCCAGCAAACGGTGCTGGTTGTGTCACGGGATGATACACGGCCGGTACTCACTGGTGTCTATTGCCATACACACAATAAAAAGCTGTATTTCGCCGCAACTGATGGATACCGTCTCGCCGAGCGTGAGTTAACGGCTTCGGATGGTGAGGTGGCAGCAATCATCCCCGCCCAAACACTCAATGATGTCCTACGCGTCATGAGCGACGATACAAAGACGGTTACGATGATCGTTGATGACAATCAGGTACGTTTCCTCCTTGATGATATCGAAATCACCAGTCGACTGATCGAGGGCAAGTACGTTGATTACAGGCAGTTGATTCCAAATCAGACCGAAGTTCATGCCGACATTTCAAAAGACGAATTTGTACGGGTCACTAAAATTGCCAGCCTGTTCGCTCGCGATAGCGGTGGCAGCGTCACTATCAAGACCAATGCCGCCAAGAAAGAGTTGTCGATCCACTCGGTTGCCTCTCAACTCGGTGAGAACACCTCTGTTATTGAGACGAACGTTGACCACGACGGACAGGTGACGCTCAACTCGCGCTACTTACTCGAGGCGTTGAGTTGTATCGATGAACCCGAGGTCAGTTTTGCATTTAGCGGCAAGCTCGCGCCGTGCGTACTCCGCGCCAGCGCCTCTAAGGATCCGGTATATTCTCACATCGTGATGCCGCTAAAGAGCTAATATAAGAGCATGCGTTTTCGCTCGCTTCACCTGCAGGATATTCGTTCATACCAACTGTTTGACGTCGTATTGTCGGACGGCGTAACAGTAGTTGCGGGGCCAAATGGCAGCGGCAAGACAAACCTGCTCGAATCGCTCTACGTACTGTCGCATGGTAGCTCATTTCGCGGCCGAGACCGTGACCTTTTGGCCTATGACAAGCCGTATGGCGTCATTAAATCGATTATGGAAGACAAGAGCGAACGACGGATATCGCTAATTGTTAGGGATGATGGCAAAGTGGGTAAAGAATTTATAATCGGCGGCACTAAACGTCAACGACTTAGCTTTGCACAACGTCTCCCGGTCGTGCTTTTTGATCCGGAAGGATTACGGGCGTTATCAAGCTCACCAGCCAGACGACGTGACTTTCTCGATGATGTGCTTGGACGATTGACTCCGAACTACAGTACGATCCTGCACCGCTATGAGCGATCACTCCTGCAGAGAAATGAACTATTAAAACGCCAGTCGATGTTAGTGGAAACAACCTGGCGAGACCAGCTGTTTGTATGGGACGTAAAGCTTGCCGAACTGGCCGAACAGCTCGTTGAGGCAAGAACGAAGCTTCTGGCTCATTACAATGACAGATTGAGTGATGTGTATTCTGAGCTTTCCAACAAGCAAACAGATCTCAAGGTGCAATATCATACGTTTCACTACCAGTCGTCGAGTTATCGTCATACGTTCTTTGCCAAACTACAGCAACTTGCGCCATATGATGCCGTTCGCGGCTTTACGTCTGTCGGGCCGCAACGCGATGACTTTGAGGTATTTATCGGCGGCCACCCGGCCTTAGACGTGGCCTCACGAGGTGAGATGCGTACGATTATGCTGGCACTAAAGCTGATTGAAACAAAGCTGGTAGAAGGAGCTCATCAAACTGCTCCCCTCTTACTACTAGACGATGTATTTAGCGAGCTCGATACGACCAGGCGCCAAAAACTAACCGGTGCGCTCGATGGATATCAGACCGTTATCACGACGACGGATGCAGATATCGTATCCAAGGCAACGAACTATAAGCTCATCAGAACTCGGTCCTAAGAGTTGGTATTAAAGAAGATTGAGAGACCGGTTAGCGATACGCCGTAGAGCGTAAGGTATTGTTGTGTTTTGGAAATACAATCGCTATCGCTACCATCGGGACCATGGACCATAACGGCAAGCTGCGTAAAGTTGATATATCCCATCACGCATTCATCGACGTTATTAGGTAAAAAGACGGATAATTTAATAGAAGTCGGCGAGATTTTTTGGTTTCGAAGACCAACTCGCATCAGTTTATAGTTGCCATTTCCCTGATGATCGAGGAAGTATACATAATTATTATCGTGGTCGGGCACTATCCCTGTAATTGCATCAGCACTATCTGTAGCGGCGATAACCCGAGAGCTACCTGTTGTTACGTCGTACATCCATAGCTGGTTTGAAATACCATAGAGAAGCGTGGTGTCGTTGAGCCAGTTCGGAGAGTTGACGTTGCCCGAGGGTAGATTAGCTACCTTTTGCAATTTAGGGTCGACTATTGCATTCACCTCATCACCCGATAAGGCAATATATGAGCCGTTTGGCGACCAGCTTGTGGCATAAACCTCACCATCCTTCTTTGTAATAGAACCACTATCACTAACTGCTACAAGTTGTGTTTTGTCCGTTTTCTGTGATCCATCGGTTTCACTCAGCAGGACGTCTCCTTTTTTATCGCCGGCATAGAGGCTGATTCGACGCCCAGAATCGGCTACATAGGAGGTCGTGTGACTACCATTTGATGCGAATCGATACAGCGTACTGCCATTAGATACAAACACCGTTCTATCAGGCAAAACCAAATAACTAACAAGGGAGAGATCGGTGGCATGAATAGAAGATATATCGAAAGGAGTAATACTATTGCCACTTATAACGTAAAGCTTATTATCAGAGCCTCGACCAATGCCATACGTTGAGTCGGCCCACTGTATGCTTTGAAGACTATGGTCGCTATCCACAAGCGTCTCATCTGAATCCACCCCGACCGCGTACAGGTTGTTGTTAGTCAAATCAATGTAAGACAACGAACTCGATGTGGCTACAAGACTCGTAGCGGCCCGATCGCTAACCGGTTCAACGGTAGTCGGTGGTTTGATTGATAAGGTAACATTTTTAGTATCCAAGGCATGGATAGTAACAATTTCTGCAGTACTATTACCGGTATTGTCACTGACCTTTATCAAATAAACTCCATCCTCAACCCGAACAGAGGTGTTGCCCGTCGAATCATTGATATATGACTTCGGTGCTCCAGTATGATCGGACGTATCGATAGACTGCTTTTTTGGGTCTCCCGTGTCACTCAATCGGGTGATCAGGACCGAATTCTTTTGATTATTTGTCGTTACATTGATCTGGCCAGTCGTCAAGAAGTAATAGAGCAACCAAGCAACGACGGCAACTATGATGGCAGCAAGTATGATAATGATAATTCGTTTTTGCTTCAAAGTCAGATATTGCATAGTGCCCCCTTTACCATTTTGGCCAATTCGCAGGCGGTGGCGTGTGGCTTATGTGTGCACCAGCACAGGCGCCTGTACCACCCGTGTCCACGATACCAGGTTTAACTCCCAGCTTCTGGAGGAATTTTGACATATCTTGTCCAGAGTTCGAGGCATAGTTATTACACATACTGCCACCATTCTGATTGTAATCGCTCCATTTAATGTATTGGTCGTTACCCCCCTCGCTCCAACCAAGCTCAAGGTAGGTGCTAGCTTGTTGATACTGGCAGATATTTGTGTCCGAGGTGACCTTATCACCGACCTTTACTTTCGGCGTACAGTCCTCGGCTATGTAGATATAGAGTCCGGCTGCCGGGCCATCGCTAAGCTTATAGGTGACGTAAGCGCCAGGATTACCCGGCCACTCATTAGTGCCAACATGCGTCACTACGCCACTACCAACTGCATAGATAGGGCCTGATCCGCCATTTCCACCGTAGTCTACACCTGCATCCATTCTCAGTGTTGTAGAGTTTTTGAGATCACGGAATGGATTCTTGTATGCACTGAAATCACCAGAACCACTCGAGCATGAGCTAACTGTAGCTGGTGTTGCATTCGGCGGGAGCGACGTTGATCCACCAGTAACCTTGACGTAGATCGCGCGTGCCTGAGCCGCTCGTTGCTGATAGTTTGAGTCGCCATAGCTAGGGTTAGTAAAGTCACTACCGCCGCTGCTACTGCCAGCGAAACGTTCGAACATCTTTCCAAAACTGTTAGCAGCAGACTCAGGAGTGCTCTGTTGTCTCAGACTGGTACCGGCAGCAGGCTCAGGAAGATTAGCGCCGAGGTCTCCACTCTTGCCGTACAACTGCCCCCACAGGAACAGCGCCTGGACGCCAAGATCGTTCGGATCTCGACCGGCTGATTTTGTTGGGTTAATCATTTTACTACCAGGAGTCCACTGTACAATTCCCCACCCACCCCCATTGATGTCCTGCCATTGATCGGCGGGAGTGATAGTGTCAATTGAGGTACCCTGCAAACGTTCTGGCATAAATCCTGACTCCGATTGGATATTACCAAGCACACCGGATGCCTGCGCGGGCGTAAGTGGTTTAGGTTGGGAGATGAAAAAGTTGTACAACTTGGTCATGTTATCGCTGCCACTCAAAATCGATGAACCAGCGCAGCACGTGCTCGGCTGAGTATCTTGTGTCGCACCGGTAGCGCCGCTGTTTTTGAAGGCGATAACACTAGTGTCGGCCGCTTCTACTACTTTTGTACCCACTTTTGCCTTGACTGTCTTGATGATCGAATCCATCGAGGTCTCAGCCTCGCCGACCGTGCCACCCTGACTCTGGAAAAGCGGCATAGTGACACCAGATTGTAGAGATTGGGCAACGAGCGCGGGCAGCCGAATACCAGAATATTTAGTCAGTGCCGCAAGATCATCAGTCGTAATCATCCCTTTAAAACCAAGCGTATTACGAATGTAATTAACAGTCTTTGCGCTGATGCTAGACGGATTTGCCGCATCGAGTGCTTGGACGTACATATTACTCAGCATAAGGCCCGCCTCCGGGTATTTTTTGAGCAGAGTTTTGTACGGGGCT
>Ga0068852_100002110_pt1 | contig 13604 bp, 12 predicted proteins | sample KBSCornC22_FD_66594 | JGI IMG/M metagenome (GOLD analysis project Ga0068852, IMG submission 66594) | Corn rhizosphere microbial communities from Kellogg Biological Station, Michigan, USA - KBS Corn C2-2 | ecosystem: Host-associated > Plants > Roots > Rhizosphere > Soil ... | reverse complement strand
TCAAGCTGCTCGGCAAGCTGCCGAAGGCGGTCATGGATGCGTTCGCCAAGGCGGAGCGTCCGGCGGTGATCGTCGGTCCGGCCGCGCTAGCGGCGGGCGGACTTGGGGCGGCGCTGGCGTTGGTCGGACCCCTCGGCCTCATCAAGGGCGACTGGAACGGTTTCAATGTCCTCCACACCTCGGCCTCGCGCATGGGGTCACTCGTGCTTGGCTACGCGCAAAAGGGCGGCTTGGCGGACATCGAGAAGGCCCAGCCCGAGCTGGTGCTTCTGCTCGGTGCGGACGAAATGCCCGCGGACCGTCTGGACGGCGCATACAAGGTCTACATTGGCCACCACGGCGACAATGGCGCGAAGCAGGCGGACCTGGTGCTTCCGGGCGCGGCCTACGCCGAGAAGCATGGGACTTACGTCAACACCGAAGGGCGGGTGCAGCGCGGCGAGAGGGCCGCCTTCCCGCCCGGAGACGCGCGCGAAGACTGGTCGATCCTTCGAGCAGTGTCCGAGCTCGCCGGAAAGACGCTGCCGTTCGACAGCTTCGCCCAGCTGCGCCAGCAGATGGTCGCGGAATATCCTGAGCTCGGCCGCGACGGCCTGATCCACCTGCCATGGTCGCCGCCCAAGCTCGACGCCAAGGCCGAAGGACCGATCCGTTATTCGATCGCAGACTTCTTCCTGACCAACGCAATTTGCCGAAACAGCCCAACCATGCGCCAATGCTCCGAAGAGCTGGTGCGCGGCCTTCATTATGAGGAGGCGGCGGAGTGAGGGGTAATCGCAATCCTGCGCTCCTCCCAGCGAGCGAAGCTCGTGGCGAGGGGAACCGCTCGACGAAGTCGAGTGGTGGAGGGGTTTGGCGCCGACCCCTCCACCATTCACTCTTCGGTGAATGGTCCCCCTCCCCATCGCTGCGCGATAGGGAGGAGCGTAAGTGACCGACACCTTCGTCCGCTGGGGCATGGCCTACGATTGGGCATGGTTCCTCGCCACGGTCATCGGCATCCTCGTCATTGCGCTTCCGCTGATGCTGGCGGTGGCGATGATCATCTATGCCGACCGCAAGATCTGGGCGGCGATGGCGCTTCGCCGCGGTCCGAACGTGGTCGGGCCGTGGGGGCTGCTGCAGAGCTTTGCCGACGGGCTGAAAGTCTTCCTCAAGGAGACAATCGTCCCGACCAGCGCGAACAAGGGCCTGTTTCTGATCGCGCCGATCGTGACCTTCACCGTCGCGCTGATCGTCTGGGCCGTGATCCCGTTCCAGCCCGGCGTCGTACTCGCCGACGTCAATGTCGGGCTGCTCTACGTCCTCGCCGCGAGCTCGCTCGGCGTTTACGGCGTGATTGTGGCCGGTTGGGCTTCCAATTCCAAATACCCCTTCTTCTCGGCGCTCCGGGCAGCCGCGCAGATGGTCAGCTACGAAGTCTCGATCGGCTTCGTGCTGATCACCGTCGTGCTCTACGCCGACACGTTCAACCTCTCCGGCATCGTGCTCCAGCAGAAGGGTTTCGGGCTCGGCATCGTCAACGCCTTCGGCTTCAACCTGCTGCTGTTCCCGATGTGGGTGGTGTTCTTCATCAGCTCGATGGCCGAAACGTTCCGGACCCCGTTCGACCTGGTCGAGGCGGAGAGCGAGCTCGTCGCCGGGCACCAGACCGAATATTCATCGATGAGCTTCGCGCTCTTCTGGCTCGGCGAATATGCCAACGTCATCCTGATGTGCGCGCTCAACGCCATCCTGTTCTGGGGTGGCTGGCTGCCTCCGATCGACTGGGCGCCACTCTACTGGATTCCCGGCATCATCTGGCTGTTCATCAAGATGAGCTTTTTCTTCTTCTGCTTCGGCTGGGTGAAGGCGACCGTGCCGCGCTACCGCTATGACCAGCTGATGCGGCTTGGCTGGAAGATTTTCCTGCCGCTGAGCCTCGTGTTCGTCGTCCTCGTTTCCGGGTGGTTGATGCTTACTCGTTTCGGAGGGACCGCCTCATGATCTCAGTGGCCTTGATTGCTGCCGCACAAGCTCTGGCGTTCAATTGCACCGTGAATCCGCCCCGCAATGTGATCATTGATGGTGCCGCGGTGACTTCGAAGACGATTGGACTGCCAGCTAACCTGAGCCAATGGAAGTTCGATATCACGCTGCGCGAGAGTGATGACGGGGTGGCCGTCACGCTGAACTGGCCGAATGATCCAATCACGGCAGGGAAGGCCATGGCGGCCATACCTGAAGGTCCGCATGACTATGCATTTGTGTCACTTCATCCAGGACCGTGCCTCTTCACTGTGACTTCTTGCATGACGATGTACACGCTGAGTCAACAGGCCGATGGCACTGCCGAAATTCTTATCCAACCGTCGGCTCTCGGCACGGATGGCGACCGCAGCAAGCCATTCCAAGCATTTATGACCGGCCATTGCACCGCGAAAGCGCCCGCCAAATGATCGTGCGTACGATTAGAGCCTTCACCTTGTGGGACTTCCTCAAAGCGCACGCGCTGACGCTGAAGTATTTCTTCAAGCCCAAGGCGACGATCAATTACCCCTATGAAAAGGCGCCGCAGAGCCCGCGCTTTCGCGGTGAGCATGCGCTTCGCCGCTACCCGAACGGGGAGGAGCGCTGCATCGCCTGCAAGCTGTGCGAGGCGATCTGCCCGGCGCTGGCGATCACCATCGAATCCGAGCCGCGCGAGGACGGCAGCCGCCGGACCACGCGCTACGACATCGACATGGTCAAGTGCATCTACTGCGGCCTCTGCCAGGAGGCATGCCCGGTGGATGCGATCGTCGAAGGGCCGAACCTCGAATTCGCGACCGAAACGCGCGAGGAATTGCTGTACGACAAGGCGAAATTGCTCGCGAACGGCGACAAGTGGGAGCAGGCGATTGCCGCGAACCTTGCCGCCGATGCCCCCTACCGATAAGCGCGCCGCAACAGGGTCCCCCGCTTGATCGCCACCATCGCCTTTTACCTGTTCGCGACGCTCACGATCGCTTCCGCAGTCGCGGTCATTTTCGCGCGCAACCCGGTCCACAGCGTGCTGTGGCTGATCCTCGCTTTCTTCAACGCGGCGGGGCTGATGCTGCTCGTGGGCGCCGAGTTCATCGCGATGCTGCTGGTGATCGTCTACGTCGGCGCGGTCGCGGTGCTGTTCCTGTTTGTCGTGATGATGCTCGACATCGACTTCGCGCAGCTCAGGAGCGGATTCAGCAGGAACCTGCCGTTCGGAATCATCATCGCGCTGGTTCTGCTGGGCGAGATCGTTGTCGCGGTCCTTGCACACAAAGCTGGGCCCGTGATGGCGGGCCAGGCGATTCCGGCGGCGCAGGTGCCGAACATCGTCGCGCTCGGGCAGCTGCTCTACAGCCGCTATCTGTTCGCCTTCGAGATCGCGGGCCTGATCCTGCTCGTGGCGATGGTCGGGGCGATCGTACTCACCCACCGTAGCCGCAGCGATACGCGCACGCCCAAGGCATCGAGGCAGCTGCGTCGTCGGCCCGATCAGGCGCTCAAGCTGACCGATCCTGCGGTCGGCGAGGGGATGAAGCTGTGATCGGCTTGGGCGCGTATCTCACGGTGGCCGCGATCCTGTTCACGATCGGCGTGCTCGGGATCTTCCTCAACCGCCGCAACGTGATCCTGATGCTGATGGCGATCGAGCTGATCCTGCTCGCGGTGAACATCAATCTCGTCGCCTTCTCGGCCTATCTCGGCGACCTCACCGGCCAGGTGCTGGCGATGTTCGTGCTGACCGTCGCCGCCGCCGAGGCCGCGATCGGCCTCGCCATCCTCGTCATCTTCTTCCGCCGCCGCGGAACCATCGCGGTCGACGCCGCCGACCGGATGAGGGGCTGATGATTCCGCCGATCTTCATCCTCTTCATCGTTTTCCTGCCGCTCATCGCCGCCATCATCGCCGGCCTTGGGGGCCGCTGGATCGGCAAGACGGCATCCAAGGTCGTCACCACCGGCGCGCTGTTCATCGGCGCTCTCCTCAGTTGGCCGATCTTCTTCCAATACATTGGCGGAGACGCTCAGCCGACGATCGTTCCGGTCATGACCTGGATTCATTCGGGGACTCTCAACGTCGAATGGGCGCTTCGGGTCGACGCCCTGACGGCCGTGATGCTGGTCGTCGTCACGACCGTCTCCAGCCTCGTCCACCTCTACAGCTGGGGCTATATGGAGGAGGATCCGAGCCAGCCCCGGTTCTTCGCCTATCTATCTCTGTTCAGCTTCGCGATGCTGATGCTGGTGACGGCGGATAGCCTCGTGCAGATGTTCTTCGGCTGGGAAGGCGTCGGCCTTGCGTCCTACCTACTGATCGGCTTCTGGTACTATAAACCCAGCGCCAATGCGGCTGCCCTAAAGGCCTTCGTGGTCAACCGCGTCGGCGATTTCGGTTTCAGCCTGGGCATCTTCGGCACCTTCCTGGTGTTTGGAACGGTGTCGATCCCGGCCATCCTTCACGCCGCGCCGGGCATGGCGGGGTCGACCATCGGCTTTGCCGGGATGCGGGTCGATACGATGACCGTCCTCTGCCTGCTGCTGTTCGTGGGCGCGATGGGCAAGTCGGCGCAGCTGCCGCTCCACACCTGGCTGCCCGATGCGATGGAGGGCCCGACGCCGGTCAGCGCGCTGATCCACGCCGCGACGATGGTCACCGCCGGCGTGTTCATGGTCTGCCGCCTGTCGCCGATGTTCCAGACGTCACCGACCGCGATGCATGTCGTCACCTGGGTCGGGGCGATTACCTGCTTCTTCGCCGCAACGGTCGGCTGCGCCCAGAACGACATCAAGCGAGTCATCGCTTATTCGACCTGCTCGCAGCTCGGCTACATGTTCTTCGCGGCGGGCGTGGGCGCCTACGGCGCGGCGATGTTCCACCTGTTCACCCACGCCTTCTTCAAGGCTCTTCTATTCCTCGGCGCGGGCAGCGTGATCCACGCGATGCACCACGAGCAGGACATGCGTTACTACGGCGACCTCAGGAAGCAGATCCCGATCACCTTCTGGGTGATGGTCATCGGCACCTTGGCGATTACCGGCGTCGGCCTCGACGTCGCTGGCGGGATCGGTTTCGCCGGCTTCTGGTCGAAAGATTCGATCATCGAATCCGCCTGGGCCGGCGGTTCGGTCGCGGGGACCGTCGCCTTCTGGCTTGGAGTCCTCGTCGCCGGGATGACCAGCTTCTACAGCTGGCGGGTGATCTTCCTGACCTTCTTCGGCGAGCCGCGCTGGGCCGCGTCCGAGCATATCCAGCACGCGCTCCACGGCGAGCATGAGGATCCCTCGGAAGAGCACGGCGATAGCGCTCACGACCACCATCGCGTGGAGCACGGCAGCGGCGGCTATCACCCGCATGAAAGCCCGCTGACCATGCTAGTCCCGATCTGCCTCCTGGCCATTGGCGCGGCTTTCGCCGGCCAGTTCTTCCACGGCATTTTCGTCGGCCCCGAGCGCGCTTCGGAATATTGGGGCGACAGCATCGCCTTCGTGAAGACGCTGGCGGAGGCGGCGGAGAACTCGACCCTGTGGGTCAAGCTGTCGCCGACCATCGCGATGCTGATCGGCCTGTGGATCGCGTGGAACAATTACGTCCGCAATCCGGGCGCGGCGACGGCGCTCGTCGAGAAATTCCCGGGCGTCTACAAGTTCGTCTCGAACAAATGGTATTTCGACGAGCTCTACGACGTCATCTTCGTCCGGCCCGCGCTGTGGCTCGGCCGTCTCTTCTGGAAGGGCGGTGACGAAGGGACGATCGATCGCTTCGGCCCGCACGGCGCGGCCTATGCCGTCGGCCTCGGCAACCGGGTCACTTACCGTTTCCAGTCGGGCTATCTCTATTCCTACGCTTTGGTGATGCTGCTCGGCCTCATCGCCGCCGCCAGCTGGGCGATCTGGTGGGCGAAGTGAACGGACTGCCGTTGCTCACCATCCTGATCGCAATTCCGCTGGTCGGCGGCGCGCTATGCCTGTTCGTTCGGGCCGAAGGCGCGCGGTGGATCGCGCTGATTGCGACGCTGATCGACCTGCTGCTCGGTGCTTACCTCTGGATCGGCTACGACCCGAACGGCGCGCAGTGGCAGTTCGTCGAGCACACCCGAATTGCAGGGAATTTTTCCTGGGCGCTGGGGATCGACGGGATCGCGCTCGTTCTCATCAACCTTACGACCTTTTTGATGCCGATCTGCATCGGCGCGAGCTGGCGCTCGATCGAGAAGCGCGTGCCCGAATACATGGCGGCATTCCTGCTGATGGAAGCCCTGATGCTCGGCGTCTTCGCGGCGCAGGACCTTTTCTTGTTCTACGTCTTCTTCGAGGGCGGCCTGATTCCGATGTACCTGATCATCGGCGTCTGGGGCGGCGCCGAGCGGGTCAAGGCGAGCTACAAGTTCTTCCTCTATACCTTGCTCGGGTCGGTACTGATGCTCATCGCCATGCTGTACATGGCGGGAGCGGCGCAGACGACCTCGATCCCGGCGCTGATGGCCTTCGATTTCTCGAAGGGTGCGCAGACCTGGCTGTTCCTCGCCTTCCTCGCGAGCTTTGCGGTCAAGCTTCCGATGTGGCCGGTCCACACCTGGTTGCCAGATGCCCACGTCCAAGCGCCGACTGCGGGCTCCGTCATCCTGGCGGGCGTGCTTCTGAAGCTTGGCGGCTACGGTTTCATCCGCTTCTCGCTTCCGATGTTCCCGCAGGGGTCGGCGGAATTCATCCCGCTGATGTTCGTCCTCTCCGGAATCGCTGTCGTCTACACCAGCCTCGTCGCGCTGGTGCAGCGCGATATGAAGAAGCTGGTCGCTTATTCCTCGGTTGCGCACATGGCGTTCGTGACGTTCGGCCTGTTCGCGATGAACCGGCAGGGCATCGAGGGCGCGATGTTGGTGATGCTCGGCCATGGCCTCGTCTCGGGCGCGCTCTTCCTGTGCGTCGGCGTTGTCTATGATCGCCTGCACACCCGCGAGATCGCGGCTTACGGCGGCCTTTCGAACAACATGCCGGGCTATGCCTTGCTGTTCATGGTCTTCACCATGGCGAGCGTCGGCCTTCCGGGTCTCAGCAACTTCCCCGGCGAGTTCCTCAGCCTGATTGGAACCTATATCGCCTCGAGCTGGGCGGCGATCGTTGCAACCACCGGTATCATCCTCGGCGCTGCTTACATGCTGTGGCTCTATTGGCGCATCGCGTTCGGCGCGGCGCGGACCGAGGAAGCTGCGTCGATGAAGGATCTGTCGGCGCGCGAATGGTGGCTGCTCGCCCCGATCGCGCTCGCGGTCGTGTGGATGGGTGTCTATCCGGAGAGCTTCCTCCGGCCGATCCGCAATGACGTCGGACGCGTGCTGACCAGGCTCGATACGGTAGCTCCGGCGGGGGATTCTCATCTCACGCTCGGCAAGGGCGCACACGCCCATATGGACATGGAAGTGAATCCATAGATGGGCCGCTTCGCCGCACTCCTTCCAGAGCTGATCCTGTCGATCGGCGGAACGATCCTGATGATCCTCGCCGCGTTCACGGGCCGTCGCGGCACCGCGCTCGTGAACTGGCTTGCGGTCGCTTTGTTGCTGGCGGCAACCGCAGCCCTCGTTGGCGCGCCTTCGCATGCTGGACCGGTCTTCGATGGCCTGGTGACAGAGGACCTCTTCGCCAGCTTTGGACGCGCGATCATGTACCCGGCCGCCGCCGTCGCGATCATCGCGGCGCACGGCTGGTTCGAGCGCGGCACCGAACACGCCTCCGAATATGCAGTGTTAATCGTCTTCGCCGCTGTCGGCATGGGGGTGATGGTTTCGGCGACAAGCCTGATTGCGCTCTACGTCGGGCTCGAGCTGAACAGCCTCGCCGGCTACGTGCTCGCATCCTATCGCCGCACCGACGAGCGCTCGGCTGAAGCGGGACTCAAATATTTCGTGCTTGGAGCGCTCGCGAGCGGCATCCTGCTCTACGGCATCTCGCTCCTCTACGGCTTCACCGGAACCACCAGCTTCACCGGTCTTGCCGCCGCCTTCGCTCGCGGAGCTCCTTCGCTTGGCCTCCTGTTTGGCCTGGTGTTCCTTCTCGCCGGCCTGGCCTTCAAGGCGAGCGTGGTACCGTTCCACATGTGGACTCCGGACGTCTACGAGGGCGCGCCCACGCCCGTCACGGCTTTCTTCGCATCCGCGCCCAAGGTCGCGGCTGTGCTGCTGGCGACGCGCGTTTGCGTGGTGGCACTAGCGCCGGCGACCGATGCCTGGCGACAGATCATCATATTCGCGGCGCTTGCCTCCATCTTCCTCGGAGCGATCGCTGCTTACGGCCAGACCAATATCAAGCGCCTACTGGCTTATTCCTCGATCAACAACGTCGGCTTCGCCCTTGTCGGTCTGGCCGCCGCCGGACCGCGAGGCGCATCGGCAGTGCTCTTCTACATGGCAATCTACGTCGTAATGACGCTGGGCGCATTCCTTTGCGTTCTGTGGATGCGCGACGCCGAAGGTCAGCCGGTCGAGAGCATCGAAAGTCTCGCGGGACTCTCGCAGCGCCAACCCGGCTTCGCGTTCGCCATGTTCATCTTCATGTTCAGCCTCGCCGGAATTCCGCCGATGTTCGGCTTCTGGCCGAAGCTGGTCGTGTTCACCGCCGCGATCGATGCCGGCTATGTCGCGTTAGCGGTCGCTGCGATCCTCGGAACCGTGATCGGCGCTTATTATTATCTGAAGATCGTCAAGGTGATGTACCTTGACGAGCCCGCCGCACCTTACGCGCGGAGCGGTCGCGGATTGCAGGGATTACTGGTCCTCCTCGCGGCGCTTATCGTTTCGCCGGTTGGCTATTTGCTGATCGGGCCGTTGAGCTCGCTCACCGACCGCGCCGCGGGAAGCCTCTTCTGAGCCGCATCCGCATCGTCGAGCGGACCGGATCGACCAACGCCGACCTGATTGCCGATCCGCAAGCCGTTGAGGGCGAGTGGCTGGTCGCGCTGCAGCAGGACGCGGGGAGGGGCCGGCAAGGACGAACGTGGGTTTCCGCTACAGGCAATTTCTACGGAAGCACGCTCGTGCAGCTGTGCGCCACAGATCCGCCGGCGCAAAGCCTTTCTCTCGCCGCCGGATTGGCTCTTATCGAGGCGATTGATGCTGCAACACCCAATCAGCCGCTGATGTTGAAATGGCCCAACGACCTTCTCCTGCTCGGAAAGAAGATCGCGGGAATCCTGCTGGAGCGCAGTGGCGACCGCGTCGTCATCGGTTTCGGCCTCAATCTCGCTGCGGCACCCGAGCTTGCCGACCGCCGCAGCGCTTCGCTGTCCAGCGAACTGATGCCGCAAGCCTTCGCGCTCTTGCTCGCCGGAAGTTTCGAGCGATTGCTGAAGCTGTGGCGTGAGAGTGAGCCGCGATTGCTCGCCCAGGCATGGCTCGCACGTGCCCATCCGATCGACACCAAGCTCACCGTTCATGCCAGCAGCGAAGAAAGGGTGACCGGCAAGTTCGATGGCCTCGAGCCGGATGGAGCGCTCCGCCTTCGCCTCGACAGCGGAGCGATCGAGATCGTCCGTGCCGGCGACGTCGAGTTGTGAACAACAGGCGAGAAAGCTAGGGCGCGGCCATGCTCCTCGCGATCGATGCCGGCAACACGAACATCGTCTTTGCGCTCGTCGATGGCGGGACGATCAAGGCGCGCTGGCGCATCGCGACCGATCCGCGGCGAACTGCTGATCAATATGCCGTTTGGCTTCACCAGCTGCTGGAGCTCGAAGGCTATCCCAAGGATGCGGTCGAGGCGGTCATCATCGGCACGGTGGTCCCGCGCGCGCTTCACAATCTCGAAGTGCTCGCGACCAAATATTTCCACTCTGATCCGCTGATTGCGGGGCAGGGAAAGGCCGCCTGGCCGATCGCCCTCGATGTCGACGAGCCGGAGAATGTTGGGGCGGACCGCGCGCTAAACGTCATCGCGGCCCATTCGAAATATCCGGGCGATCTCATCGTCATCGATTTCGGGACGGCGACCACCTTCGACGTCGTCGACGCGTCCGGAGCCTATAAGGGCGGAATCATCGCGCCCGGAATCAATCTTTCGCTCGACGCTTTGGTCAATGCGGCGGCGAAGCTGCCGCGGATCGCGATCGAGGCGCCGAAGGACAATCTGTCGGTGGTCGGCCGAACGACGCAGAGTCAGATGCTGATCGGCATCTATTGGGGCTATGTCGCGATGCTCGAGGGGCTGACCGAGCGAATGAAGCGCGAACTCGGCAAACCCGCCATCGTCATCGCAACCGGCGGCCTCGCCGACCTGTTCGACAAGCACACCGATGTCTTCGACGCGATTGAGCCCGATCTCACGATCCAGGGGTTGAGCTTGTTGTACGACATGGCGGTTCGACCCAACCAATGATCCCTGGCGAAGAGCTGTTGTTCGTCGCGCTAGGCGGCTCGGGCGAGATCGGTATGAACGTCAATCTCTACGGCTGCCGCGACCAATGGATCATGGTCGACCTGGGTCTGACCTTCGCCGATCCGAACTACCCGGGCATCGACCTGATTCTGCCCGACCTCGAATTCATCGAAAACCAGCAGGAGCGGCTTGCCGGGATCATCCTCACTCACGGCCACGAAGACCATATCGGCGCACTTCCCTACCTCGCCGATGAATTGAAGGCGCCGCTCTTCGCGACGCCCTTCACCGCGGGACTCATTGCCGGAAAGCTCGAAGAAGAAGGCTTGACCGGTCAGGTCCAGCTCCACGTGGTCCAACGCGGAGGAACGGTTGAGCTCGGACCGTTCCGGGTGAGCTTCGTGGCACTTTCCCATTCGATCCCCGAGGGCAACGGGCTGCTCATCGAAACGCCATTCGGGAACATCTTCCACACCGGCGACTGGAAGATCGACGAGACGCCGGTGCTCGGGACTGCACCGGATACCGACGTCCTGACCGAGATCGGCGACCGGGGCGTGCTCGCGCTGGTGTGCGATTCGACCAATGTCTTTCAGGAACAGCCGTCCGGCTCCGAGGAGAGCGTCCACGAAGGGCTTCTTGCTCAAGTGATGAAGGCCAGCGGACGGGTGCTGGTCACGACCTTCGCCTCGAACGCCGCGCGGCTTCAGACCATCGGCCGCGTTGCCAGCGAGGCTGGACGGCAGGTCTGCATCGCCGGGCGCTCGCTCGAGCGGATCCTGCGCGTGGCGCAGGCGACGGGCTACCTCCAGGACTTTCCGCCGCCGATCAGCTTCGACGAGGCCATGCGTCTGCCCAAGAAGGATGTGTTGATCATCGCGACCGGAGGGCAGGGCGAACCTCGCGCCGCGCTCGGCCGGATTGCCGCCGGAACGCACGACCTGAAGCTTGGCGAGAACGACACGGTCATCTTCTCGTCGCGGATCATTCCGGGGAACGAGATCGCGATCGGCAGGATCATGAACCAATTGTCGGACCTCGGCGTGAAGATCGTCACGGAGCGGCAGGCCCATGTGCATGTCTCTGGTCATCCGGGACGGCCCGAGCTCCTTCAGATGTACAAATGGGTTCGCCCCGAGATCGTCGTTCCGGTGCACGGCGAGGCCCGGCACCTTGCCGAGCACGCGCGGCTCGCCCTGCAGCACGGGGTTTCCCACGCGGTGGTTCAGAAGAATGGCGACGTAATCCGCCTCGCTCCGGGGGACCCGAAGAAGATCGATGAGGTCCGGGTCGGACGCCTTGTTCTCGACGGCGACGTCATCCTGCCGGCGGACGGCGTGACCGTGAACGAGCGCCGCAGGATCGGTTACGGCGGGCTGATCACCGTCGCGCTTCCCGTCGCCGATGATGGCCAGCTCGCCGGTGCGCCGATGATCCGTCCGTTCGGCCTACCGGTCGAAGAAGACCGCGACGACTTCATCGCCGACGCCACCGACGCCGCGAAGCGTGCCTATAGCCCAGGCGGTGACGAGGAGGAGGTGAGAGAGTCGGTGCGCCTCGCGGTCCGGCGCTGCGCGACGTTGTGGACCGGCAAGAAGCCGCTCGTGGAGGTCATGCTTCTCCAAGTGGCCGCATGAAGCTTACTTCGATCATCGCCATCTATTTCCTCTGCTTTGTCGGAAGTGCATTCATCCTGCTTCCCTTTGGAGTCAGGACAACTGAGGAGGTGGGCGGCGACTACGTTCCAGGGCAGGCCCAAAGTGCGCCGCATCGCTTCGATGTGAAACGCCACTTCATCCGCGCGGCGATCCTCGCAGCGATCCTGTTCGCCATTTACTATGCGAACTGGAGCTTCGGCTGGGTGACGCCGGACGATCTCGACTTTTACAACCCGCCGCAATCGCAGCAGGCGAACAGTTAGCGGCGACGGTCGATCGCCTGCGACAGCGCAGCGTAAAGCTTGCCCATGTCCGACGACATCAGGGTTACCGCGATGATGCCGCCGTCACGCTCCGCCATCACTCGACGAAGCATCGCTTCGAAATCATGGACATAGCGGTTTACCGAGCGCTGAAACTCCAGATCGCTTTCGTGATGCGCCCGAATTGCGCGGGTTTCGCTGCCTCCGATCAGACGCACCGCGCGGCTCGTGAAGACGCCGCGATTGCCCTTGAGATATGCGCCCCAGGCCTTGTCGTCGATTTCGTCAGACAGGATCTTGCCGACGTCGATTGCCGCGGAATGCATCGAATCGATGAGCAGCGACACGCGCCGCGCGAAAGCCTCGCTGTCCTTCTCGCGCTGAGCCTCGTTAGTTTTCTCGATATGCTGTTCGAGCGCGGAAGCGCTCTGGCCGAGGGTCAGCATTTGCTGGGTGAGCCGATCGGACGCCGCGCGCGCTGAGTCGACCGCCCGTGCGGCGACCGTCTCGACCTCGCGCAGCCTGTCCTCGATGCCTTCGCGGATCGCGCGCTCAAGCGCATCGCGGGTTTCGTCGGACAGCTTGCCTGCGCTCTCGGGGATTACCGCTTCAATGGTCTCGCGTGCGCGCTCGGCCGCGTGCGAAGCGGCTTCCTTGACCTGGACCAGCGAAGCCACGAGCGCCGGCGCCGTAGATGCGCTGAGATCAGCGGCCTCGCGCTCGACCTTCGCCAAGATCGAGGCGAGCTCGGATAGCTTCGACTGGGCGTCGTCAACACCGTCGTCGACCGTCGCGAGTAGCGCGGTGAATCTATCCTGCTGTTCGGCGATCGCAACGCCAGTCGCAGAGAGTCGCTCGCCGGCTTCCACCGCCGCATCGCGAATCGAATTGATTTCGGGCCGGGCGGAGGCAGCGGCTTCTGCCAGACGATCAGTGTTGCCCTGCGCCTCGCCAAGAGCCGCGCCAAGGCTGTCACGGATTTCGCCGGTGAGGCGATCGATGCTCTCGTGAAGAGCGGAAGTGCGCTCGGCGAGCGAGCCGATGGCAGTGTCCTGCGTACTTGCCTGCGCCGCGAGGGTGTCGAGTTCCCTTCGTGCGCGGGTTAGCGATTCTAGGAAGCGGTTGGCGCGTTCGTCGCCATGGGCCGCCAACTCCGTGAAACGCTCGTCGATCAGGGCGAGGCCGCGGTCGATTTCGGCGATCATGCGCTGCGAAGCACGATCCTGCTCGGCGACTCGCCCGGACAGCGATTCGAGGGAGGTGCTGGCGCGATCGACGTTGGCCGCCAGCGATTCCGCAGCGTCCGCTCCGGC
>Ga0068852_100002105_pt1 | contig 13610 bp, 9 predicted proteins | sample KBSCornC22_FD_66594 | JGI IMG/M metagenome (GOLD analysis project Ga0068852, IMG submission 66594) | Corn rhizosphere microbial communities from Kellogg Biological Station, Michigan, USA - KBS Corn C2-2 | ecosystem: Host-associated > Plants > Roots > Rhizosphere > Soil ... | reverse complement strand
CAGAAGGAGCACCATGCCATGCCGAAGTCTAACACCGCCGTCGGACGGCGCCACTAAAGGTGAAGTCTTCCGACTTCGAACTGATCACGCGCAGCAGATCAGTGGCCGCCATCAGCACCTCGCAAAATCTCACAAGTTTTTTCGCCGAAGATCAAAAATCTGCGAGCCCTTGGGCGCGACTTTCGTGCACGAGATGTGAGGGATCTAACGGTCTCACGCAAAATTCACAAGCGACTTCGGTAACGCGATTGAGGTCACAGCGATCGCTCGCTGCTTAGCGTTTTCGCGGAAAATCTTGAGCCCTGCAACGTTCGACTTTTGGCACAACATCTGCCATTCAAAAGACATACGCCACAGCAGTTCGCCGCTCATTCGATCGCCTCGTCGGCACGAGCAAGCAGTGAGGGTAGGACCGTGAGACCAAGTCTGCAAAATTGGCTGCTAGCCAGAAGCTAGTCGGGAATTCTATCGACAAGTCGCTCGGGGCAGCGCCCCGATGCTGACGACTGCCCTGCCTCATCACTCCGGCCAAGGCCCAAGGTGTCAAGATTTCCCAAGGCGGCGTCGATGTTCAGGTCGGGCGAGACCGCGAGACCGCCACGAGCGCTGCCGCATGGTGACTACCATGTTGAACGGGATGACGGCCGCAGGATCACGCGCAAGGAGCGCCGCTGCGACTAAACGGCGAGCAACACAGAAGGTGCCGACTCCTCTCTTCCGGTTCTTGCAGTTTTCCGCCGTCGCGTTTTTTGCGGTGCGGGACCGGGATCATCTTACTTCTTGCCGAGCCCCTTCGCCTGCTTCTGTAAGGCAACAGCATCGGTGAGAAGTTTCTTGATACTCTCCGGCAGCGCATCGCGCGTTCGCTTGCGATCCTCGCTGAGCTGCATCTCGAATGCCTCGATCCAGCTATCGATCAAGGTGTCAACGTCGCTGACGTGCTCTTTCATCTGCTCGACAAGCTCAAACGCTTGATCGCGTTCGGCCCGCATTTCGGCGACGCGCCGCTCGGCCTCCTTCAACGCATCCTCAAGCTCTCGGATGCGGTCCGGCTCTGGTTTCTCTTGTGGCATGTAATGGGCTTTCTCCCCGGAGAGGCGTCAGGTCCGCCGATCCGGGGGCTCTTTGCGTCAAGTATTCGCGGTGGAAAGCATATGTCGAAGGCCGCCCGAAGTAGAGCACGGCCCGGCCTTTGGGGGAAATCGACCGCCACCCGGATTCGTTCCCGCGCAATCCGATCCTTGCCACCTGCCTGACCCTGAGGATTCATTTCGACGGGGACTGAGTCTTTGGGGCAAAGACGCGCCGGCGGCGTTCCGGGAGTCAGGGCCGGCACCATCCGGAAGAGGAGGTGTATAGCCTGAAGGCTTTGCGATCGCCGTAATCAGGTGGGCCTTATTGGTCTAACTCCGTGGGTCGACGGCAGGCCCAATTTCATGCGGAGATCGGAGAGCGAGCGCCTTCCAAAATCGGGGAGGCTAGTAAGGGCCTCGCCCGATATCTCGCGCACCTCACCGACGGTTTTCAGGTCTGGCTCCTCGGAGAGCGTTCTGGATCCCGGTGGGAAATAGGACGCGTTTGATCGGCATATGGTCCGGTAGCTCGGGTGTGGGAGCGACCATCGGACCCGCGGCCCCATCTCGCGTTCTTCCCGTAGCCGATTCGGATTTTTATTGAACGCCTTCTGAGCGGGTTCATGATCCGCAATGGCCGCTCGTGCCTCGTGTCCCCTAAGAGTTTTTCGCTCAGCGACAGACAGACTTCGATCGGTGCTTTTCTTGTCGTCCGTCATTTTCCGTGCGCTTTCACCCTCGGCCCGGCGGGTTTATCTTTGGCTTTTGCCGCGCGCGGCGCGTGTTGACCGGCGAGCCTTTCAATCCGACTTGGTACGGCGGGGATTGTCAGTTGAACCGAACCGAGCGGCCCATCGCTGCTCGAAGCGTCTCTGAACGTGAAGAGGAATTATGCTTATGGCTGGAGCTTCCGTTCCGGATCGCCCCAACGTTCATGGCAACGCGCCCGCGTGGACTTCACCGAAGTGCTCATCCGGACGAGGAGAGGCGACCCATCGCCGCCCGGCGGGCCTTACGTTGGCGGGCACAATTCGCCCTGAAGCCAGCGTCCAAGGCCCTTGGACTTCATGGGGTCTTCATACGCGGCAAAGGTTTTAAGTACCTGATTGCAGACAGCGCATTCAAACGTATGCAGGTCGACGCCCTGGGCGCGTGCTGGCTCGATGCTCACGAGCATCATCTGGGCCTTGCACTTCGGACAGGCAGGGCGCTTAATTGCAGCGAATGGAATGACGGACGAGAGGCGTTGAGATTGGGGCATGATGCTTCCCTCGAACAGGCGGGAGCGCAACACTCTCGGTCACCGGTAATGCCCAGGAGGCGGAGCGGTGATTGTGTGAGTATGCGCCTGAGGGATCTCAAACGCGAGTTAATTCGCAGATATCTGGAAGGAAGCGCCCCGCGGAAATTGCGGAACCGGAAGCTCCCGCCCGATGCGGCGAGCGTCCGCCGCCAGTTGCCAGTCTGGGGCCTGTGGCAACGGCGCGGCGAAATGAGACGGGAGAGTCTATCCATGATCGAGGGGATCAGCGCGGTTACACTCAGCAACCACTTAATGCCACGAGCCTCCGATTCTACCGCGCGCGGGGGTTTGAGGTCCTGCATGGCGGCGAAGATTCGTCATTCACCAGCTTTCGAGCAGGAACGAGCTATCTCAACCTCATCACCCAGCCTAGCGAGCGGTGCTGGTCCTGGTGGAGGCGGTAATTTTCTACGTTGCCGATGTTGACACACTTTACGACCGTGCACTCGCAGCGGGATACCAGCCAGCTGCCGTGCCCCACGATGCCGAATGGGGTGAGCGCTTCTTCCACCAAATGACCCCGATGGCCACGAACTCGGTTTCGTTCCGCCTTTGCTCCCAGTTTCCATCCAATAGCAGCTCGAAGCGGCCGGCCATGAGGCGCTGCGAGAGCGTATTGTGCTCTCCGCTGAACCTGGGAGGCAATCATGGAGTTCAGGACAACCGGACTCCTGTTTGCTCGGCGCGATGGCACTTCCCGCCTCCGGGGCCGCACAAACACCGCCGCGCCACCGGCAATTACACGAACACCGTTACAGACGTGCGGCTCCATTTCAAAGTGGTGAGCATCACTCTTCGGCCGGACGAGAGGAGCAGCGTCTTGGCGGCCAACGGCATCCTCTACCAAATGTCAGGATCGATCGAGGTCTCGCTGGGTGGCGAGGCGAAAATGCTGACCGCCGAAGAGGGGCTGTTCATCGCCGGCGGAAAGACGGCGGCGCTAACGGCGGGCAGTGGAGTGCCGTCAACTTTTCTCCACTTCTCGCAAGCGAGGAGCGTTCGCTCCTCGCAACCGTTCCGCAAAGCAAAACGCCCCAATCGCAGCAAACGCGAGAAGGAAAATTCCTCCACACGACAGGAAGGTAAGCGTAAAATTTGTGTCCAATGACATTCTCCCAAGAGAGATGATCGGGTGCAGTCTCGGTTCGACTCTGCCGCTACCCTGACGTCGGCCCAGCCGCGATTTTTTAGGTGATCAGATCATCAGACAATCGAAGGGCCGACGTTTCGCTATTCGTCGAGCGCCTTCGCTGATCAGGCCGAACTTGCAGGTGCGAAATCGGTTCAAAAATTTGCGGCGACCAGATCGTAAGAGCCCCTGCTGCCGCGGACGTAGACCTTGGCAGCGGCGGCACATATCAAGTCACGATTGGAATCGAACGCGTGCAGAAAACCTGACTCATCGTAACCAGCATCTGGTTGAATTCGCTTCAGCGCATCTTCGTTTATGAAAAACGATGCCTCAATAGCGCTGTCGTGTCCCCAAAATCGCACGGCACGCCGCGTGCGGTCATACGAACGACTGTGATTTGGAAACTCAATCATGGTTGAGGCCGATCAGTTGTCGGTACACAAGACTCATGCTTACGCACTTACGGACGATTTGCATCGAAAAATTTTGATGGCCATAGCTTATCCTGTCCCGCGACGCACACGTCGAAATAGTGTAGAGGCGGTAGGCTGACAACATCCAACATGGGCCAAAGCTTGGCGCGAAGGGGAGTGATGTTGGAGCGATCTGGTTGCGCCAACCTTCATGTGGCTACGCTGGAAGCGGATTACAACCCTGCTCGATCCTGTCACAGCAAATAGTTGCGCCTGGCCTCGTTATTCTGCGGATGGGCACTATATCTCAGAAATCACCGCGCGCTCCTCGGCTGTTATCGGTGACTGAGAGCATTGTGCTCCCGCCGCGACCAAGAGGCGGTTACTATGTCAGATATCTCCAAATTTAGCGTTCGCGAGTGGCTGGTGCCTCCGATACTGCTGCCGATCTTTTTTGCGCTGCTGATCGCTGCTGCGATGCTTATTCAGTGGTAGTTTCCGCCGGTCGGCGCCGCCAGCTCAAGCCAGCGGCTCATTCGGGCCAATGAAACGAGCCCCATCGTCGTTAAGCTTCCGAGCTGAACGTCAGGGCGGCAGACGCTGTGAATAGAACTCGCAAGATGCCGCCGGGACACGAGCGCGCGGAGGCGCTGCAAAAGGCAACAATCCTAGAGAACGCTGCTGAGATGCTCGAGCATCTCGCCGGCAAGGTCGGCGTGCCGTCAGAATGACAGTTGAGAGTTGGTCAGAATGACAGTTGAGAGTTGATCCCGTCCCGCTCCACCGTTCACGCACGCCGATCGGGTCGGATATTCTGAGGAAAGAGCACCTGGGCATGGATCATAGGGGCACCGAGATGCTTGTCCCAGATCGATCGCTCGGTCCAGTCAACAGCCGTTTCCCGTAGATGGCCCATCCAATGATGCTCGATCTTTCACGCAGTCCGGCCGTCGTTCTCGTCGTAGAGGACGAGATGATGCTCCGCATGCGCGCGGTCAACATGGTGGAAGACGCCGGCTACGCGCCGGTGGAAGCTCTGGATACCGGCGAAGCCGTCGCAATCCTGGAATCCAGGTGCGACATCGCGCTCATGTGCACCGACATCCAGTTGCCCGGCAGCATGGACGGCCAGGGTCTTGCGCATACCGTGCATAAGCGTTGGCTGGCGATCAAGATCATCCTGGCGTCGGGGCAATTGAACCCGGCGAGCATCGATCTTCCCCCGTGCAGCAGATTTTTCGGCAAGCCACTCCAAGCCTGGCAAATCATAGCCCAGATGCGCAGCATGATCGGTCACGCCTGAAGCTGGTGGTTTTGGTGCCGGATACCGCCAGAATCCCTCAACGCGAACGCTCCGCCCAAAATCGAGTGCGGCACCCAGTCCAAGGTGATAGAGTTGCAAATGCTTGAAGTCGATCTCCGCACAGACCCGCCCCCCGGCGGCGCAGAATCGCACCAGGACTTTCTGGCGGCCGAGAACGTTAGCCTGCGGCTTCTCCTGGCGGAGGCGGAGATCAATACGAGGAGTCTGCTTGCCAAGGCCGGTATCGACGCCAGAGAGCGCGAGGCGGCCGACAAGCTTCAGAAGCTGATCCTTGAAGAGCTGCACCACCGCATCAAGAATACGCTTGCGACCGTCGCCGCCATCGTCTCCCAAAGCCTGCACGGCTTGCAGGGGGCCGAGCACGCACAGCAGGCCATCGAGGGCCGGCTATTGGCGCTCGGCCGGGCGCACGATCTTCTTTTGCAGGCAAGATGGTCCAGCGCCGATCTTGGCACGGTCGTCCGTAGCGCCATCGAAGCCTTCGACAATCCTGATGAGTCGAAATTCTCGATCTCGGGACCCGATATCCGGATGACGTCGGCTGCCGTCATCGCTGTCGCGATGACGCTTAACGAGCTTTGCACGAACACCACGAAGTTTGGCGCCCTGTCGGTCCCGGAGGGGCGCGTCGACCTCGTCTGGACAGTGGACCGACAGATCCAGCGCTTGCACCTGACCTGGACCGAGAAGAACGGCCCAGTGGTCCAGCCGCCCGTAAAGCGCAGTTTCGGAACACGGCTGATCGAGACGCTTGGCAAGCAGCTCCGGGGCGACGTGCGACTAACGTATGCGTCGACGGGGTTCTCGTACACGTTCGATGTACCGATAGCTCCCTGAACTCCCCGCCGACATAGCCCGCGCGCGATGTGTAGCTACGTGAGTGGTTCAGTTTTTCTCTTCATCCCTCATTGGGAGTCGTCTTTTTTGCGGTGAACATTGGCACGGCGTGTGCGGACAAATGTGTACCGCGGGATTGCGATTTCCCGATCCGACACAACGCCGTCAAGCATTGCTCGGCTCGGCGGCGTTGTGCTTCTTAGGGAACGAAATTCATGTTTGACCCGACCGTTCAACCAGACGCAAAACATTGATGGCGGGCACGAGCATTGGAGTATCGAGGCTGCCGTTCTGCCACTAGGCCGATTTTACCTGGTCTTCAGCCAGCACCTTGTAGACGAGCTCGCACTTTGGCGACGCAACCATGCGCGCCATCACGCGAGCTCGGGTAATCTCGATCAGCGGGGCTCCGGCGACATTGACACATTGACCGTGAGCGAGTTTGCCGCGCGGCCTCGATGGCGACAGATCCTCTATCGTCTGTACCGGCATCCGATTGTAATGTTTGGCGTGGGCCCCACGTATTTGTTCATCTTGCGGTATCGGTTGCCGATTGGGATGATGCGCAACGGCTGGCGGCCCTGGCTGAGTACAATGGGTACAAACCTCGCCATCGCGGTTCTGATCGCCGGCATGATTTGGCTGGTCGGCCTTGGGCCATTCCTGCTGGTGCATCTGCCGATCGTGGTTCTGGCTGCGTCGATCGGTGTCTGGCTGTTCTATGTCCAACACCAGTTCGAGGACACCTCGTGGTCCCGTGATGAGGCCTGGAGCTTTCACGAAGCTGCGCTGCATGGCAGTTCGCACTATCAGTTGCCGGGTGTTTTGCGCTGGTTCACGGCGAACATCGGCGTCCATCACGTCCATCATCTATGCAGTCGAATTCCCTGCTATCGGCTGCCGGACGTGCTCCGGGATCATCCGGAACTCGCTGCCGTGGGACGGATCACCCTTTTGCAAAGCTTGCGGTGTGTGCCGAGGGCCTTGTGGGATGAGAAAGGGCGGCGGCTAATTTCGTTCCGAGAGGCGGACATTGGCCAAAGGCCGGGGTTGAAAAGATCTCCATTCGCGTGACCCACTCGGGATCCTTGGAGCCGGCGCCGTTGCCATTATGCAGCGTGCTGCATCACGCAGAGCCGGTCCATAGTCGCGGGGTCGGTAGCCAGGTCACACGCGGCGATCGTCACTCTGCGGGGATGCGTTACCATCGCCGACCCCAACTGCCGCCCCACCTACCTCCCCATCCGCTGCCACCCCGAAGTACCGCACGATGAGCAGCAGCAATATCGCTCCGATGGTGGCGTTGACGATCGCGCTGATCACTCCGGTACCGAGATGGATGCCTAGCTGAGGTAACAACCAGCTTCCGATAAAGGCGCCCAAAATCCCCACAATGAGGTCACCGATGATTCCAAAACCGGCTCCCCAGCCACCTGACCACCGATGTCGTGACCGACGACGTAGACGTTGCTGCGGTTTGAGGGCCACTGCCGAAAGCGGGAACGATCGGCGGCCGCTGACGCCGATCTCATCGAGCGTCGTCCAGGGGTCATCGACCGCGATTGAAAACAATTGCGAAACACAAGCGGCTTTCCCTCGTTATTGTGCGCGGAGCGCCGAGGCCGTGGTCGAGGTCGTAGAGAAGGGGCAGCCGACCACATCCAACGGCGGTGCGCTGCCCTTCATTACCAACCACTTCATTTCTGCGTTGGAGCCGCTATACTACGGCGCGCCCATTCATCGGAGCTGAGGGAGGCTCCTATGGGAAAGGCTGCCAGTAACGAATTCGATCCGAAAATCTTTCTCGCCAGAGTAGGGACGGGTAAAACGATCCTGAAAATTAAGAGAAATCAGCACGTCTTCAAGCAGGGAGATCCTGCGGATACGGTTTTTTACATTCAAGAGGGCAAGGTCAAGGTCACCGTCGTATCCGAGCAGGGCAAGGAAGCGGTAGTTGGAATTTTGGAGCCAGGTCAGTTCTTCGGCGAGGGCTGCCTCAATGGCCATACATTGCGCATCGCCACCACGACGGCGATGGAAGCGTGCGTGATCACTTCAATCACCAAAGAAGCGATGATCGCCGCCCTTCGCTCCGAGCCGAAAGTTTCCGAACTGTTCATGGCGTATCTCTTGACGCGGAACAGCCGAGTTGAAGAGGACTTGATTAACCAGCTTTTCAATTCAAGCGAGAAGCGGCTCGCCCGCCTTCTAGTTCGTGGTCCGCGCGGGACTTTACCCAAGGACGATTCGTATCTGGTGGGTCGCGCCATCGTCCGTCAGAGGAATACACGCTTCATTTCCTGGTAACGCCTCGCCGTCCAGGGTGGCAAGCTGGATATGGTCACCACTAACGCCCTGTGGGTTTTGGACCTGTATCTCGTAGCGGGCGGAGCGGTATCGAAACACGACGCCGAAACCTGGCCACGCCTTCGGAATGCACGGATCAAGATGCAATGACGTGCCGCGAATTCGTAATCCCAGAATGCCTTCGATGCCGGCGCGCTGCATCCATCCCGCAGAACCCGTATACCAGGTCCAGCCACCACGCCCGACGTGAGGCGCGGCGGCATAGATATCCGCCGAAACAACATAAGGCTCAACTTTGTAACGGTGCACATCTGCTCGGGTTCGCGCGTGATTGATCGGATTGAGGAGCGAGAACAGACTGACCGCCTTGTCACCCTCGCCAAGTTCCGCCAAGGCTAAGATGGACCAAAGAGCTGCATGGGTATATTGGCCGCCGTTCTCGCGAATGCCAGGCGGATATCCTTTTATGTAACCAGGATCGAGCGGTGTCTTATCGAACGGCGGCGTGAACAGAAGAGCGACACCATCCTGAGGTCGGATCAATTCGCGTTCGACGGCTGCCATCGCCAAGACGGCGCGCTCAGGATCCGCAGCGCCCGAAATCACCGCCCATGACTGGGCGATAGAATCGATCCGACATTCATCGTTCGCAGCCGATCCCAACGGTGTACCGTCATCGAACCAACCGCGACGATACCATTGTCCGTCCCACGCCTCACGCTCAAGTGACGTCTGCAACGCAATGGCATGCGCTCGCCATGTAACAGAACGGCGCGTTTCGCGGCGCGCATCAGCGAAGCGAGCAAATGCGTTCAGTGTTGCATACATCAACCATCCAAGCCAGACGCTCTCGCCCTTGCCCCCCTCGCCGACGCGATTCATTCCGTCGTTCCAGTCACCCGTCCCCATCAGTGGCAGACCATGACCGCCCACCGCGAGGCTTTGGTCAAGAGCACGAGCGCAATGCTCGAACAGAGTGGCGGTCTCGTCCGAAACTGTCGGCTGAAAGAAGCTATCGTGTTCTCCTGCCGCAAGCTTCGCCCCTTCGAGGAAAGGTATAATTTCGTCCAATATGCCGCTATCGTTACTGCCATCGATATATTGGATGGTGCTGTAAGGTAACCAGGCGCGGTCATCCGCAATTCGTGTTCGCACGCCCTGCCCAGAATGGGGAAGCCACCAATGCTGAAAGTCACCTTCAATGAATTGTCGCGCCGCTGAACGTAGCAAATGTTCGCGCGTCATTGCAGGAAGTGACGATACAAGCGCGGTCCCATCCTGGAGCTGATCGCGAAATCCATACGCGCCGCTCGCCTGATAGAATGCAGAGCGAGCCCAAATCCGACAAGCGAGCGTTTGATAAAGAAGCCAACCGTTCAGCATGATGTCCATGGAACGGTTGGGCGTCGTCACCTGAACGGCGCCAAGAACATCCTCCCAATATTTGGCGACCTCCAGCTGGACACCGTCAAGATCAGCCGCGCGGTAACGAGCAATCAAGGCGCGCGCGTCTTCAGCGCTTGCAGTTTGACCAAGCAAGAACACGATTTCGCGGCTCTCGCCCGGTGGAATCGTGATCGTCGTTTTCAACGCGGCGCAGGGATCGAGCCCTGCGCCTGTCGTGTTCGAAAATGCCGATGAGCTTGTTAAGGCTTCAGGGCTTGCAAGCGTTCCATTACGACCAATGAACTCGCGACGGTCGCCGGTCCAGTCATCCTGATGTCCACTCATATCGGCGAACGCAATCCGGTATCCGAAAGAAGAACTCCATGGATTACGTGCAAACATCGCGTTTGTCACAGAATCGATCCCGGTTGTGACAAACGCTGCAGACGCTTGACGTGACTGACTGAGAACCCATTCTACGTAGGCCGTAAGAGAGATGTTTCTTACGCGGTTTGATTTATTGTGAAGCTTCAAACGTGATATCTTGATCGAATCGCGACGTGGCACGAATTGTACAAGATCAACTGCAATTTCCTGTGCGGTATGAGTAAATCGACTATATCCGCGGCCGTGATGCGTTACGTATGTCGCAGTTTCGTCTCGGATTGGCAAAGCCGTTGCGCTCCAAAGATCACCGGAATCGTTGTCGCGCAGATAAAACGCCTCGCCAGGCCGGTCGGTCACGGGATCGTTCGACCAGGGTGTTAGCTGGTTCTCGCGACTATTGACGGACCAGGTGTAGCCTCCGCCTTCTGTTCCGACCTGAAATCCAAAGTCCGGATTGGCGATCACATTGATCCATGGAGCTGGCGTTAACTGGTCGGGCCCGAGGATTATCGTATATTCGCGCCCATTGTTAGAAAAGCCCCCGAGACCGTTGAAAAACTCAAGCTCCTTCGATGATGGCACGGCGTCCAACACTGGGCCTGACTTTCCCACGAGGCGTATGGGAGTTCGTACTGTATTAACTCGGAGATCGGGTCCACGATCAAGTTGATCGGAAAGCGGACCGCGCTGTCCGACCAATACCACCCGCGCAATCGCAATCAATAGAGCACGAGCATCTGACGATATTAGATCAGCTCTCAGAACGTACACTCGTCCGGCAGCCCGTTCATTGTCGGGCGAGATGCGCGACTGACTGGTCCGGACCAAAGTCTCAATCGCAATCTGAATATCCTGCACATAGGACGATGCGCGCTCATTCATAATGACCAGATCCACTGCCAGCAGCTTCATTCGCCAATATTCGTGGGCTTGCAGAAGCTGGTGCGCGATATCCAGATTGTCCGAATCGGAAATTCGCAGAAGCAAGATCGGCAGGTCTCCGGAAATTCCGAGGGACCAAAGCAGGGACTGCGCACCAGCGCCTCGAAGAATCGATTCAGAAGAGGGCCTCAACGCGGGTGACGAATACAAGAGGTGCCCCGCAAGACGCTGAAAGAGTCTGGCTTCGGCAGGATCAATACCGATGTGACGGAGTTGCACCTGCGCCTGGGTCCACGCACGTGTTGATGCTCGCTCAAAGGCCGTTGTATCGCGGTGCTTATCCAGAAGATCGAGCAATGCTTCGCGGGACGATGCGACCATTGTCCAGAACGCGACACGTACCGTCGCGCCAGGCGCAATGCGCACGCGGCGTCGCAAAGCGAAAACCGGATCCAATACGGTGCCCACCGTGCCCGAAAGCGGCCCGCCGTCCATCGCTGCAATTGCAGTTCGAATGCTCCCCCCGCGCCCAAGAAATCGGGCTCTGTCGGTTTCAACTTCTACTTTTCCAACCGCCTCCCCATCCAAAACCGAATGGTGCGCGGCCCATATCTCGGGCTCATCAGGCGAGCGCCGGCGTCGCGTTGCCAGAATTGCTCCTTCATTCGAAAGAAACTCAGTTTCCACAAATAGCTTTGAAAACGCGGGATGCGCAACGTCAGCAGCCTGGGGCGCAAGCACGAGTTCGGAATAGGAGGTGAGTTCAACCTCCCGCTCTCGTTTGCCGGTATTTGTCACCGAAACCCGACGGACTTCCGCGTCGTCTTCAGCCGAGACGACAATTTCCTGAACCGCCGTCAGCGTCCGATCACGGCGGGTAAACTGGGCACGGTCCTCTTCGAAAACTACCTCATAGTCATCCGGCTCCACCCCGCTTGGCTGAAATCCGGCAGACCAGACCTCGCCGCTGTTGATATCGCGCAAGAAGACGTATGACCCCCAATCGTCGCAGGTTGCATCCTCTCGCCAGCGAGAGATAGCGAGATCTCCCCAGCGGCTGTAACCCGATCCCGCTGCGGTCACCATCAGGGCATAGCGACCGTTAGAAAATAGCTGCGTTGCGGGGGACGCGCCATGCGCAGTTGTCAGACGTCGACCGCCAGCAGGGCTGACATCTTGACCCTTTGCAACCACCCTTGCCTCTGAAGTCCACGGAATCGCAACCGCGACGTCGCGCGGCGTTCGCTCCTGCAGCAGCAATTCGGTCGCCTGTACAATCGGATCGCTATGAAACCTTGTCCGCATCGCGCCGTCAAAGATCGCGTCTGCGATCGCTACGATCGTCATACCCTGATGGTGTGCCATGAAGGCAAGCACTACCGCAACAGGCTTACCTTCCGGAACGCGGCTTACCGTGTAATCCAAGGCCTCATAGAATCCGTAGCGGCCTTTCGCGCCAATGGCAGCGAGCTGATCGAAGTTAGCTGCCGCGGCTTGCGGATTCACCATGGCCGCAAGTCCGGTCGCATAAGGAGCAATGACAGTATTTGCGCCCAGGCCGCGCTTGAGACCGAGACCAGGTACGCCGAAGTTTGAGTATTGGTACGTCAACTCGATGTCGCGCGCGTTATAGGCGGATTCCGACATGCCCCACGGCACCCCGAGCGTTGCGGCGTAGTTCATTTGCCGCTGCACGACAAGCCGACTCGTTTGCTCAAGAAGACTTCCCGCAGGCGCGCGCATAATGAGAGACGGCATCAAATATTCAAACATTGACCCTGACCAGGAAATCAGCGCGGCGCCGCTGCCAACCGGTGTCACCGCACGGCCGAGTCGGAACCAGTGTCGTGCTGGAATGTCGCCCTTGGCGATCGCCAGGAAACTTGCAAGCCGGGCTTCCGACGCAAGCATATCGTAGCAATTTAGATCGAGCTTTCCCTCGGACGAGAGATAGCCGATCGAAAGCAGTTTTCGTTCCTCATCAAAAAGAAAACGGTACTCCATTTCAAGCGCCATTGCCCTGACGCGTTTTGCGAGGGTGGATAAGCGAACCGCGGAAATAGCCGGCGGCGAGTCGCCGAAATCTCGACTGTGGCTTTTGATCGCCCGACAAACCGCATCCGCCCAGAACACCAGATCGGAGTCTATGTCCTTGCCACTCTCACTCGAGAGTGCTTTGGAGATGTCGGCGATCGTCTCTGCGCGGAACGTGAAGTCGGCAAGCCGCTTCGAAATGCTTGCGGGATCTTGTTGACCCTGTCGAAGGTCGATAGCAAGTGTTTCAATCGCTTCGCCAAGTTGACGCCACGTCACCGTTCCGGTTCGCCGCCCGTCGCTGACGCGATTGGCTTCCTTTCGTGCGATCTCCAGGGCATCGGCGATCCCCGCAAGGCGACGGGCATCCTCGAAAGGAGTGTCGATCCATTCCAAGCAAGCGCTGGAAAGAGCGATGAGATGCCCCGCCAGGTTGCCGCTATCGACTGTCGAGATATAGGGTGGGTCAAGCGGCCGCAAATCCTGCGTATCGTACCAATTATAAAAGTGCCCACGGAACCGTGCGAGTCGG
>Ga0068852_100002096_pt1 | contig 13636 bp, 14 predicted proteins | sample KBSCornC22_FD_66594 | JGI IMG/M metagenome (GOLD analysis project Ga0068852, IMG submission 66594) | Corn rhizosphere microbial communities from Kellogg Biological Station, Michigan, USA - KBS Corn C2-2 | ecosystem: Host-associated > Plants > Roots > Rhizosphere > Soil ... | reverse complement strand
CGCCGCGCGCTCGTCACCGGATCGGACCTGCCTTACCCGGAGGGCGTCGCCGCCGCGGCGGTGCTGCAGGTCGGCACCGAGACCGCCGAGGGCGTGGCCGAAAGCAAGGCCGGCCTGCGCGTGATCATCGTCGGCAGCATCGTCTCGGCTTTCTATTTCGCTTTCGCCCAGACGCAGATCGTCGCGGGCGAGATCGCCAAATGGTTCCGCGTCGGCGAGACCGGCACAGGCATCCAGGCGACCATGTCGTTCGCGCTGATCGGCGCGGGCCACCTGGTCGGGCTCACCGTCGGTCTCGCCATCCTGTGGGGCCTGGTGCTGGGCTTCGGCATCGTCACCCCGTACCTCGCTTATGTCGCGCACACGCCCGATGCGGCGGCCGATATCTGGCGCCATCAGGTCCGCTTCTTCGGCGCGGGCGTGATCGGCATCGCTGCATTGTGGACGCTCGCCACCCTGATCATGCCGATCATCGGTGGCCTCAAGGAATCGCTCGCTGCATCGCGCGCGCGCAAGGCAGGCACCGAGGTCCTGGCGATCGAGGAGCATGACATTCCGGTGCCGATGCTCGGCCTCGGCCTGTTGCTGTTGCTCGTGCCGCTGGCGATCCTGATGTACGTTTTCCTCGCGGGCGGGCCGCTCGCGCAAATGATCTGGCCGCTGATCGTGATCGGCATCCTTTATGTGATCGTCGCGGGCGCGATCGTTGCCGCCGTGTGCGGCTATATGGCAGGCCTGATCGGGGCGTCGAACAGCCCGGTTTCGGGCCTCGGTATCCTCGGCGTCGTGGGGGCGGGCCTGATGCTGCTGATCTTCGCCAAGCCCGCGCTGCCCGCCGGCGCGATCCCGCACCTGGTCGCCTTTGCCTTGTTCCTGACCGCGCTGATCTTCTCGACCGCGACCATCTCCAACGACAATCTCCAGGACCTGAAGACCGGCCAGCTGGTGGGTGCCACCCCCTGGAAGCAGCAGGTGGCGCTGATGATCGGCGTGGTTGCGGGCTCGCTCGTCATCCCCTTCACCTTCAACCTGCTCAATCAGGCCTATGGCTTCGCGCCGCTTGTGGGTGCGGCCAAGCCGCATGCCCTCCCCGCCCCGCAGGCGACATTGATCAGCACCTTGGCCAAGGGCGTGCTCGGTGCCGGGCTCGACTGGAAGCTGATCGGCTGGGGCGTCGCGGTCGGGGCCGTCCTGATCATCGTCGATGCGCTGTTCGGCAAGCTTGGCTGGCGCCGCGTGCCGCCGCTGGCGGTGGGCTTGGGCATCTATCTGCCGATGGGCGCCACCCTGCCGGTGGTGATTGGCGCGTTCATCGGGCACCTCTACGAAAAGCGCGTGAAGTCGGAGGTGGGTGAGCGCATCGGCGTGCTGCTCGCCTCGGGCTTCATCGTCGGCGAAGGCCTGCTCGGCGTCGCCAATGCCGGGCTGATCGTGGCGGTGAACAGCGCGACGCCGGTGGCTTTGGTCGGCGAAAGCTTCGAAACGCCCGCCATCTTCCTCGGTCTGGTCGTGTTCGGGGTGCTGACCGCCCTGTGCTACCGCTGGATCGCGCGCGTTTCGGCGACCTTATAGGACGTCGGGGTCGGGCCCGATCCGGCCGTCGGGCCGGTCGAGCCCGGCAATAGCATCCATATCGTCGGCATCGAGGCTGAAGCCGAACACGTGGAGATTCTCGGCCTGGCGCGCGCGGCTCGACGATTTGGGGATCACGGTCAGCCCCAGGTCGATGTGCCAACGGATGATCACCTGCGCGGCCGTGCGGCCATGCTTGCGTGCGATGCCCGCAATCACCGGATCGTTCAGCACCGCGCCGCGGCCGAGCGGCGACCAGCTGGTCGTGACGATCTTATTCTCCTCATGGAAGGCGCGCAGCTCGACCTGCTGGAAATAAGGGTGCAGCTCGATCTGGTTGACCGCCGGCACCACGCCTGTGTCGTGGATGATCCGCTCCAGATGTGCCGGCGTGAAGTTGGAGACGCCGATCGTCTTGACCCGGCCCTCGTCGCGAAGGCGGACCAGCGCCTTCCAGCTGTCGACATAGAGGTCGAGTTTCGGCTTGGGCCAATGGATTAGATAGAGATCGATCGCGTCGAGTCCGAGCGCCTTGTCGCTCGCGTCGAACGCGCGCAGCGCCTGGTCATAGCCCTGATCGTCATTCCACAATTTGGTGGTGACGAAGATCGTCCTGCCGCTTTCGCCCACGGCTTTGCCGACGCCGCTTTCGTTGCGGTAGAAGGTCGCGGTATCCACTGCCTCGTAACCCAGCTCGATCGCATCCTTCACCAGCCGCGTCGTTTCCTCGGGCGGTACCTGGAACACACCATAGCCGAGCTGCGGCATCTGGCTGCCGTCGTTGAGCGTGATACGGGGCTGATCGGTCATGCGGTGACTCCTAGGGGAATTCTTTGGCTCCAGACTGCACCGCTCGTCCCGAGCGAAGTCGAGGGACTTGGCCGAGCGGAGCCGAGGCTTCTCGCTGCGCTCGAAAATGGGTCTCGACTTCGCTCGACCCGAACGGGCCTTTAGATGGGTCCTAACCCGCCCCAAACGCCCGTTTCAAGCGATCGACCAATCGGTCCCGAGCCGGAAGTATATCCGCCGCGCGACCCTGAAGCAGGTCGCGTTCGAGGAAGTGGCCGGTCAGGCGGAATCCATCGATGATCTCACCCCACTCCCCGGCCCCGCCTTCGGTCAGGAACGGCGGCAGGACGAGCAACCGGTCGCGATAGGGTTCGCCCGCGCTGCGGCTGACCGCACCGCCGCTCTTCGGGCTGACAAAAGCGAGGTCGTCATTGCCGCCGCTCGCGACACAGGCCGACAGATCGAGCCCGAAGCCCAGCTCGGACAGCAACAGCAATTCGTAGCGCACCATCGCCGCCGCCCAGCCGCGCGCTGCCGGCGCCGCCATCACGGCCGCAAGCACGCCATCCAATGCCGCATAAAGTCGCGGATAAGGCTGGCCTTCGGGCAGCACGCTGGCGGTGAGCGCGGTTGCCCATTCGATCGCGGCCGCCGGCAGCGCCTCGCTCATCAGCCCTGCGCGGCTTTCGCTGAGCTCGACCGTCAGTGCGGGCAATTGTTCCTCGGTGCGCGCGCGATAGTCGGCGCGGATCAGATTGCCGGGCACCAGCACCGGGCGCAGCCGGCGCGACCGGCCCCCGCGCACATAGCCCGCGAGCAGCCCGTCCTCGGGCGTGAGCGCGCGCACGATCGCGCCATGCTCGCCATGAGCGCGCACCGCGCAAACGATCGCGAGAGCCTCGACATGCATGTCTGGGAATTAGGCGGTGGCGCCAGTGAAAGCGAGCCATCCTGCTGGGTGGTCACCCCGGCCCTGCACGACCGGGGTGACTGAGCGGGCAGAAGCTACGCCACCAATACGGAGCTCCACCGCCGCCCGATTTAAATCGGCTGCGTGACGATTTCGGTAAGTTCGAGAGTTAATGGCGCGAAAGGTGCGTTGGGCCGCATTTTAGATCCTCCCCACGATTCCGTGGAGAGGAGGACCGCATGACGTGCGGTTGGGGGGCTACTGCTGCATGTACAAGTAGCGTCTCCCGAGCGAAGATGCCCCTCCACCGCCTTCGGCGGTCCCCCTCCCCGACAATGTCGGGGAGGATCTATCAGGCCGGCATGTCGCTGACTGCCACTACGCGCCACTCGGATGGAAATGATCGTAGATCGCGCGCGCCATCGTGGCAGACACGCCGGGCGCCTTCTGCAAATCCTCCAGCGCCGCGCCGCGCACCGCTTTGGCCGTGCCGAAATGCATCAGCAAAGCCTTCTTGCGTGCCGGGCCGATGCCGGGAACGTCATCGAGCGGGCTGGTGGTGAGTGCGGCGGCGCGGCGGGTGCGGTGCGCGCCGATTGCGAAGCGGTGCGCCTCGTCGCGCAGCCGCTGCAGGTAGAAGAGCACCGGCGAATTGGGCGGCAGCATCGATTCGCGCCCGTCGGGCAGGTGGAAATGTTCGCGTCCGGCATTGCGGTCCGGCCCCTTCGAGATGCCGACCACCGGAATGTCGTGCACCCCCATCTCCTCCATCGTGCGATAAACGGCGGAGACCTGGCCCTTGCCGCCGTCGATCAGCAGAAGATCGGGCCATTCGCCCGACTTGCGGTCCGGATCCTCGCGTTCGAGCCGTGCGAAGCGGCGCTCGAGCACCTCGCGCATCATCGCGAAATCGTCGCCGGGCGCGGTCTCGGGCCGCTTGATGTTGAACTTGCGATACTGGCCCTTGCGGAAGCCCTCCGGCCCCGCGACCACCATCGCGCCGACCATGTTGGTGCCCATGATGTGGCTATTGTCGTAAATCTCGATCCGGTTGGGCGCGCCCTCCAGCTCGAACAGGTCGGCGACCTCCTGCAGCAGTTTCGATTGGGTCGCGCCCTCCGCGAGCCGGCGATCGAGCGCTTCCTCGGCATTGCGCGTCGCCTGGGCTAGGATGCGGCGCTGCTCGCCCCGCTGCGGCACCTTGAGCACGACCTTGCGCCCGGCTTTCTCCGCCAGAGCCTCGGCGATCAGCTCGCTTTCGGGCAGCGTGCGATCGATCAGGATCAGCCGCGGCGGCGGCACCTCCTCGTAAAATTGCATCATGAAGCTCGCGAGCACCTCGTCCTCGGGTACCTCGGCGGTATGCGTCGGGAAGAAGGCGCGATGCCCCCAATTCTGGCCGCCGCGGATGAAGAAGGCCTGGATACCGATCTGGCCCGATTTGCAGGCGAGCGCGAACACGTCGGCGTCGTCCACCCCCTCGGCATTGATCGCCTGCGTCCCCTGGATGAAGGTCAAGGCCTTCAGCCGGTCGCGCAGGATCGCCGCCAGCTCGAAGTCCATCGCTTCGGCTGCGGCCTGCATCTGCCCGCTCAAGCGCTTCTGCACCTGGGTCGACTTGCCGCACAAGAAGGCCTTCGCATCATCGACCAGCTCGGCATAATCGTCAGCGCTGATCCGGTCGACGCACGGCGCCGAGCAGCGCTTGATCTGGTAGAGCAGGCACGGCCGCGTGCGGTTGGCGAAGAAGCTGTCGGTGCAGGATCGCAGCAGGAACAGTTTCTGCAAGGCGGTCAACGTCTTGCGGACTGCGCCGGCGCCCGCGAACGGGCCGAAATACTGTCCTTTCGCGCGCCTGGCACCGCGATGCAATTGTGCACGCGGAAACTCATGATCTTCGCGCAAGAGGATGAAAGGAAAGCTTTTGTCGTCGCGCAGCAGCACGTTGTAGGCGGGCCGGAAGCGCTTGATCAGCTGCGCTTCGAGCAACAGCGCCTCGGCTTCCGTGTTGGTCGTCACCACGGTCATGCCGCGCGTCTGCGCGACCATCCGGCTCAGGCGCTTCGGCAGGCGCGAGACCTGGGTGTAGTTCGACACGCGGTTCTTGAGCGCGCGAGCCTTCCCCACATAGAGCACGTCGCCGCGCGCATCGAGCATGCGATAGACCCCCGGCCGCGCCGGCAGCGTCTTGAGCACGTTGCGGATCGCCGCGATCCCGGTCTCGAGATCGGGGGCATCGGCGCCGCGCACGGCGTAGGTGGATTTCTCTTCGGAGAAGCGATCGATCGGTTTATCGGACACGCAGGGAATTTAGAGAGCGCGACGCCGAATGCCTAGCCGTCTGCCGGATCGGATCGAACGGCCGCGGGGCCGGATCCGGCGATTCCGGGGCGGTGCGTGGCACGGGCTGCGGGCGTTCTGCGAAATTCTGTTCAACGATTGCGGCCCGCTCGCCCTGGGGCTCGAATATGGAGTAACGGGAGCCGTGATCGGTGCTGCGGTCTGGCTCCTGTTCGGCCTGATCTGGGGCATCGCGGTTGCCCTTACGGTGGCAGGTGGATTGGCAAGGAGACGTATCCGGTGAGCGAAGCACCCGAATTGCCCGAACTCGAAGTCGAAGCGCGGGACAAGAGGCTCAATCGCGCCGTCGCGACCACGGTCGTGATCCTGAGCGTCACGATGGCGCTGACCAACATCAAGGACGGCAATATCGTCCAGAATATGCAAGCCGCGCAGGCGACGCAGGTCGATACCTGGAACGAATATCAGGCGACCAAGCTCAAGTTGCATATGGAGGAGATCGCTGAGTTGCAGGGTGGCCCGGCCGCCGCCAAAGCAGTCCCGCAGATCGCCAAATATACCAAGGAAGCCGCCGATCTGAAGGCGCAGGCGCTCGCCGCCAAGGACGATTACGACCATAATAATTATCGCGACGACCAGTTCGACCTGTCGGACGGCCTCGCCTCGATCGCGCTCGCCACCACCGCCATCTCGGCGTTGGTCGAGATGTGGGGGCTGCTCTACGTCGGCTGGGTGACGGGCGCGCTGTCGATCCTGTTCATGGTGGCAGGCTTCGCCCAGCTGCCCATCCACCCGGATTCGATCATCGGCTTTCTGACGTGAGATAAGCCGTCGCCCCGGCGGAGGCCGGGGCCGCAGCGTTCTTGGCGTACCGTCGGAATAGCTTCCTGCGGCCCCGGCCTCCGCCGGGGCGACGCATTAGGTCAGTTCAGCCTTTGACCCAGCGCAGCGATCGCCTTGTCGACCAGCGCCTTGTCCGTCTCCGCGTCATTGCGCTCGGCGATGAGCGCCGCGGCGGCTTGGGTGGCGGCATCGGCGGCCTTGGCGCGGACCTCGGCGATGGCGGCGCGCTCGGCGGCGGCGATCTTGTCCTCGGCCATGCGCTGGCGACGCTGGATCAGCTGTTCCGTATCGGTCTTGGCCTTGGCCAGGATCAGCTCCGCCTCGGCGCGGGCGGAGGCGAGGATCTGGCTTGCCTCCCCTTCGGCCGCGGCGGACTTCGCCTGATATTCGGCGCGCAGCGCCTCGGCCTCGGCACGCAGCTTGGAGGCTTCGTCAAGCTGCTCGCGGATCGACGCGATCTTCTTGTCGAGCGCGCGGCCGATCGCCTTGGGCACGCCCTTCCAGATCATGATCGCGAACACCACGATCATCGACAGGGCAACCCAGCCGCCCGGGTTCAGGCCCAGAGCGGTGGCTTCGGCATGCTCGATCGCCTCGGGATTGGCGACGGTCGAGGCGTTGAGGGGGGCGCTCATCGATGATCCTTACGCGTTCAGCGCGGCCTTGACCGCCTTGGTCGCGGCGCGCTTGTCGACCTTGAGACCGGCGATCTTGGCGACGATCTCCTGCGCGGCCTCGACCGCGACGGCTTCGACGCCGGCGACGGCTTCGGCCTGCTGCGCCTGCAACTCGGCCTCGGCGGCGTCGATCTTCGCGGCGATCTCGGCATCGGCGGCCTTCAGGCGCTTTTCGGCCTGGGCGGTCGCGTCCGCCTTGGCCTTGGCGGTGGCGGCTTGCGCCTCGCTCCGGCCGTTGCCGAGGCGCGCCTGATAGGCGGCATCGGCCGAATCTGCCTCGGCGCGCGCCTGCTCGGCGGCGGCGAGGTCGCCTTTGATCTTCGCGTCGCGATCCTCGATCACGCGCTCGATCTTGGGCAGCATGGCGCGGCCGATGCCGAAATAGATCAGCGCAAACACCACCACCAGCCAGAACAGCTGGGAGGCGTAGATGGCTGAAATCTGATCTATCTGCGGCATCGGCCGATTATCTCCGCCAGCTTACTTGACGACGAACAGGATCAGGATCGCGACGACGAACGCGATCAGGCCCAGAAGCTCGGCCGCGGCGAAGCCGATGAACAGGCGGCCCTGCTGGCCGTCGGCGGCACCCGGATTGCGCAGCGCGCCCTGGAGGAACGAGCCGAACACGTTGCCCACGCCGAGCGCGGCCATGCCCACGCCGATGGCCGCGAGGCCGGCGCCGATCATCTTGGCAGAGGTGACGTCCATCTTTGTCTTCCCTTCTTGGTATTCGTTGAACTTAGTGGAGATTGACCGCGTCGTTCAGATAGAGCGACGTCAGCAGTGCGAACACATAGGCCTGGATCGCCGCGACCAGCAGCTCGAGCGCGGACACGCCGACGATCATCAGGAACGAGAAGAAGCTCACCACCCAGCCGATGCCGGGACCGGCATTGAGGCCCTGGACGACGAAGCTGGCGAACACGTCGAGCAGGATGTGCCCGGCGGTCATGGCGACGAACAGTCGCAGGCCGAGGCTGAACGGCCGCACGAGGAAGCTCATGAGCTCGATCGGGGTGACGAAGATCGCGATCGGCAACGGCGTACCGTGCGGCACGAACAGCGAGAAGAAGTGCAGGCCATGGCGCCAGAAGCCGACCACCAGTACGATGCCGAAGCTGAAGAAGGCCAGGATCGCGGTGAGCGAGATATGGCTCGTCACCGTGAACGGGTGCACGCCGGGCACGATTCCCAGGGGGAAGAGGCCGATAAGGTTCGCGAACAGAAGGAACATGAACAGCGAGAAGATGTAGGGAACGAACTTCTTGCCCTCGGGCCCGACATTCGTCTGCATCATGTTGCTGATGAAACCGGTCATCCCCTCGACCGCGGCCTGCCAGCGGCCGGGCACCAACTTGCGCTGCATGCCGCCAAGCATGAACAGCCACAGCACAGCCGCCGTCACGAACATGAACAGCGACGAATTGGTGAAGCTGATGTCGTAGCCGTGCATCATCAGCTTGTGGCCGAACATGGGTTCGACCAGGAACTGATGCATCGGATCGATACCGGACCCTTCAGCTGCCACGCGTTTCAAACCCCTGCTTATGCAAGCAGCGCCCGGATCACTCCGGACGCGACTGCGAAATCCGATAGATGTTCCGGAAGGCGACGATGATCCCAAGGATCAGCATCACCAACAGGAGCCAGGGCGAGGTGCCGAACAGCCGGTCCAGGAACCAGCCCATCAGCGCTCCGCCGGCGGGACCCGCGATCAGCTCGGTCAGAACCCGGCTGCCCTGCCTATAGCCCTTTTCGGGCTTGCGCGGCGCCACCCCTGTCCGTGCCTGCTCGGCCTCAGCCGCGGCCTTGAGCCGCGCATCCAGCTCGGAAAGCCGGACGTCCCTGATGGGATTCGTGTCGCCGATCGGATCCTGCCCGGGTTCTTTCGCCGCCACGCCATCCTCCTGCTGACCCATAAGGGGCCGGCCGACGGCCGCGCCGGCGGGCGTTCCCGTCAGGCGCGGTCCCTTTAGCAGGGGGTGCGTTCGAGTCAACCAAAGTGGCGCAGTCTTTGCTCGATCAACAAGTTGGCCACGCCGATTATCCCGACCATCTCCCGATTGGCGCGCGCTTTTCCTGAGGCTAGGCTTGCCGACAACATCAGGTCCGCGACGATCGCCCTTTCGGATATGGAGAACAGGTTTGCGCGCTTGGACAGGAATTGCGCTCGCCTCGCTTGCTTGGGCCGGCCTCGTCTCTGCTGCTGCACCTGCTCCTGAGGGCAAGGCCGAGTGGGTCCAGGTTCCCGGCGGCCGGCTGCGTGTCCGTCTCTTCACCGGCCCTCGCCATGCCGCGGCACCGACATTGGTGATCGTGCTGCATGGTGACGCGCCGCGGACCAATCCCGGCTACCAATATGAGTTCGCGGCGCAGGCGGGGAAGCAGGATGACGTGATCGCGGCGGCGATCCTGCGCCCCGGCTACACCGATTCCCTCGGGGACACGTCGGCGGGGGTGCGCGGGATGACCACCGGCGACAATTATACGCGGGACCGGCTGGCGATGATCGCGACAGCGATCCGTGCGCTCAAGGCCGAATATGAGCCGCGCCAGACGATCCTGCTCGGCCACTCGGGCGGCGCGGCGCTCTCCGCCGATCTGCTCGCACTTTATCCGGACCTTGCGGACAAGGCTTTGCTCGCCTCCTGCCCGTGCGATCTCGAGCCCTGGCGACAGCATATGAAGACAGTCGCGCCCACCCCGCTCTGGGACCAGCCCGTCGACAGCGTGTCGCCTTTGTCGGTCGCGGCCAAGGTGCCGGTGCGCGACAAGGTGGTGATGATGGTCGGTGCCGCGGACAATGTCGCCCCGCCCGGCCTGACCCGCGCTTATGCCGCCGCGCTGAGGCGCAACGGCGTCCAGGTGCAGCTGGTCGAATTGCCCGGCCGCGATCACGAAATCCTGCTCGATCCCGCGGTGCAGAGCGCACTCCGGGCGCTGATTGCGCGCTGATGGCCGAGATCGACCCCGCTACCGACGCCAGCGGCCATCGCGCGCGGCTGCGCAAGCGACTGGTCGAAGGCGGCCCGGATGCGCTCCACGACCATGAGCTGATCGAATATCTGCTCGGCCTCGCTCTGCCCCGCCGCGACACCAAGCCGCTGGCAAAGACCTTGCTCGCCGAATTCGGCAGTCTGGGCGGCGTATTCACCGCGGACGCCGAATCGCTCGAGCGCGCGGGCCTGAGCGAAGGCGCGATCGGGGCGATCAAGATCGCGCAGGCCTCGGCGGTGCGGCTGCTCAAGGATCCGGTCAAGGCGCGGCCGGTGCTGGGCAGCTGGCAGGCGCTGATCGATTATCTCCACGTCGCGATGGCGCACCGCATGAACGAGAGCGCGCGCGTCCTCCATCTCAACTCGCGCAACATGCTGATCCGCGACGAGCTTGTTTCCGAAGGTTCGGTCGACCAGGCCGCCGTCTATGTGCGCGAAGTGGCGCGGCGCGCGCTGGAACTGGGCTCGGCCGCGATCATCCTGGTGCACAATCATCCGAGCGGCGACCCCTCCCCCTCGCGCCAGGACATTGCGCTGACCAAGGAGATTGTCGCCGCGCTGAAGCCGTTCGGCATCCAGGTCCATGATCATGTCGTGATCGGGGCGAATGGGCATGCCAGTTTGCGGGGGCTGGGGTTGATGTAGCCCCTCAAATTTGCGTCGCCCCGGCGGAGGCCGGGGCCGTAGGAGGCAAGAGGACGACGGGGCCGAGAGGTAAGAGAGACAACGTGGCAGCACGAGCTTCCAGCGGCCCCGGCCTCCGCCGGGGCGACGGACTCCAGGCAGGCCCCTTCTAGATTTCAGCCAGATAGATTGAACCCCGCGCCCGCCATTGCTACCGGGCGCCCGACTCCCTGCTAGGAAAGCCCCGACATGGTCCCCCGCTATTCGCGTCCCGAGATGGTTGCCATCTGGGAGCCGCAGACCCGCTTCAGCATCTGGTTCGAGATCGAGGCGCACGCCACGCAGGCGCTGGGCGAGCTGGGCGTGGTGCCGGAAAGCGCGGCCAAGGCGCTGTGGGACTGGTGGGCAACCAAGCCCGAGATCGACGTCGCCAAGATCGACGCGATCGAGGCGGTGACCAAGCATGACGTCATCGCCTTCCTGACCTGGGTCGCCGAAAATGTCGGCGACGAGGCGCGCTTCATGCACCAGGGCATGACCTCGTCCGACGTGCTCGACACCTGCCTCGCGGTCCAGCTCGCCCGCGCATCCGACATATTGCTGGCCGACCTGGATCGGCTGCTCGAGGTGCTCAAGCGCCGGGCGTTCGAGCATAAGCTCACCCCCACGATCGGCCGCAGCCACGGCATCCATGCCGAGCCGGTCACGTTCGGGCTTAAGCTGGCCGAGGCCTATGCCGAGTTCAGCCGCAACCGGAAGCGGCTGGAGGCTGCGCGCGCGGATATCGCCACCTGCGCGATTTCGGGCGCGGTCGGCACCTTCGCCAATATCGACCCGCGCGTGGAGTCTTACGTCGCGGACAAGATGGGTCTCGCGGTCGAGCCCGTGTCGACCCAGGTCATCCCACGCGACCGCCACGCCATGTTCTTCGCAACCCTGGGCGTGATCGCTTCCTCGATCGAGCGGCTCGCGGTGGAGGTCCGCCATTTGCAGCGGACCGAAGTGCTGGAGGCGGAGGAATATTTCTCGCCCGGGCAGAAAGGCTCGTCGGCGATGCCGCACAAGCGCAATCCGGTGCTGACCGAGAATCTGACCGGCCTGGCGCGCATGATCCGCGGCTATGTCACGCCGGCGCTGGAGAATGTCGCGCTGTGGCACGAACGCGACATCAGCCATTCGTCAGTCGAGCGCTATATCGGTCCCGACGCCACGATCACGCTCGACTTCGCGCTGGCGCGGCTGACCGGCGTGATCGACAAATTGCTCGTCTACCCCGAGCGGATGCTCAAGAATCTCGACAAGATGGGTGGCCTCGTCCACTCGCAGCGCGTGCTGCTGGCGCTGACGCAGGCCGGGGTCAGCCGTGAGGATTCTTATCGCCTCGTGCAGCGCAACGCGATGAAGGTCTGGGAATCGGACGGCCAGTTGTCACTGCTCGAGCTGCTCAAGGCAGATCCCGAGGTCACCGCCGCTTTGCCCGCCGCCGAGATCGAGGAGAAATTCGACCTCGGCTACCATCTGAGGCAGGTGGACACGATCTTCGACCGCGTGTTCGGGGCGGCGTAGCGGCGGGCCGGTCGGTCCAAACATTGCCCCGTTCCCCCGGCGAAAGCCGGAGGCCGGCCTAGCTGCACCTCTGGGCTCCGGCTTACGCCGGGGAACGCCTCAGAAGTCCTGATTCTCCGACGGCACATAGCCTGGTAGCCGCATCGCCAACCGTTCGATCACCAGCGAAAGGTGGGCCGCCAGCGCAAGCTCATTCTCGTCCATCAGAATTTGATCGGCCTGCCGCAGCAGGTCCAGGCATTCCTCAATTTTCTCACACGACATTTCTTCGATACTCTGGATACAGGCCCGCAAAACTGACGGGCTTGTCCCTTTTACACGCATTCCGGTTGTACCGCGAGTGAATGCGCGGACCAATCTGATCGACTTTGCATGGTTAATCGGATGATAACCATCTAAATGCGTGGAGCAGGCCGAAAAAGCCTGCTCCGCTTCGGACATTTTTGACGGTGGTTTCTTGGCCGTTCCGGCTCATGCCGGACCCCGATGAGCGCGACTCATCGGGGTTTCGATTAGCGGCTCGGGACCCTAGTGGCCGGCCTGCGGCCCCCGCTCCAACCCCGACAGCGCAAGCTGATTGTCGATCTGCGCGAGCAGCCGGTCGAGGCCCGCCTGGTCTCGCGCCTCGGCGCGTGCGACCAGCACGTCCTGCGTGTTCGACGCGCGCAGCAGCCACCAGCCGTCGGGCGTGTTGACGCGCGCGCCGTCGGTGCGGTTGACGTCGGCACCGTCAGCCTCGAGCCGGTCGAGGATCTCGTCGACCACCGCGAACTTGCGGCTCTCGTCGACCTGGAAGCGCATCTCGGGCGTGTTGACCAGTTCGGGCATGGCATCTTTGAGCGCGGTCAGCGAGCCGCCGAGCACGCGCACCGCGCTCACCAGCCGGATCGCGGCGTAGAGCGCATCGTCGAAGCCATACCATTGGTGGCGGAAGAAGATGTGGCCCGACATCTCGCCCGCGAGCGGGCTGTCCGTTTCCTTCATCTTGACCTTGATCAGGCTGTGGCCGGTCTTCCACATCAAGGGCTTGCCGCCCAATTCGGCGATCCGGTCGTAAAGCGCCTGGCTCGCCTTCACGTCGGCGATGATGGTCGATCCCGGCTCCGCGCGCAGCACCGGTTCCGCCAGAATGGAGAGGATCTGGTCGCCCCAGACCACCCGCCCCTGGCCGTCGATTGCGCCGATCCGGTCGGCGTCGCCGTCGAAGGCGATGCCGAAATCCAGGCCCTTGTCCGCGACCAGTTTCTTCAGGTCGACGAGATTCTTTTCCTCGGTCGGATCGGGATGGTGGTTGGGGAAGCTGCCGTCGATCTCGGTATAGAGCAGGTGATGCTCGCCCGGCAGCTTGGCGACCA
>Ga0068852_100002094_pt1 | contig 13643 bp, 11 predicted proteins | sample KBSCornC22_FD_66594 | JGI IMG/M metagenome (GOLD analysis project Ga0068852, IMG submission 66594) | Corn rhizosphere microbial communities from Kellogg Biological Station, Michigan, USA - KBS Corn C2-2 | ecosystem: Host-associated > Plants > Roots > Rhizosphere > Soil ... | reverse complement strand
CTTCGGCTCGGCTGCGATGCCGGCCTTCTGGAACGCCGACTTCGAGTACCAGAACCAGGCCGGCATGTGGATGTTGACCGGCACCGCGTAGAAGTGGCCCTTGACCTTGATGGAATTCAGGATCGGCGCGGGCAGGATCTTGTCCCAGTTGTTCTTCTGCGCCACCTCGTCCACGTTGTTGAGCAGGCCGGCGTCGATCACGTCGTGGAACTGCTTGGAAGTGTTGAACTGCGCCGCGGTGGACGGGGTGCCGCCCACGATGCGGTTGATGGCGGTGGAGCGCGCCGCTTCGCCGCCCGCGATGGCGCTGTCCACCCAGGTGCCGCCCGCGGCGGTGTAGGCCTTGGCGAGCTCCTTCACCGCGGCCGATTCGCCGCCGGAGGTCCACCAGTGGATGACCTCGGCACGGTTTTGCTGCGCTTGCGCGGCGGCGGCGCCGAAGGCCAGGGCGATGCCCAGCGCGATGGCGGTGGCTTGTCTCATGTCTTGTCTCCTGTTGTGAGTCGAGTGGGTCATGCGCTTGTCGCGCGTTGGGAAAGGAATTCCTTCAGCGCATGGGCGCTGTCCTTCAGGGTGCGAACCTGCGTGCCGTAGTCCACGTGCACGATGCCGAAGCGCTTCTCGTAGCCGTAGGCCCACTCGAAGTTGTCCAGCAGCGACCACACGAAATAGCCGCGCACGTCCACGCCTTGGCGCATCGCCTGATCCACCGCCGCGAGGTGCCGGCCGATGTAGCGCATGCGCTGCTCGTCGCGCACGCCGCCATCCGTCACCCGGTCGTCGCTGGCCATGCCGTTCTCGGTGATGTAGATGGGCGGCAGTTCCGGGTAGCGTTGCTTGAACCCGATGAGCAGGTCGCGCAGGCCGTCGGGATGGACTTCCCAGCCCATCTGCGTGCGTTCGACGTTGGCAAGCGGCGCGTCCTTGAAGCCATTGGCGCCGTCGCTCGCCACGACCGAACGGAAGTAGTAGTTGATGCCGAGGAAGTCCAGCGGCGCCTGGATGATCTCCATGTCGCCCGGGCGGATCGGCGCACGGGCATCGGGCCACAGCTGCCCAAGCTCCTCGGGGTAACGGCCGAGCATCAGCGGGTCCAGCACCCAGAGGTTGCTGCTCGCGTGGGCACGTGCCGCGGCGGTGCGGTCGGCCTCGCTGCCCGACGCCGGCGTCACCGCGTTCACGTTGGCGACCAGGCCCACCGCGGCGCGGTCGTTGGCGCGCAGCGCACTCACCGCCAGCCCGTGGCCCAGCAGCAGGTGGTGCATCGCCTCCACCGCGTAGCTCGTGCTGGTCAGCCCCGGCGCATGGCGGCCTTCGGCATGGCCGAGGTAGGCCGAGCACCACGGCTCGTTCAGCGTCATCCAGCCCTTGATGCGGCCCGACAGGGCGCGGCTCATGAGGTCGGCGTAGTCGGCGAAGCGCTGGGCGGTGTCGCGGTTGAGCCAGCCGCCGCGGTCTTGCAGGTGTTGCGGCAAGTCCCAGTGGTAGAGCGTCGCGTAGGCCTGGATGTCGAGCTCATCCAGGGCGTCGAGCAGCCGCTTGTAGAAGTCGATGCCGCGGCTGTTGGGCCGGCCGTGTTCGTCCATCACACGCGGCCAGGCGATGGAGAAGCGGTAGGCGCCGAAGCCAAGGTTGGCAAGGGTGGCGAAGTCCGCGGCGTAGCGGTGATAGTGGTCGCAGGCGACCTCGCCGGTGTCGCCGTTGTGCACGCGGCCCGGGGTGGCGCAGTAGGTGTCCCAGATGGATGGCAGGCGGCCATCGACATGGCTGGCGCCCTCGATCTGGAACGACGCCGTGGCGGCGCCGAAGAGGAAATCCTTGCGCCACATGGCCGAGCCGGCCGGCGGGGCGACGAGTTGAACGTCTTGGGAGGACACAGTCATGCCTTTCTGGAACCGATTCCAAATCGACGGATTGTGATGAGCCACCCTCCCAGGTGGATCAGTACAAACCCGGTGAATCGGTTCAAGATTTGTTAAGGCGTATCTATAGCAAATGCTTTGTCTTGTTTAATGAGTGTTTAACCTAGTGGAAAGGATTTGATAAGGTCACCTAGAGTGCGCCTCCCGGAATATGGAATCGGTTCCAAATTGGAATCGCTCGCCGGTCCCACATGACAGAGGAGACTGCATGACCAAGAAGTGGCTCACCTTCGGCGCAGCATCGCTGCTGTTCGCGCTGCACGGCTGCGGCGGCAACGACGACCCGACCGCGACCGCGGCGTCCGGGGCGCTGGACGACTGGCCGCGCATCCAGAGCGTGATGGCCAAGGACAGCACGCAGGAGGCGCTGATCCAGGGCATCGTCGCGAACATGACGCTCGCGCAGAAGGTTGGGCAGATGACGCAGCCCGACATCCGCAGCATCACGCCGGCGCAGGTCAGGCAGTTCTACATCGGCTCGGTGCTCAACGGTGGCGGCGCCTGGCCGGGCAACCAGAAGAACGCGAGCGTGGCCGACTGGCTGGCGCTGGCCGACGCGTACTGGCAGGCGTCCATGGACACCGACATGGCGGTGAAGATCCCGGTCATCTGGGGCACGGACGCGGTGCACGGCCACGGCAACGTGTATGGCGCGACGCTCTTCCCGCACAACATCGGCCTGGGTGCGGCCGACGACCCGGAGCTCATCGAGCGCATTGGCGCGGCGGTGGCCAGGCAGGTGGCATCCACCGGCATCGACTGGACCTTCGCGCCGACGCTTGCCGTCGTGCGCGACGACCGCTGGGGCCGCACCTACGAGAGCTTCTCCGAAGACCCGGCCATCGTCGGGCGCTATGCAGGCCGCTACACCACCGGCCTGCAGGGCAGCTTCGCGAGCTCGGGCCGGCCGACGGTGGTGGCCACCGCCAAGCACTTCATGGGCGACGGCGGCACCGACCAGGGCAAGGACCAGGGCGAGAACAAGTCCAGCCTGGACGAGATGATGAACATCCACGGCGCCGGCTACTACACGGCGCTGGCCGCGGGCGCGCAGACGGTGATGGCGTCCTTCAACAGCTGGACCTTCAAGGGCACGACGAAGGACGGCGTGTCGCTGGACTTCGACGACGTGAAGATGCACGGCAACCAGTACCTGCTGACCGACGTGCTCAAGGGCAAGATGGGCTTCGACGGCCTGGTGGTGTCGGACTGGAACGGCATCGGCCAGGTGAAGTACAAGGACTCGACCGGCGCGATCAAGTCGTGCACCAACTCGTCGTGCCCGCCGGCCATCAACGCGGGCATCGATCTCGTCATGGTGCCCGACGAGTGGCAGGCCTTCATCACCAACACCATGGCCTCGGTCAATGCCGGCGAGATCCCGATGTCGCGCATCGACGATGCGGTGACGCGCATCCTGCGGGTGAAGCTGCGCGCCGGCGTGTTCAAGGTGCAAGGCGGCGCGAGCGTGTCGACCAAGCCCTCGCTGCGCCCGGGCGCCGGCGACCCCGCCGCGCTCGTGCACCGCGAGCTGGCACGTGAGGCGGTGCGCAAGTCGCTGGTGCTCTTGAAGAACGACGGCGGCGTGCTGCCGCTCAAGCGCGGCGAGAAGATCCTCGTCGTGGGCCGCAGCGCCGACAGCATGTCCAACCAGACGGGCGGCTGGTCGCTCACCTGGCAAGGCACGTCCAACACGAATGCCGACTTCCCCAACGGCGACACGGTGCTTGCCGGCATCAAGGAGGCGGCGGGCGATGCCAACGTCACCTATGCGCCAGACGCGACCGGCCTCACGATCACCGACTACAAGGCCGTGATCGCCGTCATCGGCGAGACCCCGTATGCCGAAGGCGCGGGCGACATCGGCAAGACCGGTACGCTGGAGCACGCCAAGCGCTATCCGCAAGACCTCGCGCTGCTCGAGAGCCTGAAAGGCAAGGGCGTGCCGGTGGTGACGGTGCTGATGAGCGGACGGCCGCTGTGGGTCAACAAGGAGCTCAACCGCAGCGACGCCTTCGTTGCTGCCTGGCTGCCGGGTACCGAGGGCAAGGGTGTGGCCGACGTGCTGTTCCGCAAGGCCGACGGTTCGGTGAACAACGACTTCACCGGCAAGCTCGCGTTCTCATGGCCGAAGTCCGCCTGCCAGGTGCCGCTGAACAAGGGCGATGCCAACTACGACCCGCTCTTCGCCTACGGCCACGGCCTGAACTACGCGAACCCTGGCACCGCGGTGGGCAACGCGCTGGACGAGACCGCGCCCACGCTCGGCTGCGGCCAGAGCGCCAACACCGGCCCGGCCGCCACCGAGCCGCTGGACGTGTTCAACCTGGCGCAGAGCAGCACCTTCCCGCTGTTCATCGGCTCGTCCCCGAACTGGATGATTCCGGTGGGCGCGGACCTGAACGCGGTGCTCACGACGCAAGACAGCACGCTCACGCTGGAGACCGCCCAGATTAACGTGCAGCAGGATGCGAAGAAGGTCACGTGGACGGGCCTCGCCGAATTCAAGGCCATGGCCGCGGACCTTGCGTCGCCGGGCACGCACCACCCGCAAGACCTGCAGAGCTACATGCACCCGGACGCGAAGGCGGTGCTCGCCTTCGACGTGGCGGTGCACCAGGCGCCCGCGGGCAGCGTGAAGATCCGCATCGACTGCGGCTACCCCTGCCGCGGCGAGCTGGACGGCACGGCGGTGCTGAGCGGGCTGCCGTCCAACACCAAATCGACGGTGAAGATTCCTCTGGCCTGTTTCGCGAATGCGGGTGCTGATTTCAGCGCGATCGACACCGCCTTCCTCGTGCAGACGGACAAGCCTTTCAGCGCGAGCTTTGCCAACATCCGCTGGCTGGTGAATGCCACCGGCGATGCCGACACGCTCAACTGCGACAAGCTCGCGCCGCCGCCGCCGCCCACCATCGACCCGCTGCCCGGGCCGAGCGTGAGCTTGCTGGGTGCGGGCGGGCTGTTCGCCGACCTCGCGCCGGGCACCTGGTCGTCCAACGGCACGCACGTCAACGCCAGCGTGGCCGCCGGCGTGGCTGACCTGCACTTTGCGGCCGATGGCGGCAACGGCATCTTCACGCTCACCGGCAGCGCCATCAACCTGAGCAACTATGCCGCCGGCAAGCTGCAGTTCGAGGTGGCGGTGACGAGCTACGGCAGCAACACAAAGGGCCTCGCGATCAAGATGGAAAGCCCGGGCGATGGCTGCCGCAACGTCGACTACATCGTGCCCGATGCCATGAAGCCGCCGGCCGACGGGCAGTTCCACACCATCACGCTGAACGTCGCCGACGTGGCCGGCACCAAGAACGCACCTTGCTTCACGCTCGAGAACATCGTCATCCCCTTCGGCATCTTCCCGGTGTGGGACGACCAGCAAGGGGTGGACTTCCAGGTCCGCAACGTTCAGTTGCTCCAATGATCATGGCCAGGAGCGCGCCCATGGTCGATTGATCCCGTGCGTGTCTCGTTCATGAGGCGCCTGGCTGCGAGGCCGGCGCCTCTTTTTTCGTCCGTGGCCGCCTCATCGGCGACCGAGGTGACAAGTCCCTCACGATCGCGGACTGCGGGACCGCTTGCGCAGCGCCGATAAGAACTCATTGCCCCACTTGTTCACAGTGTGAAGTTTCTACACGACAACAAGATCGCCGTGGTCCTGCTGGGCTGCGGCCTGCTGCTGCTGGCCGCGTTGGCCGGAGGCTTCTATCTTCAATACCTCAACGACCTGGCCGAGCTGAGCCGGCTGGCGTCCACGCGCCGGCTCGTCGCGCTCGAAGAGACGCTCACGAGCTTGCAGGACGTGCGCATCCAGCAGGGCGGCCTGCTCATCACGGGCAAGCCGGTCTACTTGCAGAAATTCGACGAGTCGCGCCAGCAGCTGGCGAAGAACATCGAGCAGCTGGACGCGCTGTATGCGGGCGCCGATGCGCACGACCGCAAGGTGCTGCAGGAGCTCGAGCGGCTGTACAAACTGAAGGTGTCCGAGCTCACGGCCGCCGCCGAGCTGGAGCGCACCAGCGGCTTCGACGTGGCGCGGGCGATGTTCATGTCGCGCAACAGCGACGACTACGGCACCGGCATCCGCATGCTCATCGAGCACCTCAAGGTGCGGGCGCAGGAATCGAGCACCGCGACCAACCAGCTCATCGGCCACCAGCACACGCAGCTGCTGTCCTCGGCCGTGGGCGTGTTCATCCTGGCGCTCCTGTGCGGCGTGCTCGTCCATGCCTCGCTGCGGCGTGAGGTTCGGGAGCGGCAGCATCTGGCGCAGCAACTGCAGCACGAGGCGACGCACGACGCGCTGACCGGCCTGCCCAACCGTCGATCGTTCATGCACGAGCTGGATCGCTCGCTTGCGCGGGCACGCCGCACCGGCTCGATGATCGCCATCCTCTTCATCGACCTGGACGGCTTCAAGCGCATCAACGACGAGCTCGGTCATCACACTGGCGACGAGCTGCTCAAGCATGTCGCGCACCAGTTCGAAGGCAGCCTGCGCAAGTCCGACCTGGTCGCACGGCTGGGCGGTGATGAGTTCGCGGTGATCGCGGACGCCAACAGCTGCGATTCGCTGGTGCAGCTGGCCGAGCGCCTGATCGCGATGGTGTCGGTGCCGCTGATCGAAGGCCACGAGGACCGGCGGATTTCAGCCAGCATCGGCCTGGCGTTCTACCCCGTCGATGCGGCGGATGGCACCGCCTTGCTCAGCGAAGCGGATGCCGCCATGTACCGCGCGAAGCGGCAGGGCAGGGGGCGGGTGGCGCGCGTCGAGCACCACGACGAATTGCCCAAGCGTCCTCAGCTGAGCGCGGCTTAGTCCAGCGCGAGCTGCAGCCTTCTTGCCGTGGCCTTGACCACGGACGACAGTTCCCTGACGCGCCGATCGGCTTGATCAGCCGCCAGCCGGCCATACCCGAGCACCAGCCCGTTCAACGGCTCGGCACCGGCCACCGAGTAGTTCGACAAGGCGCGCGGCGCCAGGCCCGCCTGCCATGCGGCTTCCGCCACCGTGCGATCGGGCAGCGCCGACGGCAAGGCCAGCGCGAGGTGCATGCCGCCGTGCCCGGGCGAGAGCATCGGCGGCAGCGGCCAATGGCGTTCGAGCGATTCACGCAAGGCCTGCTCGCGCTGCGCGTACAGGGCGCGCATGCGGCGCAGGTGGCTGGTGTAGTCGCCCTCGTGGATGAAGGCGGCAAGTGCTTCCTGCTCCACGGGGCGGCCGAGCACGAGACGCCGCCCGAGCGCTGGCAGCACCTGCGGCAGGACGGCATGCGGCAGCACCATGAAGCCGAGCCTCAGCGCGGGGAACAGCGTCTTGCTGAAGGTGCCCATGTAGACCACGGGCGCATCCGGCGCGAGGCCTTGCATGGCCGCGAGCGGCACGCCGCGGCAGAACTCGCTGTCGTAGTCGTCCTCCAGCACCCAGGCACCGGCGGCGCGCGCGTTCTCGATCAGCGACAGCCGCCGCGCCAGTGACATCACCACGCCCAGCGGATACTGGTGCGACGGAGTGGCATAGACCAGTTTGGGCGGGCTGCGCTTCCACAACGCATCCGGCGGCGCGATGCCTTGTGCGTCCACCGGCACCGGCACGAGCGACAGGCCGGCATCGATGAAGGCCGCGCGTGCGCCAGGGTAGCCGGGGTGCTCCATCCAAACCCGCTCGCCGCGCTCGGCCAGCAGGTGGGCGCACAAGCCCAGGCTTTCGCTGGTGCCGCTGGTGATCACCACCTGCTCGGCATCACAGTGCACCCCGCGTGATGCGCGCAGGTAGGCGGCGATGGCCGCTCGCAGCACCGGCTCACCGGGGGAAGGGTTGCCGCCGAGCGTGGTCGGATCCACGGCCTTCCAGGCCTGCACCATGCGGCGCTGCCAGCGCGCCAGCGGAAACTCGTCGAGCGCCGGCTCGCCGGGCATGAAGGGCGCCTGGTTCTCGGCGTTGCCGTCGGGCACGGGCCGGTGGGGCGTGCTTCGCTTCGAGAGGGGCGGAAGAACCGGCGTCGATGGCGCGGTCGATGCCTTGCGCGTCGCCGATGGCAGGTGGCTCACCACGGTGCCTTGGCGGTCCGCCAACACATAGCCTTCGGCCGCGAGCTCTTCGTAGGCATGCAGGACGGTGTTGCGGCCGCAGCGCAGCTCGCGTGCGAGCACGCGCGAGGCGGGCAGGACGCTGCCGGCTTCCAGCGTGCCATCGAGCACGGCAGACTTGAGTGCATCGGACAAGCGGCGGCGCAGCGTGCCCGCATCGCCGCCCGCGAGCCCGGGCTTGAGCAGCAGGGCGAGGTCGATCAAACGTGGCTCCTTCAATTTGGCTTATTGTGGCTCTCGCGCAGGAGCCACGCTCATCCTACGCTACGGCCTATCGACTCTTCTACCGCCTGAGACCGCCATGAGCCAGAACCCGCCGCCTTCCGACCGCAGCCGCGTGCGCCGCATCGCTGACCGCGGGCGCTACGACCGCGAGACCATCCACGCCATCGTCGACGCCGCCTACCTCTGCCACGTCGCCTTCGCCGACGAGCATGGCGTGCTGTGCATTCCCACCGCATGTTGGCGCGAGGGCGACCACCTCTACATCCACGGCTCCAACGGCAGCCGCATGCTCAAGGCGCTGACGACGCAGGGCGCCTGCGTCACCATCACCCACCTCGACGGCCTGGTGCTGGCGCGCTCGGCCTTCCACCACTCGATGAACTATCGCTCGGTGGTCGTGCACGGATGTTTCGAGGTGGTGCCGGCCGAGCACAAGGCCGAGGCGATGAACCGCTTCATGGACCACATCGCCATCGGCCGGCGCCACGAGGCGCGGCCGGGCGATGCGAACGAGCTCGCGGCGACGACGCTGCTGCGCATCCCGCTGGCCGAAGCCTCGGCCAAGATCCGCACCGGCGGGCCGAAGGACGATGCGGACGACATGCAGCGCGAGCTGTGGGCCGGCGTGCTGCCGCTGGCGATGGTGGGCGGGCAGCCCCAGTCTGATGGCGTCGAGCGGCGCGCGCCGGACTATGTGCGCCATTGGGCGGGGAGCAAGGTGAAGGCGGCGCAGGCCGAGACGGCTTGACGCGGCGTCAGTCGGCCTGGGCGGGCATCACGCCCGCGAGCCTCGCGTCGGCTCGCTCAAGCGCTGCTGCCATGCCGGCCGGCACCGGCGGCAAAACGCGCCGCACCGGCCAGGCCTTCGGCCTGCACGATGCCGAAGCCTCGTGCGCCTTCCTGGGCGAGCGCATCGGCCATCGGCAGGTCCCATTGCATGAACGCCGATGCGCGATCGGCGCGCATGCAGGCCTGCGGGAAGGCGGAGACTTGCGCGGCCAGTGCCTGCGCTTCCTGCAAGGCCGCCCCGTCATCGACCACGCGGTTGGCCAGGCCCATCGCCAGTGCTTCGTCTGCGGCCACCGGCCTGCCGGTGAGGATCATGTCCAGCGCGCGGCCCATGCCGATGAGACGTGGCAACCGCACCGTGCCGCCGTCGATCAGCGGCACGCCGAAGCGACGGCAGAACACGCCGAAGGTCGCGCCGCGCGCGGCTACGCGCAGGTCGCACATCAGCGCGAGCTCAAGGCCGCCGGCCACGGCATAACCTTCGACCGCGGCGATGACCGGCTTGCTGAACACCATGCGCGTCGGCCCCATCGGGCCGTGCTCGCGGCCGGTCGGCTCGATGAGGTTGCGCGTGCGCGGGTCGGCCATGGCGGTGAGGTCGGCGCCGCCGCAGAAGTGGCCGCCTGAGCCGGTGAGGACGGCCACGAGCAGCGAGTCGTCAGCCTCGAAGCGCTTGAAAGCCTGGAGCAAAGCGCTCGCTGTCGGACCGTCGACCGCGTTGCGCCGCTCGGGCCTGTTGAGCGTGATCGTGGCGATGGAGCTGCCTGATTCGAAGAGGACGGATGTGGATTCCATGCGGGCTCCTGTCGACAGATGGGCTGCATCACTGACCTGCAAAAGAGGCGCTCAGTCCCCTCTCCCACTGGGAGAGGGTTAGGGCGTGGGCCTCGGCGCATCAAGGCTCCGCGCTTCGAGGCCTCGTCATCTCCACCGCCGTCGCCCTCACCCCAACCCTCTCCCAAGGGGAGAGGGAGCAATACTGCCTCAAGGCTTGGCGCCAAGGTTAATCCTTCTCGCTAGACTGCCTCGCCATGAAGCAACTCGTCCAGCTCTCGCACGCCAGCCGGCTCCTCAACCACGGCCCGACCGTCATCGTCACCAGCGCCCATCAAGCCCGGCGCAACGTGATGTCGGCCGCCTGGTCGATGCCGGTGGAGTTCACGCCACCGCGCATCGCGATCGTCATCGACAAGAACACCTTCAGCCGCGAGCTGATTGCCGCGAGTGGCACTTTCGCCATCAACATCCCCGGGCGCGCGCTCGCCGACCTCACGTATGCCGTGGGCAGCGTGTCGGGCCGCGAAGGCGACAAGTTCGAGCGATGGAAGATCGCCACCACCAACGGGCCGATGCTCGGCCTGCCGCTGCTGGACGATTGCATTGCGTGGATGGAATGCAGGCTCATCAGCGAACCGCACACGCAGGACGCCTACGACACCTGCTTCGCCGAAGTGGTGAGCGCCGCAGCGGACGATCGCGTGTTCGCAAACGGCCGCTGGTCATTCCGCGCGGACAACGCCGAGCTGCACACGCTGCATCACCTCGGGGCCGGCAACTTTGCGGTGTCGGACGCGATGATCAGAGCGAAGGCGCTGGATTGAGGTCAGCGAACCGCCGCGGCGACGACGCGCTCACCCGTCGCCGACCGAGGGCCTGCAACACGCTCAAGCCGCCGAATGCCGGAACTGCCGCGGCGTCGCACCCGCCACCTTGCGCATCAACCGGCGCAGCGCCGTCGCGTCGCCATAGCCCACCTGCTCGGCCACCTGTTCCACCGGCAGGCGTGTCGTCTCCAGCAGCATGCGCGCCTTGCTCAGGCGCACGCTCTGCACGAGGTCGAGTGTGCTGCGGCCGGTGGCGGCACGCACGCGGCGCGCGAGCGTGCGTTCGGAGACGCACAGCTCCTCGGCCAGCATCGACACGCTCGGCGGATTCGGTAGCGCCGCCTCGATGCGCGCGGTGAGCCGGCCCACCAACTCGTTGCCGCTTGCGAGCAGCGCCGGCACGACGAAGGGCGATTGCGCCTGCCTGGCGTCGATGACCATCACGCGGGACACCGCGTCGGCCAACGCCGCGCCGCAGCGTTTGCGCAGCAGCGCAAGCATGAGGTCGGTGTGCGCGAGTGCTGCGCCAGCCGTGATGACTGGTCCGTCCGCCACGACCATGCGGTCCGCATCCACCGTACAGCGCGGCTCAAGCGACTGCAGGTGCGAGGCGAGCCACCAGGTGGTCGTGACACGCCGCTCGAGCAAAAGCCCCGCCGCCTGCAGCAGGAAGACCGCAGAACACGACGCAGCCACCGTGCCGCCGGCTCGCGCGTGGGCCTTCAGCACGCGCATCGCCCGCAGGGCATCGGCCTGCGCGAGGCGTTGCGCTACCGCGCCTGCGCTGGTGAGCCCCAGACCCGGGACCACCCAGATCGAGCCCTCGGTGCGAAGGCGTGTGGGCAGTGGCTTGGCCTCGATGCTGAGGCCGTTGCTCAGGCGCACGGGCGTTTCGCCCGCCGAGAACACCCGCCACTTCGGCACGGCCACGCCCGCGCCGGGGGCGATCGCCTGCGCTGCGGAAAGAATGTCGACGGTGAGCGCGACGCTGGACGCATACGAGCCGGGCACGATCAGGACGGTGAAATCGAACATGTCGCTATGCGCCTGATGCAGGTCGAAACGGATGCTCCGCTACAACAGGTTGTTAGCCGCCCGCGCGCCGATAGTGCATGGCGACCGCGCCGTTGCGCAACGGCGTTGCCGAGACGAGATCGAGCCGCCGCGTGCTTGGGAGCCCGTCCTGGTACAAGGTCGGGCCGTGGCCGGCGATCCTGGGGTGGACGAGGAATCGGTACTCGTCGATGAGATCCAAGCGGTCGAGCTCCGCCGCGAGCTTTCGGCTGCCGAGGAGCACGCCGGCCGGCGTTGCGTCCTTGAGCTTCTGAATGCTCGTGCGCAGGTCGCCGGCGATGTGGTGGCTGTTGGTCCACGAGAAGTCCTTGCGCGTCGAGGACACCACGTACTTCGGCTTGGCCTGCAGCTTGACCGCCCACTCGCGCATGGCCGGCGGTGCCTCCGCGTCGCCGCGCGCAACCGCCGGCCAGTAACTCTCCATCAGCTCGTAGGTGACGCGGCCCCACAGCATCGCTGCGTTCTCGTTCATGAGGCGGGTGAAGAAGGCGTGCGTCTCGTCGTCGGCGATTCCTTCCTGGTGGTCGACGCAGCCGTCCAGGGTGAGGTTGATGCTGAAGGTCAGGAGTCCCATGGTGTCCTGTGCTTGAGATACGCGACGGGAAGAGTCAGGCCTCGCTGCTGCGGCGAATCCCTTCTTCGAGCGCGAAGAACTGTGGGTTCCGCGATGCCATCGGGCCGCGAAGCTTATCGATCTCCGCTTCTGGCGCATGGACCTCGAACCTGACGATCTTCGAGATCTTCAGCGCTTGGCCAAGCAATTCAGCAACGTTCTCACGATGTGCGAGCAGGGCATCGGCGTTGACGTATCCCTCGCGACAGTGGGCGAGGTTGCCGCTGAAAGAGAAGGTGTAGTGCATGCAACCCGGCTCCGTGCGCGTCTTGGCGACGAGCTTTTGCGCCAGAGCTTTGAAAGCGTCAAGTTGCCCATCTTGGACCTCGAAGTACGGTACCAAGGTGCAGCAAGTGTCGAGCGCAAACATTCAGGTCTCCTGCAGTTGTCACGTGCGATGTGACTGCATCAATTCTGCCCGCAGTGACCGACGCTGGGGGGCAGCGAGCGAACACTATGAAGCTAAGCACAAGCAGTGGTCGAGGAGAGCTCGGGGCAATTGGCATCTGGCGTTCGAGATGAGCTCCATTCCCTTGACGGAGGGGTTAGGTGGCTGGCTGTGCATGTGGATAGCCCTCCCGGAACGCCTGCTCTAGGACGGAGGCAACAAAGCTGGACTTTGCCAGAGAGTATTGCTCTCGGGACTGCATGGTGCTCCCGTGGTGGCTGAGCGCAAGCTGGCGCTTTAGCGCCAGATACTGGCTGGCAACCGCTGGATTGGAACGGAGAAAGTCGCGGAACGCGAGGTGCCTGCGCTCTTGCTCGCCGCCAGCTGCACAGAGGTGGACATGGTGACTGGCTGGCCACTCGGCCGGCTTCTGGAAGAACGGGTAGACGAGATCAAACTCGCCAAGATTGATGTGGGTGTAGCCAATGCTGGCCAGCCCTTGGCTGAGGCTGCCAACTTGGCCGAGATCGGGGACGGCGACCTGGATGTCGATGACAGGCTTTGCCGCCAAGCCTGGCACTGAGGTTGAACCGACGTGCTCAATTCGAAGAGCGGACTCACCCAGGGCTTGCCTGATGTTTGCTGCCTCAGCAGCAAACGCCAACGGCCAATTGGCATCGTATGGAGTGATCGTGATCAAGCGAAGGCCCTTCGAGTGCGTCCACTCGAGCGAAGGGTTACGCGTCGCTGTTCCCACGGAGGAGCCGAAGTTGCCACGTCAAGACTGCAGCGCACGCGCCAAAGAAGGCGAGCCCGAGCAGCCCAGTTACCCACTCATGGAGAAGAAGCGCCAAGGCTGCACCAGCGAGTACGAAGAGCCAAGAAATGACCAGCAATACCCACAGGAGTGGCCGGCCAAATGCGCGGGAGTGTGCGGC
>Ga0068852_100002093_pt1 | contig 13643 bp, 8 predicted proteins | sample KBSCornC22_FD_66594 | JGI IMG/M metagenome (GOLD analysis project Ga0068852, IMG submission 66594) | Corn rhizosphere microbial communities from Kellogg Biological Station, Michigan, USA - KBS Corn C2-2 | ecosystem: Host-associated > Plants > Roots > Rhizosphere > Soil ... | reverse complement strand
CGCCACGCGCGGTGACGGAACGGTAGGAGAGGATGTGACCGCCAACGTCCGCACGATCGGCGACATCCCCGAACGCATCGCCAAGGCTCCGGACGTGCTCGAGGTACGCGGCGAGGTGTACATGTCGAAGCATGACTTCGAGGCGCTGAACGAGCGGCAGGAGGCGAGCGGCGGGAAGCTCTTCGCCAATCCACGAAACTCCGCCGCGGGGTCGCTTCGTCAGAAGGACCCGGGCATCACAGCGTCGCGTCCGCTCCGGTTCCTCGCGCATGGGTGGGGCGAACTCTCCGAACCGCTGGCCGACACGCAATATGAAGCGATGAAGCGCATCGAGAGCTTCGGGATTCCCGTCACCGACCTGCTCGTTCGCTGCAATTCAGCCGACGAAATGCTCGCCCATTATCGAGCGATCGAGAAGGCGCGGGCGGACCTGCCGTTCGACATCGACGGCGTGGTCTACAAGGTCGACCGGCTCGATTATCAGGAGCGGCTCGGGTTCGTCGCACGCGCGCCGCGCTGGGGCCTCGCCCACAAATTCCCTGCCGAGAAGGCCGAAACCACGCTGGAGGCGATCGACATTCAGGTTGGGCGTACAGGCAAGCTGACTCCGGTCGGGCGCCTAACGCCGGTCGGGGTCGGCGGTGTGATCGTCGCCAATGTCACGCTCCACAACCGCGACGAGATTCAGCGGCTCGGCCTCCGCATCGGTGATCGCGTGCGGATCCAGCGCGCCGGCGACGTAATCCCGCAGGTGGTGGAGAACCTCACTCGCGACGAGCCACGCCCGGCCTACGAATTCCCCGCGCGTTGCCCGATGTGCGATTCCGAAGCCGTTGCCGAGGAGGGCGAAGTCGATGTCCGCTGCACGGGCGGGCTGATCTGCCCGGCGCAGCGCTTCGAGCGGCTGCGGCACTTCGTTTCGCGGGGCGCGCTCGATATCGAGGGGCTGGGCGAGAAGAGCATCGCCGAATTCATCGAGCTTGGCTGGCTGAACTCGCCCGCCGATATTTTCCGCTTGCGCGATCACCGCGGCGAACTGCTCGGCCGCGAGGGGTGGAAGGAGAAATCGGTCGACAACCTCCTCGCCGCGATCGAGGCCAAGCGTCGGCCCGACGGCCCGCGCTTCATGTTCGGCCTCGGCATCCGCCATGTCGGGATCGTCACCGCGCGCGACCTGCTCAAATGCTTCGGGACGATCGAGGAGCTTCGGCGCGTCGCGCTGGCCGAAGGCGGGCAGGAAGAACTGTCGTCGGTCCAGGGCGTCGGCCCGGTGGTCGCCGAGGCGGTGCATGATTTCTTCCACGAGAAGCATAATCGGGAGGTGCTCGACGACCTCCTCTCCGAAGTCTCGCCCCAGCCCTTCATCAGCGATGCCAAACAGACCGAGTGGAGCGGCAAGACGATCGTCTTCACCGGCAGCCTCGAGACCATGAGCCGCGACGAAGCCAAGGCGCAGGCCGAACGCCTCGGCGCCCGCGCTGCCGGTTCCGTCAGCGCGAAGACAGACCTCGTGGTCGCCGGCCCGGGCGCGGGCTCCAAGCTCAAGAAGGCCGACGAACTCGGCATCCGCGTCGTCAACGAAGCGGAATGGGCGAAGATCGTCGCGGAGGCTTGAGGTTAACCTCAGGCCGCCAGGCGTCGTTCCCGCAGAACCTCTTCCGCGGCTTTCAAGTAAAGCGATGGAAGTCCTGCTTCGCGGAGCGTGTGTAAGCGATGCCACCAGCCGTCGCCCACCGGCTCGCCGCGAAGCTCGATTGCTAGGTCGAGCGAGAAGTGAGTGAAGACGTGGCGGACGCTTGCGAGCTGCTGCCCCGGGACCGGGGGCTCTTCGGTCCAATCGGTTCCCGGCAGGGCCGCCATGCCGCCGAGGAGGCCCTTCGCCGGGCGACGAACCAGCCACACATGGTCCTCGCGCTCAACCCACCAGGCGACGCCGTAGCGGTTCGGGCGCGCCTTACGCTGGCGGGGAGTTGGAAAGTCCCCCGGCCTCCCGCTGGCATGCGCCGCGCAGTCAGCCCGGATCGGACAGATATCGCACCGCGGCTGCCTGGGGCCACAGATGGTCGCGCCAAGGTCCATCAATGCCTGCACCATATCGCCCGGCTGGCTCGATTGCATGAGCTCGAGAAGATGTCGTTCAATCGCTGAACGAGCCGGCGACGTCAGGCCTTCGAGGCGCGAAATCACCCGTTCGACGTTTGTGTCGACCGCGGGCGCATTCTCACCGAACGCGATCGCCGCGATCGCAGCCGCCGTATAGGCGCCGACACCTGGAAGGTCGCGAAGTTCAGCTTCGGTTCGCGGGAAGCCGCCTTGCCGCGCCACCTCGCGGGCGCAGGCGATGAGGTTGCGAGCGCGCGCGTAATAGCCGAGCCCCGCCCATTCGGAGAGGATCTCCTCGTCGCCAGCCGCCGCTAGCGCCTCGATTGTCGGCCACCTCGCCATGAAGCGTTCGAACCGCGGCCTCACCGTCGCCACAGTCGTCTGCTGGAGCATGACTTCGCTCAGCCACACGGTGTACGGATCGCGCGCGGGTTCCCCCGGTCCCGAGCGCCACGGCAAGCGCCTGAAGTTATCCACATAATGTTGGATGAGGCGGCTTGCGGCATTGGCGGTCACGATTTCGCTATGGCATGCTCGTCGGGCATGTCGAAGCGAAAGGATAAAGGCCAACCGGAGAGGAGTTGCCGCCCACGGTCCGCGGGAGACCTGGTGGGGGCTATCGGCGATCCGTCGTTCCGGCGCTTCGGCTTCGTCCAGAGTGCAATCGTCAGCCGATGGGCGGAGATTGTCGGCGAGCGCTACGCCAAGGCATCGTCGCCTGAATCGATCCGGTTTCCGACGGGCAAGCGCGCGGGAGGTGTCCTTACCTTGCTCGTCGACGGCGCCCATGCACCGCTCATTCAGCATCTGACCCCGATGATCGTCGACAGGGTCAACCGTTTCTTCGGCTATGCGGCAATCGACAGGATCGTGTTCAAGCAGGGCAGGCCGCCGGCAACGCCGGCCAGGCCCGCGCGTCCCCAGCTCAGGCCGGTGCCAAACGAGCTCGGCGAGGGCCTGCGCGAAATCGCCGATCCGGAGCTTCGCGCGTGTCTGGAGTCGCTTGCGGCGAGAATTGCCGCTAGCAGCGGTCCGCCTTCGCTCTCCTCGGAGGGCGACGACCCGATCCCGCTGATCAACCGGAGCGATTGAACCCGATGAAAATCCGCAACGCCATAGTTTGTGCAGTCGCCGTCCTCGCGCTTGCCGCATGCAACAAGCAGAAGAATGAAGGCGGCGGCACTCCTGTCGTCAATCAGACGGTCAAGATCACCACCGCGAACCCGCCGCCGGGCGGCACCTGGGCCGACGTCGTCAACGAGACGACCGACGGCTACCTGATGGGCAATCCCAATGCGAAGGTGAAGTTGATCGAGATCGGTGCCTTGTCTTGCCCGCACTGCAAGGCTTTTGAGGATGAGGGCGTCCCCACGCTCGTCGAGAAATATGTGAAGTCGGGCCAGGTCAGCTGGGAATTTCGGCCGTACGTAATTCACGGTCCGATCGACATGGCGGCCGATCTCGTCATCCGCTGCAACGGAGTGAAGACTTTCTTCCCGCTCGCTCAGGCGCTCTACAAGGATCAGTCGGTGTGGCTAGGGAAGCTCGAAGCGATGCCGCAGGACAAGCTCCAGCAAATCCAGGATCTCCCGACTAACCAGGTGTTCGTTCAGATGGCGAACGTCATGGGACTTCAGGATTGGGCCGCTGCGCGCGGCGTTCCGCAGGCGAAGAGCAATCAATGCCTGAGCGATCAGAAGATGATCGACCATGAGGTCCAGGTGACCACCAATGTCACGGACCAATATCCGGACTTCGAGGGCACGCCGTCGTTCATCATCAACGGCAAGATGCTGAAGAGCGCCGCGTCCTGGGACAAGCTTCAGCCCCAGCTGGATGCGGCGCTGAAATAATGAAGGTCGGAATCGCGCTTATCGTTCTTGCCGCGCTGCCGATGAGCGGCGCGGCAATTGCGAAGCCTGTGGTGAAGGCGGCCGCGGCCCACGACTGGACCAGGACTGTCGTTGCCACGCCCGAGGGTGGCTTCCGGATGGGCAATCCGGCCGCGCCGATCAAACTGGTCGAATATGGCTCACTGGCCTGTCCGCATTGCCGCCATTTCGAGGAGACGGGGTACAAGCCGCTCGTCAACGGCTACGTTCGTTCCGGCCGGGTCAGCTACGAATTCCGCAACATGCTGATCAATGGCCCTGACATGTCGATCAGCCTGCTCACGCATTGCGCCGGCCCGGGGAAATTCTTCCCGATGTCCGAACTGGTCTACGCGACGCAGGAGCAATGGCAGAAGAAGATTGAGAACATGAGCCCGGCCGACAAGGCCGCGCTCGACAAGATGACCGACCAGCAGGCCGTGATCCGTTTCGCCGAGGTCGGAGGGATGGCCCAGATCGCGGCGCGCTTCGGCGTCTCGCCGGCGCGTGCCAAGCAATGCCTGGCCGATCCGAAGGGACTGCAGCACCTGCTCGACATGACCAAGACCGCGATGGACAACGGAATCGGCCACACGCCGACGTTCATCATCAACGGCAAGGTGACCGACGCTGCGACTTGGGAGGCGCTGGAGCCGTTGCTGAAGCAGGCCGGCGGCCGCGGGTAACTAGCGAGCGGGGAGGGGGAATCGGTTTTGAAGATTCGGCGGCTCAAGCTCAGCGGCTTCAAAAGCTTCGTCGAGCCGGCCGAGCTTCGAATCGAGCCGGGCCTGACCGGGGTGGTCGGCCCAAACGGCTGCGGCAAGTCGAACCTTCTGGAAGCCATCCGCTGGACTATGGGTGAGTCCAGTCCCAAGTCGCTTCGCGGCGGCGGAATGGACGACGTGATCTTCGCCGGCACGGCGGGGCGGCCCCCGCGTGATTTCGCCGAAGTCTCGATCCTTCTCGAACGCGATTCCGCGGACGACGGCGCTTCCGGGGAAAGCGAAGTCACGCGCCGGATCGAACGGGGCGCCGGCTCCGCCTACAGGATCGACGGCCGCGATGTCCGCGCAAAGGACGTCGCATTGCTCTTCGCCGATGCAGCCACCGGCGCGCATTCTCCGGCTTTGGTCAGCCAGGGCAAGATCAGCTCGATCATTTCGGCAAAGCCGGTCGAACGTCGCCTTCTTCTCGAAGAGGCTGCGGGCATTTCCGGACTTCACGCCCGGCGCAAGGATGCCGAACAAAAGCTTCGCGCCGCGGAGGCCAATCTCACGCGTCTCGGCGAAATCCTTGGCGAGCAGGAGCAGCGCGCCGCGCAGCTTCGGCGGCAGGCTCGAGCGGCGGAGCGCTACCGCAAGCTGACCGACCAGATCCGCGGTCACGAAGCACGTCTCCTCCACGCACGCTGGGTCGAGGCCGAGCAAGCGGCGGAATCCGCGACGGCGGAGGCCAAGGCGGCAGCCGAAGAAGTGGAACGCATTCACCAGGCGATCGCCGATGCGCAGGCGGCACATGAGCGCGCGAGCCAGGAGCTCACCGCAAAGCGCAACGCTGTCGCCGAGCTTCGCGAGCAGGGCCATGCGCTCGCGCACCAGCTCGCCACGGCGCGTGCACGCCGGGACACGGTCGCCCGCAGGCTCGCCGAACTGGATCGCCTTGATGTTGCGCTGACTGCCGATCTTGGGCGCGAGGGGGCGCTCAAGAACGACGCGGCGCGAGCGATCGAGCAGCTGGATCAGGAGCGGCGAGCAATCGAGCAGCGGCTCGAAGACGCCGAGGGACAGGCAGCGCGGATCGCGAACGAGCTGACGGCCGCAGAAGCCAAGTCTCGCGAAGCTGAAGCGGCGCTCGCCGAGTTGCTTGCAAGGCAGGCGGCGATGCGCGCGGAGCGACGCGTGGCCGATGCGGCACTCGAAGCCGCGCGCGCGCAGCTTTCCCGCACCGAGCATGAGCGCGCGAAGCTTGCCGAGCAGCTTGCGTCCGTCGGCGACGGCAGTGACCAGCGCACGGCGAGAGACCAGGCAGAGACTCAGGCGGCGACCGCAGCCAAGGACCTTGTCGAAGCCGAGGCTCGGCGCGTGGAGGCGGACGAAGGACGGTCGGCTGCCGCCGAACAACGCGACGCTGCCGAGACCCAACTCGCGGCGGCGCGAGCAGCCCTGTCTGCGGCCAGGTCCGAGCACGATGCGCTCGCGTCGGCGCTCGAACATGGCGGCGGGTCCGCGATTGCCGCCCTCTCTGCCGAGCCGGGCTTTGAGCGGGCGCTCGCAGCCGCTTTGGGTGACGACGCCGATGCTTCGATCGGTGAAGGCGACGCTCCACGCCGCTGGATGGGAAGCGACGCGCAAGCGGGCGATCCAACGCTCCCCTCCGGTACCGAAAGTCTCGCCGACCATGTGCGTGCACCTGCGCAGCTGATGCGGCGCTTGCGGCAGATCGCCGTTGCCGATGAAGACAGCGGCCAGCCGCTCGCCGTCGGCCAGCGCCTTGTCACGCGCGATGGCGTGATGCGGCGCTGGGACGGCTTCGTGGCGAAGGGAGCCGGTGCGGCGGCGGCGGAGCGGCTGCTTCGTGCCAACCGCCTCGCCCAACTTTCGGAGGAGCTTCCGGCGCTTCAGCAATCCGTGGAAGCGGCGACGACCGGCCGCGATGATGCGCTTAGGTCCATGGAGCGGTGTCGCGAGGCCGCCGAGCAGGCACGACACGCGGCGCTGGCAGCCGAACGCGATGCGCGCGAGGCGACGCGGGCGATCGACAGCGCGACTGCGGCGCTTGAGCGAATCGAGGCGCAGCGCAGCAGCATTGCGCAACGGCAGGCCGATCTCGAGCCCGTGATCGAAGCCGCGGGTGAGGCGGTGGGTGCGGCCGGACATTCGCTTGCGACCCTGCCCGACCCCGCGGCGCTGGAGCACGACGTTCAAGCTGCGCGCTCGACCGCGGCTGGCGCGGGTTCCGCCGTCGCCGATAAGCGCGCCGAGGCCGCGACGCGGGCGCGTGAAAGTGCCACCGATCGCGAGCGCCTTAGTGCCGCTGCCCGCGAGCAAGCCGACTGGCGAAAGAGGCGTGAAAATGCCGAGGAACGGCTGGTGCAGGGCCAGGTGCGACAGAAGCAGCAGTCGGCCGAGCGCGCAGAGCTCGGAAGGGAGCCTGCCGAGCTCGATGCCAGAATCCGCGAGCTGGAACATTCGAACGACGAAAGCCAGGTGCTGATCGGCGAAGCAGCGGCTGCCGAACGCGCGGCGGAGGAAGCAGTCGTTGAGGCGGCGCAAGCGGTCGCCGCGGCAAATGAGCGTTCCGCCGATACGCGCGAGCGCCGCGCGGCCGCGGCCGCCCGTGCCGAGGCGCAGCAGGCGCGGAGCGCTGAGTTCGCGCGGGCGAGTGTGGAAAAATTCGAATGCGTGCCGCAGCGGCTACCGGAGAAGCTCGGCTTCGATCCGGACGAGCCGCGCAACGCTGACGAGGAAGCGGCGACCCTGGAGCGGCTGACCGCCGAACGCGAGCGCATAGGGCCGGTCAATCTCGTCGCCGAGCAGGAACTGGCGGAACTCGATGCGAGCCGAAGCAAGGGCGCGGAGGAAGCTGAGGAGCTAACCCAGGCCATCAATCGCCTCCGCGGATCGATCGGCAATCTCAACCGCGAAGGGCGCGTGCGGCTCCTCGACGCTTACGAGAAGGTGGACACGCATTTCAGGCGCCTGTTCACGACCTTGTTCGACGGCGGCCAGGCTCACCTCGAGCTGGTCGAAAGCGACGATCCGCTCGAAGCGGGTCTCGAGATCATGGCCCAGCCGCCGGGTAAGCGGCTGTCCACTCTGACGCTTCTGTCCGGCGGCGAACAGGCGCTTACCGCGATCGCTCTGATCTTCGCGTTGTTCCTGACGAATCCGGCCCCGATCTGCGTCCTCGACGAGGTCGACGCGCCGCTCGACGACGCCAATGTCGAGCGCTTCTGCGAGCTGCTCGACCGGATGACTCAGGAGACGGATACGCGCTACCTGATCGTCACCCATAATGCCGTGACGATGAGCCGGATGCACCGGCTGTACGGCGTCACGATGATCGAGAAAGGCGTCAGCCGGCTCGTATCCGTCGACCTCGTCGGCGCGGAGACCCTGCTAGCCGCCGAGTGACATTCGCTATTGCGAATGCTTATCAATAACACTAGACATTCAGGCGGAGTCCGAAAAAAGGGAAAACATGGACCGCCTGATATTTCCGCTCGCCGCGGCGCTCGCCTGCGGTGCCGCCCCCGTTTATGCTTCAGATGCGGCCACCTCCGCATCCTCAAACGGTGCCGCTGCGGACAGCTCCGAGCCCATCGTCATTACCGGTCAGCAGCTGAAATACGGCTCGAAATCGACCAGCACCGCGACCAAGACGAACACCAACGTCAAGGACATCCCTCAGGCGCTGACAACCGTCACCAGCCAGCAGATTGCGGACCAGCAGCTGCGCTCAGTCGGCGACCTGCTGCTTTATGTGCCCGGCGCATCTTACGGCGGCGGCGAAGGCAACCGCGACCAGATCGTGCTGCGCGGCAATTCCAGCACCGCCGACTTCTTCGTCGATGGAGTGAGGGACGACGTTCAGTATTTCCGCGACTTCTACAACATCGACCGTGTCGAGGTGCTGAAAGGCCCGAACGCGATGATTTTCGGCCGCGGCGGCGGCGGCGGAATCATCAATCGTGTGCTCAAGCGGCCGACACTGACGGAGAGCAGAGCGTTCACGGCTTCCGCTGACAATTGGGGCGATTTTCGTCTGACCGGCGACGTGGACCAGCCGCTGAGCCCGACCTTCGGCGTGCGGCTGAACGCGATGGTCGAGGGCGGCGACACCTTCCGCCATCGCTCCGATCTGCACCGCTACGGGATCAACCCGACGGCCGCGATCGTCAGCGGCAACACGCGAATCGATCTTTCCTACGAGCATTTCCACGATCGCCGCACCGCAGACCGCGGAGTGCCGGCCAATGGCGACGAGCCCATTCGCGGACACACCCGGACGTTCTTCGGCGACCCCGACATCAGCTTCGCGAAGGCTGACGTCGACTTGGCCTCGGTAGCAGTGGAACATGACTTCGGCGGCGGCCTCACGCTGCGCAACCGAACGACGTTTGGCGATTATCGGAAGTTCTACCAGAATGTGTACGGCAGCGGCTTCAATCCCGCGACCGACCTGGTCAGCTTAAGCGGCTATAACAACCGCAACGATCGCACGAACGTGTTCAGCCAGACCGATCTCGTCTGGGATACCGGGCTGGCCGGAATCGACCAGACGCTGCTCCTTGGCTTTGAGCTGGGGCGCGAAAGATCCCGCAACAAGCATCTGACCGCAACTCTCAGCCAGGCGACGACGCCGATCGACGATGCGACAGTCGACGTCGACGCAATCTTCGTTCCGGCACCGAATGATGCGGACAATCGCGTGAAGGCGACCGTGGCGGCCGTCTATGCTCAGGACCAGCTGCGCCTGTCGGATGTGTTCGAGATCGTTGCAGGCCTGCGCTTCGACAGCTTGAAAATCGACGTCAACGATTTGCGCCCCAACGGCGGCCTGTTCGAGAGACGCGATCGGTTGTGGTCGCCGAGGCTCGGCCTGATCGCCAGGTCGATGCACGACCTGTCGCTCTACGCCAGTTACAGCCGCTCTTACCTCCCGCAGTCCGGCGACCAGTTCAGCAGCCTGACGGATGTTACGGATGGGCTGAAGCCGGAGCGGTTCGACAATTACGAAGCGGGCGCGAAGTGGGAGGTCCTCGATGGCCTGCTCGCAACGGCCGCCATTTACCAGCTCGATCGAAGCAACACCCGCGCCACCGATCCGCTCGACCCAACGCACACGATACTCACCGGAAAGCAGCGCAGCCGCGGGTTGGAGCTCGGGCTGGAGCGCAGCGTTACCGCGCGCTGGCTGATCTCGGCCGGCTACACGCTTCAGAATGCCGAGATCGTGAGCTCAACCGCCAGCGCGCCCGCGGGCCGCAAGGTCCCCCTAGTCCCGCGCCACAGCTTCTCGCTGTGGAATCGCTATGACCTGACCCGGCAGCTCGGAGTCGGCCTTGGCGTGATCGCCCGGTCGAAGTCCTATGCTTCGATCAGCAATGCGGTGAAGCTTCCGGGCTACACGCGTCTGGATGCGGCGCTGTTTTACAAGCTGCCAAACGGCTTCGAGGCCCAAATCAACGCCCAGAACCTGCTCGGCGCCCATTATTTCCCGACCGCGAGCAACGACAACAACATCGGCCCGGGTGCACCGAGGACGGTGAAGGCGACGCTCGGGTATACGTTCTAGCCGGCGAGCTTTTCGGCACGCTTTCTGATCAGCTTTAGATCGCGCTCGAACAGGGCGCGGGCTTCGTGCCGCGCTTCGGGATCGGGCATTCGAAGCAGCGAGCTCGGGTGGACGGTCACCCAGCATTCGCTCCCGTCTTCAAGCGCCAGAGGCTGTCCTCGAACCTTGCCGATCGTCACCGTCTTGCCGATCAGCGAGCGAGCGGCGGTGGCTCCGAGCGCGACTGTCACCGACGGCCGGATCAGCTCTCGCTCGTGCTCGATCCACCAGCGGCAGGCTTCGATCTCCCCCGCGGCGGGCTTGTTGTGGATGCGCTTTTTGCCTTTCTGGACGAATTTGAAATGCTTGACGGCATTGGTGACGTAGACCGAAGAGCGGTCGATGCCGGCCTTCTCGAGCGCGGCGTCGAAGACCGCCCCGGCGGGGCCGACGAACGGCCGTCCGGCAATGTCCTCCTGATCGCCCGGCTGCTCCCCGACGAACATGACGCTGGCGTCAAGCGGACCTTCGCCGAACACCGTTTGGGTTGCGAACTTGTAGAGATCGCAGCGGGTGCAATCGCGCGCGTCCTTGAACAATGCCTCCCAGGACTTGCGCAAATTCCCACCCGGCTCGATGCGCCGTTCGGCCTCGATTGCCTGCTTCAGGCCTTCGGTAGCGACATCGTCCATCGGGGATTGAACGAGCGACTTTCGCGGATGTTGCTGCAGCCGTTTTCGCTGCTTACGGTCAAGCGATGAACAAACTCGCGCTCCGTCTTACCGCCGCCGTCCTTCCGCTTTTTGGAGTCGCTGCTGCGCCACCGGCGCCGGTCACGCCGATGACGCCCGACGTCGTCGAATCCTACAATCCAATCCTTCCGCAGGCCGACTTCATCAAGCGCGAGGCGATGGTGCCGATGCGCGACGGGACCAAGCTCTACACCGTCATCTTCATGAAGAAGGGCACGAGGAACGGGCCAATCCTTCTGTCGCGCACGCCTTATGATGCGAAGGGAAGCACCGAGCGAACGTCGAGCGAATCCGTCGTCGACGTACTTCCGATCATGTACAAGGAGTTCGTCGACGACGGCTATATCATCGTCGAACAGGACATCCGCGGCGCTCATCACAGCGAAGGCACGTTCGTGATGAACCGGCCGATTGTCGGCCCACTCAATCATACCGGAATCGACGAGAGCACCGACGCCTACGACACGATCGACTGGCTGGTGAAAAATGTCCCGGAGAGCAACGGCAAGGTGGGGACGATTGGATCCTCCTATCTGGGCTTCCTCACGCTCGCTTCAGAGATCAACCCGCACCCGGCGCTCAAGGCCGCAGTACCGCAGAGCCCGATGGTCGACGGCTGGATGGGGGACGACTGGTTCCACAACGGCGCGTTCCGCGTCGGCGGGTTCGACTTTGCCGTTTCGCAAAGCACCGGCAAGGCCGACGCTGGCGCTAGCATCCCGACCGGCACGGGCGATGACTACGCGCGGTATCTCGAGGCGGGTTCGATGGCCGACTACGCCCGCAAATATCGCATCGAGGACATCCCGTTCGTCCAGAAGCTGACGCAGAACCCGGCCTACACCGACTTCTGGTCGCTGCAGGCGGTCGACAAGTGGATGGCGGCGCGCCCGCTTACTGTACCGACGATGCTCGAAGTGGGGCAGTGGGACCAGGAGGACAGCTACGGTGCTCCGGCGGTCTACAAGGCGCTCAAGGACAAATATGAAGGGAGCGGCCTACTGCACCTGGTGATCGGCCCATGGCGGCATTCAGGCGCCAACCATTATGGCTATGAGCTTGGCGACCTCACGTTCAACGGCGACACCGCGCTCCAGTGGCGGACCGAAGAGCTGAAACCATTCCTCGACCATTATCTCAAGGGCGCGCCAGACCCGCGCACGCCGACGGCTTACACCTACGCGACGGGCATCAATAAGTGGGAAGCGAGCCCGCGCTGGCCGATGGGCACGCCGACGCCGATCTACCTGACCGCAGCCAACGGTGTCAGCTTCGACCGCCCGACCGCGGGCGGTCACAACGACTACGTGTCCGATCCGGCCAAGCCCGTGCCGTTCCTGCCCCGGCCGGTGAACATGAACGATTCCGACCAGTGGCATAGCTGGCTCGTTCACGACCAGCGCTTCGTCGACGGGCGCACCGACGTCCTGACCTTCACCGGCGCACCGCTGACGAAGGCGGTGCACATCATGGGAGCACCGCAGGTCGACCTGTTCGCGGCGACCAGCGGCACGGACACCGACTGGGTGGTGAAGCTCATCGACGTCTATCCCAATGAAAATCCGGAGGAGCGTTCGCAGGGTGCCAAGCGCGACATGTCCGGCTTCGAGCTTCCGATCGGGATCGAGATTTTCCGCGGCCGCTATGTCGACAGCTTCGCCCAGCCGCACGCGCTGACGCCGGGCAAAGTCACCGAGTTCAAGTGGAGCCTGCCCAACGTCGACCACGTGTTCCTGCCCGGCCATCGAATCATGGTGCAGGTGCAGTCGAGCCTGTTCCCGCTCTACGACCGCAACCCGCAGACGTACGTGCCGAACATTTTCTATGCCAAGGCGGGCGATTACCGGACGGCGACGCAGAGCATCTTCACCGGAGGCGATACCGCCAGCGCCGTCTATCTGCCGGTGGTGCCCTAACTGAGCGCCTTCGCCTGATCCGCCGACGTGCTCTGCATCCGATGGCCGATCACCATCTTGAAGATGACGAACGCGACCAGGCCGAAAGCCGCGCTGGCCACGTGGATCAGCCAGAAGGTCGTTGTGGGCAGGCTCGAGTAAAGACCGCCAACATAGCCGACGACAGCATTCGCGACGAAGAAAGACAAATAATAGAGCCCGATCACCGTCGCCGTGATCTGCTTGGGTGAGATCTTGGAGAAGAGCGCCAGGCTGATCGGCAGGACGTGCGCGAAACCGATGCTGTTCATCACCTCGAACATCATCGGCCAGAACAGGCTGATCTTGGTGCCCGGAGCCTGGGTCAGCGCGGCCATGAACAGACATAACCCGCCGGCGACAGTAAATATGCTGCCGATGATCATCTTGCTGATCTCGTCGGGCTCGCGGTGGTTGACGCTCCACCATTTCCAGAATGCCGCGACCGCCACCAGCATCGCGAAGCTAACCGTGGCATCGACGGTGATCAGCCAGCTGCTCGTATTGTTAAGCAGGGTGAGGTCGAAATGCTGGTCACCCCAGGTCAGGTAGGCGTTGAAAATCTCCTGGTTGGTCAGGAGCGAAATCGCCAGCACCGGGATGAGAATGACGAGGTATATGACGCACAGCCAATCATCGCGCGTCAGCGGTTCCCGAAGAGTGGGCTCCTCAGTTGGCGCGGCCAGCTCCTCCTTCGGCAGATAGCG
>Ga0068852_100002086_pt1 | contig 13651 bp, 12 predicted proteins | sample KBSCornC22_FD_66594 | JGI IMG/M metagenome (GOLD analysis project Ga0068852, IMG submission 66594) | Corn rhizosphere microbial communities from Kellogg Biological Station, Michigan, USA - KBS Corn C2-2 | ecosystem: Host-associated > Plants > Roots > Rhizosphere > Soil ... | reverse complement strand
CCAGATTGACATAATGGCCATCCCGCAACTCGCGTGCGGCGCGCGCTGCCATGGCTTCGCGGGTCCAGCCGATCATGCCGCTTCTTCCCTTATGGTGCGGCGTTCGATGCGCTTTTCGTTCCGCGTCGCCAGAATCACGCGCTGGACAAAGACGCCGGGCGTGTGGATATGGTCGGGCTCCAGGTCGCCCGCCTCCACCAGATGCTCGACCTCCGCCACCGTGATGCGTCCGCAGGTGGCGGCCATGGGATTGAAATTGCGCGCTGATTTTCGGAACACCAGATTGCCGTAGGGATCGGCCTTCCACGCCTTCACGATGGCGAGATCGGCAACCAGACCCGTTTCCAGCACATAGGGTTCGCCGTTGAATTCACGGACCTCTTTCCCTTCGGCCAACAGCGTGCCGACCCCGGTGCGGGTGTAGAAGCCGGGAATGCCCGCGCCGCCCGCGCGCATCCGTTCGGCAAGCGTGCCCTGGGGACAGAATTCGACGTCCAGTTCACCGGCCAGATATTGCCGCTCGAACTCCTTATTCTCGCCGACATAGGAGGCGATCATCCTGGCGATCTGGCGCGTGCGCAGCAGCTTGCCGAGGCCGAAATCATCGACGCCCGCATTGTTGGACATGGCCGTGATGCCTGTGACGCCGCTCGCTTCGATGGCGTCGATCAGCGTTTCGGGAATGCCGCACAGGCCAAAGCCGCCGGCCGCGATGGTCATCCCGTCATGCAGCAGGCCATTGAGCGCCGCGGGCGCGTCGCAATAGATTTTCTGGACCATCGTCGGCTAGGCTCCATCAGGGCAGGGGTCAGGCCTTTTTCGAAAAGTCGGCGTGCCGCTTCTCCAGAAATGCCATGACGCCTTCCCGATGGGCGGGCAGCAGACTCGCCGCGACCTCATAGGCAAGCGACGTGTCGAACACCGCGTTCACCGTCTGACGCAGGCCCAGATTGACCGACATCTTCGTCCAGCGGATGGCGTGCTGCGCGCCGCGCAGGAGCTTGGACGCCATGCGCGTTACCTCGGCATCGACCTGATCCGCCGGCACCGCCTTGTTGACCATGCCCATGTCGGCCGCTTCGCGCGCCGTCAGCATATCGCCCGTCATGAGGAAGGCCTTGGCGCGCGCCGCGCCGATCAGATGCGGCCAGATGACCGCGCCGCCATCGCCCGCGACCAGGCCGACGCGGACATGCGGATCGGCGATCCGGGCATTTTCATCGGCGATGATGATGTCGCAGAACAAGGCCAGCGTCGCCCCCAGCCCGATCGCATCGCCGTTCATCCGGCAGATGATCGGTTTTTCCAGGTCGAGCAGGGAAGTCAGGATGCGCTTTCCCTCGATGGCGATTTCCGCCATGCCGCAGCCAGTATCGAGGATGGAGTGCATCCAGCGAATGTCGCCGCCCGCGCTGAAGGCGTCGCCCGCTCCGGTGAAAATGACGACATCCGTCTCGTCGTCCATCGCGATGTCGTTGAAGATGCGCGCGAGTTCGCGATGCATCAGCCCGTCGACGGTGTTGCCGCGTTCGGGCCGGTTGAGGGTCAGCGTCAGCAGGCGTCCGTCGCGCTGCGTCGCCATCGTCTGGTAGCCGCTATAATCCATGTCCTGCTCCCGATCGGTTGTCTTGTCGTGATGCCTCGGCCTCACCAGGGCTTGAGCGGCAGTTCGCGCTTCAGTTCGAGCTTGGCGATGCTGGCGAGATGCACTTCGTCCGGGCCATCGGTGAAGCGCACGGCGCGCGCGAAGGACCAGGCGTCGGCCAGGCCGAAATCTTCCGACACGCCCGCGCCGCCATGGACCTGGATCGCGCGGTCCAGCACGGTGAAGGCCATGCGCGGCGCCACGACCTTGATCATCGCGATCTCCGAAGCCGCCGCCTTGTTGCCGACCGTGTCCATCATATAGGCGGCCTTGAGCGTCAGCAGCCGGGCCTGTTCGATGTCGCAGCGCGAAAGAGCGATGGCTTCGCGGACGGTGCCCTGATCGGCGAGCAGCTTGCCAAACGCGGTGCGCTGCCGAACGCGGGCGATCATCGCGTCCAGTCCGCGCTCCGCCGCGCCGATCATGCGCATGCAATGATGGATGCGGCCCGGCCCCAGGCGGCCCTGCGCGATCTCGAAGCCGCGACCCTCACCCAATAGCAGGTTGCCGGCCGGTACGCGGACATTGTCGAACGCGATCTCGAAATGGCCGCAGGGCGCATGCTCATAACCGAAAACCTTGAGCGAGCGGATGAGCTTTACGCCCGGCGTCGCCTTGGGCACGAGGATCATCGAATGGCGCTTGTGGCGTTCGCCGTCGGGATTGGTCACGCCCATGACGATCAGGATCCGGCAGCGATTGTCGCCCGATCCCGACGTCCACCACTTGCGGCCGTTGAGGACATAGTCGTCGCCGTCGCGTTCGATCCGCAGGCTGATGTTGGTGGCGTCGGAGGAGGCGACATCCGGCTCGGTCATGGCGAAACCCGACCGGATCTCACCCGCCAGCAGCGGTTCAAGCCATTGTTTCTCATGGTCCGGCGTGCCGTAGCGTTCCAGCACTTCGATGTTGCCGGTGTCGGGTGCCGAGCAGTTGAACACCTCCGGCCCGATGTAGGAGCGGCCCATGATCTCGCACAACGGGGCATATTCGAAATTGGTCAGGCCCGCCCCGTCGCCGCTTTCGGGCAGAAACAGGTTCCACAGGCCGGCATCCCGCGCCCTGGCCTTGAGTTCTTCCATGATGGCGGGGCTGTCCCAGCGGTCGGGCAGCGCGGCATGCTGCTCCTTGTAGAGCCGCTCATTGGGATAGACATGCTCATTCATGAACGCGATCAGCCGCGCCTGAAAATCCTTCGATCGCTCCGTGAATTCGAACATTTCAGACTCCGGTCAACAGGCTGTCATGCCCGCCCATGTACCGAAGATATTACCAACCGTCTAGTCGGCTTTTAGAAAATTTGCTCTCGCGCGCTTTGTTCTCAGCGTGGCACGGGTGCGGCGGCTCTCAACCCCGCCAATGCGAAGGCCCAGCACTGGTCCGCCAGTTCGAGCGGCGGCAAATCCTTGGTCGGCCGATACCATTGATAGCTCCAGTTACAGGTGCCCAGCAGGCAGAAGGCAGTCAGGCGGACGTCAGCGCGCGCGAAAATCCCCTGGTCCATGCCCTCGGTGATGACATCCATGATGGTCTGGAGATAGTCGTTGCGCGCCGCGCGGACCTCGTCCTTTCGGTCGCCCTGCAACTCTCGCATGGATTCGAAGAACACCCGGACGAAGCCCGGATAGTCATGCATCAGCTGGAACGTGTCCGTGAACATGCCATGCAGCACTTCGACCGGTCCGACCTGGGCTTCCCGACGCTCCAGCATCTGGCGCAGCAAGGTGCCGATGATGATCTCCTGGATTTCGAAAAGGATTTGATCCTTGCTTCTGATGTAATGATAGAGCGTCGGCTTCTTCAAGCCGGTAGCTTCGGCGATCATTTCCATGTTGACGCTATGGTAGCCGACCCGGTCGAAAAGCCGTGCGGCTTCCCGCAATATGTCCGCCTTGCGCCGCCTCGTCAGTTCGACATCGACTTTGGGGCCACGCTTGCGCGGCGGCTCCGGGGTCTTGTCCGCCGTAGGGCCGGCTCTGTCAGGCGTTACCATGGAGAGGGTTTCCCATCATACTGAACATTTTTCGACCCTAGGTAGAAATTTGCGAACCGTCCAGACGTGCGAAGCGCGGCGCCCCGGCCCTCGCCCGATAGCAAGATGGCCGAAATGTATTGATAAACCGTCTGATCGGTCTAGAGATATTATTCGCTTTTGCGCCATCATGAGCGCTATTGCCGCCAGAGGATCGACGTTCGGAGATTGCGATGAATAGTACAGGCCTTCCGCCCAAGGGCTTTTCGCAGGCGCTCGCATCGCTGGAACGGCGGACGGCGCTGATCCTGGGCGGCCATGGCGAGCTGGCGGCGGCCATCGCGGCGGGACTGGCCGACCGTGGCGCGAATATCGTCCTGAGCGCCCGCAAGGAAGCCGCCTGCGCCGATCTTGCGGCGCAGCTTGCAGATGGGTTCGGCGTCACCGCCATCGCTGTCGCCTGCGACATTGGCGAGGAAGATCAGGTGCGCGATGCCGTGCAGCGTGCCGCCGAGGTGAGCGGCAGGCTCGACATATTGGTGAACAATGCCGGGGCGTCCTGGTCGGGTGCGCCGCAGGACATTCCTCTGTCGGGATGGCGAAAGATCCTCGACGTCAACCTGACCGGCTCCTTCGTCGCGGCGCGGGAGGCGGCAAAACTGATGCTGCCGACAGGGAAGGGTGCCATCATCTTCACCGCATCGACGGGGGGCTTCACCTCCTTCATGCCCGAAGTGGCGCAGATCGTGCCCTATACCACCAGCAAGGCGGCGGTCGTCCACCTGACGCGCGACCTTGCGGCGCAATGGGGGGAAGCCGGCATTCGCGTGAATGCCGTCGCGCCGGGCCAGATGCGCTCCGGCCTGACGCTGACCGTGCCAGAGGACCGGATCGAGGCGATCCGCCATGGCATCCCGATGAAGCGCCTGGGCGAGCCGGTGGAGATCGCGGGGGCGGTCGCCTTCCTGGCGTCCGACGCGGCAAGCTATGTCACGGGGCAGACGCTGATCGTGGACGGCGGCCTGACGCTCGGCTGAGCGCCGGGTGCTATCGTCCGAGGGTTGCGAAGCGACCGCCTTCGCGCGCCAGCTTTTCCAGCAAGGGCGCGGGCTTGAAATCGGCGCCGTAGCTTACCGCATAGGCTGACAGCCTGGCGACGATCCGGTCCAGTCCCACCGCATCGGCATAGTGTAGCGGCCCGCCGGTATGGGCGGGCCAGCCATAGCCGTTGATCCAGATGAGATCGATGTCGGACGCGCGGCTTGCCATGCCTTCCTCCAGGATGCGGGCGCCTTCGTTGATCATCGGATAGGCACAACGCTCCCATATCTCGGCGTCCGATGCGGGGCGGGCCGTCACGCCCTGCGCCTCGGCGACGGCGGCGATGATCGCCTGCGTCGTCGGTGAGGGGAGGGGGCGTCGGTTTTCGTCATAGTCGTAGAAGCCCGCGCCGGTCTTCTGGCCGCGCCGGCCGGCCTCGCACAGCCGCTCGACGACGGTCTCCCCGCGCGAGGTTTCCGCATTCCAGCCCAGGTCGAGTCCGGCCATGTCGTACATGGCGAACGGTCCCATCGGCAGGCCGAACGCCACATGGACGCGATCGATGTCGGCAGGGGCCACCCCTTGCAGCATCAGCCGGTCCGCCTCCCGCTGCCGCGCGGCGAGAATGCGGTTGCCGACGAAACCGTGGCAATTGCCCACAAGGATCGCAAGTTTTCCAAGCTTCCGGCCAAGCGCCATCGCGGTGGCGAGCACGCGATCGTCCGTCGCCGCGCCGCGCACGACTTCCAGCAGACGCATGATGTTGGCGGGCGAGAAGAAGTGAAGGCCGACCACCCTGTCCGGCCTCGCCGTCGCGGCGGCGATCGCATCGACGCTGAGGAAAGACGTGTTGGTCGCGAGGATGGCGTCCGGCTTCAGCAGCGTATCGAGTTGCGCGAAGAGATGTTTCTTCACGTCCATATCCTCGAACACCGCTTCCAGAACCAGATCGCATTGCGCGAGCGCGTCCAGCGTCACCGCGCCGGTCAGGCTGGCGATGCGGCGATCCGCCTCCGCCCTGGCGATCCGCCCGCGCGTGACGGAAGAGGAATAGCTGTCCGCGATAGCCGCGAGCGCCCTGTCGCATGCTTCGGGCGAGGTTTCGACCAAGGTGACCGGAAAGCCCGCGTTGAGGAACGTCATGGTGATGCCGCGCCCCATCGTTCCGCCACCGACGATGCCCACGCTGCGGATCGGCAGGGGCGTGACGTCCGCCCCGATGCCTGGAATGCGCGCCGCCTGCCGCTCGGCAAAGAAGATATGGGCGCGGGCGACCGCCTGCGGACTCGTGACCAGTTTCTGGAACAGCGCCCGTTCCAGCGCCAGCCCGGCGTCGAAGGGAAGGATGCAGGCCGCCTCGACCGCCTCCATGCAGGCATGCGGCGCGTCGAGGCCGGCGATCTTCTTTGCGTTAGCGCTGGTGAATTGTCGGAAGATCGAAGCCAGTGCATCCGCGCTCGCCAGCTTGCCGTCCTCTTCGCCGACCCGGCGCAGCGGACGGGAGTCTTCCACGATACCCCGCGCAAAGGCGATGGCCTCCCCGCGAAGCGCATCCTCGCTGATCAACCTGTCGACGACGCCGCGCGAGAATGCCGTTGCCGCGTCGATCGGATCGCCGCCGACGATCATTTCCAGCGCCGCCTCCACGCCGATCAGGCGCGGGAGCCGCTGGGTGCCGCCCGCCGCCGGCAGGAGGCCGAGCTTCACTTCGGGCAGCCCGCATCTGAGCGATGGCACCCCGACGCGATAATGGCAGGCGAGCGCCACTTCCAGTCCGCCGCCGAATACCGAACCGTGCATCGCGGCGATGATCGGCTTGGACGCGCCGTCGATCCGGTCGATCACGTCCCACAGCGTAGGATCGCGCAGCGGCTTGCCGAATTCGGTGATGTCGGCGCCCGAAAAGAAGGTGCGGCCCGCGCAGATCAGTATGATCGCGGTCGTATCCGCATCGTCCAGCGCCTTGGCGATCCCGGCGATCAGCCCTTCGCGCACGGCCAGCGAGAGCGTGTTCACCGGCGGCGAGTCGATCGTCAACACGGCGATCGCGTCCTCCCAGGACAGGGAGGCGACATCGTTCAGGATCAGGGGCGCGCGCATCAGAATATCTCGAACAGGCCGGCGGCGCCCATGCCGCCGCCCACGCACATGGTGACCACGCCATAACGCGCCTTGCGCCGCGCGCCCTCGATCAGGATATGACCCGTCATGCGCGCGCCCGACATGCCGTAGGGGTGGCCGATGGAAATCGCCCCACCATCGACATTGAGCAATTCGTCGGGAATGCCCAGCACGTCCCGGCAGTGCAGCACCTGACAGGCGAAAGCCTCATTCAATTCCCAGATGCCGATATCGTCCACGGTCAGGCCGTGTTTCGCGAGCAGCTTGGGCACGGCATAAATCGGTCCGATCCCCATTTCCGACGGGTCGCAACCCGCGACAGCCAGACCGCGAAACGCGCCGAGCGGCTGAAGCCCGCGCCGTTCCGCATCCCTGGCGTCCATGATGACGCAGGCCGACGCGCCGTCCGACAACTGGCTGGCATTGCCGGCGGTGATGAAGCGCCCTTCGTGCAAACGCAGCCCGCCTTTGAAAACCGGCTTCAGGGCTTCGAGATCCTCCAGCCGCGTTTCCGGCCGATTGCCTTCGTCGCGCTCCAGCACGACATCCCGTCGGGACACCTCGCCGGTGGCGCGGTCGGTCATGGTCATGGCAGTAGCGAGCGGCACGATTTCGGCATCGAACCGGCCCGCAGCCTGCGCCGCCGCCGTGCGCTGCTGCGACAGCAAAGCATAGGCGTCCTGCCGCTCACGCGAAATGCCATAGCGATCGGCAACGATCTCCGCCGTCTCCAACATGGCCATGTAGAGATCCGGCGCGCTCTGGTTCAATGCGGGATCTTCCATGCGGAACATGTCGAGGTGCGCGTTCTGGACGAGGGAGATGGATTCGACGCCGCCGCCCACGCATATGTCCATGCCGTCATGCACGACCTGCCTCGCGGCGATGGCGATGGCCATCAGGCCGGACGCGCATTGCCGATCGACGCTCATGCCGGCGACGCTGGCGGGCAGACCCGCGCCAAGCGCCGTCTGACGCCCGATGTTGAAACTTTGCGATCCCTGCTGCATGGCCGCGCCGATGACCACGTCGTCAACCGCCGCTGGATCGACGCCCGCGCGGGCGACGGCCTGCGCAACGGCATGGCCGGACAGGACCTGGGCCTGCGTGTCGTTGAAGGCGCCCTTATAGGCGCGGCCGATCGGGGTGCGGGCGGTGGAAACGATGACGGCTTCGCGCATGACTGATCCTGTTCAGATTGCCCGTCGATCGGCGATGACGAGGGCTATAATAACCGACCGATCGGACGGCTGTTAATTATGCTGGAGGGGAGGCGCTGTCAAGCGCCACTCTCACCCATGCCCTCTCTCCGAAAAAATAAAACTACCGTCTAGACGGTCGGCTTATATTCCATTACGATCCGGCATGTTTCGGGAGTAAAAGCGTTGCGATTTCCTCTGACCGCCGATGAAGAAGCGTTCCGCCTGCGGATTCGGGATTTCTGCGCCGCCAATCTTCCGTCCTCACTGTCGGACAAGGTTGTCGCTGGCGTGAAACTGTCACGGGCGGATTATGTCGGCTGGCAGAAGATTTTGGCGCAGGGGGATATATTGTGCGGCGCCTGGCCGTCCGCCTATGGCGGTCATGACTGGAGTCCGCTCCAGGCCTATCTGTTCGATGAGGAATGCTCGCGTGCCGGCGCGCCCTGGCTGCTGCCCTTTGGCGTCAATTATGTCGGACCCGTCATCTACACCTATGGGTCGCCGGAACAGAAGGCGCGCTATCTCCCCGACATCGCTGCGGCGGACATATTCTGGTGCCAGGGCTATTCGGAGCCGGAGGCGGGGTCGGACCTGGCGGGGCTCAAGATGCGCGCGGTACGCGACGGCGACCAGTATATCGTCAACGGCCGGAAGATCTGGACGACCATGGCGCATTGGGCCGATCGCATCTTCTGCCTGGTGCGCACCGATCCCGATGTGAAGCCGCAGGCGGGCATATCCTTCCTGCTGGTGGACCTGCATTCGCCCGGCGTCACCATCCGTCCGATCCTGTCGATGGATGGGCGGCACGACCTGAACGAAGTCCTGTTCGAGGATGTGCGCGTGCCGGCGTCGGACCGGGTGGGAGAGGAAAATGCCGGCTGGACGATCGCCAAGTTCCTGCTGTCGAACGAACGGCTGCTCGTCGCGGAAATCGGCAAGCAAAAGCGGCTGCTGGACGCCGCCCGCACGATCCTGTCCGCGTTGACCGATGGGGATGCGCCGCTCGCGGCCGACCGGGCGGTGCAGGCGCGGATGGCCGAACTGGAAACCCGCCTCCTAGGTCTGGAATGGAGCGCGCTGCGGACGGTGCGCGCGGCCGTCAGCGGCCATCCCCCCGCCGCTGCCGTTTCCATGCTGAAGGTCCGTGGATCGGAGCTGGAACAGGCGCTGACCGAATTCGCGGTCGAGATATTGGGGCCGGACGCTCTGGCCTATGCCCCCACAATGGCGATCGGCGACGCCGACCCACGGCGAGTGATGCGCAACGGGGCGATGGCGCGGATGCTCTGGGCGCGCTGCGTGACGATCTACGGCGGATCGAATGAGGTGCAGCGCACCATCATCGCCAAGAGCCTGCTCGGTTTTTAAGAGGGAATAGTCGCATGGAAAGCATGCTGAGCGACGAACAGATCCAGTTCGCACAGATTCTCGACCGCTTCGTCGAGCAGGAATATGGCCGGTCGGGCACCCATTGTTTCGACCGGGACAGGCTCGGGCGGCTGGCGGAGCTTGGTTGCCTGTCGCTCGCCATTCCCGAGGAGGCAGGCGGGTTTGGCGGGCCGGTCGAACGGATGCTGGTCATGCAGCATCTGGCGCCCGGCCTTCCCCGCGAGCCGATCGGCGCGAGCGGCATCCACGCCGCCGCACTGCTGACATCCGCCTTGCCGAACGAATGTGCCGCCGATCTTTTGCCCGCGATCGCCGATGCAAGTCTGATCGTCGTTGTCGCGCATCAGGAGGAGGGCGCGTGCTATCGGCCCGATCAGGTGTCGACCAGCGCCCGCGCCGACGGCGATGGCTGGCTGATCTACGGGCATAAACCGCTGGTGGATTTCGCGGCACAGGCCGATGTCCTGCTCGTAACGGCCCATGATGCGCAGAGCGGCGCTCTGGGTCTCTATCGCGTCGATGCACAGGCGCAGGGCCTGCATCTGACCGAGCGGCCCGGCGTGGACGGCCTGCCCCGCGCCGACGTGCGGCTCGACGGCTGCCGCGCTTCGGCGCTGATCGCCTGCGCTGGTGTCGAAGCGATGCTGGCGGCGGCGAGCGATCAGGCGGAAGCGGCGCAGGTGGCCGAGATGGTGGGACTTATGGACGCGCTGATCCGGGAAACCATCGGCTATCTCCGGGTCCGCAAGCAGTTCGGCACGGAGATCGGCCGCTTCCAGGCGCTGCAACATCGCCTCGCGGACATGTGGATGGATTGCGAGGAAGCGCGTTCGCTGGCGCTGGCCGCCGCGCTCGCCTGCGAGGCGCCGGCGCGGGAACGGGCCAGCACCATATCCATGGCCAAGATGTTCGCCTGCGACGCCGCCCGCAGGATCGCCAACGAGGCGGTGCAGATGCATGGCGGCATCGGGGTCACCGACGAACTGATCGTGGGTCACTGGTTCAAACGGTTGCTGGCGCTGCGCCACAGTCTTGGCGACCGTCGCTTCCATCTCGACCGGCTGATCGAGCGCGCGGCGGCTTAGCCGACGGCTCTGCACGCCTTTTCAGGGAGACTATGCCGATGCTTGCGGATTCACTCGTGGCAACAGCCGACGCCTTGCCATTTGACCAGAAACGGCTGACGATATTCCTGCGCGACCGTCTGCCCGACCTTGATGGCGCGGTCGCCATCCGCCAGTTCAAGGGCGGGCAATCCAACCCGACGTTCCTGATCGAGGGCGAGGGCGCCCGCTATGTGCTGCGCAAGAAGCCGGGCGGCGCCATCCTGCCGTCCGCGCATCAGATCGACCGCGAATATCGCGTCATGCGCGCGCTGGCCGATACGCCGGTGCCCGTGCCGCGCATGGACCTGCTGCATGAGGAGGCCGACCTGATCGGCACCAGCTTCTACATCATGGAAGCGGTCGAAGGGCGCATCTTCCACGATTGCACCATGCCCGGCGTCACCGTCGAGGAGCGGGGCGCGATGTATTTCGGTATGGCCGACGCGCTGGCCGATCTCCACGCGGTCGACTGGCGCGCCGCGGGGCTGGAAGGCTATGGCAAGCCCGATGCCTATCTGGAGCGGCAGGTCGCGCTGTGGACGCGGCAATTCGACAAGAGCCGGACCGAACCGATCGAGGCGATGGAGCAGCTGTCCGCCTGGCTCGCGGCCCATATCCCCGCCGCTGCCCCGGCCACCATCACCCATGGCGACTATCGCGTCGGCAATCTCGTCTTTGCCCCGGCGGACGCGGGTATCAAGGCCGTGCTGGATTGGGAACTGGCGACGATCGGCCATCCTCTCGCGGACCTTGCCTATAATTGCCTGCCCTATCATTTGGCGAGCGGCCTGCCGGGGATACCGGGGCTGGCGGATATCGACATCGCGGCGCTCGGCATCCCTTCGGAACGCGCGATGCTCGATCGTTACGCCGCGCGTTCGGGCCGGGGCGAGATTGCCGACTGGAACTATTATCTGGCCTTCGCTCTCTTCCGCACCGCCGCCATTTTGCAGGGCATCCATGCGCGCGCGCTACAGAATAACGCGGCGAACGCGGACGCTTTGGAAGTCGGGCGCAACGCCGCTTATGTGGCCGGTGTCGGCTGGGATTGCGCGCGTGGCGTCACGCACGCGGGACGATCATGATGAAGGAAATGCCATTGCCTTTCTCTCTTGCGGGCAAGACGGCGCTCGTGACGGGCGCATCGTCGGGGCTGGGCGCCTATTTCGCGCGGGTGCTGGCCAACCATGGCGCGTCCGTGATCCTGACCGCGCGGCGCATCGGCGCGCTGGAGGCGGTCGCCGCCGATATCGCGGCCGCCGGGGGCGAGGTATCGGTGGCGGCCCTGGACGTCACCAGTTCCACAAGCATCGCCGATCTGGCGCGCGAACTCGCGATGACGGACATCCTCATCAACAATGCCGGAGTGGTGCGGGAAAAGCCCGTGCTCGACCAGACGGAGGCGGATTGGGACGCGGTGATCGACACCAATCTCAAGGGCATGTTCCTGATGGCGCAGGCGGCGGCACAGGCCATGAAGGCGGGCGGTCGCACGGGCAACATCGTGAACGTCGCCTCCATTCTGGGGCTGCGGCAGGGCGGCGCGCTGCTGCCCTACGCCGTATCGAAGGCGGGCGTGATCCAGATGACCAAACAGCTTGGGCTGGAACTGGCCCGCTTCGGCATTCGCGTGAACGCGCTGGCGCCGGGCTATGTAAAGACCGACCTCAACCGCGATTTCTGGGAAAGCGATGCCGGCATGACGATGATCAAGCGCATTCCGCAACGGCGGATCGGTATGTTCGACGATCTGGAGGGGCCTCTGCTGCTGCTCGCCTCCGATGCGTCGGCTTATATGACGGGATCGGTCGTGACGGTCGACGGCGGTCATCTGGTGGGGTCGCTGTGAGCGGCGTCGGCATGGAGCGGGCGCAGGCGATCGCGGCGAGGGTCGAGGCCTTCGTCCGGCAGGAGATCGTCCCCTATGAGGCGGATTCGCGCGTTGGCGCGCACGGCCCCTCGGAAGATCTGGTGCGCGAGATGCGTGCCAAGGCGCGCGCCGCCGACGTGATGACGCCGCATATTCCGGCAGATGGCAGCCATCTGACGCAGCGCGAGACGGCGATCGTGCTGATCCGTTCCGGCCTGTCGCCGCTCGGCCCCGTCGCCTGCAACACCATGGCGCCGGACGAGGGCAATATGTACCTGATCGGGAAGGTGGGATCGGATGCGCTCAAGCAACGCTTTCTGGCCCCGCTGCTATCGGGCGAGGCGCGCTCCGCCTTCTTCATGACCGAGCCGGCCGCCGAAGGCGGGGCAGGGTCCGATCCTTCGATGATGCAGACGCGCTGCGTGCTCGACGGCAATCACTGGGTCATCAATGGCCGCAAAGCGTTCATCACCGGCGCGCAGGGGGCGAAGGTCGGCATCGTCATGGCCAGATCCGATGACGGGGCCTGCCTGTTCCTGGTCGACCTGCCCGATCCCGCCATCCGCATCGACCGGGTGCTGGATACGATCGATAGCTCGATGCCCGGCGGCCATTCTGTCGTGACGATCGACAATCTGCGTGTCCCCACCGACCAGATGCTGGGCGCCAGCGGGGAGGGCTTCCAATATGCGCAGGTGCGCCTCAGCCCGGCGCGCCTGTCGCACTGCATGCGCTGGCTGGGCGCGTGCATCCGCGCGAACGAGATCGCGACCGCCTATGCCTGCACCCGCATGGCCTTCGGCAAGCTGCTGGTCGATCATGAGGGGGTCGGCTTCATGCTGGCCGACAATCTGATCGACCTGCGGCAGGCGGAACTCATGATCGACTGGTGCGCCGCCGTTCTCGACGGCGGTTCGCTCGGCACGGCCGAAAGCTCCATGGCGAAGGTTGCCGTGTCGGAAGCCCTGATGCGGGTCGCGGATCGCTGCGTACAGGTGATGGGCGGCACGGGCGTGTCCGGCGACACCATCGTCGAACAGATATTCCGGGAAATTCGTGCCTTCCGCATTTATGACGGCCCGACCGAGGTCCATAAATGGTCGCTAGCCAAGAAAGTGAAGCGCGACTTTCTGAAGGGCGATCATCGTTGAGTGGCGCGGCGGAAGAGAATAGCGGCACGACCCCTGTCCGTCCGGGCTTCGGTTTTGACGAGGCGGCGCTTGGTCGGTGGATGGCCGCCAACGTGGCGGGCTATGCCGGGCCGCTGTCGGTCGAACAATTTCAGGGCGGCCAGTCCAACCC
>Ga0068852_100002077_pt1 | contig 13679 bp, 13 predicted proteins | sample KBSCornC22_FD_66594 | JGI IMG/M metagenome (GOLD analysis project Ga0068852, IMG submission 66594) | Corn rhizosphere microbial communities from Kellogg Biological Station, Michigan, USA - KBS Corn C2-2 | ecosystem: Host-associated > Plants > Roots > Rhizosphere > Soil ... | reverse complement strand
CGGATGCCGTCGATGATCGAGGCGTGGTTGAGCGCGTCGGAGATGACCGCGTCCTCGTCGGACAGGATGGTTTCGAACAGGCCGCCGTTGGCGTCGAAGCAGCTCGTGTAAAGGATGGTGTCGTCGGTGCCGAAGAAGCGCGAGATCGCCGCCTCGAGCTGCTTGTGCAGATCCTGCGTGCCGCAGATGAAGCGCACCGAGGCGAGACCGAAACCGTGGGTGTCGAGCGCGTCCTTTGCCGCGGCGATGATCTCGGCGTTGTCGGCCAGGCCCAGGTAATTGTTGGCGCAGAAGTTCAGCACTTCGCGGCCGTCGCTGGTCGTGATCGCCGAGGACTGCGGCGTCGTGATGATGCGTTCGGTCTTGTACAGGCCCTGTTCGCGGATGGCATCGAGTTCGGTGATCAGGCGGGCGCGGGCGGCGTAGTCCATGGCGTTCTCGCGGTAGGGAAAGACGCCGATTGTGGCGCATCGGCGCTCCGGTCCCAAACTGGCGCCGGGTACGCCGGCGTCTGCTAGGCTGCCCGCTTTGCGCACTGCCGGGGGAGTCATGCGTCTACTGCTGGGATTGGCCGGATTGCTGGCCGCGATGACGACGACGGTCGCGGCTAAGCCGCGCACCGTGGCGCCCGAGGTGCTCGCGCTGATCCAGGACGACGATCCGTATCCGTTGCCGCGTGGCCTCAGCGCCGAAGAACGCGCGCAGTGGCGCCTGCCGGATTTGTCGCGCCTGCCGTACGCGCCGCCGCCGGGCCACGTACGCGCGCAGGCCGAATACGAGGACAACAGCGGCATCCTCGTGCGCTGGGGTTCGCAGAATGCACTGCTGACGCAGATGACCGTGGCGATCACGACCGGTGACAGCGACGCGCGCGTCTACGTCGTCACGACGGGCACCAGTCAGCAGAACAGCGCCGCGGCGACGCTGTCCGGTGCCGGCGCAAACATGAACCAGGTGAGTTTCGTCAGTCAGGCCTGCACCAGCGGCTGCAGCGTCTGGATGCGCGACTACGGCCCGCGTTTCATCGAGACCAACGGCCGGCGTGGCGCGGTGGACCACGTCTATAACCGGCCGCGTCCCGTGGACGATGCATTTCCGTCCGTCTGGGCCACGTATTCGGGCGAGGCGAAGTACGACATCCCGCTGACCCACGGCGGCGGCAATTTCCACTTGTTCCGTAATCGCGACGCGTTCATGACGCGCCTCATCGTCAACGAGAACCCGGGCCTCAGCGAGCAGCAGATCAAGGATTACTATCGCGATTACCAGGGCCTCGAGCTGACCCTGACGGACCCGTTTCCGGCCAGCTACGATTCGACCCAGCACATCGACATGTGGATGCTGCCGCTGGCCGACGGCAAGGTGCTGATCAGCCAGCATGCGAGCACCGACGGCGTGCCCTACACGGTGACCGAGGACACCGCCGCGCAGATGGCCGGCCGCGGCTACACGGTTTACCGCACGCCGGCCTGGCGCAGCGGCGGCGCGCACTACACCTACGCCAATGCCGTGCTGCTGAACAAGGTCGCCCTGGTCTGCCAGTTCAGCGGCTATCCGACGCAGAACGCGGCGGCGCTCGCGACGTTCCAGTCGGCGCTGCCCGAACGCAGCGTCGTCGGCGTTGACTGCAGCGGCATCATCGGTCTGGCCGGCGCGATCCATTGCATCGTCATGCACGTGCCGGATCTGCTGTTCCGCGACGACCTGGAGCCGTAGGTCACACGCCCGCGCGGCGTTGAAATCCACGCAATGAATTCACCGGCATAGCAGACGGCAAAAAAATGCGCGGCCTTCCCTGGCCGCGCGCAAGGACCCCGCGAAACGCGGTGCGTTTGGCCCCTGACGAGTTGACGGGAAACGGCGTCCGGCCTTTTCCCGGTTTTGCGGCGCACGTAGTGCGCGCGCGTCCCCTGCGGCAGTTGAGCGGGCCTGCGCGCGATTGCGCACTGCGATGTATCCGACTGCCGCGAACGACGGCTCTCGCATGCGAATTACAAGCCGTCGATTTCCTCGCCGGCACTCGGGCTCTTGCCCATGGTCTCGCGCAGGTAGTTGCGCGTTTCCTTGTGCGCCTTCATGCGATCGGCATAAGTCGCGCATTGCTTGACCTTGCGGTTGGACCCGGTCGGCGCGGAAAACTCGCAGACCAGACGGCGCCCGTCGCGCTTTGTCAGGATTGCGTTGGCGTTTTCCTGGGCCGCGTAAATCTCAAGCTGATCATCGTCGTCGAGCGTGCTGCCGGTGCGTTTCTGCAGCAGCGCGGTGATGATGGACAGCTGTTCATTGACCCGTGCGCGTTCCTCGGGCGTGGTGAATTCAAAGCGGCCACCGGGCTTCATTTGCTCGCGGATTGCCGTGGCCTGGTCTTCAAATTTTTCCTGTTTCGCCACGTCGACCAGGCGCTCGGATTTGTCGGCGGCGATGGCCGTGAGAGACGGCAGCAAAACGGCCAGGCTCAGCATCACTATCGTTTTCGGCAGATTCATGGCGGTGGTCTCCAGTGAAGCAGGGGCTGCACATGCCCCGGGAAAGAACCTGCCACGGCGCGTCCCTGGCCGCGGCAGGCTCGGGGGCAATCAGCACTTGGTCGGGTCGTAGCAGGAATCGGCCGGCGATTTGCGCGTGTTGTCGAACATCATTCGCCGCGTTTCCTTGTGCGCACTCATGCGATCGGCGTACGTCACGCATTGCTTGACCTTGCGGTTGGAGCCGGTCGGCGCGGAGAACTCGCAGATCAGACGGCGGCCGTCGCGTTGGGTCAGGATCGCGTTCGCGGTTTCCTGTGCCGCGTAGATCTCGAGCTGATCGTCGTCATCGAGGCTGGTGCCGCTGCGTTTCTGCAGCAGCGCGGTGATGATCGCGAGCTGCTCGTCGACCTGACGGACTTCTTCCGGCGTGGTGAATTCGAAGCGGCCGCCGGGCTTCATCTGTTGGCGTATGGCCGCGGCCTGGTCTTCAAATTTCTGCTGCTTCTCGACGTCGACGAAGCGTTCGGCGTTTTCCTTGGCCCCGGCCGGAAGGGCCGGCAGCAAGAAGGCAAGGCTCAGCAGCAACAGCATTCCTGGCAGTTTCATGGCGAAGTTCTCCGTGGAGGGGTGCGTCGGACACACGCGGGCGCCGGGCCGGAACACGATCCCGGACGGGGTTGTTGAGGGTTTGGGTTTTTCGGGAGGTGCTGGCCTTGCGGCCGGCCATGCAATCGCGTGGCTGGAGCCGCCACATTGCGGTGTCAGCACTTCCCAGGAATGTTGCAGAAGTCAGCCGGAGTGCGGCGAATCTGATCGGAGAAGGTCTGCTGCGTTTCCACGCGCGTTCGCATGTGCTCGGTGTACGTCACGCATTTCTTGGTCTTGAAATTCGACCCGGTCGGCGCGCGTCGTTCGCAGATCAGTCGGTCGCCGTCGCGGCCGGTCAGGATCGCGTTGTCGTTTTCCTGCGCCTGAAGCAGATCGAGTTGTTCGTCGCTGCCGAAGCGCTCGGTCTCGCGCCGTTCGCGCATCGCGGCAATGGCGTCAAGATGTTCGTTGACCGCAGTGCGTTCCTCGGCGGTCTGGTACTGGAAACGGCCGCCGGGTTTCATCGCGTCGCGTATCGCGGCGACCTGGTCGGCAAACCGCTGCTTGCTGGAAGGATCGACGATCGACGGTTTCTGATCCTTGGCGAACGACAGCGCGGGCAGTAGCGCCAGCATGGCCGTCAGGACGAAGCGGAGACGAAACATGGCGTATCCCCCTGGATACCGAATCGATATCGGCGGGGACAGCCTAAGGTTCCGTACCGGAGCTTGTCAACGAATGTTTTCGTACATTGAACTTCGTAGGTTCAGTGTCCCGCCGCAGCAAAGCGCGAACCGCAGCCGATGGCCTGCGTCCCCCGCAGGCGATCACGTGCACGCTGACACGTGCACGCCGCTCTCAGCAGCCCGCGGCGACTGGCGTCACGGTGCAAAGGGCCAGGGTCAGATTCTGGTCTTCGAGTGGCGAGCGAAAGATCACGTCGTTGTTGATCTGCGGACCGACGCTGACCTGGCCGAACTGGCCGATCGCCGGATTGATGGTCCAGACGATGGGGTTTGCGCCGCTCTGCGGCGCCGTGGCCTTCAGCGGAATCAGGATCTCGATCCAGAAGCCGAAGGCCATGCGCCAGGCGCCGCTGCTGCTGTTTGGCGGCGCCACGCGCCGGCCGTTCGCGCTGACCGGAAAACTCTGCGGACAGCCGTAGGCGGCATCGGCGCCGAGGTTGTACAGCGTCGGTCCCTGCGAACCGCGCGCAAAACAGAACGCCGGGTTGGCCGCCGACGTCGCGATCTGCACGCCGGCCGGCAGCGCGATCTCGAGACCGACCGCACTGCCGACACAGGGATTGCCCGGATGGCTCAGTACGACATGGGTGTAGAACACCTCGCCGACGGCGTGCGTACGGTTGGGCGGCAGGTAAGTGAAACCGGTATAGCCCGCCACGGTCGGCTCGATGTTCTGCGTGATGCATTCCACGTTGGAGCCGATGCTGAAATTCGGCGCGCCGTCGAACCAGGACAGCACCACATTCGGTTCCGGTGCAGTGGTGGTTGCGGCAGCCGTTAAACCGGGCAGCGTCGCGAGCAGCGCGGCGGCAATCATCGAACGGCGCATTGGGTATCTCCGGCAGCAGGTGTTGCAGCCTGTTACGCGGAAAGGTGGCGAAAACCCGAACCGGTTGGGTGCCGCGTAAATCGCGGCTTGCGCGGAGGCACGCCGGGCAGCATGTGCGAGCCAGTGCGCCGGCGCGGCCTCAGGCTTCGATCGCGACCTTGAGCCAGGCGCGCGCCAGACGCAGGTCGCGGTCCACCGTGCCTTCGGACACGGCCAGCGTCGCTGCAATCTCGGCGCGCGAAAATCCGCCAAAATATACAAGTTCCACGGTGCGCGCGCGGCGCGCGTCGGTGCGGCCCAGTTCGGCCAGCGCCGCGTCCACGCGCAGCAGCTGGGCGTCCGCTTCGTTGCTCGCGATCTGATCGGCAGCATCGTCGATGTCGATGCGCTCGATGCCGCCGCCACGCTTGTCGCTGTAACGGCGACGCGCGGCATCGACGAGGATCTGGCGCGTCGCCTGCGCGATGACGTGGAAAAAGTGGCGACGGTCCTGCCAGTCCGCATCCGCGCCGAGGATGCGCAGCAGCGCTTCGTGTGCGATCTCGGTCGGTGTCAGCGTTGCGCCCGGCGCGCCGCGCAGCGAATTGGCCGCAATCGCGCGCACCTGGTGATAGACGAGATTGAGCAGCGACTCGCGCGCGCCGCCATCGCCGGACTGCCAGGCGCGCAGAAGCTGGGTGATCTGATGCGGAGAGGAGGCGAGCATGCGGCTGGATCCTGGAGGCTGGCGAGACCGCCGGCATCGCGGATTATCCGGGCTTGCGCCATCGCAGTGCATCGCCTCGGCCACAGTCGCAACGTCGACCGCGTCACAGTCCGCCGTCCGCCGCGCCGCGCCGTTGGCGCGCGCCACGGCTCGCGTGCTTCCTGAACGTGCTGGTTTGCAGCAACCGTTCTGCATAACGTCGATGCGGCTCGTCCATCGACCTGAGAGGCGTGTTGTTCGCCGCAGCCGTATCGCGTCGCAGCGCCGCGCGTTTTCCTACAGGCAGGCCGCCGTCTCGGCCACATCGCCGACGCAGAGCGGCTGTACCGGTGCGGACGCGGGCTGCGGCAGGCCTTGCGACAAGTCGTCGGCGTAGTCTGGCGCACCGGTGTAGGGCGAGCGCAGATGCAGGTGCCAGCCGCGCGCGGCGAGCGCGCGCTGCGCCGCAGTCGAGGCTTCGCCGCCGACCAGCACGCTCTTGTCTTCCACGCGGAACTGCGGCGCGGTGAAAAATTCGCCCATGTCGGCGGTCCAGCTCAGCCAGTCCAGCGGCAGCGGCAGCAGCAGACGGCCGTCGTCGCCGCGCCAGGCCAGCGCTGCGCCGACCACGAACAGCTCGCCGCCGCTGGCGTGCTCGCGGCGCATCAGCCGCAGCGCGTTGACGAGGTAGCGTGCTTCCAGTTCCGAGCGCGTGCCGGCACCGATCTCGATCAGATCGTTGCAGCCGCGCGCGGGCTTGAGCGCATCGAGTTCATCGGCCAGCGCCGTGCGCAAGCTGTCGTTGAAACCGCCGCGGCGCAGGAACTGGCGCAGCGCGAACTCATCGCTGCACCAGCGCGACAGGCGCTGGCGGTTGCGCTCGCGCAGGTTCTCCTCGTCGAGTTCCCAGACCAGTGCGTTGAGCTGGCCGCCGACCGAGATCACTTCGGCCGCGGTGCCGCCGACTGCGTCGAGCGCGGCGCCGCCGCTGAAGTTGCCGACGACGGCGGCCCAGGCCAGCGTGTCGAGGCGTTCGCGCAGCAGCGGGTTGCTCGAGCTCGGATCGACACCGAGGTGACGCGCCATTTCGCGGCGCATCTTGTTGTAGTCGAGCTGGCGCTTGGCCTCGCGGCCGATCTCCTTGCCGACGCTGCCGTACCAGGGTTTATCGGGCTTGGGCGTGGCCGTTCCGGGCTGCGGTGCGCGGGTCGCGCTCATCGGCGCCTGCGGCGTGCGGAACGGATCGCCGTCCGCACCGAACTCGCGCGCGGCGCGATCGCTGACCGATTGCGCGCGGCCGGTCCAGCGTTCGACCTGCTTGCGGAAATAGCGCGCGACACCGGCCGGCAGCCCGGCGACGGTGCCGATCGGATGCGACACGACCTGCCAGATCGACTTGCCGGTCTTGCGGAATTTCTCGCCGAACGCGTGGGCGAACGCTGCGCTGCGGCTCGCACGCTCCAAGGTCTCTATCGCGGGGATTTCCGCCTGGCGGATCGCCAGCAGTTCCACGCTTTCGGCCGCGAGCGGCCCGAACGGCGTATCCAGTGCGAAGCGCGCCATGTAGCCGTGCACGGTGGCCTGCGGCGCAACGGTCGCATTCGGCGCCGACAGCAGCGCCGGCTGCACAATCGCCGCAGCGTCGAGCGTCGGTTCGGTCTCGAAGGATTCTTCCGCGTGCAGCGTCGCCGCAGCCAGCGTGAATGCAGTCGCCGCGATTCGCCGCGTGAAGTGGTGCGGTGTCATGCGAGGGCAGGCCGGCGTCGAGTCATTCGCGCCCGCGCCACGAAGGGCGCGGACGCTGTCGCGGTGATCAGTTCCAGCTGCACACGACTTTGCCACAATTGCCTTCTTCCATGAGGTCGAAGCCGCGCTGGAAGTCGTCGATGTGGATCTGGTGCGTCAGCACCTTGGCCAGCGGGAAGCCGGTCAGCACCATCTGCGTCATCTTGTACCAGGTTTCGTACATGCGCCGGCCGTAGATGCCCTGCAGCGTGAGGCCCTTGAAGATGACCTTGTCCCAGTCGATGCCCGCGCCCTTGGGCAGGATGCCGAGCAGGGCGATCTTGCCGCCGTGGTACATGCAGTCGAGCATGTCGTTGAACGCGCGCTGGTTGCCGCTCATCTCGAGGCCGACGTCGAAGCCTTCGATGTGCAGTTCCTTGACCACGTCGTTGAGCGACTGCTTCGAAACATTGACGACGCGCGTCGCGCCCATTTCGGCGGCGAGCTTGAGGCGGTAGTCGTTGACGTCGGTGACGACGACATTACGCGCGCCGACATGCTTGCAGATGCCCGCGGCGATGATGCCGATCGGCCCGGCGCCGGTGATCAGCACGTCCTCGCCGATCACATCGAATTCGAGCGCGCAGTGCGCGGCATTGCCGTACGGATCGAAGAATGCGGCGAGTTCGGACGGAATCTGGTCCGGAATCGGCCAGAGGTTCGCCGCCGGCATCGAGATGTATTCGGCGAATGCGCCGTGACGCGTCACGCCGATGCCGATGGTGTTGGGACACAGGTGCTGGCGGCCGGCGCGGCAGTTGCGGCAGTGGCCGCAGACAATGTGGCCTTCGGCCGAAACGCGCTGCCCGACGTTGTAGCCGCGTACGCCGGCGCCCATGTCGACGATGCGTCCGACGAATTCATGGCCGATCACGAGGCCCGGCTTGATGGTGCGCTGCGACCACTCGTCCCACTTGTAGATATGCAGGTCGGTGCCGCAGATCGCGGTTTTTTCGAGCTTTACCAGGACGTCATTCGGGCCGATCTCCGGCATCGGCACTTCTTCCATCCAGATGCCCTTGGTCGCTTCGCGCTTGACCAGGGCTTTCATCATCTTGGACATAGGGCAAACCTCGGCTGGGGGCGGCGATTATAGGCGTGACGCGCCGTGACTGCGCCGGTCTCGACCAGACGCGCACGTGCTCGGATTCAGGCGGCGCGCGACGGTCGGGCTTGGTGCCGGATGCGCTTCAGTCCTGCACCAGCCACTCCACACGGTGCTGGCCGAAGCGGCCCTGCGACAGGTGCTGCGCGAGTACGGGCAGCAGTTCCTCGAGCTGGCGATCGAATTTCCATGGCGGATTGACGATGGCCATGCCGCTGCCGTTGAGGCGCAGCGCGGAGTTGTCCGGATGGACGAGCAGCTCGGCGATCAGCACCTTCGCAAAGCCGCTGCCCTTGAGCCAGCGGTGGAAACCGGCCAGCGGCTGGCGCAGCTTGATCGGATACCAGATCGCGTAGATGCCGTTCGGCCAGCGCGTCTGCGCATGTCGGAGTGCCGCTTCGATCACGCGGAACTCGCCGTCCTGCGCCTCGAACGGCGGATCGATCAGGACGAGTCCGCGTTTCTCTTTCGGCGGCACCAGCGCCTTGAGCGCCTCGTAGCCGTCGCGTTCGTGCACCGCGATGCGTGCGTCGGGGCGGAACACGGCGCGCAGCGCGGCGGCTTCGTCGGGCTGCAGCTCGCAGAGTTGGGCCCGGTCTTCGTCGCGCATCAGCAGGCTGGCCAGCAGCGGCGAACCCGGATAAACCGCGATATCGTGGCTGGGGCGGCTGCCGTTGAGCGCGCGCACGAGGTTCAGATACACATGCAGCGCCGCGGGCAGCCGCGGTGCGTCGAGCAATCGCAGCACGCCGTCGGCGAATTCGCGGGTCTTGCGGGCTTCCTCGCCATGCAGGTCGTAGCGGCCGCGGCCCGCGTGCGTGTCGATGTAGCAGAACGGCGACTGCTTCTGTTTGAGCGCTTCGATCAGGCCGACCAGCACGCTGTGTTTGAGCACGTCGGCGAAATTGCCTGCGTGGTACGCATGCCGGTAGTTCATGGGCTCTCCTTGGCGCCGCCGCCGCGGCAGTATAAAGGCCGCCACTGTTGCAGCGGTCGCCGTTGGTCCCGCCGGACATGACTTCCGGCACCTACGCGCGTGCGGCAACATGCGACAGTTCGAGCCTGTCGTTTTAGTAACCGTTGCCGGGGAATTCCATGAAGCGCCTGTTGAAATGGCTGATTAGCCTGTTGTTGATCCTGGTCGTGGGCATCGGCCTGCTGTTCGTGCATGTCTGGTATTTCAAGCCGGCGACGCTGGACTGGTTTTATACCCGCGTGTTTGCCAAGTTCGCGGTCAGCAATCCGGAAATGCTGTCGAGCATGCGCATCCTGCCGCAGTGGATGGATTTCTACAGCGACGATTTCGCCGACGCGTCGCCGGCCGAGGAGGAACGCCAGTTCCAGATCCTCAAGGAAAGCCACGACATGCTGCTGACCTACGATCGCAGCGCGCTCGATGCCGACGGCAAGCTTTCCTACGACGTGCTCGAATACTTCCTGCGCATCCAGGTCGAGGGCGACAAGTTCCGCGGCTACGGCTATCCGGTCAACCAGATGTTCGGCATTCAGAGCGCCCTGCCGGACTTCATGGCGCAGCAGCATCCGGTCGCCAGCAAGGGCGAGGCCGAGGACTACATCAAGCGCCTCGGCAAGTTCCCGCTCAAGTTCGACCAGACCCTCGAATACCTGCGCCTGTACGAAAGCAAGGGCATCTGGCCGCCGCGCTTCACGGTGGACAAGGTCATCACGCAGATGCAGGGCTTCATGGGCATGCCGCCGCGCGAGAACACGCTGTACACGACGTTCAAGGAAAAGCTCGACAAGATTCCGGCCGGCGACATGGATCAGGCCACGCGCGACGACCTGCTCGCGCGCGTCGAAGCCGCGGTCAAGGACAGCGTGTATCCGTCCTACCAGAAGCTGATCGCGTACGAGGAAGGCCTGCGCGCGAAGGCCGACGGCAACTACGGCGCCTGGCATCTGCCCAACGGCGACGCCTACTACGCGTGGTGCGTGCGCAGCCACACCACGACCGAAATGACTGCCGACCAGATCCACACGATCGGCCTGGAGGAAGTCGCGCGCATCAGCACCGACATGGACGCGATCCTGCGCAGCGAAGGTCTCGTTGACGGCACCATCGGTGACCGCGTGCGCCAGATCACCGCGCGTCCGGACCAGCTGTTCGCGAACACGCCCGAAGGCAAGAAGGAACTGCTTGCGCATTTCCAGGCCATCATCGACGACATTGACGGCAAGCTCGGGCCGGCCTTCGACATCCGTCCCAAGCTCGGCGTGAAAGTCGAGGCCGTGCCCGAGTTCGCCCAGGCCACCGCGCCGGGCGCGTACTACCAGCCGGGCTCGTTCGATGGTTCGCGTCCCGGCGTGTTCTACGCCAACCTGCGCAATGTCGCGGAGCTGCCGAAGTTCACCATGCGCACGCTGGCCTACCACGAAGCCATTCCGGGCCATCACTTCCAGATCGCGATCCAGCAGGAACTTAAGGGCGTGCCGTTCTTCCGCCGCATTCTCCCGTTCACCGCGTTCTCGGAAGGCTGGGCGCTGTATACGGAACGGCTGGCCTGGGAACTCGGCTTCGAGAACGCGCCGCTGGACAACCTCGGCCGCCTGCGCGACGAGATGATGCGCGCCGTGCGCCTCGTCGTGGACACCGGCATCCATTCCAAGAAATGGACGCGCGAACAGGCCGTGCAGTACATGCTCGACAACACCGGCATGGTCGAGACGGACGTAGTCGCCGAGATCGAGCGCTACTTCGTCGCGCCGGGCCAGGCGCTGGGCTACAAGGTCGGCATGCTCAAGATCCTCGAGCTGCGCGAAAAGGCGAAGAAGGAACTTGGCGAGAAGTTCGATATTCGCCAGTTCCACAACGTCGTGCTCAAGACCGGCGCACTGCCGATGGTGCTGCTGGAGCGCACCGTCGACGAGTGGATCGCGAAGACCAAGGGCGCGTGAGCGACGCGCTGCGCATCGAACGGCTGCACGGTGCGGCGATAACGCCGCACCTCGCCGCAGTCGCCGCGCTGCGCATCGCCGTATTTCGCGACTGGCCCTATCTCTACGAAGGTAGCGCGGCCTACGAGGCGGAATATCTCACCACGTATGCGCGCTCGCCGCGCAGCCTGTTCGTGCTGGCCTTCGATGGCGACGACGTTGTCGGCGCCTCGACCGCGGTGCCGCTCGCCGACGAAGTCGCGGCATTCCAGCAGCCCTTCGTCGAGCGTGGCATCGCGCTCGATCGCGTCTTCTATTTCGGCGAATCCGTACTGCTGCCGGCCTGGCGCGGTCGCGGGATCGGGCACGCGTTCTTCGATGCGCGCGAGGCGCGGGCGCGTGAACTCGGCTTCGACATGACCGCGTTCTGCGCGGTCGAACGCGATGCAGGCGACTCGCGTCGACCGGTCGGCCATCGCGACAATGACGCGTTCTGGCGCCAGCGCGGGTATGCACGCCAGGACGACATGTTCTGCACGCTGGAGTGGCAGGAAATCGATTCGCCCGAGACTCGCTCACACGCGCTGCGCTTCTGGCTGCGCGGGCAGGGGGCAGCCTGATGCGCATCGCGACGGCGCAATGGTGCATCGCGCGTCCATCGAGCTTTGCCGCGTGGCGTGATCGCGTGCGCGGTGAACTGGCCACGGCCGCGGCGCAGGGCGCGGAACTCGCCGTGCTGCCGGAATACCTGTCGCTAGAACTCGCCGGCGTGTTCGACCCGGCAGTCCACACGAATTTTCTCGCCTCGCTCGAGGCGTTGCAGGCGCTTCATGCTGATTGGGAGGCGACGTTTGCGCACCTGGCACGCGACAGCGGCCTGCACGTACTCGCCGGTACCTTCCTGCTGCGCCAGCCCAACGGCCGCTACCGCAATCGCGCCGAACTGTACGCGCCCGACGGCCGCCGCTGGTTCCAGGACAAGCTCGTGCTGACCGGCTTCGAGCGTAGCTTCGCCGTGATCGAACCCGGCGACCAGCTCCAGGTGTTCGACACCGCGCTCGGCCGCATCGGCGTCAACGTCTGCTACGACAGCGAGTTTCCGCTGTTCGCGCGGCGCCAGTACGAAGCCGGCGCCCGGCTGCTGCTCGTGCCGAGCTGCACCGATACGCCGGCCGGTGCGACACGCGTTCGAGTCGGCTGCCGTGCTCGCGCACTCGAAAACCAGATCCACGTGGTGCAGTCGGTCACCACGGGCGAGGCCGACTGGAGCCCGGCGCTGGATACCAATACCGGCGTCGCCGCCGTGTTCGCGCCGAGTGACCGCGGGCTGCCCGATTCCGGAGAGCTTGCGAGGGGCACCGAAGGCGTGACCTGGTGCTTCGCCGACATCGATCCGTCCGCGCTGGATGCAGTGCGCAAGAATGGACAAGTGGCCAATGCGGCAGATTGGGAGGGCCAGCTGAGGCCGAACCTGGCCGCCGCCGTCGTGCGCTAGCGCGTGACCATGCCGCGCGGGTGGATCGGCAACCTCAGCGCGCCAGCAGCGTCACACCCGGCACCAGCCACAGAGACAGACCCGCGAGCGCGCTGCCGATCACGCCGGCCGCGAGCACGTCGCTCGGAAAATGCAGGCCGAGGATCACACGGGACGCCGCCACGAGCAGCGTGAACGGCACGAGCAGCAGCGCGAGCGCCGGGAAGTAGGCGATCGCGACGAGGCTGAAGCTCACCGCGTGCAGCGTGTGGCCGGAGGGAAAACTGAATTCGTCCAGAGGTGGAATATGCGCCACGATGCCGCAGTGCGCGCGATACGGGCGCGGCCGGCGTGTGTGTTTCTTCAGGCTGCGATACAGCAGCAGTGCGATCGTGCCGACGACGGCCATGTGCAGCGCGGCCTGCGCGCCGCGGCTGCCGCCGAGCACGGCCAGTGCGGCCATCAGCGAATACCAGAACACGCCGTCGCCGGCGCGGCTGATCAGGCGGAAGAAATTCGCGATGGCGCGGCGCGCGCCCCAGCGGTTCGCGGCCAGGCACAGGCGCCATTCGCCGCTGCGGACTTCGAGGCGGTTCCAGCGTTCGATCGCGTTCATGCGGCGCTCCGTAACGAGGCGAGGAGTTCAGCGAAGTGGTCGGTGACGGACTGCGGACTCAGGCTCAGCACGGCTTTACGCCCGGCCTCGGCAAAGCGCCGGCGCTGCTCCGCGTCGCCGGCGAGTTTGATCGCGGCGGCGACGAAGGCCTCGTCGTCACCGCAGGCGATGCGGCGGCCGTCGACGCGATCGGTCATGTGTTCGCGCGCAGCGCCGTAGTCGAAGGCGACGGTCGCCACGCCGCTGGCCATCGCTTCCAGCGTCACGTTGCCGAAGGTTTCGCTGAGGGAACCGAACAGGAACAGGTCGCAGCTCGCGAAATGCTCCGCCAGTTCCTCGCCGCGCAGGCTGCCGCAGAAGATGAAGTCCGGATGCGCGCGCGCGAGTGCGGCGCGCGCCGGTCCGTCGCCGATCCAGATGTAGCGCGCGTTCGGCTGCACGCGTTGCAGTGCGCGGAATGCGCGCACGTTGAGGTCGAGATTTTTTTC
>Ga0068852_100002076_pt1 | contig 13685 bp, 10 predicted proteins | sample KBSCornC22_FD_66594 | JGI IMG/M metagenome (GOLD analysis project Ga0068852, IMG submission 66594) | Corn rhizosphere microbial communities from Kellogg Biological Station, Michigan, USA - KBS Corn C2-2 | ecosystem: Host-associated > Plants > Roots > Rhizosphere > Soil ... | reverse complement strand
GTGTTCCTCGCCCGGTCGGCCTGGGATGTCAATTATCAGGCCGAACGCAATCCGGACCTGAAATTCAGCGCGACGCGGGAGCGATAGGGTCTGCGGTCGCGACCGCCGTCAAATACCCATTGTGCTCGATCGCGAAAAGGATATCATCTCATTAAGGGCGAAATAGCCCAGGAGAGGCGTGATGTCTTATTGGGACCAACTCGGAAATCGGACCTGCATGGCCATCTCGTGGATCGGGCTGGCCTATATCGCCTATTGGCACCTGATACGCTGAACCGCCCCGGCAGTCGGGCCGAGCTTAGTTGAGGCCGCCCCCCAGCGCACGGTAGAGGTCTACGCCGTTGCTTTCGCGGATCAGACGGGACGCAACCAGGCTCCGTTCGGCCGCATAATAGGCGCGCTGGGAAACCAGCGTACCGAGAAATCCGTCCACGCCCCTGTTGAAACGGGCTTCCGACAGACGGTAGGCACCCAACGCATTGTCCCGCAGGGATGTTTGCGCGGCCAGTTGCTCGTCGATCGTGCCACGGCGGGACAGAGCATCCGCTACCTCCCGGAAGGCGGTCTGGATGGTCTTCTCATATTGCGCGACCATCGCGTCGCGCGTCGCCTTGGCATAGTGAAGGTTGCCGGCATTTCGGCCGAAGTCGAAGATCGGTAGGATCGCGGAGGGGGCGACCGACCAGTTCTCGCTCCCGCTCTTGAACAGATTGGAAAGGCCGAGGCTGATCGTGCCGAACGCGGCGGTCAGCGAGATGTTGGGGAAAAATGCCGCGCGCGCCGCGCCGATATTGGCGTTGGCGGCCAGCAATTGATGCTCCGCCGCCGCCACGTCGGGACGCCGCAGCAATATTTCCGACCGCAGGTCCGCCGGAAACCGGTCCGCCGTGATGCCGCCGTCCGCCAGCCTTTCCGGCAGCAAGGCCGCATCGACGGTCGTGCCTGCCAAAAGGTTGAGCGCGTTCTGGTCTTGCGCGACCTGCGTTGTAAACTGGGCAATGTCCGACCGCGCCTGATCGTGCGTCGTGCGGGCCTGACGCACATCCAGTTCCGATGCGACGCCCGCATTGAACCGCGCGGTGGTGAGATCGACCGTGTGGCGGAACGCGGCTTCGATCGCACGGGCGAGGCGTAGCTGCTCCTGATCCGCCGCCATCGTCAGCCACGCCGTTGCGACCTCCGCCACCAGTGCGGACTGCGCCGCGTTGCGATTTTCCTGCGCGGCGAAAAATTGTTCCTGCGCCGCGCGGGTCAGGTTGCGGACGCGCCCGAACAGGTCGATTTCCCAGGCGGAGACGCCGACCGAGGCGGCATAGATGTCGATCTCCCCCGTCGCGCCGCCGGACGCAACCGAACCCAGCGGCGACTTTTGATAGGTCGCGCCACCCGTTGCGCCGATGGTCGGCAGGAAGCCCGCGCGCTGCACGCGATATTGCGCGCGCACCTGTTCCACATTGGCCAGCGCCAGCCGCAGATCGCGATTGCTGGCGAGCGACAGGCGAATGACCTCGCGCAGGCGCGGCTCGACGAAGAAATCCGACCAGCGGGTGTCGGCCAGTGCGACTGCGTCGACGCCCGCCCCCGTCGCTGCGGGATAGGCCGGCCCCTTGGGCGATTCCTGCGGAACGGGGAGCGCCGGTCGCACATAATGCGGCGCCATGTTGCAGGCCGCCAGCGCCATCGTGGACGACAGCAGAATGGCCTTTTTCGGATGGATCATGCGAATCAGGCCTCCTGCGGTCGTGCGTCGTGCGACGGGATAGCCGCCGCCTGTCGGGCGCGTTCCTGACGGAACAGGCGCTTCACCACGAAGAAGAACAGCGGAACGAAGAAGATCGCGAGGACAGTGGCCGACAGCATGCCGCCGACCACCGCCCAGCCGATGGCGTTCTGCCCACCCGCGCCGGCGCCCGACGAAAGGGCGAGAGGAAATACGCCGAAGATGAAGGCGAAACTGGTCATCAGGATCGGACGCAGCCGCAGCTTCGCGGCTTCCAGGGCCGCCTCGGCCGCATCCATGCCGCCGCGCATCTTTTCCTCCGCGAATTCCACGATCAGGATCGCGTTCTTCGCCGAAACGCCGATTGTGGTGATGAGGCCGACCTGAAGATAGATGTCGTTGTTAAGGCCGGCAATCGTCGCGGCGACCACCGCGCCGATGACGCCGAGCGGTACGACCAGCAACACCGCGATCGGCACCGACCAGCTTTCGTATGAGGCGGCAAGGCACAGGAAGACGATCAGCAGCGACAGGCCATAGAGCGCGGGCGCCTGCCCGCCCGAGAGCTTTTCCTCATAGGAAATGCCGGTCCATTCATAACCGATGCCCTGCGGCAGCTTGGCGGCGAGTTCCTCCATCGCGGTCATCGCCGTTCCCGACGCCAGGCCCGGCGCGGGCGCCCCCTGGATCTGCACCGAGGACACGCCATTATAGCGTTCGAGCCGGGCGGGGCCATATTGCCACTGCGTCGTCGCGAAAGCGGACAAGGGCGCCATGGTGCCGGACGCGCCGCGCACGAAGAAATTGCCCAGCGATTCCGGCGTCGTGCGGAAGTCGGCATCGGCCTGCACATAGACGCGCTTAACCCGGCCACGATCAATGAAGTCGTTGACGTAGCTGCCGCCGAAGGCAGTGCTGACGGTGTTGTTGATGTCGGCCTGGCTGAGGCCGATGGCACCGGCGGCCGCCTGGTCTATGTTCAGCTTCAGCTGCGGCGTATCCTCGATGCCATTGGGGCGGACCTGCGCCAGGCGCTTGTCCTGCGCGGCCATGCCCAGCAACTGGTTGCGCGCGGCGATCAGCTTTTCATGGCCGAGATTGGCGTTGTCCTTGAGCTGTAGATCGAAGCCGGAGGCATTGCCCAATTCCCTGACGGGGGGCGGCGCGAAGGCGATGATCTGACCCACGGTGACGTCATGGAAATGCATGTTGGCCCGCATGGCGACCGCCCTCGCCGTTGCATCGGCACCCAGGCGCTCCTTCCAGGGGCGCAGTTTGATGAACATGATTCCCACATTCTGACTTTGGCCGACGAAGCCGAAGCCGCTGATGCTGAAAACGGCCTCCACATTCGCCTTTTCCGTCTTCAGATAATAATCGCGCGCCTGGCTGACGGTGCGTTCCGTTTCCTCCATCGTCGTGCCCGGTGGCATGGCGATCTGGGAGAAGAGAACGCCCTGATCCTCATCGGGCAGGAAGCCGCCGGGCAGCCGCATGAAAAGAAAGCCCATGCCGACGAGGATCAGCGCATAGACGACAAGTGACCGCTTCCAGTTGCGCTCCACCCGGCGCAGGCCGTTGGAATAACGATCCACGCCCTTGTCGAATGTGCGGTTGAACCAGCCGAAGAATCCCTTGCGCTCGCCATGGTCGCGCCGCGCGGGCTTCAGGATGGTGGCGCACAGGGCAGGCGTCAGGATCAGGGCGACCAGTACGGACAGCACCATCGACGACACGATGGTGATCGAGAACTGGCGGAAGATGACGCCGGTGGAGCCGCCCAGAAACGCCATGGGCAGGAACACGGCGGACAGGACGAGACCGACGCCGATCAGCGCGCCGCTGATCTCCTCCATCGACTTGCGGGCGGCATCCCTGGGGCTGAGTCCTTCTTCCCGAAGAAGCCGCTCGACATTTTCCACCACCACGATCGCGTCATCGACCAGCAGGCCAATGGCCAGGACCATGCCGAACAACGTCAGCGTGTTGATGGTGAAGCCCGCAACCATCAGGATCGCCATGGAGCCGAGCACCACCACCGGCACCGCGATGGTGGGTATGAGCGTCGCGCGCCAGTTCTGGAGGAACAGGAACATCACGACGAAGACGAGGATGATCGCCTCGATCAGGGTGTGGATGACCTGCTCGACCGACAGGCGAACGAAGGTCGAATTGTCGACCGCATATTCGACCTTCACGTTGGCGGGAAATTGTTTCGACAGTTCGGCGACCTTCGCCTTGACCGCATCGACCATGTCCAGCGCATTGGCGCCGGGCGCCAGCTTGATGCCGAGCGCGGCGGCCGGCTTGCCGTTGAAGCTGGCGAGGAAGCCGTAGTTGTCGGCCCCGATCTCCACCCGCGCGACATCGGACAAATGAACGACCGCGCCGTCGCCGCCCGAACGCAGGATGATGTTGCGGAACTCTTCCGGGGTCTTCAGCCGCGACTGGGCCGTGACGGTCGCGTTGAGCGCCTGTCCCTTGACCGAGGGCAGGCCGCCGATCTGGCCCGCCGAAACCTGCGCGTTCTGCGCCTGGATCGCCGCCGTTACGTCGGCGACGGTTAGGCCCAGATTGGTCATCTTGAACGGATCGAGCCAGATGCGCATGGCATAAGGGGAACCGAGCATCTGCGTGTCGCCGACACCACTGATGCGGCTGACCGGATCCTGGATGCTGGACGCCAGTATGTCGCCCACATCGACCTGATCGACGGCGCCATCCTCGGAATAGAGCGCGATGATGATCAGGAAGTCATTGCGGGCCTTCGCGACACGAATGCCGGCGCGCTGCACCTCCTGCGGAAGGAGCGGCGTCGCCTGCGCAAGCTTGTTCTGCACCTGGACCTGCGCGATGTCGGGGTCGGCGCCCTGCTCGAAGGTCAGGGTAACGGTCAGGTTGCCGGCGGCGTCGCTGGTCGACGAGAAATAGCGCAGATTGTCGATGCCCTTGATCTGCTGCTCGATCACCTGCGTCGTGGTGTTCTCCAGCGTCTGCGCGTCGGCACCGGGATAGACGGTGGTGATCGTCACGGCGGGCGCGGCGATCGACGGGAATTGCGCGACCGGCAGGCTGCGCAGCGCGATCACGCCCGCCAGCATGATGATGAGGGCGATGACCCAGGCAAAGATCGGCCTGTCGATAAAATAGCGCGACAGCATGGCTCAACGCGCCCCTGCCGCCACGGCAATCTGTTGCGGCGGGCCGGGCCTGACCGTCGCGCCGGGCTGGAGGCCCTGCAAGCCTTCGACGATCAGGCGGTCGCCGGGCTTGAGGCCCGCGGTAACGATCCATTTGTCGCCGATGGTCCGGTCGGCGGTGACGCTGCGCTGCTCGACCTTGTTCCGGGCATTGACGACAAGAGCCGTTGCCCGCCCGCGCGGATCGCGCGTGATACCCTGCTGGGGCGCGAGGATCGCCTTCTGCCGGACCCCCTCGACCACCCGCGCGCGAACATACATGCCCGGCAGCAACAGGCCGTCCCGATTGGAAAAAGTCGCGCGCAGGGTGACCGTGCCGGTGTTGGGATCGACGGAGACTTCCGAAAACTGCATCCGGCCCTCGACCGGATAGGTGCGGCCGTTGGGAAGGAGGAGCTGGACGCGGGCACCGTCCCGCCCATCCCGTCCCAGGCTGCCGTCCGCCATGGCGGTCTTGAGGTCCAGCACCTGCGCGGCGGACTGGGTCACATCGACATAGACGCTGTCGGTGCGCAGGATCGTGGCGAGCGCATTGGCTTGCCCGGCCTGAACCAGCGCGCCCACGGTATAGGCGGAGCGTCCGATCCGCCCGGAAATGGGCGCGCGGATTCGCGTGAAATCCAGATTTACACGCGCCGATTGCACCATGAACTGTTGCGCCGCGACATCAGCCCGCGCTTGCCGCGCGCTCGACTCGGCATTGTCCAGATCCTGCTTGCTCACCGCATTGATGCCGATGAGGCTGCGATAGCGTTCCGCCTGTAGTCGCGTGGCGTCGATAGCGGCTTGTGCCCGCGCGAGGTTGCCGCGCGCCGTGCCAAGAGCCGCACGAGAGGGTGCATCCTCGATTTCGTAAAGGATCTGACCCGCCCTCACCACACTACCTTCGGAAAAGAGGCGACGACGGATCACACCGTTGATCTGGGGCCGAACTTCCGAGATTTCCGCTGCCGTTATGCGGCCGGGCAACTCTGTGGCAAGCGTAACGGGCTCTTCTTTCAGGGAGACGACACCCACCGCTGGCGGACTCGGTCGAGGAGCCTCCTGCGCGCCGCAACCGGCAAGCGAAGCCAGCGCGCCGAGCAGAAGCGAGTGCCTTTTGCAGTTCATGCCGAATCACCGAAAATCGCCATGCGGAATGAACGTTCATTCCGCTTGCATGGCTCTACGCTCCGTGTCATGCAAAGGTCAAGAAGATTCGGAGAGACTATTGGCAAGATCCGCCGCAGTGCAGCATGAAAACGCCGCCCAGCAGCGAATTGTTGCTGCGGCGCGGCAATTGTTCGCCAGTCGCGGGTTTCACCAGACCGCCATGGCCGACCTCGCCAGGGAAGCGAAGGTCAGCGTCGGTGCGATTTATCGATCCTACACCAGCAAGGCCGACATCGTTCTGGCCATCATCGTCGCGGATTCGGAAATCACGCTCGGCCAGTTGCAGGGCGATGCGGAGCGGGTACGCAATGGCGATATCTCGATCGAAACGGCCATCCAGCAAATCGTCCTGCGCAGCATGCAGGATAAGGACGAGGCGCTCGTCCATGAAATCCTGGCGGAGGGACATCGCAATCCGGCGGTCGCCAGTGCAGTGGCCAAATTTTGCGTCCAGTACCGCGAAATCTTCATCGAACTGGCCAAACTCGCGCGCCCCTCGCTCTCGGGAGAGTATCTGGAGGGTGCCGGAGAACTGCTGCTCGCCTGTATGTTCGGCATAGGGCATCGACGGCTCAGTCAACCATCGATTGACGAGGTGACAACTGCCCGGATTGTCTCGAAGATGATCCTGAACGCTTTAGGCGAATAGGTTTGATGCCCTTCACGGGTCGACCTCCCGATGGATGTTCCCGGTGCGTTGGCGGGGGTTTCCGCCGCTGGAGAAAAGGCGGCCCTCCAAATTGCAGCGGGTGCCGGTGCGCGCGGCCTCGCCGGAAATGGACTATAGCCGGCTTGTTGGATAGGCCATTCAGTAGACCGACGGGACGTACATTTCCTCGGGAACGGGCTGGCGGATATAGTCGGCGTGGCGGACGCGATCGGGGAGGACGACCGGAGCCTTGGGCACGTCGCCATAAGGGATTTGCGACAACAGATGGGCGATGCAATTGAGGCGCGCACGCTTCTTGTCCACCGCCTCCACCACCCACCAGGGCGCCTCGGGGATATGGGTATGCTCCAGCATGGCTTCCTTGGCGCGGGTATAATCTTCCCAGCGGCGACGCGATTCCACGTCCATGGGGGACAGTTTCCATTGCTTCAGCGGATCATGGATACGCATGTTGAAGCGGAACTGCTGTTCGTCGTCGGTGATCGAAAACCAGTATTTCAGCAGGACGATCCCCGACCGCACCAGCATCCGCTCGAACTCCGGCACGGATCGGAAGAATTCCTCGACATCCGCGTCGTCGCAAAAGCCCATCACCCGCTCGACACCGGCGCGGTTATACCAGCTACGGTCGAACAGCACCATTTCACCGGCGGCGGGCAAATGCTGCACATAGCGCTGAAAATACCACTGGCTGCGCTCGCGCTCATTGGGCGCGGGGAGCGCGGCGACACGGCAGACGCGCGGATTGAGTCGCTGGGTGATCCGTTTGATCGCGCCGCCCTTGCCCGCGGAGTCGCGTCCCTCGAACAGGACGACGACCTTCAGCCCCCGATGCTGCACCCAGTCCTGCAGGCGGACAAGCTCATGTTGCAGGCGGAACAGCTCCCGAAAATAGATGCGCCGTTCGATCTGCGCGCGATCCGGATCGTCCGACATCTCGTCGAGCAGGGTTTCGAGCCGGTTTTCGTCGATCTCCATCTCCAGTTCCTCGTCGAAACTGTCGGCGATCTCCGCCTTGATGCGGTCCATTTCAAAGGCATGGGCGCTGGATTCGAACGAGGTCATGGCCGGTCACTCCCTGAAGGGCTTGCCGCCATAATGTCGTAACGGCGTGACAGTGAGGTTACGGCTGGGAGCGCGCGGACTCCCCTGCCACGGCGGCGGTCGCCTCCGGCGCCGGGCCGGTCCAGCCGCCAGCCGTCGCGACGTAGAGGCGCGAGACGTTGAGGAACTGGCGGGCCTTCGCCTCGACGAGGGCGAGCCGCGCGCGCTGCGCCAGGCGGCTGGCGTCCAGCACCTGCAATATGCCGCTATTGCCGACCTGGAAGCTGCGCCGCGACAAGCGCAGCGATCTGTCCGAGACGTCCGCGGCGCGGCTCTGGTTCTGTACCGAGCGCGCGTCGTTGCCCAGCGCGGCGAGCAGGTTGGAGACCTGCCCGAACGCCTCCAGCACCGTCTGCTGATAGGTTGCCGCCGCCGCGCGGGCGGCTGCCTCCGCGCCGCGCTTCTCCGCCTTCAGCGTGCCGCCATGGAAGATGGGCGCGGTCAGCCCGGCGAAAATGTCAAAGCCCCGGAAGTTGTCGCCGAGCAGATTGCCCGGGCCTTGCACCGCCTGCGTCAGCGACGCGCCCAGGGTCACATTGGGATAGAGTCGCGCGGTCGCGATGCCGATCGCCGCAGTGGCCGCGTGCAGATCCGATTCCGCCTGCAATATGTCGGGCCGCTTGGCGACCAGCAGCGAAGGCAGGGTCACCGGGATGTTGGGCGGCAGGGTGAAACCGGAAAAGGCGAAATCGGCCGGTCCCAGTTCCGCCGGTGACACGCCGATCAGGATGGCGAGCATGGCGCGCGCCTCCGCCAGTTGCTGGTCATATTGCGGTAGGTCGGCCCGATCGCTCACCAGCTGACCCTCGGCGCTCAGCACCTCGACCATCGTACCCACGCCGCCGCGCCGCCGCGCGTCGGTAAGCTTGAGGTTGCGCTGGTCCTCGGCGATCAGGGCGTTGACGGCGCGAATGCGCTCCCGGATCGCCGCGATGGTCAGCACCTGCGCCACAACGCGCCCCGCGATGGTCAGATGCGCGGCCTCGCTCTGATGCAATTGCGACTCGGCCTGCGCGACGCTCTGTTCCACCGCGCGGCGATTGGCGCCGAACAGGTCGAGGTCATAGACAACGCCGCCGCCGACCGAGTAAAGATCGAACTCGGGATTGGGGACAGGACCGTTCGCGCCGCCGAACGCCGCCGGGTCGAAACCGAAGGCGGACAGATTGACCTGTTCATGCTCCACGCGCGCACTGCCATCGACCTGCGGCAAACGCCTGCCGGCCACCGCCTCGATCCGCGCGCGCGCTCTGGCGAGGGTGGCGTTGCTGGCTTCCAGGCTGTGGTTATTAAGCATGGCGCGGTCTACCAGCGCGTCGAGTTCGGGCGATCCGAACGCCTTCCACCAGCCATGGGCCGGCCCCTCCCCGGCAATGGCGGCGGGCGCTTTGCGGGGAGCCTTGGGCGTTTGCGCATAGCCGGCCGTGGTCGGAACGGCGGCCCGCTCGAAATCCGGCCCCTTGGTGGTGCATCCGGCCAGAAGAACCAGAGCGATGAGCGAGAGCCTGAGCCGGATGCCCATCAGTCGATCACCATCGGCGCGGGCGCCTTGCCGCTCGCCTGTCTCATCGGCCGCATGAGGAGAAGGAGCGGCATCAACGCAATCGTCGCGACGAAGAGGAACCAGAAGGCATCGACATAGGCCACCATCATTGCCTGCCGCACCACCTGCCCCATCATCCGTGCGACATCCGTCGGCAGCGCGAAGTCGAAATCGGGCGTGCGCAGGCCGAGCACGGGATTGTCCGGCCGTACGCCCTCGACCAGCCGCGACTGCACCGTCGCCGTGTTGCGGATGGTCAGCGTCTGGAGGACGGAGATGCCCATCGCCGCGCCAAGACTGCGCCCCAGCGCGCCCATCGCCGCGCCTTCGTTGCGGTAGCGCGGCGCCAGCGTGGAGAACATCAGCGTCGTGACAGGCACGAAAACGAACCCCGTGGCAAGTCCCTGGACAAAGCCCGCGGCCATAATGATGCGATTGTCCATTTCCAGTGTCATGTCGGCCATCCAGTACATCGAGCCGGCACCGAACAGCAGGCCGAAGAATACGAGCAGGCGGGGGTCGACGCGCCCGATCAGCCGGCCGACACTGAACATCGCGACCGTCGTGCCGATACCACGCGGAAGGGTGACGAGGCCCGCGAGCATCACCGGATAGCCCATCAATTGTTGCAGCATCGGCGCCAGCAGCGCCGCGACACCATAGGTCAGGAGACCCAACTGCATCGCGATGAACATGCCGGTTGTGAAGTTCCGGTCACGGAACACGCCCGGTCGCACGAAGGGATGGCGCGCCGTGAACATGTGGACGAGTGTCCAGTAGCCGAACAGCACCGCCATCGCTGCCTCGATACAGATTTCGAGGCTGCTGAACCAGTCCTGCCCCTGGCCCCGGTCGAGCATAAGCTGGAACGAGCCGATGAACAGCGAAAGACAGGCAAAGCCCATGAAATCGAAGCGCGGCAGGTTTTTCGCCTTCACCTCCGACATGAACGTGGACAGGCCGATGAAGGCGATGAGGCCGACCGGCACATTGATGAAGAATATCCACCGCCAGTCGAGCGTATCGGTGATGTAGCCACCCAGGGTCGGCCCGACGAGCGGTCCGACCATCGACCCCATGCCGTACAGCGCCATCGCCTGCCCATGCCGTTCGGGTGGATTGATGTCGAGCAGGGTCGCCTGCGACAGCGGCACCAGCGCGGCGCCGCTCAACCCCTGGACGATGCGGAAGAGCACCAGTTCTTCCAGATTGACCGCAAAGCCGCAAGCAATGGACGCCAGCGTGAAACCGGCGACGGACATCAGCATGATCCGCTTGCGTCCGAAGCGGTCGGCGAGCCAGCCGCAGAGGGGTGTCGCGATGGCGGCGGCGATCAGGAAGGATGTGAGCACCCAGACGATCTGCTCCTGCGAAGCGGAGACTGTCGCCTGCATGTGCGGCAGCGCGACGTTCGCGATCGTTCCGTCCAGGGCGTACATGGTCGTGCACAGGATGGAGGACGCCACGATGAAGCCGCGCGTCGTCGGTTCCGGATAGTGGCCGGCGGGTGCCTGAGCGGCGGTCATGGCCCGACCGACGCGCCCTTTTGCGCCGGCACGACGGGCGGCGTGTCCGCACCGATCAGGTGGCGCTTGTGCCCGGTATCGACGGTCACCTCGGCGGAGAGACCGGCGTGCAGGGGCAGGTCGGCGGGCACGCCGTCGATGTGCAGTTCGACGGGCAGGCGCTGCACCACCTTCACCCAGTTGCCGGTTGCGTTCTCCGCCGGCAGCAACGCGAAACTGTTGCCGGTGCCGGGACTGAAGCTGGCTATGCGGCCCCTGATCCGTACGTCCGGAAAGGCGTCGATCTTGACCTCGGCGGGCTGGCCGATGCGCATGTAGCGCAACTGGCTCTCCTTATAATTGGCCTGCACCCAGAAGCGCGTTCCCGTCATCACGAACAGCGGCCGCGACGGGGTGACATAGCTGCCAAGCTGAAGCTGGTGGACGCGGGTGACGATGCCATCCTGCGGCGCGCGCACCACCGTGTCGCCCAGCGCGATGCGCGCGCGGTCGAGCGCGGCGCGGGCGCGGCGCACATCGGGCTGCGCGTCGACGGGCGCATCGACATTGCCCGACAAACTGGCCCGCACGCTGTCCGCCTTGGCCTTTGCCGCCGCGATGGCATCGCGCGCGGTGCTGACCGCCAGCATCGCCTGATCCACCTGCTGCTGGGAGGAGATGCCCTCCGCCAGCAGCGATCGTTGCCGTCCCGCCTCGCGCTGCGCATAGATGAGCTGCGCCTGCGCCGCGCCGACTCCCGACATATTCTCCCGATAATCGGCCCGCAGCGAACCGACACCGGTACGGGCCACGGCAAGCTGCGCCTCGGCTTCGGCAACGGCGGTAAGGTAAGTGTCGGGATTGATGCGGAACAGCACCTGTCCCTTGCGGACGCGCTGGTTCTCCCCGACCTCGACCGCGATCACCCGGCCGCCGACATTGGCCATGATGCTGACCTGGCCGGTCTGGAGCGCGGCATTGTCGGTCGATTCGAAACGGCCGCCGGTCAGGTAAAAATACAGGCCGCCAATCACCAGCGCGACCGGAGCCAGCAGCAACAAGGGCTTCCGCAGCCGCGCCTTGCGAGCCGCCGCGGCATCCTGTTCGATTGGGTCAGGCATGTCGGCCACGATGCTATCCTCCGATGCAAAGCCCGTGCAATGCAGGGAATTGCGATCGGCCTTCAGTTCCGATGTCATCCGCCCGACTTTACGCGCTCCTCCGCACGGCGGCCTTATTTCCGATGGCCCGCCCAGACTAGTGAATAATCAATCATCATATTCGAGATGAGGAAATCGCAATCTGGTCTTCGACCTGCCGTGCGGTTTCGACGTCAGGCAGGTGGTGCCCAGCATCGAGGCCATGCCTGAGCGCCGCCTGCCACAGCCGATGAGAACATCCATTTTGGACGATTTTTCACCAGCTCCTCCAGAATGGAACGAAACAGGTTCAAAACCGAGTCCGAATCGGGCATAAGCTTCGAACAAATCAGGTACAGGGGGTCTGGTCCATGCTGAACGACGACGATCGTTTCGAAATCGCCTGGGGCGCCGGGGCGGGGGATTGGCCTGCGGAATTGGATGCGGTTTTGCGCGACGGGCGCCCCAGCCTGCTGATCGTCGCGGCGACGGTGGATCACGCGGAAATGCAGGCGATGGCACGCGGTGCGGATTTCCGTATCCTGGACATGGTGCCGCTGGCGGAAATGGGCGATCGCCTGCGCCGCACCGTGGGCGTGGACGCGCTGTTGATCGACCTGCGCGGGTTGGTGCCGGCCGACCCACGACTCCGCGCTGCGCTGACGGGCCTTCTCGCCTGGCCAGTATGGTCCGATGCGCGGCCCCTGCTGCTCGTGGACGTGACTGCGGTAGATATGGTCGCGGGAATGCTGGATGTCGGCCTCGACCGGTTATTGTGCGAGCCATGTCTGTCGGAGATCGGCCTGGCGCTGTGTCTGTTGGCGCGGGACAGCACCGTCGGCGCGCGCCTGAACGACATCGGGCGCGATTCGGATGCCGCACGTCTGGAACAACTGAGCGTGGAGGTGCGTCGCCTCGCCCGGACGATCGACCGGCTGACGCGGGACGAGCCCGGCAAAACGGGGCGCATCCTGCGCGACCGGGAACAGACTTACGCGCCGCCACCACTTGCGAACCACGCACGGTCGGAGGTGCACCCCACCGACGGCCAGGCGGCGCACGATGCGAAAAGCAGCGCGGGCAACAGTGCATCCCGCGCGGAAGTGCGCGCCCTTCTTCAGGCGCGGCGGTTGCGTGACCGCTTCCTGCCCGGCGATTTGTTCGCCGATCCCGCCTGGGACATGATGCTCGACCTGATGGCCGCCCGGCTGGACGGCAAGCGCGTGTCGGTGTCGAGCCTGTGCATCGCCGCCGCCGTTCCGCCCACCACCGCGCTGCGCTGGATCACGCAGCTGACCGAGCGGGGCATTTTCCATCGACGCAACGATCCCGACGATGCACGGCGGGTCTTCATCGCCCTGTCGGAGGAAGCGGCTGACAACCTCTCCGGCTGGTTCTCCGCTGCGCGGCGCACGGGTCTGCGCTTCGCAGGCTGAACGACGCATGCATCTGGCTTTTATCGGACGCCGATCCCGGTTCATGCTATTGTCAGCCATGCCCGACCTGGTCTATCAGGCCACCTCCAGTGCCCGGACAATCATGGCCCCGTAACTGGCCTTTCGCCGTGCGGCGATCGGGCGATTAGCTCAGTTGGTAGAGCGCCTCGTTTACACCGAGGATGTCGGCGGTTCGAGCCCGTCATCGCCCACCAC
>Ga0068852_100002073_pt1 | contig 13696 bp, 15 predicted proteins | sample KBSCornC22_FD_66594 | JGI IMG/M metagenome (GOLD analysis project Ga0068852, IMG submission 66594) | Corn rhizosphere microbial communities from Kellogg Biological Station, Michigan, USA - KBS Corn C2-2 | ecosystem: Host-associated > Plants > Roots > Rhizosphere > Soil ... | reverse complement strand
AGCGGGGGCGAGATTCCGCTGATCGGCGTCGGCGGAATCGCGAACGCCGACGACGCGTGGGAGCGCATCCGCGCCGGGGCGAGCCTGATCCAGCTTTATTCGGCGATGATCTACGAGGGACCGGGCGTTGCGCGGCGGATCGCCGAGGGTCTTGCGCGCCGTCTCGCGCGCGAAGGCTTCGCCAACATTGCCGAGGCTGTCGGGACCGAGTAGCGCGCGGCTGATGCGTCTCCCCTCATTGCTATCCGTGGCCGCTGCACTTGCCTTCTGCGGCTGCACCAGCGCCTCTCACTCAGCTCCATCCGAGCCCGCCGGCATGGTCAGCGCCGCCGATCCGCGAGCGGCGGCTGCCGGGGTGACCATCCTCCGCGAAGGCGGAAGCGCGGCGGATGCAGCCTTCGCGACCTTGCTCGCCCTTAACGTCGTCGAGCCGCAAAGCTCGGGCATCGGCGGTGGCGGCTATCTCGTCTATTCGGATCGTGGCGGTGCAGCGGTGACCTACGACGGCCGCGAGATCGCCCCTCACGCGGCAACCGGCACCTGGTTCTTTAAGGGCGGCCAGCCGATGCAGTTCAGCGACGCGCAGCCGGGCGGCAAGAGCGTCGGCGTTCCCGGCAATGTGCGAATGATGGCGATGGCGCATCACGAGCACGGCAAGCTCGGCTGGGCGGCGCTGTTCCAGCCGGCGATCAAGCTCGCCCGCGACGGGTTCAAGATCAGCCCGAGGCTCTACAATTCGCTGTCCAAATATCCGGCGACGGGCGCGCTTTCGGCAGAGGCGCGGGCGATCTTCTATCAGGCTAACGGGCAGCCGAAGCCGGCGGGAACGCTCGTGAAGAATCCTGCCTTCGCAGCCTATCTGGAGCGCTTGGCGAAGCAGGGCCCCGATAGTTTCTATGTCGGGCCGAACGCGCAGGCCATTGCCGCGGCCGTGAGCGGAGCACCGCATAATCCGGCGCCGATGACGATCGGTGATATTGGCTCTTATTCGGCGAAGGAGCGCCCGCCCGTCTGCGGTACGTACCGCGAGTATCGCGTCTGCGGGATGGGCCCGTCGTCCTCGGGCGGGTTCACCGTCTACGCGACCCTGAAGCAGCTCGAACGGTTCGACCTTTCGGGACTGGGCTCCCAATCACCGACCGCGTGGCACCTAATCGCGGAATCGGAGCGGCTCGCTTATGCCGACCGCGACAAATATCTGGCCGACGAAGAGTATGTGAAAGTACCGCTTCCGGGACTGATGGATCCGGCTTACCTCGCGAGCCGGTCACAGCTCATTTCGCCGACTGCCACGATGGCGACAGTTCATGCCGGCGCACCGGCGGGTGCCGAAATCACCTGCACGCCCGCTCCGCAGCCCGAACGCGGCACTTCGCACTTTGTCGTCGTCGACCGTTGGGGGGACGTCGCTTCGGAGACTTCGACCATCGAAAGCAGCTTCGGTTCCGGCCTGATGGTCAACGGCTATTATCTCAACAATGAGCTCACGGATTTCAGCTTCGAGCCGGAGAAGGACGGTTGCGCGGTTGCCAACCGGGTCGAGGGCGGAAAGCGTCCTCGCAGCTCGATGAGCCCGATGATCGTCTACGGGCGGGATGGTCACGTCCTGCTCGCGGTCGGCGCGGCCGGAGGGTCGACGATCCCGGCGCAGGTGATCAAGGCGATCATCGGAGTCCTCGACTTCCACCTGACGCCGCAGGAGGCGATCGCACTGCCGATGATCTATGCGCCGGGAGACACGGTCTATGTCGAGAGCGGGACTTTTCTTCAGGGCATGATCCCTCAGCTTCAGGCGCTCGGTCATTCCGATGTGAAAATGATGCCGCCGAGCACCTTCAAGGCCAACGCGATCGAGTGGGTCGACGGCCGCTGGGTCGGCGGCGCTGACCCGCGCAGCGAAGGAGTGGCGCTTAGCGAATGAGCGAAGCCCGGCAACTCGAGCATTTCGACAATCTTGTCTCGCTGTTCTTTACGCGAGCGGAGAAGAAGGGCGACGCACCGTTCCTCTGGGCCAAGCGCGAAGGCGAGTGGCGATCGATCAGCTGGGGGGAAGCGGCGCGGCAAGTCACCTCGCTCGCTGCATCGTTGAAGCGCATCGGTCTTCAGCCCGGCGACCGCGTGTGCCTGGTCAGCGAGAATCGGCCGGAATGGCTGATCTCCGACCTCGCGATCATGGCTGCGGGCTGCGTCACGGTTCCGACCTACACCACCAACACGACGCGCGATCACGCCCACATCCTCGGCAATTCGGGCGCTCGGGCGGTGATCGTCTCCAACCAGAAGCTGGCGAAGAACCTGGTGCCGGCGGTTCTGACCTCGACCGAGTGCCACCATGTCATCGCGATGGAACCGTTGCGCTCGATCCAGGCGCCCGATTGGGTCAACTGCCACTCGTGGCAGAAGCTTGCCTCAGCAGACACCGACATCGAGGCGTTGAAGCGCGAACTTGCAGGCGTCGGACGCAATGAACTGGCCTGCATCATCTACACCAGCGGCACCGGCGGAGCGCCGCGCGGAGTCCGGCAGCATCATGGCGCGCTGCTCCACAATCTCGAAGGCTGTACGGACATCATCTCCAGTGATTTCGGGTGGGACGACGAGGTGTTTCTGTCCTTCCTCCCGGCGAGCCACGCCTACGAACATACCGGGGGGCAGATGTTCCCGATCGCGCTGGGTGCGCAGATTTATTACGCCGAGAGCCTTGAGAAGCTCGCTTCCAACATCGAGGAAGTGCAGCCCACGATCATGGTCGTCGTGCCGCGCCTGTTCGAAATGCTTCGCGCCCGGATCATGAAGTCGATCGAAACCCAGGGCGGTCTTTCGAAATACCTGATGTCCCGCGCGCTGAAGATCGGTGGCGACAAGGCGCAGGGGAGGTTCAAGCCGTGGGACCTGCCGATGGACGGCATCCTCTCCCTCACCTTGCGCAAGAAAGTCCGCGCGAAGATCGGCAAGCGCCAAAAGGCATGGGTATCGGGCGGGGCTCCGCTCAACCCGGAAGTGGGCCTGTTCTTCGAATCGCTGGGGATCACTTTCCTGCAGGGCTACGGGCAGACTGAAACCGGCCCGGTGCTCGCATGCAACCGCCCGAGCGCCGGGATCCGTCTCGATACCGTCGGCCCGCCGGTCAAGAACACCGAGGTCAGGATTGCCGATGACGGCGAGATCATGGTCCGCGGCGAGCTCGTCATGCACGGCTATTGGCGCAACGAGGAAGAGACGGCGCGAGTGCTGAAGGACGGTTGGCTTGCGACCGGCGACGTCGGCCATTTCGACGAGAAGGGCCGGATCAAGATCACCGACCGCAAGAAGGATATTCTGGTCAACGACAAGGGCGACAATGTCTCGCCGCAGCGGGTCGAGGGCATGCTGACGCTTCAGCCCGAAATTGCCCAGGCGATGGTCTATGGCGACCGCCGGCCGCACCTCGTGGCGCTGGTGGTTCCGGACGCCGAGATCGTTTCGGCGCCGGACCTTCATCAGCGTCTCGAGGCCGCGGTCGATCGCGTGAACCGCGATTTGTCAGTGATCGAACGGGTTCGGCGCTTCGTCCTAGCGGATGCACCTTTCACCATTGAGAATGAGCAGTTGACGCCATCGATGAAGATCCGGCGTCACGTCATTTCCAAAGCCTATGCCGAGCGGCTCGACTCCCTCTACCGGAAATAGCCTGGCTACGGCCGGTAATAAGGAATGATATCGGCGACCGAACAGCTTCCGACATGCGTGTGGTTTTGCAGGTCCACCACTTCCTGGATGTCGTTCTGGCACAGGCCCATCCCGCCCGGCTGGCGGCTAAGAAGCGTATAACCGCCTCTGTCCAGCAGCTCGCATCCGGGGGTGAGATGCACGATATAGGCCCGGCTCTGCCCCACACGGAAGCCGAGCGTGTGGCCGTCGATCGTCCGCATGTCGTTGGAATAATAATTCGGCAGGCATGAGATCGGAGCCTGGGCGACCTTGCCGTCCACCAGCCTTTGATATTCCTGCAGCGCCCTCGGATCGGGACCCTGCGGAGGCGGCGGCGCCGTCGTGCAGGATGCGAGGATCGAGCCCGCGATCAGGAGAGAAATGCGACGCATTTTGGACCTCCTCGAACATTTCGCATGCGTTGCGAAAGCGCCCCCGCTCATGAACTAAAGCTGTCTTTCGCCGCTCTGCGGTGCGCAAATTCCTCTACGTTAGTGGAGCGAACGAAGGGATTGGTTTCACGTTCCTGTTCGACGGTGGTCGGAACGGTGATTTGACCGGCCTCACGCAGCGCTTGAATCTTGGCGAGGCGATCGGCGACCGCCGCATTGTGAGGCTCGGCATGAGCGGCGAAGCGGGCGTTAGCGAGCGTATATTCATGTGCGCAATACAGGCGGGTGTCGGCGGGCAGCTCCGCCAGCCGCTGGAGCGAACGGTACATTTGTTCCGGCGTGCCTTCGAACAGCCGGCCGCAACCCATGGCGAAGAGCGTGTCGCCGACGAACGCGACGCCTGCATCATCGAAGATCAGCGCTATGTGATCGAGCGTATGCCCCGGGACCTCGACGACCCTTCCGACATGCCGACCAAGGCGCACATCGTCGCCTTCCGACAGCGCGATATCTCGGCCCGGAATGCGGTCGGATGCAGGGCCCGAGATGCGCGCACGCGTAGCCTGTTTGATCGCCAGGTTTCCGCCGGTGTGATCGGGATGCCAATGCGTGTTCCAGACCTGGTCGATGGTCCAGCCGCGGCGCTGCGCTTCGGCAAGCACGGGCCTTGCATCGCCGGGATCGACGACCGCGGTCTCGCCGCTCTCATCGTCATGGACGAGCCACAGATAATTGTCGCTGAAAGCGGGGACCGGCACGATTTGCATCGGCGCTCCCACTACGCCCGGGCCCCGAGTATCGCCAGCGCATCGGCGGCGAGCTTTCGGGTCAGCTCGGTTGCCGGAAGCGCTTCGCCGAGCGGAGCCGACTGGCCGGCCCACATCGGCCCGAACCCATATTCCCCGCGCTTCTCAGCCGCGGCACGGATCGGCGCCAGCGCGGCGCTCGCGAGCGGGTAAGGCGGCGCTTCGGTCCGGACGGGCCCAAGCTCGTCAACGAGACGACCGTGCACCCCGCGCGCAAGGCCCCCCGTCAAAAGATTCGTGAAGATCGTGCGCCCGTCGCGCAGGCGGTCTCGGTGAACGTCGCTGATCCGCGCCTCGGGAGTATGGAGATAGGCGGTGCCGAGTTGCACTCCGCTCGCACCCAAGGTGAAAGCCGCGGCGATGCCGCGGCCGCCGGCGATTCCGCCTGCAGCGATCACGGGTACGGAAACCGAATCCACGACCTGCGGTAGCAGCGCGAAGAGGCCCATTGCTTCGGCCGAATCCGAACCGAGAAACCGGCCGGTGTGACCGCCCGCCTCGAAGCCCTGAGCGATGATCGCGTCCGCGCCGCGCTGTTCGAGCCATTCGGCTTCATCGACCGTTGTCGCGTTGCCGATGACGATCGCACCGGTGGACTTCACGCGGTCGAGAAGCGCTCGTTCGGGAAGTCCGAAGTGGAAGCTGATGACTGGAGGTCTGAGCTCCTCGACAACCCGGCACATTTCCTCATCGAACGGAAGACGCAGCGCTCCGCCGTTGCCCGGCTCGACCCCGAACTCCTCGTAGTAGGGTTTGAGTAGCGCTCGCCATGCGCCGTCGTCCGCTTGTTTGGGCATTTGGTGACAGAAGAAATTGAGTGCGAGCGGCCCGTCGACTTTGGCGCGAACTTCGGCGACCTGCGTCCGCACCTCCCCTGGCGAGAGCAACGCGCAAGGCAGCGATCCGAGCGCGCCGCCGCGGATGGCGGCAATGCAAAGCTCAACCCCGCCCGCGCCCGCCATCGGCGCCTGGACGATCGGGAACTCTGTCCCGACCAAGTCCACGAAGCCGCTGTCGGGCCAGCCTACCATTCGCCGCTGTTGGGCATAGAGGTCCACGGCTCGGCTGCCTCGAGCGCGACGCCCTTCTGAAGCAGCTCGATCGAGATATTGTCCGGACTTCGGACGAAGGCCATGCGCCCGTCGCGCGGCGGCCGGTTGATCGTTACTCCATTGTCCATCAGCCGCCGGCAGGTCTCGTAGATATCGTCGACCTGGTAGGCGAGGTGGCCGAAGTTGCGCCCGCCGCCGTAGCCCCTCTCATCCCAGTTCCAGGTGAGCTCGACTTCGCCACCCTCGTCGCCGGGAACGCCGAGGAAGATCAGCGTGTAGCGGCCCGCCTCATTCTCCATCCGCCGGCGTTCCTGGAGACCCAACAGTTGAAAGAATGCAACAGTCGCATCCGGATCGGACACGCGGATCATCGAATGGAGAAATTTCATTTCATCTTACTCGATTCATCGCTATAAATGCACGGTTCGTCGTAGCCCAAGCCGGCGATCGTGACCGGTGGCTGCTCGTATATGCGGACGAACGCCTGGGGTTCCATCCCATGATCCAGAAGCTGCAGGACAGCCGCGCCGTCCTCTTGGGCGCGGTAGCGATTTTTGCGGTCGGTCTCACCACCAGCGGGTATGCGCTTGGCGACGGCTTGCGCCGCTCCAAGATGGCAGAGCACCGCACCGTCACCGTGCGCGGCGTTTCCGAACGCAACGTCACTGCCGACCTCGCGACGTGGCAGATCAACTTCTCGCACCAGGGATCCGATTTGGGCTCCGTCCAGCAGTCGGTGGACGACCAGGCGCGCGCGGTTCGCTCCTTCTTTCAGCGGGCAGGCTTCCGTGCCGACGAGGTCACCGATGCCGACGTATCCCTTAATCGCGAGCAGCCCAGGGACAAGGACGGCAAGCCGGTCGGTCCGCAGCGGTTGACGGTCAGCCGTTCGATCCAGTTGAGGACCAGCGACGTGATGAAGGCGCGCTCCGCTTATACCCGCCAGGCAGAGCTCCTTCGCGACGGCGTCGAGCTATCGGGGAGCAACATCAGCTACACCTTCACCGGTTTGAACTCGCTGAAACCCGACATGATCGCCGAGGCCACCCAGAATGCCCGCCGAAGTGCGGAGCAGTTTGCGCGGGACAGCGGCGCGGGTGTCGGCCGGATCAAGACCGCAAGCCAGGGCTATTTTTCCGTCGGCGCTCGCGACGGGGAAGATTGCGATGACTGCGGCTCGTCAGGCGGAAGCACCCCCTTCCAGAAGGTGCGGGTCGTCACGACGGTCGATTACGACCTCGGCTAGCAAAGGCCGGCGTCACTTCGGCTGTGTCGGTTCCAGCTTCACCGTCGGAGTGACGCCGAGCATCTCGACCGCCTTCGCGGCGGCCTTGCCGATCGCGCCATTGGGGTCGTTGCCGGCGGCGCGCATCCAGTAGCTCCGCGCCTGGTCGTCGTCGCCGGCGAGGTCGGCGACATGGCCCGCCTCGAACAGGACGGTGGGATCAGACGGAGCCAGTGCCAGCGCCTTGTTGATGGCCATCTGCGCGGTCGTCGTATCCTTCTCGCGGATCGCGAGAGCGGCCGAGAAATACCAATAGAAGGGATCGTCGGAGATCGTCTGGGCCGCTTCGTTCGCCTTGGCGCGGGCAGTGACCAGATCATCCTGTGCCTCCGCCGCGCGGGCGCGGTCGAGGAGCGCCTCGCCACGCTGCTCGGCTTCGAGGCCCTTCATTCCGAGTGCTTTGTCCAGGTCGAAAGCGGCCTTTCCGGGCTGCTCGGCGGCAATCCAAAGATTGCCAGCCGCTGCCCACATTCGCGCGGTCTTCGGATCGTTTTCCGGAGATGCTTTGGCCGCTTCTTCGAACCCTTGGGCGGCGGCGGCGTTATCGCCCGCTTTCTCTGAGTCGAGTGCATGGCAGACCAGTGCGTCGGGCGTCACCAGGTCAGGGCAGGCGCGCTGCTGCGGGACGGCCGTGGCGACGGCAAGGGCGAGAAAAGGGATCAAGGCGTTGGCTCCAACAGGGCGGCGACGGTGCCGAGAATCGCGCGGATCTCATGCGGCTCCGACAGGCGATGTCCGCCGCCCTTGAGCACATTCAGCTGGACATCGGATGAACGGAGCGAGTGCATCAGCCGGAAGGCGATGTCGAGCGGAACGTCCGGATCGAGCTCGCCGTGGAGCAGGCGGACAAGACAATCGATACCAATCGGACGGTCGAGCAGGAGCAGCTCCTGGCCGGATTCCCAAAAGCCGCGGCCAATTCCATTCGCCACCGCGGCCTCGCAATCGGCAAAGCCCCAATTGGTAAAGTCCGGCGCCGCGGCGATGCCGATCAGAGAGTGGACTCGATCTGGCCGAAGCAGCGCGAGATGAAGCGCGATCCAGCCACCCATCGATGAGCCGACGAGGATGACCTGACCCTCTGTAAGCTGATCGACGACCGCGAGCGCTTCTTCGAGCCACAGCGCCAGCGTTCCGTCCTCGAACTTGCCGCCGCTTGAGCCCGTACCCGAATAATCGAAGCGCAGCATCGAAAGCCCACGCTCCTCCGCGAACGCGTCGAGTGCGAGCGCCTTGGCGCCCTCCATATCCGACGCATAGCCGGGAAGGAACAGGATCGCTGGAACCTTTCCCCGGCGAAGCCGATAAGCAATCGCGCGCCCGCCGACGTCGAGATGCTCGATTCCATCCACGGCCGGCGCTGTAGCGGAGGAGGCGCGGCGGATGAAATATCGCAAGCTCGGGGACGGCGACCTCGAGGTGTCGGAAATTTCGCTCGGGTCGTGGCTGACTTATGGCGTGGGGGTGGAAGCCGATTCCGCGCGCGCGTGTCTCGACGAGGCATTCGCCCAGGGAATCAACTTCATCGACACAGCGAACATCTACGGACGCGGTGCCGCGGAGACGTTTCTGGGTGATGCCCTGAAGGGCCGCGAGCGCAGTTCGTACGTGCTTGCGACCAAGCTCTTTTTCCCGATGAGCGATCGCGATCGCGGGCTTTCGCGGGAGCAGGTCGAAAAGCAGCTGGACGCTTCGCTGCGGCGGCTGAACACCGATTACGTCGATCTCTACCAATGCCATCGCTACGACTGGGACACGCCGCTTGAGGAGACGATGGAGGCGCTGACTCGCGCGGTCGAGAGCGGCAAGACTCGCTACATCGGATTTTCGGAATGGCCGGCCGAGCGGATTCAGGCAGCGATCGACCTCGCCGGAACGGGCCGCGTCGCCAGATTCGTGTCGAGCCAGCCGCAATATTCACTCCTGTGGCGACAGCCGGAGAACGAGGTCATCCTCCTCTGCGCTGCGAACGGCATTTCGCAGATCGTCTGGTCGCCGCTCGGTCAGGGCGTGCTCAGCGGCAAATACGACCCCGACAAGCCGCCGCCGAGGGATTCACGCGCCGCAAGTGAGGAGATGGGCGGCTGGATGGACCGGCTGATGCGCCCGGAGGTGCTTCGCGCGGTCCAGCAGCTGAAGCCAATCGCCGAGGAATCCGGGCTGACGTTGGTCCAGTTCGCCCTGGCCTGGGTGCTCCGCGAGCCGAACGTCGCCTCGGCGATCATCGGCGCCTCGCGGCCTGAGCAGGTGCGCGAGAACGCCGCCGCGTCGGGAGTCGTCGTCGACACGCAGCTGTTCCTCCGCGCCGAGCAGATCATCGACGAAGCGCTCAGCCGCGAGCCCGCCTGATCACTTGACGAACTCGGCGAGGGCGGCCGCGAAGGCCTGCGGTTGGTCGAGCATCACGAAATGGGCCGAATCCGCGATCGGCACGTAAGTGACCTTGGGCGCCTTGGCATATTCGCCATGGTAGAACGGCTCGGCCTTCTCCTTCGGCATGGCCTTTGAATAAGGGAAGACGAGCGTGATCGGCGTGCCGATCGCAGCCATGTCGGGCCGAAGATCGGTCGTCAGATCTTCGTACATCGCTTTTCCGGCGACACGGCTGTCGGCCATCTCGATCCACGACGCGACCTTCGCCCGAGCCGCCGGCGTCAACGCCATGCCGGAAGCGGTGCGCGTGGCGATTGCCGAATCGCTCTTGCCGAAGCTCGCGATCATCTGATCGCGCATCGCCTTCGCCTGCGGCTCGAGCTGCGCGACCGCCGCGTTTGGAACGAAGATGTCGCCGACGTAGGGCAGCGCATCGACGATCATCAGCGCGGACGCATCTTCGGGATGGGTCTTTGCCAGCTCGAGCGCGGCGAGTCCGCCGAGCGAATGCCCGACGATCTTGGCGGGACGCAGCTTATTGGCGGCAAGATAGGAGTGGAGCTCGTCGACCGCTCCGCTGATGACTCCAGGCTTGAGGTTCGCGCCGGGATCGTCTCCGGCGAAGCCGTTGATCTGGACGAGGATGATGCGGTGGTTCCTGGCGAGCTCCGGCGCCACGTCATCCCACACCGAGCGCGGAGTGGACAGACCAGGAATGAGCACGACGGGGCTTCCCGAGCCTCCGCTGACGACCGAGATGTGGGCGAAACGGTGCTCGGGGGCCGGGGCGGCGTCGGCCGCGCTCACGAAAAGCGCAGCAAGGATGAGTGCGGAAAATCGCATGATCGTTTCTCTGAGAGGTTGGCTAGATCGCTTTCGAGCTGTGCCGGGCGGGGGAGACGAAAATCTCCTCGATCGGAAGCTCGAACAGCTCGGCGATTCGGAACGCGAGCGGGAGCGAGGGATCATATTTGCCGGTCTCGATCGCATTGACGCTCTGGCGCGACACTTCGAGGCGTTCGGCGAGGTCCTGCTGGCTCCAGCTGCGCTCGGCGCGAAGGACCCGGAGGCGGTTCTCCATCAGCATTTCACCGGTGCGCCGAGGGTCAGCTTGTTCATGACCGAGCCGACGCCGAGGCCCATGAACCAGATGATGGCCACCGAGTAAGAATCGACGTGCTCGACCAGGTCGAAGCTTTCGAGGAAGCCCCAGATGGTTGCAACGCTGAGCGCGAAGCCGCTCGCCCACAGGCTTTGGCGGACGGTGAGCATGCGAACATATTCGTCCTGCTCCTCGAACAGATAGCGGCCCATCGCGCCAAAGATTCCGATGATCGGAAGGGCCGGAAGAATGGCGGCGATGTAGGCGATGAGGCCGCCGAACAATTTGTGTTTGAAGCCGAAAATGGCTGCGAGAAGACAAGCGGCGTACAGCAGGCTCAGCCAGAGTACGCGCCGGTTGTAGCGTTTCATTGCGGGGCTCATGGTCAATGTTCCTTTGCAGTTCGTAAAGCGTGCTTTACAAACTTGTCACCGCGCTGTCAAGGGAGCTTTACTGCAGCTTGCGGCAGATATCGAACAGAGCGTCGCCCTGGTCGCGGCTCAGCGCAGGCTGGTAGCGGGCTTGCGGATCGAAGCTCTTCGCGAAATTTAGCGCCCGGCTGGCGCTCAGCGGGTGACTGCGGAGGAACGCCGCGCTGAACTCCGGCGCTTCCTTCGACAGCCGCTGGAACAGCTGCGCGGTTGGCCTCGGGTCGATGTTCGCGCGCTCCAGCATCTCGATTGCGTCGGAGTCGGCCTGGGCCTCGTTGGAGCTCGTATAGCTGAGCGAGACGATCTGGTCGGCATTCGCTCCGACATTTCCGGCGAACAAGCGGATCAGGGCCCCGATGCCCAGCTCGCGGATCAGCGATTCGGTGACGTGACGGCGGCGGACGTGGGCGACTTCGTGGGCGAGGACGCCGGCGAGCGCTTCGGAGTTCGTCTCGGTGATCGCGGGCTTGAACACGACGATATAGCCGCCGGGAAGCGCCGCGGCGTTGAACATTCGAACGTCGAGCGCGGCGACCTTGATCCCGGTCGGGCCTTTCGTCGCGCCGGGCGCCACCCGCTCGACCAGCGCTTCCAAAGCCTGTTGTCCCTTGGCATCGCGGCAGCGCAGGTCGCCGAAATCGCCGACGATCGCCCCGCCGACGTTGCGCTCCCAGCTCATCGGGACATGCGGTGCGATCCAATGCGGAGCGAGATAGCCGATCGCGACTACGCTCGCGGTGATGATGCCGCCGGTGATCAGGGCCGGGACCAGGCCGATTCGGTCGATCCAGCGGCCGTATTTGTCCTCGCGCCCGAGGAGCGGTTTCAGCTCATCATCGGCACCGACTGGCAGAACCAGTCGCCAGCCCGGAAGATCGGTTCGACCGAGGCGAAGCGTGCTGCCTCCGCCGCCGTCGATCCGTTTCAGGAGCGCGGCGCCGACACTGTCCGCCCAGTCGTCCTGAGTTAGCTGCAAGGCGTCACCGACGACATTCACCCGCACGTCGTGCGGGTGCGCGGTCACTCCGTCGTATAGCCGGGCTTCGATCAACGGCTCAGATGGCTCCGACGTCGAAGGCGTCGGCGAACCCTTCGGCCTCGCGTGGAGCGTGGGTCGTCGACTGGGTCATCTGCGATACGTCGACATGGCCATAGACGTGCAGGTGGCGGACCATGAACGCCCAATTGCGATAGCCCCAGTAAGTGAGACCGAAACCGAGCGTGACGACCGCCAGCGCGAGATTGCCGAGAAACAGGCCGAGCCATTGCAGCGTGGTGGCATCGAAGCCGAACTCGAGCTCGCCGAGCGAAGTCACGGAAGCAGCCTTGCGGTAATAAGCGGCATACCAGTTCAGCGTCATCAGCGGGATGCCGATGTAGAAGAGAAGGATGACCACAAGGAACATGACGCCAAGACCAGCCATCGGGCCGCTGCCGACCTGATGATTGCCAAGCCCCAGGATGCCAATGAAGAGGATTGCGCTCAGTGCGGCAGCTCCCATCGGCACCAGGTAGATAAGCGCCCAGCGCAGCTTCAGCCCCTCGGCATCGAGACTCGCCTTAAACTGCAGCGGCCCGAAGCTCATCGCGTTCCAGCGTGAATTCCACAGCCGCGTCGCGGCCCAGGGAAAGACGATGAACATGGTCATCGCCGACAACGCGATGCGACCGAGATATTCGCCGCCATAGTTCCAACCCGGATCGTCGCTTCCGCCACGAATGCCGTGCCAGTAAGTCCGTGACAGCCGGTAGCGGAGCGCTCGGAAGCGGGCGAAGCCGCCAAGATAGATCAGCGCGATGTAGAACAAGGTGAAGATACCGAACGCTGCGTCGGCCTTGCCCCTCGCAATCAGCGCCGGGAACAGGAACTGGAAGAATAGGAAGAAGGGCGCGAGGACGCAGACGACGATCAGGAAGCCGAAGAACATCTCCTTCCCCGTGCCTGTCCATTCGAGGCTGTCGTCGATGAACTCGGTCCGGGACCAGAGGTACCGCCGCTGACGGGCGGCTGCCCAGAAACGGTAGATGCCGAGCGTGCAGATGATCAGCAGCGCGTTGGTCGCCGCGATCGGGAGATATTCGCGCCAGCTTCCGGTGAACCGGATCGCGCGGTCTCCTTCGGCAGCCGGGGCCGCCGCAAACGCATCCATGAAAATCCTCCCCCGAGCGAGAGCGAAGCTGCATTGGAATGAAGACCTTGGCAATAGCCGCCGCCGGGGCGGTTGAGGGCGCACCGCCGCATCGCTAGATGCACTGCACAATGACCAGGATGTTCAAGATCGCGCTTCCCGACGGATCGGTGAAGGAGATGCCCGAGGGCTCGACGCCGGCGGATGTCGCCGCGGCGATCGGGCCGGGTCTGGCGAAGGCGGCGCTAGCCGCGCGCATCGACGGCGAAGTCCGCGACATCATGCGGCCGTTCGAGGATGACGCGACCCTCGCCTTGATCACGTCGCGCGACGAAGCGGATGCGCTGGAGCTCGTGCGTCACGACTTCGCTCACATTCTCGCGGAGGCGGTGCAGAACCTCTTTCCGGGGACTCAGATCACTTTCGGTCCGGCAAC
>Ga0068852_100002068_pt1 | contig 13704 bp, 14 predicted proteins | sample KBSCornC22_FD_66594 | JGI IMG/M metagenome (GOLD analysis project Ga0068852, IMG submission 66594) | Corn rhizosphere microbial communities from Kellogg Biological Station, Michigan, USA - KBS Corn C2-2 | ecosystem: Host-associated > Plants > Roots > Rhizosphere > Soil ... | reverse complement strand
GCTTCGGCGGCGGGGGCTTCGGTAGCGGCGGCTTCGGCGGTTTTGGTGGCGGCTCATTCGGCGGCGGCGGAGCGTCCGGCTCGTGGTGATGCACCTCTCCGACTCCGACCGCGAGAAGGTCGCAGCCGCAATTGCGGCTGCCGAGGCGAAGAGCAGCGGCGAGATCGTCGCGGTGGCGACGCCGATCAGCGACGCCTATCACGACGTCGCGTTGCACTGGGCGCTGGTGCCTTTGTTCGCGGTGCTCGCCTGGGCGGCGTGGCGGCCGACGGCGCTCACCTGGTGGTACAATTTCCTGTTCGGCGGCTGGCATCCCGACCCGACGCAAAGCGAGCTACTGACGCTGCTGATGTTTTTCGCGGCGCTGAAGTTCACCGTCGCACTGCTGATCCTCAAATGGATGCCGCTGCGGCTCTTCCTCACGCCGGGAGCGACCAAGCACCGCCGAGTCCGCCGCCGCGCGATCGCGATCTTCCAGGCGGCTGCGGCAAAGCGGACAACCGGAAAGACCGGAATCCTGATCTATCTCTCGCTCGCCGAGCGTCGTGCGGAGATCATCGCCGATGAGGCAATCCTGAAAGTCACCGACGACCACACCTGGGGCGAAGCGATGCATGCGCTGTTGGAACAGGTGCGCGAAGGTAAGGTGGGCGAGGGCATCTGCGCGGCGATCGAACGCGTCGGCGTGGTGCTTTCCGAGCATTTCCCGCGATCGGCGGACGACTGCAACGAGATTCCGAACCGGCTGATCGAGCTATGAAGCTCGACGACCTTCCGCCGCCCGAGGTGATGTGGGCGGGAAAATATGTGCGCGTGCTGAAGCGCGGCAAATGGGAATATGCGAGCCGCGCGAACAACATCAATGCGGTCGTGATCCTCGCCGAATATGAGGACAAAATGATCCTCATCGACCAGCCTCGAGTCCCGCTCGACTGCCGCTGCATCGAGCTTCCCGCGGGTCTCATCGGCGACGAGGATCCGGAGGCGACGCCAGAAACGACTGCAATCAAGGAGTTGGAGGAGGAGACCGGCTTCACCGCGGAACGGGTCGAACGTTTGGGCACCTTCTACGCCTCCCCCGGGATGCTGTCCGAAGGCTTTACCCTGGTGAGGGGCCACGGCGTCAGGAAGATCGGCGAAGGCGGCGGCGACGAGAATGAGGACATCAATGTCCACCTCGTGCCCCGGGCGGAGATTGCGAACTTCATCGAGCAGAAGCGCGCCGAAGGCTTCGGTGTCGACGTCAAGCTGTTGCTGTTTTTGAACTTTTGAATCCTCCCTGCCGCGCAGCGGTGGGGAGGGGAACCATCGAACGAAGATTCGATGGTGGAGGGGTAACTGGCACGCACGTGATCAACCCCTCCACCATTCACTCTGCGGTGAATGGTTCCCCTCCCCACGAGCTGCGCTCGCAGGGAGGAACATGAAACAACTCCAGCCCCGCTCGGTTGAAACTGCATGCCCCAACTCGTGCATCTCTCCGACCTCCACTTCGGCGCTCATGACGAGCGGCTGGTCGAGGCAGTCGAGCGGCGCATCGATGAGCTGAAACCCGACCTCGTCGTGATCAGCGGCGACTTCACCCAGCGCGCCCGCACCGAGCAATTCCGCGAGGCCTGCCAGTTCCTCGAACGTCTGCAGCATTCCGGTCACGAAGTGCTTGGAGTCCCCGGCAACCACGACGTGCCGCTCTACGACGTTCTTCGCCGCTTCCTGTCGCCGCTCGCGCGTTACCGGCGCTTCATCGATGATAGCCTGTGTCCGTTCGTCGAGCTTCCGGGCCTGGCGGTGCTCGGGATCAACACGGCGCGGTCGCTGACCTTCAAAGATGGGCGGATCAACCAGGACCAGGTCGCCTTCATCCGCGACACTTTCTCGCGCACGCCCAGGGACTCGTTCCGGGTTCTCGTCACTCACCATCCACTCTTCGCGCTCGAGGTGGAGGGCGAGGTCGCGCCGGCGATCGGACGGCAGGAGCTGGCGCTCGACGCGGTTCAGGAGGCGGGCGTCGACATGCTCCTCGCCGGCCACAACCATCATGCGTCGAGCCACAGCGCGAGCGATCTCGTGACCCGCGCGGGAAGCGCGCTCGTGGTCCAGGCGGGCACGGCAACCTCGACCCGCGTGCGCGAGCAGGAGCAGAGCTTCAATACGATCGACGTGGCGGATTCTTCGGTGACGATCACGGTCAATAGCTGGCGGCGCGACGGCTTCGTGCCGCTCGACGCGCAATGCTATGCGTGGGAGGAGGGGCGCTGGCGGATCATGCCGACCGCGGAGCCGGCGCACTGAGCTTGCCGCCGCCGCTCGGCCGCGACTAGAGCAGCGCCATGCCGCTGCCGCCCGACTTCGATCTCGACGAGTTCGTGAAGCGCGTTCTGGCCGAGGACCTTGGCGTAGGCGGCGACGTGACCTCGAATGCGACGATCGACGCGGACGCGCGCTTCACCGCCGAGATGAATTGTCGCCAGGCGATCGCCGTCGCGGGCCTCGATCTCGCCGCGGCCTTCTTCCGAGCGCTCGATCCGAAGGTGGAGATCGAGCAGCTGACGAAGGACGGCGACCGAGCGGAGCACGGCGCCATCTTGATGCGCCTCTCGGGCAATGCCCGGGCGATGCTCGCCGCCGAGCGGTCAGCGCTAAACACGCTCCAGCATCTCTCGGGCATCGCGACTCTGACGCGCCGATATGTGGACGCGATTGCCGGCACCGGCGCGGTTCCGCTCGACACGCGCAAGACGCTTCCCGGCCTGCGCGTGCTCGAAAAATACGCGGTGCAGATGGGCGGCGCTGAGAACCATCGCATGCGGCTCGACGATGGTGTGCTCATCAAGGACAATCACGTCGCGGTCTGCGGCGGCGTCGCCGAGGCCGTTAAGCGCGCGAAGTCGGCGAACACCGGCCGTCAGGTGCAGGTCGAGGTCGACCGCATTGACCAGATCGAGCCGGCGCTTGCCGCGGGCGCTGACCGGCTGCTGCTCGACAATATGGACCCGGCCATGCTTCGCGAGGCGGTGGCGTTGGTCGGCGGCCGGGTGCCGCTCGAAGCTTCGGGCGGCGTGACCCTCGAGACCATCCGCTTCCTCGCGGAGACCGGCGTCGATTATATTTCGCTCGGGCGCATCACCCAATCGGCACCGGCGGTCGACATCGGGCTCGATTATGCGCTGAGTCGTTGAGACGACGGAACGACATTCATCCTGCCGACAGGAATTGAAGAGCAGCAGCGATCATGAGTCGGCCTCGCCCGCTCGGCGTGGCCGATGCGTTCAAATCGAGGAGTGTTTCGATGAAAAAGCTGATCGCTCTTGCTCTCACCGCCGCGATGATCGTCCCCACCGTCGCCAATGCGCGCGACTGGGACCATGACGGCGACCGCGACGGTCACCACCATTTCTTCCGGGACCGCCATCGCGACTTCCGCTTCAACAATTTCGGATATCGCCGCTTCGCTTATTATCCGCGTGTCCGCACCGTGATTTCGGTCGGCTATCCCTACGGCTATTACGGCGGCTACGGCTATCCAGCCTATGCCTACGGTTACGGATATCCGTACGGTTACGCCTACGGCTACCCGGCTTATTACGGCTATGGCTATGGTTATCCGGGCTACGGCTACGGCGGCTATTATGGCTGCGGCAATCCCGCGGCCGGAGCGGTCGCGGGCGGCCTTGCCGGCGCGGTGATCGGAAGCACCATCACCGATCATGGAGGAATCCACCGCACACGCTACGGTTATCGTTATCATCACGGTGACGGGGCTGCCGGCGCCATCATCGGCGGCGTGCTAGGGGCGGCCGTCGGCAGCGTCGCCGCTTCCAGCCGCTGCTACTGAAGATGCGTCATGCCGGACTTGATCCGGCACCCGCATGCTCTTGAAGAAAAGTGGACCCCGGCTCGAGGCCGGGGTGACGGCTCCTCCTCGCGGGGAGCCGTCACTTTTTTCGGGCATTGTTAGTGAACGGCTCCTATATGGGACGCCGAAAGGGCTCGACGTGCCGGGAGACGGGTGTTGTTCAAGGGGCTGAAGCCCATCCTCTATGGCGGACGGGAAGTCTGGCCGCTGATCGAAGGCGGCAAGGGCGTCAGCGCCACCAACCACGCAAGCTCGGGCGCCTGGGCGGCCGCCGGCGGCATCGGCACGGTCTCGGCCGTCAACGCCGACAGCTATGATGCTGAAGGCCGGATCATTCCGCAGGTCTATGAGGCACTGACCCGCCGCGATCGGCACGAAGAGCTGATCAAATATGCGATCGACGGCGCCGTCGCGCAGGTCCAGCGCGCCTACGACATGGCCAGCGGCACGGGCGCAATCAACATCAACGTGCTGTGGGAGATGGGTGGCGCGCAGCGCGTTCTCCACGGCGTTCTCGAGCGCACCAAGGGGCTGGTCAGCGGAGTCACCTGCGGCGCGGGGATGCCCTACAGGCTGAGCGAGATCGCTGCTTCCTACGGGGTCAATTACCTGCCGATCATCAGCTCGGCGCGCGCGTTCAGCGCGCTGTGGAAGCGCGCCTATCACAAGGCCGCGGAATGGCTTGCCGCGGTCGTCTACGAAGATCCGTGGCTCGCCGGCGGGCACAACGGCCTGTCGAACGCGGAGGACCCGCGCAAGCCGCAGGACCCGTACCCGCGTGTGAAAGCGCTTCGGGACACGATGCGCGAACAGGGTATCGCCGATACCGTGCCGATCGTCATGGCGGGCGGGGTCTGGCGGCTCGACGAATGGGCCAACTGGATTGACAATCCCGAGCTCGGGCAGATCGTGTTCCAGTTCGGCACCCGTCCGTTGCTCACCCAGGAAAGCCCCATTCCGCCGGAATGGAAAGCGCGGTTGATGACGCTCGAGGAAGGCGACATTCTTCTGCACCGCTTCTCGCCGACCGGCTTCTATTCGTCCGCCGTGCGCAACCCGTTTCTGCGCAACCTCGAAGCCAAGAGCGAGCGCCAGATCGCCTACACCAAGGAGCCGATCGGCGATCACCACTTCGAGCTCGACGTGGGCATCGGCACCAAGAAGAATTACTGGGTCACCAGGGGCGACCTGATTCACGCGCGCGAATGGTATGCGCGCGGCTTCACCAACGCGATGAAGACGCCCGACGACACGCTCATCTTCGTCACGCCCGAGGAAGAGAAGCAGATCCGCAAGGATCAGGCCGAATGCATGGGCTGCCTCAGCCAGTGCGCCTTCTCGTCGTGGGCGGACAATGAAAAGAATTCGACCGGCCGCCTTGCCGACCCGCGCAGCTTCTGCATCCAGAAGACGCTTCAGGACATCGCCCACGGCGGTCCCGTCGAGCATAACCTCATGTTCGCCGGCCACTCGGCGTTCCGCTTCAAGAGCGATCCATTTTATTCGAACGGCTTCATCCCGACCGTGAAGCAACTGGTCGATCGGATTTTGACGGGGGCGTAGTGCATCACCTCTTCGTCACCCCCGCGAAAGCGGGGGTCCAAGCGGCGCAGAAGAAAAGGTGGATTCCCGCTTTCGCGGGAATGACGATGGTGTTGCTGAGCTGCCCCGCGCTCGCGCAGGACAAGCAGCCGCCTTATTGGGCTTCGATCGCCTCGGGTCAGGCGATGACCCACACGGGTCCAGGCCGAAACTACCCGAATGTCTGGCTCTATCAACGCCGCGACCTGCCGGTGCGCGTGGTCAAGAAGTACGAGACCTGGCGTCTTATCCAGGATCCGGACGGGGCACAGGGCTGGATGCTGGTGACGATGCTCAGCGACCGCCGAACCGCGATCGTCAAGCCCGGCGACCCGCGCCCGATCCGCACCGACCGAAGCGATGGCGCCAAGGTCCGCTACATGGCGCAGCCCGGCGTCGTCGGTCGAATCGACAAGTGCAAGGGCGACGGCTGGTGCCGGATCGAGATCGGCAAGAAGGAGGGCTACGTCCACACCAGCGACGTCTGGGGCGTCGGCGACAACGAGGTGGTGGATTAGGAGCCGCCTCGGCTACTTGGGCATCGACAGCTTTACATAGCTGACACGCGTCAATTTCAGCTTCGCGCCGTTATTATGACTCGTCGCGATTATGGAATGGCCAATCCTCACGGGCTCGACGGCCCAGCACGATTCCTTTTTCACGATAGCGCTGGTGAAGCAGGCCTCGTTGTTCTTCATCACCGCAGTGCCGTAATCGATGTTCTTTCCGCCGATGACGTTCTCAACGTAATTACCATCGGCATCGATCGATTCCTGCGTCTTCTTGCCGTTGTAGACATAGGTCCACGTGGTCTCGTTCAGCCGAAAGGATGCGTGCTTAGCGGCCATTGCGGTCGCTTCCGTTGGGCCCATCCAAAGACAAAGAGTGGCGGAGAGGCAGATGATGAAGCGCATTGGTTTCCCCCTGTTTGCGATGAGCTTATCACGGCGGTTTTCCAGCCGCGAATCCACACTTAAACCAACTCCACTGCAATCGCCGTGGCTTCGCCGCCGCCGATGCAGAGGCTCGCGACTCCGCGCTTGAGGCCGCGGTCCTGGAGCGCGGCGATCAGAGTCGTCGTGATCCGCGCGCCGCTCGCGCCGATCGGGTGTCCGAGCGCCGTCGCTCCACCGTTGACGTTGATCTTGTCGTGCGGGATTCCGATGTCGCGCATCGCGATCATCGCGACGCAGGCGAAGGCTTCGTTGACCTCCCACAAATCGACGTCGCCGACGCTCCAGCCGGCCTTTTCCAGCACTTTTTCGATCGCGGGCACAGGCGCCGAAGTGAACTTCGCCGGCTCCTGCGCCGCCGCGGCATGGGCAACCACGCGCGCGATCGGCGTCTTGCCGAGCTTCTCGGCCACGCTCTGCCGCGTCAGCACCAATGCGGCCGCGCCGTCGCTGATCGAGGAGGATGTCGCCGCGGTGATCGTGCCGTCCTTGGCGAACGCGGCCTTCAATTGCGGGATCTTCTCGGGATTGCCCTTACCCGGCTGCTCGTCGCGGTCGACCGTCACCTCGCCCTTGCGGGTGGCGACCGTCACCGGAACCACTTCCTTGTCGAACCTGCCGCTGCTGATCGCGTCGTTGGCACGGCGCAGGCTCTCGATCGCATAATCGTCCTGATCAGCCCTCGTGAACTGATATTCGCGCGCCGCGTCCTCGGCGAAGGTGCCCATCGCCCGGCCCTTGTCATAGGCGTCCTCGAGACCGTCGAGCATCATATGATCGTAGACGGTGTCGTGGCCGATCCGCGCGCCCGCGCGATACTTCTTCGACAGGTAAGGCGCGTTCGACATGCTCTCCATGCCCCCCGCGACGATCACGTCGGCCGAGCCGGCCTTCAGCATGTCGGTCGCGAAGATCGCCGCCTGCATGCCCGATCCGCAGACCTTGTTGACCGTGACGGCTTCCGCGGATTTGGGCAGGCCCGCGCCAAGGGCCGCCTGGCGCGCGGGGGCTTGGCCGAGCCCCGCCGAGAGAACATTGCCCATGAACACCTTGTCGACCTGATCGCCGGAAATGCCCGCCCGCTCCACGGCCGCTTTGACCGCCGTCGCCCCCAGCTCGGTCGCAGAGAGCGGCGCGAGCGCGCCCTGAAAGCTGCCCATCGGCGTTCGGGCGTAGGAAAGGATGACGATCGGGTCGGATTCATTGGTGGGCATTTGGTGCTCCTGTGAGTGTCATTGCGAGCAAAGCGAAGCAATCCAGATGGATCGCCACGTCGCTGCGCTCCTCGCGATGACGCGAATTGTTGCAGCGCACATAGTCACCGCAGCCTTCTTCTTCAAATGCGCGCTTGACGGCTCGCAGCCAACGTTCATGATGATCCCGTCACCAAAAAGGGGTTCCTCATGAAGGTCGGAATTCCACAGATCGCGCTCGCGTCGGCTGCAGCTGTTTTCGCCGTATCGGTCGCCGTCGCCCAGACCGGCGCTCCGCCGGCGAACACGCCAGCGTTCGCCAACCCGCCGCACAAGAATTTGAAGGTCCTGCCGCAGGACATCAGCGGCGCCCAGCTCCTCGGCACGATGAAGTTCTTCGCTCAGTCGCTCGGCGTTCGCTGTACCTATTGCCATGTCGGCACAGAGGGCCAGCCGCTCTCGACCTTCGACTTCGCGTCCGATGCGAACGGGCATAAGGACACCGCACGCGGGATGATGCGGCTCGTGAAGGAGATCAACGGCGATCTGCCGGCGATCACTGGTGATCCGGGCTCGAAGGTGACCTGCTTCACCTGCCATCGCGGCTCGACCTCGCCCGCGACGACACCGCCCACCGCTGCTGCGGCGCCGGCGGCTCCGGCCGCTTCAGCCAAGCCGGAGCGCGGCGCCGCCTGAGGCGGTTTTCAATCCGCTCCACGCTCTGCTAGCGCGCTCCGCTGCAGGAGATTGACGGGATGTCCGACACCGGGCTCGATTTCGGCCTCGGCGAAATGGCCGACACGATCCGCCAAACCACCGAGCGCTTCGCTCGCGAGAAAATCGCGCCGATCGCCGCAGAGATCGACGAGAGCGACGAATTCCCGCGCGAGCTGTGGCCGCAGATGGGCCAGCTCGGACTCCACGGGATCACGGTCGAGGAGGAATATGGCGGCCTCGGGCTCGGCTATCTTGAACATGTCGTCGCGCAGGAGGAGGTCGCCCGCGCTTCGGCGTCCGTGGGCCTCAGCTACGGTGCGCATTCGAACCTATGCGTCAACCAGATCCGCCGTTGGGGCAATGACGAGCAGAAGCGCAACTATCTCCCTCCGCTGATCAGCGGCGAGCATGTCGGCGCGCTGGCGATGAGCGAGGCGGGCGCGGGAAGCGACGTCGTCGGAATGAAGCTCAAGGCCGAGAAAAGCGGCAACGGCTATCGGCTCAACGGCACGAAGTTCTGGATCACCAACGGGGGCTATGCCGACACACTGGTCGTCTATGCGAAGACCGGCGAGGGCAGCCGGGGGATCACGGCCTTCCTGATCGAGAAAGGCATGGACGGCTTCTCGATCGGCCAGAAAATGGACAAGCTCGGAATGCGCGGTTCGCCGACAAACGAGCTGGTGTTCCAGGACTGCTTCGTCCCGCCCGAGAACATGCTCGGCCAGGAGAATGAGGGCGTCGCGGTGCTGATGAGCGGCCTCGATTACGAACGCACCGTGCTCGCCGGAATCCAGATCGGGATCATGCAGGCGTGCCTGGACACCGTCCTGCCCTACGTCCGCGAGCGCGAGCAGTTCGGAAAGCCGATCGGCTCCTTCCAGCTCATGCAGGCGAAAATCGCCGACATGTACGTCGCGCTCAACAGCGCGCGCGCCTACGTCTACCAGGTCGCGCGTGCCTGCGATGCCGGCAAGACGACGCGGTTCGATGCGGCGGGCGCAATCTTGCTCGCTTCGGAGAATGCGGTCCGCGTCGCGAACGAAGCCGTGCAGGCGCTCGGCGGCGCGGGCTACACCAAGGACTGGCCGGTCGAGCGCTACTACCGCGACGCCAAATTGCTCGACATCGGCGCCGGCACCAACGAGATCAGGCGCATGCTGATCGGGCGCGAGGTGATCGGGCTTCAATAGCCGGCAAGCTTTGCAATTCCCCAGACGGCGAGCGCGACACCTACGACTTTTCCGATCAGCGGACCGCGCGGCGTGAGCTTCTCGACGGCGACGACGAGCGTCAGGCCTACGATCCACAAGAAATTCATGATTCCGCCGACGAAGAGCAGCACCATCAAGGTCCAGCAGCAGCCGAGGCAGTACAGGCCATGCCTCACACCCAACAGGACCGCTCCGTCGCGCCCTGAGCGCCAGTGGCGGCTGATGAACGCGGCCGGGGAGCGGCATTCGCCGAGGCATGCATTCTTGAGCGGCGAGAACTGATATAACCCCACCGCAAGGAGAACCGTGCCCTGCGCGAAGCGATTCTCGAGCATCATCGACGATGTCGCGGCAAGCCTCTGGGCAAGAGCCGCAGCGACCGAGAAGAACAGCCACACGCCAATATATCCGGCGAGGAACACCCAGGTCTCCGCGATACCAGGATCGCGGCTCCGGATCTGCCGGACCCGGGCGTAAAGCAGGATAGCTGGCGCCGCGGATGGAAGCATCATCGCGACCATCATCAGCCACCACATGAGGAGGAGCGCACTGAACGGCGGCGCGCGCATTGCCGCCATACCGTCTCCATTCGCGCGCCCGGCCAGCAGATACCACCAGCAAAGCAGGGTCAGCAGCGCGAGGCCGGCCGCGACGACCAGTCGCTCGCGGCGCAGCAATCGGCTGGTCAGATCAGGCGCGGGCGCGGACGACACCGTGCGTCGACAAGTGCAGGTTCGCGAACTGGGCGTATTTGCTGTTGATCTCGATGTTCATCGGGCCGCCGGTCGTATGGCTCGACGCGCTGCCGATGTCGGCGATTTCATATTCGAAGCCGGCGGGAAGGACGATCTGAGCGCGCGTTTCTTGCCCCGTCACGTTGTTGCGGAGCGGCTCGCCTGTCATTTCGACATAGCCGGGGATGGTGAGGCGGCCGTGTCGCCCGTCGACGTCCACTTCGAACTCGATATCGACAATGGCAGGTTCGTGCATCGTCTCTATGGTGGTTGCGAACACCGCAAAGACGGTCGCGAACGGATCGGTGTCCTGACCGGTCATGATCTTGAGCAAAGCATCGCGCTGCGCCTCGTCGGCACGGGAGTCGAGGAACGGCAGCACTTCCCCATGGCCTTCGTGGATCGGTCCGGGCCACTTGAACAACGCTGCGATGACGAGCTCGTCGAGCACTGTGTCGCCATGCCGTCCTTCATCGATCTGTACCGCGGCGACGGCGTGGCAGTGTCCCTTGTCGGGGAGTGCGGTGAATTGGCAGTTGCAGCCATACTCGCACGTGCAGTTGACGAGTTCGCGCCCCTTAAACTCCCAATAAGTCATGATTGGCCCCTAGTACCACCGGCTGCCTATAGCACGCGGGCGGGCGCCTTTGCAGCGCCGATTTGACTCGCTCAACTATCCCCAGATCTTCACGCGCTGGTTGGGCGCGAGATAGAGCTTCTGCCCCGGCCTGACGTTGAAGGCCGTGTACCAGGAATCGATGTTGCGCACCGTCTGCGCCCTGAACTGGTCGGGCGCGTGCTCGTTGGTGAGGACGATCTGCCGAAGCGCCTCGGGCCTCCACTTGGCCGCCCACGACTGGGCGAAGGCGAGGAAGAAGCGCTGGTCGCCGGTCAGGCCGTCGATCACCGGCGCGGGCTTGCCGTTCAGCGATGCCTTGTACGCTTCGTACGACGCGCCGAGGCCCGCGACGTCGGCGATATTCTCGTTGATCGTCAGCTTGCCGTTGAGATGCAGGCCGGGAAGCGCCTCATAGGCGTCGAATTGCTGTTCGAGCATCTGCGCCTGCTTCTGGAAGTTGGCGAAATCCGCCGGAGTCCACCAGTTGCGCATCGCGCCCGATGCGTCGAACAATGCTCCGCCAGTATCGAAACTGTGGCTGATCTCATGCCCGATCGTCGCCCCAACGGCGCCGTAATTGAAGGCGGCGTCGGCATTCGGGTCGAAGAACGGCTTGACCAGGATCGCCGCGGGGAAATTGAGTGCGTTCTGCACCGGCAGGTTGACCGCGTTCACCAGCTGCGGCGGCATCCACCATTCGTGCGGGTCCATCGGCTTGCCGATCTTCGCGATCTGGCGCCGGTACTCCCATAAGCTAGCGTTCTCTTGGTTTGCGTAGGCGTTGTCGGGCGTGATCTGAAGGCCCGAATAGTCGCGCCAGCTATCGGGATAGCCGACTCCGACGACGATGTTCTGGACCTTCTTCAGCGCCTCCTGCTTGGTCGACGGGCTCATCCAGCCGATCGCCTTCACGCGCCGCGCGAACGCCGCCTTGAGGTTCGTGACCATGCCCTCGATCTCGGCCTTGGACGAAGCCGGGAAATATTTGCCGACATAGGCTTTGCCGACCGCGTCCTGAAGCGCGTTGCTGGTCGCGTTGAGCGCCAGCGCGTCGCGCGGCCGCTGCTGGGGAGTCCCCTGCAGCTGCGTTCCGTAAAAGGCGAAGCTTGCGTCGCGGAACGGCTTGGGAAGCACGTTCGCTTGGCTGTTGAGCGTGTGGAAAGTCAGCCAGTCCTTCCAGTTCTGAAGCGGCTCCGAGGCGACCAGCCCCGAGAGCTTGGGGATCGACGCATAATGATAGGCGTCGAACTTCTGCGCGCTTCCGAGCCCCGCCGCTCCGAGCAGCGCCGCCCAGTCGATGCCGGGTGCCTTCTGCTCGAGCTGCTGACGCGTCCAGACCTGAGCGCCGTTCTTGAAATCCTCGCTCTGCTCACGCGTCTCGTGCGCCTGCGCAATCTTGGTCTCGAGGTCCATGATGCGGCCGGCCGCGCCCTGCGGGTCGGGATAGTTCGCGTCCTGAAGGATCGTCTGGACATAGCTTTTATATTTGTTGCGCGTGTCCGCCATCTTTGGGTCGGCCGAGAGGTAATATTGAGCGTCGGGGAGGCCGATGCCGCCCTGCATGATGTAGGACAGCTGCTCGCCAGGAGTGGCGAGGCCCTGCGTCACGAAAATGCCGAACAGATTCTCGGTGTGGAAATTGGTCGCGTTGAGCGGATCAGTGTCCGACCGCAAAGTGCCGCCGATGGCGGCGCTCAGCTGGTGCTTGTCGGCGATGCGTCCGATCGCGTCGAGATCGGCCTTTGCCGGCGCGAGTCCGGCATGATCGATCGCGTCGGTGTTTAAATAGGCCTTGTAGTAATTGGCGATCAGCGCGTCGGTGCCGCTGGTCGGATTGGACTTGATGATCTGGTCGAACAAAGCGCGCGTGTTCTTCTCGCGCAGCTGGTCGGCGATGAAGAAGCCGCCGATGCGCGAGCGGTCAGGCGGGATGACGGTGTTCTTGACCCACGTGCCGTCAGCATAGCTGAAGAAGTCGTCGCCCGGAGCGACGCTCTTGTCCATCCAGCCCGGCTGGATGCCGATATCCGTACCCTGGCCCTGCTCCTGAGCGGCATTCTCGCTGCCTTGAGTGCTGCATGCGGCAAGCGCGAACGCCGAGGCGACGACAAACAAAAGTGCTCGCTTCACGGAAAGGACCTCCTTGGACTGCTTTGCCATTGCCTGACGTTGCCGCTAGGCGAGCGGCAGGGCTTTTCGACCAACGGACACGACGGCGGCATGAGCGCACCGCGCATCGACAGCAAAATCGCTACGGACGGCGAAGAGTTCCGCGCCCGTTACGATCACAATCGCGCGCTTGCCGGGAAGCTGCGCGCGGACGTTGCCGAGGCGGCGAAGGGCGGATCCGAAAAGCACCGCCAGCGCCATGTCGAGCGGGGCAAGCTTCTGCCCCGCGACCGCGTCGAACGACTGCTCGATCCGGGCTCGCCATTCCTCGAGCTCGGCCAGCTCGCCGCCTGCGACATGTACGAGGGCGAAGTGCCGGGCGCCGGGATCATCTGCGGGATCGGCCGCGTCTCCGGGCGGCAGGTGATGATCGTCTGCAACGACGCGACGGTGAAGGGCGGCACTTATTACCCGCTGACGGTCAAGAAGCACCTTCGAGCGCAGGAGATCGCGGAAGCGAACCGCCTGCCCTGCGTCTATCTCGTCGACAGCGGCGGGGCGAACCTGCCCTTCCAGGCAGACGTGTTTCCCGACCGCGACCATTTCGGCCGAATCTTCTTCAACCAGGCGCAGATGAGCGCCAAGGGCATCGCGCAGATCGCGTGCGTGATGGGCAGCTGCACCGCGGGCGGCGCCTACGTCCCGGCGATGAGCGACGAGAGCGTGAT
>Ga0068852_100002065_pt1 | contig 13708 bp, 15 predicted proteins | sample KBSCornC22_FD_66594 | JGI IMG/M metagenome (GOLD analysis project Ga0068852, IMG submission 66594) | Corn rhizosphere microbial communities from Kellogg Biological Station, Michigan, USA - KBS Corn C2-2 | ecosystem: Host-associated > Plants > Roots > Rhizosphere > Soil ... | reverse complement strand
TCAACCATGTCGCCGGTATAAACCGTCAGCGATGTGATCGGAATAGACCTTCGAAAATTGGCGGAGACGCAGGGATTCGAACCCTGGATACAGGTTTTGGCCCGTATGCTCCCTTAGCAGGGGAGTGCCTTCGACCACTCGGCCACGTCTCCGGTGTTACGGTCTAACCACGCAGACGTTGCATCTGCGCTTTCAGGTATCGAATCGGTTTCGCGCTGAACTGGGTGGAACGACGCGAAGGTGCTGATTCTACAGGTGTGGATAGGTCGGCGCCATCACGCAAAGCGCGCCGTCTCGCCGCCCTTCTCGAGCTCGAAGGCCTTGTGCAGCACGCGCACCGCGAGCTCGAGGTATTTCTCGTCGATCACAACCGCGATCTTGATTTCGGACGTCGAGATCATCTGGATATTGATCCCCTCCCCTGCCAGCGCCTTGAACATCTTCGATGCGAGGCCAACGTGCGAGCGCATCCCGATACCGACGACGGAAACCTTGGCGATGTGGTTGTCGCCGATGACCTCGCGCGCTTCGATGTGCTTCTTTTCCCGTTCGCCGTTCAACACCGCCAGCGCTTTCTGATATTCGTTGCGATTGACGGTGAACGAGAAATCGGTGTGTCCCGATGCCCCGATGTTCTGCACGATCATGTCGACATCGATGTTCGCCGCGGCGATCGGCCCGAGAATCGCGTAGGCGATGCCCGGCCGGTCTTCGACACCCATGATCGACACCTTCGCCTCGTCGCGATTGAACGCGATACCCGAGATGATCGCCTGCTCCATGTCGTCGTCTTCCTCGTACGTGATCAGCGTTCCATTCGACGTCGCGTCGGCATCTTCGAACGAAGACAGCACGCGCAACCGAACCATGTACTTGCCGGCGAACTCGACCGAACGGATCTGCAGCACTTTCGAGCCCTGGCTCGCGAGCTCGAGCATCTCTTCGAACGTGATGCGGTCGAGCCGTCGGGCTTCGGGAACGATGCGCGGGTCGGTCGTGTAGACGCCGTCGACGTCGGTGTAGATCTGGCACTCGTCCGCCTTCAGCGCAGCGGCGAGCGCGACACCGGACGTGTCGGACCCACCACGGCCGAGCGTTGTGACATTTCCCTGCTTGTCGACGCCTTGAAACCCCGCGACGACGACGATCGTGCCTTCGGCAAGATCGTGGCGGATACGCTCCTCGTCGATCTCGAGGATGCGTGCCTTCGTGTGCGCACTGTCGGTCAGGATGCGCACCTGCCCGCCCGTGTAGCTGCGCGCCTTGAGCCCAAGTTCACGCAGCGCGATTGCGAGCAGTCCGATCGTCACCTGCTCGCCGGTCGCCGCCACGACATCGATCTCGCGCGGATCGGGATTGGCGGACAACTCCTTTGCAAGCGCGAGCAGGCGATTGGTTTCACCAGCCATAGCCGACACGACGACGACGACCTGGTGGCCTTCGCGATGAAAGCGCGCGACACGCTTGGCGACGTTGCGGATTCGTTCGGTCGAGCCAACCGACGTACCGCCGTACTTCTGAACGATCAGCGCCACGCGGCTACGCGTCGAGCGCGCGGAAAGCGATCGTGGCGTTCGTGCCGCCGAAGCCGAACGAGTTCGACAATGCGGCACGGATCTTCATTGGACGCGCGACACGCGGAACGAAATCGAGGTCGCATTGCGGATCGATGTCGACCAGGTTCGCCGTCGGCGGCGCAATCTGGTCGCGAAACGCCAATGCCGTGAACACGGCCTCGATGCCGGCGGCGGCGCCCAGCAGATGCCCCGTCATCGACTTCGTCGACGAGATGGCGAGCTTGTACGCGTGCTCGCCGAATGCGCGCTTGACTGCGATGCATTCGGCGACATCGCCCAGAGGCGTGGAAGTGCCGTGGGCATTGATGTAGTCGATGTCCGTCGTGGCGAGACCCGCATTGCGCAGGGCGTTCACCATGCTGCGCGCGGCACCGCCGCCATCATCGGGTGGCGCCGTAATGTGATGCGCGTCGGCGCTCATGCCATATCCGGCAAGCTCGCAATAGATCTTCGCCCCGCGCGCCTTCGCGTGCTCGTATTCCTCGAGTACCAGGATGCCAGCTCCCTCGCCGAGCACGAAGCCGTCGCGTCCAATGTCCCACGGACGGCTCGCGGTAGCTGGGTCATCGTTACGCGTCGATAGCGCGCGTGCGGCGGAGAAGCCGCCCACACCAAGGGGCGAGACCGTCGACTCGGCACCGCCTGCGACCATCACATCGGCGTCACCGTACTCGATGAGTCGCGCGGCCTCACCAAGGCTGTGATTGCCCGTCGAGCATGCGCTGACGGTCGCGAGGTTCGGGCCGCGAAAACCGTAGTGAATCGACACGAGCCCGGCCACCATGTTGATGATCGAGCCCGGCACGAAGAACGGCGAGATCTTGCGCACGCCGCCTTGCGCGTACGCGCGTTGCGTCTCCTCGATCATCGGCAATCCGCCAATGCCCGATCCAACGGACACGCCGCAGCGATCCTTGTCCCCCGCGTAATTGTCGAGCCCGGCGTCGGCGACTGCTTCCATCGTCGCGACGAGCCCGTAATGAATGAACGTGTCGAAGCGGCGCGCCTCTTTCGCCGACAGGTACTTCGACACGTCGAAGTCCTTCACTTCACCGGCGATACGCGACGGAAATCCTTCAGTGTCGAACCGCGTGATCCTGGTGATCCCGGACACGCCGGCAACGATGTTCGCCCACGCAGCGGGAACGCCCAGGCCGACAGGTGAGACGATGCCGAGGCCGGTAACGACAACGCGGCGGCGAGACATGGTGGGACGCGATTGAAAGAGGACTGCGAATCTTTCACGGTGCGCGCCGCAAAAAGCTGGCGGCCCGCCGATTCGTGAGGACGCGAGCTGCATTCAACGCAGCCCGCGGGCAACGCGTTATTTTTTCAGGTGGGTTCCGACGTAGTCGATCGCTTGCTGCACCGTCGTGATTTTTTCGGCGTCGTCGTCGGGAATTTCGGTCTCGAACTCTTCCTCGAGCGCCATGACAAGCTCGACGGTGTCGAGTGAATCGGCGCCAAGGTCGTCGACGAACGACGATTCATTCTTGATCTCGGCTTCGTTGACCCCGAGCTGCTCGGCCACAATCTTCTTGACGCGTTGTTCTACGTTTTCCATGCATCTCCTCCCCTGCGAGGGGTCGACAATCGAAACCGCCAGATTTTACCAGACTTGCCGCTGCGCTCCACGGGCGCCAGCCGCGCGTCGTGGGCGCTCACGCGCCGCTCGTCATTGCATCAGCATCCCACCGTTCACGTGCAGCGTGGCGCCAGTGATGTAGGCCGCGCGCGGGCTCGCGAGAAACAATACGGCGTTCGCAATGTCCTCGGGGGTGCCGAGCCGACCGAGCGGTATGCGCGCGAGCAACGCGTCGCGCTGCGACTGCGGCAAGCGCTGCGTCATATCCGTATCGACGAAGCCGGGTGACACGCAATTGACGGTGATGTCGCGGCTGCCGACCTCGAGTGCCAGCGACTTCGTGAAACCGATCAACGCAGCCTTTGCGGCCGAATAATTCGTTTGCCCGGGATTGCCGGAGCTTCCAACGACGGAGCCGATCTGGATGATGCGTCCTCGGCGAGCTTTCATCATGCCGCGCAGCACGCCTTTGGCGAGCGCAAAAGCCGGCCGCAGGTTCGTCGCCATGATCGCGTCCCAATCGTCGTCTTTCATCCGGACGAGCAGGTTGTCGCGCGTGATGCCTGCGTTGTTGACGAGGATCGCAATGGCGCCGTGAGTCGATTCGATGTCGCGCAGCGTAGCGTCGACCGCAGCGCCATCTCGAACGTCGAGCCGTAATCCGGCGCCCTTTGCATTCGCTGCGCGAAGATAGTCGCTGATCGCCGCGGCGCCTTCGTCGGTCGTCGCCGTTCCGATCACCGTCGCGCCTGCACCAGCAAGTGCCAATGCGACGGCGCGACCGATGCCGCGCGTGGCGCCCGTCACCAGTGCGACCTGGCCCTCGAGCTCGCGTTCGCCGCTCATCGAATGCACTCGATGTCGAATCGCATCAGCGTGCTCATGCTGCCGCGAGCGCCGCGCGCGCTTCATCGATGGACGCGCTGTCGACGAGCGCATAGCCGTTCAACGATGAATCGATGCGTCGCGTCAGGCCAGCGAGCACTTTGCCGGGACCGCATTCGACGACTGCCGTCACGCCTTGCTTGGCGAGTGCGTTGATGGTTTCGGTCCACCGCACCGGGCTTGCGGCCTGCTGCGCAAGCGCCGCACGGATCGCATCGGGCTCGGCATGCGTGGTGACGTCGACGTTGTGAATTACCGGAATGGCTGGCGGACGAATCTCGATCTCCGCAAGCCGCGCGGCGAGTCGCTCGGCAGCTGGCTTCAGCAATGAGCTGTGGAAAGGCGCCGACACCGGAAGGAGCAACGCGCGTTTCGCGCCACGCGCCTTCGCAGCCACGATCGCCCGCTCGACGGCGGCCTTGTTGCCCGCGATGACGATCTGCCCAGGCGCATTGAAGTTGACCGGCTCGACGACTTCGCCTTGTGCAGCTTCGCGACAAGCATCCGCAACGGCCGCGTCATCGCCACCGACGACGGCTGCCATTGCGCCAACACCGGGTGCAACGGCCTGCTGCATCGCTTCGGCGCGGAACCGCACGAGCGGCACCGCATCGCTGAAGTCGAGCGCGCCTGCGGCGACGAGCGCCGTGTATTCGCCCAGGCTGTGCCCGGCCACGAAAGCGGGCGCAGCACCGCTAACGGACTGCCACGCGCGCCACACGGCGACACCAGCGGTCAACATCAACGGTTGCGTGTTGCGTGTCAGGTTGAGATCGTCGACGGGGCCTTGCTGGACGAGATTCCACAGGTCGTCGCCGAGAATTTCGGACGCTTCCGCAAAGGTCGACCGGACGATAGGGTGAGCTGCGAAGCCCTCCATCATGCCGATCTGCTGCGAGCCCTGGCCCGGGAATACGAAGGCGATGCTCATCGTGTAGTCCTCGTCAAAACGTTTCGCGAAGTTTGCGCAGTTCGCTCACCAGCGCACGAGTGCAGAACCCCACGTGAATCCACCGCCGACGCCTACGAGCATCACGTGCTGGCCCGCCGTGATGCGCCCGTCGCGCACGGCCACGTCGAGTGCAAGTGGAATCGAAGCCGCCGACGTATTCGCGTGCAGGTCGACCGTTGAGATCACCTTGGAGAGCGGCAACTCGAGCTTGCGCGCCGTCGCATCCATGATTCGGATATTCGCCTGGTGCGGAATCAGCCAGTCGATGTCGGCGACGGTTTTCGCATTGGCGTCGAGCGCTTCGTGCGCCACTTCGGCCAATACCTTGACGGCAAACTTGAATACGGCGTGTCCGTCCATGCGAACGAACGGCGTTCCAGTGACGGCTCCCTGATTCACTTGCCCGGGGACGCAGAGGATGTCCTTGTAGCGGCCATCCGAATGCAGATGCGTCGAGAGCACGCCCGGCTCTGCTGAAGGAACGAGTACGACGGCACCCGCGCCGTCGCCGAACAGCACGCACGTTGCGCGGTCGTTCCAGTCGAGGATCCTCGAATACACTTCAGAACCGACGACGAGCGCATTTCGCGCAGCACCACCGGCAACCATCCGGTCAGCGATCGCAAGCGCATAAACAAACCCGGAGCACACGGCCTGTACGTCGAAGGCCGGGCCGCCTGCTGCACCGAGCTTCGCCTGCACAATGCTAGCCGTCGATGGAAAGATGATGTCCGGCGTCGTCGTCGCTATGACGATCAGGTCGACGTCGGTGGCCGCCAGCGACGCGGCCGTAAGTGCATTGCGAGCAGCCGCGAACGCGAGATCGGACGTCTGCTCACCTTCGGCGGCGACGTGCCGCTGGCGGATGCCGGTGCGCGCGCGGATCCATTCGTCACTCGTCGCGACACGCTCGGCGAGCGCGTCGTTGGTGACGATTCGTTCCGGCAGATAGGACCCGGTGCCGGCAATGCGGCTATGCATGAGCGCGCAGCACGCCAGCGACGTCGTCCACCGGCCGCATCGGAGGCATTTCAGAAATTCGCTGCGCGATCTTCTCGAGCATGTCGTGCTCCACTTCCGCCGCCGCCCGGTTGAGCGCGTTCGCGAACGCGAATGCATCGGCGCCGCCGTGGCTCTTGACGACGACACCCTTGAGACCGACTAGCGTGGCACCGTTGTAGCGCCGCGAATCGATCCGGCGCTTGAATGACATCAAAACCGGGTAGACGATCGCGGCCGCAATGCGCGTCAGCACGTTGCGCGTGAATTCCGTCTTCAGGAATTCGTACAGCATGTGCGCAAGCCCTTCGGAAGTTTTCAGCATCACGTTGCCGACGAAGCCGTCGCAGACGACGACGTCCGTCGTACCGCGATAGATGTCATCGCCTTCGACGTTGCCGTAGAAATTGAGCGACGACGCCCGCAACCGCTCGGCCGTCTCCTTGACGAGATCACTGCCCTTGATGTCCTCCGCGCCGATGTTCAGCAGGCCAACGGTCGGACGCTCGATGCCGTTGATTGCGGACACCAGCGCGCTGCCCATCGCGGCGAATTGCACGAGCTGCTCGGAGGTGCAGTTAACGTTGGCGCCGAGATCGAGAACCAGTGTATCGCCCGTTTTCGTCGGCAATTGCGACGCGATCGCCGGCCGGTCGATGCCGGGCAGCGTTTTCAGAACGAACCGGGCAATTGCCATCAACGCGCCGGTATTGCCCGCGGAAACGCACGCGTTTGCCGTACCCTCCTTGACGAGGTTGATGGCGACGCGCATCGACGAATCCTTCTTCTTGCGCAGCGCGTCGGCCGGAGGCTCGTCCATGTCGACGACCTCGGTGGCAGGATGAATCGAGATGCGCTCGCGAACAGCAGGTTTGACGGTCGCGAGCAGTGCCTCGAGCGGCTGCCGCAGTCCGACGAGAACGACGCTGGCGTGCGGCTTCCCCTCCAGAAACTCGACGCAGGCCGGCACCGTCACGGCCGGGCCGTGATCGCCGCCCATCGCGTCGACGGCTACGGTAACGGACATCTTCGTTCGACGTTACGCGAGCCGAAATGAACGTCGCTTAAGCGACGCTCGCCGCACGATCCTGCCACCGCGAATGGCGGCGCCGCCGACTACGCTCGCGCGCGTCGCACGCATGCGCCGACGATCACTCGTCCGCTTTGGTCTTGACGACTTTCTTGCCGCGGTAATAACCGCTCGGACTGATGTGATGACGGAGATGCACTTCGCCGCTGACCGGCTCGACGCCAAGCGAAGGCTTCTGCATGAAGTCGTGCGCGCGATGCATGCCTCGCTTCGCCGGCGATTTCTTGTTCTGCTGGACTGCCATGTGACGCTCTCCTGATTGTGACGAGCCGACGTGCGCGACGATACGCTACGACGACTGCTGTTCGATACTGCACACATCGGCCGGGTGCCGCGGCGCGAAAGGCAGCGCGAGCACCAACTCATCCTCGACCAGCGCAAGCGGATCGACCGGCACGCCGGCCAGCACCACCTCGGCATCGCTGTCGCCATCGAGCGCCGCGAGCTCGCGCTCGTCACGGGCCAGCAACACACTCGTCTGCTGGTCGATCGGATAGTCGAACTCGTCGAGGCACCGCTGGCACGTCAGCGGCACGGACCCCTTCATTCCGATCGTCAGTGCCGGGCGCCCCAGTGCATCGGCGGAGCCTTCGATTTTCCATGCGATCGACGCCGGTCCGTCACCGAGCATGTCGTCGACTCGGGACAGCGCGTGCGCATCAACCTCTCCCTGCGCGACACCTCGCTCGCGAGCGAGTTGAAACGCATCGAGCTTCGAACCGGAACGCGCGTGCCGTGTGGTCATCGACGAGCTGACCCGGTCGCCGAATGCTGCAAACCGCGGCCGCGCCGGCGGACGAAAAACGTAGAATCATACCGCGTGAGGCGTGGCGTGTCAAAAATTGTCAGGAAAAACAACGAATAATCAGCGCCGACCCCTGGTACTCGCGTCGACGTCGCGGTACCGGCGGCAACTGCTCGCGAGACTGCTGCTGCCATTCGATGTCGTTGCACCAGACATCGATGAGATCGAATTGCCGGGCGAGGCGCCAGCCGCAACAGCTTGTCGACTCGCCGACGCCAAAGCGCGCGCGGTTGCCGCGCGTCGACCCGATTCGCTCGTCATCGGATCTGACCAGGTCGCCGACTGCAATGGGATTGCAATCAGCAAGCCGGGTGATCATGCGACCGCGGTTGCGCAACTCACGGCACTGTCGGGACGAGTGATCGTATTCCACACGGCCGTGGCGCTCGTCGATGCGGCAACCGGAGCGGGCGAAACGCGGCTCGTCGACGTGCGCAGCGCGTTTCGCGCGCTGTCTCCTGCGGCAATCGAGCATTACCTGCAGCGCGAGCGGCCGTACGATTGCGCCGGCGCCGTCAAGTCCGAGGCGCTTGGCATCGCGCTCTTCGATCGCATCGAGAGCGATGACCCTACCGCGCTGATTGGGCTGCCATTGATCGCGCTGACCGACATGCTGCGCGCGCATGGGGTCGACGTGCTCGCGGCGAGCCTCGATTGACTGGAACGCTCTATCTGGTGCCGAACCTGCTCGGGGCCGTGCCCCCGGCATCCGTGCTGCCGGTGCGAACGATCGAAGTTGCGCAGAAGCTCGACCATTGGCTCGTCGAGACGCCGAAGCCGGCGCGAGCGTTCCTGAAGACGATCGGCAGCGCGCGACCGATCGCCGAGATCGCGATTCACGCGCTTTCAGGATCGTCGTCCGACGCGCAATGGGCGCTTGCGACTTTACGCGGCGGGCACGATGTCGGGCTGTTGTCGGATGCAGGCTGTCCGGGGGTGGCCGACCCTGGTGCAGTCATCGTCGCGGCGGCGCATGCCGCGCGTATCCACGTCGTACCGCTCGTCGGACCATCGGCGGTGCTGCTTGCATTGATGGCCGCCGGCATGAACGGCCAGCGCTTCACGTTTCACGGCTATCTGCCGGTGAAGCCCGAAGCGCGGGCCACGATGCTGCGCACGCTCGAGCAGCATTCGCGCATCGACGGCAGCACCGAGCTCTTCATCGAGACGCCGTATCGCAACGTTGCGATGCTCGACGCGTTGGCGCGAACGCTGCAGCCATCGACACGCGTCTGCATCGCAGCAGATCTGACGCTCGACACCGAGACGATCGAATGCATGCCCGCCGAAGAATGGCGGCGCGAGGACCACTCGAGATTCGACCGCAGGCCGGTGATTTTCCTGCTGCAAGCTTCGAAGTAGCTGCACGCCAAAGTTATCGGGTCGTGCAGCCCATTCGGGGACAGGTTCTAATCTTTGATGTAGCTCTTGAGCATCCGATTCTCGAAGCTCTGCTCTTCGTAAACCGCCTTCGCGACGTCATGGAACGAGACGACGCCCTGTAGCGTCGTTCCGTCCATCACCGGTACATAGCGCGCATGACGATCGAGCATCGCGCCGCGCAATTCCATCACGTCGAGACCGGGAGCCGCAGTCAGCGGATCCTTCTCAAAGATTTCGGCAACGCTGACGCTGCCAAGCTCGCCATGCCGCTCGGCGATCGCGCGCAGCACTTCGGCGAACGTGAGCATGCCGGTGAGCTTGCCGTGATCCATGACGACGAGCGAGCCGATATCGTGCTGCGCCATCACTTCGACAGCCTCCAGCACCGAGCGCTCCGGAGACGTCGTGAAAAGCGTATGGCCCTTGATGCGGAGAATTTCGTTGACGAGCATGCCGATGCTCCTGATGATGCACGCAGCACAATGGGCTGCGTCGTACGGGTGAGATTACTCCCCGAGCGGCGGCCCGCGCAAACGCCCAGTCGTGCTGGCCTTGCTGTTACGCGTGCCGACCGGCTGCGAAACATCAAGTCTTTTTCGCAGGCGTCGCGCTCGCATTCCTACTGAAATACCAGTTGTATGCAGTGCGTCGGTCGACGTTGTTGTCCATGTCCCATTTCACCGCGCGCTCGGCGAACGCACGTTGCGACTCGACGATCTCCTTGAACAGCGGGCTGTCGGCGGACTTCCTAGCCACGACGTGGTCGTAGACCTCGAGTTGTTTGTGCAGCACGGCAGGAGGTGTACGGTAGAAGCGCACCTTGTCCTTCGTGTGCATCTCGAGATAATCCTTCGAATACCGATCGATCGACTTCCACACCAGTCGCTGCGAAGCGGCATCGACGGCATACGAAATGATTGACTTCAGCTTTTGGGGCAGCGCGTCGAACTTGTTCTTGTTGAATGTGATCTCGAACTGCTCCGCGTTCTGGTGGAAGCTTTGCAACATGCAAACTTTGGAGACTTCGGGCAAACCGAGTGCGCGGTCCGATGACATGTTGTTGAGCTCCGCCGCATCGATCAAGCCGCGATCAAACGCCGCAGTGACCTCGCCATCGGGGAGCTCATTGACCGCAGCACCCATCGCCGTAAAGACGTCGACCGAGATGCCGTCGGTGCGGTACTTGAGACCCTTGAAATCGTCGGCCTTGGTGACGGGCTTCTTGAACCACCCGAGCGGCTGCGTATACATCGGACCATAGGGGAATGACACGACGTTCGCGCCGATGGACTCGTAGAGCTTCTGTAACAGCTCTTGGCCGCCGCCGTGGCGATGCCAGGACAAGAGCATGTTGGCATCCATTCCGAATGCCGGTCCCGACCCCCATAAACCGAGCGCGTTGTTCTCGCCATAATGGTAGACGAGCACGCCATGGCCCCCGTCGAGCGTGCCCTTGGAGACTGCCTCGAGCAGACTGGAGGTCGGCACGGCCGCACCGGCCGGCAGCATTTCGATCTGCAGGTCGCCACCCCCCATGTCATTGACGATCTTCGCGTAGTCCTGCGCATATTCGTGGAAGATGTCCTTTGACAACCACGCGCTCTGGAAGCGCATGGTCACCGGGCCCCGCTGGCCCGTCGCGACCATCGGCGCCGCAAGCGCCGCGGCGCCCGCAGCAGCACCGCCAGCCGCTTTGAGGAAACGGCGCCGCATATGACTGCCGGCGTAGGGTGACTTCGATCGAGCAGTCCTGGCCTTCATGTTCTTCCTGTTGGGCGCTCCCTGCCGATCGGTAAGATCGCGGAGCTTGCGCTTTCTGGTGCGAGGCCAGGCGCCGCGAAGTTCGGCCCATTATAGGTGCGATTTTCGCCCCTTCCCGAGCGATCGCCCGCGTCCAACGGAAGACTGCGCAACACGATCTGTTAACCGTCGACGAGCGCCGCGGGCGCCGCACGAGGGTTTGGCTCTTGCTCATCGCCGCGCATTGAGTGCAAGATGGCGCGCCCACCCGGCACGAAGACCGGCTTCGACCCCCTCAAAAATTGGAGGAATCACCATGCAAGACAGCAACCGTTCGTCACCGCCGGCACCGCCGGCCGAGCCGACCCGCCGCCGCCTGCTCAAAGTAGGCGCTGCCGCTGCGGGGACAGCGGCAGTCGTCGGCGCGCCATTCATTCGCAACGCCAAGGCGGCCGAAACGACAACGTGGAAGGTGCAGACGTCATGGCCGGCGGGTGTCGGACTGCAAACGTTCAAGACGTGGGCGGGAACGGTCAAAGAGAAGACCGGCGGCGAGCTGGAGATCAAGCCATTCGCGGCCAAGGAAGTCGTCGGCGATTTCGAGTTGCTCGACGGCGTCAGAAATGGCGTGCTCGAGGCCATGAACTCGTTCACGCTGTATTGGGCCGGCAAGCTGCCCGCTACGGCATTCCTGTCCTCGTACCTGATGGGGCTGCGGTATCCGCACGAATGGGACATCTTCTTCTACAGCAACGGCGGACTGCAGGCGGCCCGCGACCTTTTTGCCAAACAGGGGATGTATTACGTCAACCGCATCCACCACGGCCCGAACATCATTCACTCGAAAAAGCCGATCCGCACGATCGAGGATTTCAAGGACCTGAAGCTCCGCGTGCCGGGTGGGATGATCGCCGAGGGCTTCGCCGCGATCGGTGCGAAGACGACGCTGCTGCCGGGCGGTGAAGTCTTTTCTGCGCTGGAGAAAGGCACCGTCGACGCTGCGGATTACACGGGACCTGCCGTCAACTGGGACCTGGGCTTCCAGCAGGTATCGAAGTTCATCTGGACCGGACCGCCCGGACTCGAATCGGTCTACCAGCCCGTCGACCTCATGGATTTCGTCGTACGGATGGATGTCTGGAACAAACTCTCGCCGAAGATGAAGGTTTGGCTGGACGACGAAATCCAGGTCTACTCGAATCTCCATCACGGCGCGATTCAGAAGGCCGACATGGAAGCGTGGGGCAAGTTCGAAAAGGCCGGCGTACAGATCAATCGCCTACCGGCTGAAGACCTGCCGAAGTTCCAACGCGTCGCCGTACCCATCTGGTTCAAATGGGCGAACAAAGACAAGGACGCGGCCAAGATCTTCAAGCTGCAACTCGACGTCATGCAATCGCATACGTGCGGCTACGTGACGCCCGACATGTACAAGGGCCTCAAGATCGAAGTTTGACCCGGTTGCCTTCGAGCCGGATTCTTGCGCTGTTCTAGTGCAACGGCGGCCGCCAGCGGCCGCCGTTGCTTATGGATGCTCGCGTCATGCCCTCGTTGACCTTCATCATGCCGCACTGGCTCTACTGGGCCGGCTTGCTCATCTTCCCGATCGTCGCCACCTGGCTCGTGCGGCGCCAGATGCGAGCGGAACCGCATTCGCGGGCGTCATTGTTCATCGCGTATCTGTTCTGGCTCACCTCGGGATTCCTCGGTATTCACCGCTTTTACTTGCGCAGCCTCGTCGGCTTCGCCTTCATCCCGGTATTCCTGTTCATCATCTATTGCAATGCGCAGCAGCGCGAAGTTCGCGACGACACGTCGCGGACGTTCGCAGCGCTCGAGCAGGCGCAGCACGCCGCCGACATAGCCAAGCCCACGGCGCCGAATCCGACGCCGGAAGCGGCCGCGGAATACCAGCGCGCCGATGCGGAAGCCAAGCAGAAGCGACGTGAATACGACGTCGCGAAGGCCGTCACCGATCAGTGGAACTCGCGCGCGCACTGGGGTGGAGTCGTTCTCGCACTGATGCTGCTCGTCGACGCGGCGCTGCTGCCGGGTCTCGTACGCCGGCAGCAGGCACGTGAAGCGGCGACACCCTACCGAGCGCACGAAGCTGCGCCGGACGTCCCCGTCATCGCTGAGGATCCGACGCTGCATTTCCATTCGCGCTACACCGACTGGATCGAAAAGATCAACGTGAAAGCCGGCGAGTACGTCGCGTGGTGGTCGCTGATCGCGGTGTTCGTCTACTACTACGAAGTGATCGCGCGTTTCGTATTCAACTCACCGACGAACTGGGTGCACGAGAGCATGTTCCTGATGTTCGGCATGCAATACATGCTGTCCGGCGCCTACGCCTATCGCGAGGACCAGCACGTTCGCGTCGATGTGCTCTACGCGAAATTCTCGCCACGCGGCAAGGCGATCGCCGACATCATCACGTCGTTTTTCTTCTTCGTGTTCATCGGCACGCTGCTCGTCACCGGTTATCGCTTCGCGGCGGACGCCGTCAACGTCGGCGAGCATTCGTTCACCGAATGGGGAATTCAATACTGGCCGGTCAAGCTCGCGATTCCGATCGGCGCCTCGCTGCTATTGCTGCAGGGGTTCGCGAAGCTGATGAAAGACGTGTTGTTCGTCATGCGCAGGGGGGCGTAACGCATGGGCATCGAGATTCCTATCCAGTGGCTGACCG
>Ga0068852_100002062_pt1 | contig 13711 bp, 17 predicted proteins | sample KBSCornC22_FD_66594 | JGI IMG/M metagenome (GOLD analysis project Ga0068852, IMG submission 66594) | Corn rhizosphere microbial communities from Kellogg Biological Station, Michigan, USA - KBS Corn C2-2 | ecosystem: Host-associated > Plants > Roots > Rhizosphere > Soil ... | reverse complement strand
GGGGTCACCTGCAACGCGGTCGTGCCCGGCATGATCGCCACGCCGCGCGTGGTGTCGTGGAAGAACAGTGCGGAGCGCATCCGCTCGCGCATCCCGGTGGGCAGGCTGGGCGAGCCGGCCGAGGTGGGCGCGCTCGTGCGCTTCCTCTGCTCAGACGATGCCGCCTACGTCACGGGAGCGTGCATTCCCATTGACGGAGGCCTCTGGCTCAACACGGGGGGTTGAGACCGGCGCGAGCTGCGCGGCCGGACGCTGGGTGAAGTAACGATGCACCCCGAACGGCACGGCCACGATGCCGGCCAGGTGGTGGAGCGCGTGCAGGACCACTCCCGCGAGCGCGCCCCGGGCGCCTGTGCGCCGCCACAGCAGCGCGTAGAAGCGATGGTTGAGCGCGACGAGAGCCGCAGCCGACGCGAGCACCGCACGCGGCCGCCGCGCAAGCAGCGCCAGCGCGCCCGTCAGGCTCGCCGCCGCGCTGAGCCGGTTGGCCCAGGAGAGGTTGAGCGCCGTGGGCGCCGCCCGCCGCTCGAGGAGCAGCGCGGTCCACGGCGCGCCGCGCAGCTTCACATCGGTCCACAGCATGCGGCGCAGCGTGGTGCGCTTGAGGTGCTTGCCCTGCAGCTGCGGGTCGAGCACGATGCGTGCGCCCAGGTCGGCCAGGCGCGTGCCCAGCTCGATGTCCTCGATCTCCGCACCGCGGTAGCGCTGCTCGTCGAACCCGGCCGCCGCCTCGAACGCCTCACGCCGCACCGCGCCCAGGCCGCTCCAGAACGTGGCCGCCTCGCCCGGGTCGCACTGGTGCACGTGGTGGTGGAGCAGGTTGCGGAACTCGGACACGAGACCGTCGCGCGGCGGCTCGGCGTCGTAGGAGCCGAACAGCGCGGTCAGCTCCGGGTCGGCGTCGAACGCCGCGCGGATGCGGACGAACGCGTCGCGAGCCACCAGCACGTCGGCGTCCACGAACACGAGCACGTCGCCCGTGGCCTTGCGCGCGCCCGAGTTGCGGGCGCCGGCCGCGCCGGGCGCGCCGCCGTTCGTGACCACGATCAGCTCCTCGGGCGGGTCGAGCGCAGCGCGGATCGCGGCATCGGCCATGTCCAGCGTGGCGGGCGAGTCCGTGGCCGGCACGATCGCCGAGAGCGTCGTCACTGCGCGATCCTAAGCGCGAATCGCGCCGCGCGAAAGGGGCTGGCTGCGCCGGACGGCCTCCTAGCGCGGCACGAACGGCAGCAATAAAGGGCGCGGACTCGGCGGCGCTCTTCACCTTTTACACGCATAGCGTGAATAACGTGAAGAGCGGGGCCGGAGCCCGGCTAGGACCACGCTCAACTCACGCGTAGTGCACGTGCTCTTCGGCGCCGTCGTCCTCCACCGGCATCTCGCAGGTGGGGCAGTACCAGACGGCTTCGAGCGGAGTGCCGCAGGCGGAGTGCCGCGGCGGGTCCACGTCGCCCGTGTGCCGCGCTCCCCAGTCGGACAGGAGGCGTAACGCGCCGGCCAGCTCGCGCCCCGCGGACGCCAGCTCGTACACGTAGCGCGGGGGCCGCTCCGAGTAGCGCTCGGCTCTCACCAGCCCCTGCGACTCGAGGTTGCGCAGCCGCTGGCTCAGCACGTTGGGGGCGATGCCGCCGAGCTCCTTCTCGAGGTCGCCGAAGCGGCGGGGGCCGTCGAGCAGCGCGGCCACGATCAGCAGCGTCCAGCGGTCGCCGACGCTCGCCAGCGCCTCTGCCAGTGGGGAAGGCGGTTCGGCCACGGCGTCCATCGTACCTTCGCTCTCGGTGGTATAACTAGTCACTTGCAAATAACAAGTTACTGACAAGGAAGCGGAAAATGGCGGTACTGGAAGAGATTCAGGAGCTGGTCGCGGGGACGGCGGAGCGCCACGGACACTCGGTCGTCGGGCTTGGGCGCGGCTGGTCGCTCGGCTCCGGCACGATCGTCGGCAAGGACCGCGTGCTCACGAACGCGCACAACCTGCGGCGCGACGATGTGACCGTCACCTTCGCCGACGGCACCACCGAGAGCGGGACGGTGGCGGGCGTGGACCCCGACCTCGACCTCGCGGTGATCAGCGTGCCGACGAACGGCCGCCCGCCGCTCGAGTTCGGCGACGGGTCGGACCTGGCGATCGGCACGTCGGTCGTCGCGCTCGGCAACCCGGGCGGACGCGGCCTGCGCGTGACCCACGGCTTCGTGTCCTCGGGCCCGCGCAGCTTCCGCGGCCCGCGCGGCCGCCGCGTGGCCGGCGCGATCGAGCACACGGCGCCGCTGCCGCGCGGCTCGTCGGGCGGTCCGCTGCTGGATGGCGACGGCCGCCTGATCGGCATCAACACGATCCGCGTGGACGGCAACCTGATCCTCGCGCTGCCGGTGGCCGCCCTGCGCGAGCGCATCGACGCCCTTGCGCGCGGCGAGGCCAAGGACACGCCCAAGCTGGGCGTGGCGGTCGCGCCGCCGCGCGTGGCGCGCCGGATGCGGCGCGCGGTCGGCCTGCCCGAGCGCGACGGGCTGCTCGTGCGCGGCGTGCAGGACGGCAGCCCCGCCGCCGCCGCCGGCATCGAGCGCGGCGACCTGATCGCCGGTTCGGGCGAGCGCTCGATCGACGGGATCGACTCGCTCTACGCGCTGCTCGATGCGCTGCCGGCCGGCGGCAAGCTGCCGCTCACCGTCGTGCGCGGCACCGAGGAGCGCGAGCTGGAGGTCTCGTTCTGATGAGCGCCCCGCCGCGCGAGGAGCTGGAGGCGCTGGACGCCTACTCGCGCACGGTCGTGGGCGTGGCCGAGCGGGTAGGGCCGTCGGTGGCCAACCTGCGCGTGACGCGCCGCATGCGCGCCGGCCACGTGCCCGTGGGCGCAGGCTCCGGCGTGGTCCTCACGCCCGACGGCTTCCTGCTCACCTCGGCGCACGTGGTGGCGGGCCGCCAGAGGCGTGGCCGAGCGCAATTCACCGACGGGCGCGACTTCGGCTTCGAGATCGTGGGCAGCGACCCCCTGTCTGACCTGGCGGTGCTGCGCGCCCACGCCAGCGACCTCGAGCCTGCGCACCTGGGCGAGGCCGACGAGCTGCGCGTGGGCCAGCTGGTGGTGGCGATCGGCAACCCGCACGGCTTCGCGGGTTCTGTCACGGCGGGCGTGGTGTCCGCGCTCGGCCGCTCGCTGCCAGCGCGCTCGGGCCAGGCCGTGCGCGTGATCGACAACCTGATCCAGACCGACGCCTCGCTCAACCCCGGCAACTCGGGCGGCGCGCTCGTGGACAGCGTGGGCCGCGTGGTGGGCGTGAACACCGCTGTGGCGGGCGTGGGCCTGGGGCTGGCCGTGCCGATCAACCCGGCCACGCGCAAGATCATCGGCGCGCTGATGAGCGAAGGCCGGGTGCGCCGCGCCTACCTGGGCGTGGCCGGCGGCGTCCGCCCGCTGCCGCCACAGGCCGCGGCGCAGTGGGGCGCGGGCAGCTGCGTGGAGGTGGTCGAGGTGGTGGAGGGCAGCCCCGCGGCGCACGCGGGGTTGCGTCCCGAGGACCTGCTCGTGGAGCTGGACGGACAGCGCGTGCACGACGCCGGCGATCTCCAGCGCATGATGGTGGCCGAGCTGATCGGCGCCACGGTGCCCGCCACGGTCATCCGCCAGGGCCGCACCTTGCGGCTCGAGCTCGTGCCGGTCGAGCTCGCAACGGCGTAAGCTCCCTCGCGTGAGAGCTGGGAGGCTCACCGCACTGATTGCGTGCGCGGTAGCGCTCGTGGTCGCCGGGTCCGCGCTCGCGCGGGCGCAGCGCCACCACGTGACGGTGGTCAAGGCCGGGGCCGTGCGGCTCGTGGCCTGGGACTCGGCGAACGCGTTGAGGGGCGTTTGCTTCCGCCTGCGCGACGGCTCGGTGAGGAACGCCACCTGCGACCGCTCCGGCAAGCACGCGCCGCGGCTCGCCTACATCTCCTTCCTCAACCAGGGCGGCAACGCCACCGTGATGGGCGGCGTGGCGCGCAGGGGCGAAGCGACCGTCACCGCCACCTTCGCCGACGCCCAGACCGCCGTGTTCCACACCGTGCGCGGCAAGCGCTACCACGGCCGCAAGCGCGGCAAGGTGCGCTTCTGGGCGGGGTCGAAGCCCGACGTGACCGCGCTCGTGTCCCTCACCGCCAAGGACTCCCAGGGCAAGACCGTGGAGACGGTCACCGTCACGCCGGGACCGGGGCCGGTGCCGCCGCCACCGTGCCGGCCATGCGGCCCGCCCCGCGGAGCGCACAGCCAAATCGTTTGCCCGCTCGTGCCCTGCCCGGAGTAGCGGCGAACGGCAGCCATAGGGCAGATCCCGGCACCGCGCCGCGACACGCGGGGACTTCTTCACCGAATGCGTGCTCAGATCCCACGCGTGGGAAGTTCCCCATGACATGCATGGTGTTTTTCCCAAGCGTGGCCGAGACCGCGGCCGGAGTAGCCCTTCCCTTCGGCACCCGCACGCGGTTAGTGTTGCGCCGTGACTCGCAGATGGCTCGGCTTGCTGGTGGCCGCGGCTCTGGTGGCCGCACTCGTGGTGGTGGCCACGTCAGTCGCCCGAACGCAGAGGCAGCACGTGGTCGTGGTCCGGGGAAAGGGCTTCAAGCTGCTCGCCTGGGACGGCACCAGCCCGAAGGGGAGCCTCTGCATCCAGGCCAAGGCGGGCAAACCCAACTCGAGCGTGTGCGGCCAGAAGCTGGGCCCGCAGGGCGTGATGTTCACGTCGTTCTCCAACAAGAAGCAGACGTACACGATTGTCGGCGGCGCCGTGAAGAAGAGCATCAAGAAGGTTCAGGCCAGCTTCTCTGACGGCACGAAGACCATCGTCAAGACGAAGAAGGGCACGGCCTACCGAGGCAAGCGAAAGGGCAAGGTGCGCTTCTTCGCCCTCAAGCACAAGGGCCCGGGACAGCTCAGACTGGTCTTCGCGAAGCCATAGCCCTCGCGGGCTGCGGCTTGTGCCCCCGCCGGCGCGGTCCGGCCGGCGCGATGGTGACGGCGCGCATCTCGTCCGTGTGCGTGTCCTCCATGCGAGCGAACGCCACGCGCGCCACGAGGCCGCCGACGATCGCCGCGCTCGCTCCGAGAAGCAGTCCGGCCCGCGGGCCGGCCGCGCTTGAGATCCAGCCCATCAGCGGGCCGCCGATCGGGTTGCTGCCGAGGAACACCACGGAGTAGAGCGCCATCACGCGGCCGCGCATGTTGGGCCGGACGCGCAGCTGCAGGCTCGAGTTGACGCTGGAGGCGAAGGTCACGCTGGCGGCGCCGGTGAGGGCGAGTGCGATTGCCTCGCTGGTCAGGTTCGGCGCCGCGGCCGCGAGCAGCAGGCCGCCGCCGAACGCCACCGCGGCGGCCACGAGCAGCTGCGGGCCGATTTCGCGGCGCGTGCTCGCCACGAGTGCGCCCACCAGCGCGCCGATCCCCATGGCGGTGGTCAGCGCTGCGTACGTGCCTGCGTCGCCGTGGAAGGTGAAGCGCGCGAGCAGCGGCATCAGCGTCTGGAAGTTGTAGGAGAGCGTGCCGATCACGCCCATCAGCACGAGCGGGATGAGCAGGGCGGGGGTGGCGCGCACGTAGCGCAGCGCGGAGCGGAGCTGCCCCGGCTTGCGCGGCGTCGGCTCGACGATGTGCATCTCGTCGGGGCGCATCAGGCGCAGCGCCGCGATCATCGCGGCGAACGAGGCGGCGTTGACGAGGAAGCAGTCCGCCACGCCCACGGTCGCGATTGTCACGCCGGCCAGTGCGGGGCCCGCCACCCGCGCCACCTGCACGAGAGCGCTGTTCAGGCCGACCGCGTTCACGAGCCGCGCCGGGCTGACCAGCTCGACCAGGAAGGCCTGACGCGCGGGGTTGTCGACCGCGTTCACGGTCCCGCGCACGAACACGAGGGCGAAGATCATCCAGGCCTGGACCACACCGGAGCTCACCAGGAGCCAGAGCGCGATCGCCGGCAGAGCCATCGCCATCTGGGTGTGGATCAGGAGGCGCCGCTTGTCGAAGCGGTCGGCCACCACGCCGCCCAATGCGCCGACCAGGAGCATGGGCGTGAACTGGAGGGCAGTCGTGATGCCGACCGCCAGCGGGTTGCCGGTGAGCGACAGCACGAGCCACAGCTCGCCGACGGTCTGCATCCAGTTGCCGCTGAGCGAGACGACCTGCCCGGCGAAATAGCGCCGGTAATTCGGTACTGCGAGCGAGGCGAACGGTCTCCCGAGCTGGGCCGCTACGGCACTCACTCAGGGTTCTCCAGGATGCGCTCCAGGATCGCGGTGGCGCGCTCAAGCGTCTCGAGCTCGTCTTCGTCGAGGTGACGCAGGCGCTTTGACAGGTACGCGTTCTTGCGGGAGCGAAGCTTCTTGACGAGCGCGCGGCCGTCCTTGGTGATGGACACGTGGCTCACGCGGCGGTCGTCGGGGTCGGTCAGGCGCTCGATCAGCCCGTCGTTCTCCAGCGTGGAGAGCAGGCGCGTGACCGTGGGGCGCTGAATGCGCTCCATCTCGGCCAGGCGGCTGGGCGTCAGCGGCCCGTGGCGGTCGATCGTGGCGAGAGCGGCCGTGAGCGAGGGCGAAAGCCCCGCGTCAGCCTCCTGGCGCAGTCGCCGCGCGGTGCGCGTGATGGCTAGGCGGAGGCGGCCGGCGAGCTCTTGATCGAGAGTGATTTGCATTGATAATTAGTTTAGCGAACTACCTATCGAAGAGTATCGGCGGGACGGGAGGCAGCTTTAGCCCGTAGCCCGCAGCCCATAGCCCGCAGCCAACACCTGGCTATGGCTATGGGCTATGGGCTATGGGCTTAACGCCGGCCGGTGAACTTCACGTTCAGGGCGTTGCGGCGCCCCTGCACGTCAGTCGTCGTGAGCTTCAGGCGAAGCCGCACTGACTTGTGGCGCTTGAGCCGCTTCTTCAACGCCTTGCTGGCATGAATGCGCCCGCCGCTCAGCCTCACCGTCACGCGGTTGGCGCCGCGGCCCGGGAGCCTGACGGTGAGCCTGCCCTTGCGGGTGAGCTTCACCGCCCGCTTCGACAGCCGCTTGCCGGCCACGGCCTTCAGGCCGCGCTTGGCCTTGCCCACCCGGATCGCCCTCGGCAGGGTCAAGGAGAGCCTGCGCAGCTTGGCCGCGCCCTTGGTCACGGTGAGCTGGAGGACGGGATGCTTGCCGCGCAGGCCGCGGGCGGTGAGCCTGGCGTGCGGCGCTGAGCTGCCCGTGCAGCCCACGAGCGTGACGGGCGACGTGAGGTTCCTGCTCGCGCCGCTCTGCGCCGTCAGCGCGGCATCCACGGTTGGCGGCACGCCGGTGCAGATGTTGCGGTTGGCCACGAGCAGGCCGCTCTTGCCGCCGTCGATGGCCAGCGTGAAGCTCGTCAGGGGCACGTCAGGCAGGCCGGTGAAGACGTTCTGCAGCCGGCCGCCGGTCAGCGCCGAGCTGCCGCCGAGCACGAACGGCAGCACGCCGCCGAACTCCACGCCCACGCCGGGGAGCTGGCCCGGATGGATCACGCTGAACACCGGGCCCTGCACCGCAACAGGCAGCAGCGGGCTGGCGATCGTGGCGATGCCGATCCGCGCGCCGGCCGGACACGCCGCGGCCGCGAGCTGGTCCACGGTGCACAGCACCGGCACCGCGTTCACGCCCGCCGACAGCGAGCCCGGCACGGTGACCGAGGCGCTGAGCTGCGCGGACTCGCCCGGAGCCTGCGAGAGCGTGGCCACGAAGGGCACGTGCGTGTTGCGCACGGTCGAGCCCTTCTGTCCCATGGTGGCGCTGAGCTTTGGAGCGAACGTCTCCGCGTCGCAGGCGGTGGGCGTGAAGCTGGTCGAGGCGCTCGAGACCGTGCCCGGCGCCTCGTGCGAGGTCGCGTCGATGCTCGAGGTCGCGACCTTGCACGACGTCGGGTTCGACATGAACGGCGACGCGAGCCACGGCCGCGTGCCGAACAGCGTGATCTGCGTCGAGGTGATCTGCAGGCTGAGCCCGGACACCGAGTTGGGCTGGTTGTTCACGGGCGACTCGATGCCGAAGTCGCCGTTCGTGCGCAGGCTGACCGGCGACTTGAGAAAGATCTTCCCCGCGCCCGGCACCGACGGCCGGACGACGATGCCGAGCACCGCCGGGTGCGTCGCGTCCGGCACCAGGTTGTAGATGTCGCCGTTCGAGTTGGTGGGCAGAAGGCCGCCGATGCTCGCTCCCACCACCGTGCTGCCCACGCGCGTATTGGACGGGCAGTTGTCCGCCTGGAACGCCGCGTCCGAGCACTTCGCGCTGGCCTGCGGGTTGCCGAGCAGGCCCGCCGGGAAGTGCAGCGTGCTGTTGAGGATGCTGTCGCTCGTGTCGGAGTAGGAGAACGCCTCGTTGACCGTCACGTCCGGGTGCGCCCCGGCCGCGGTGGTCGACGGCGTGACCTTCAGGCTGTCCACGTGGATCGCTCCGAGCGCGACGGACGGCAGCGCACACAGCGCCACGAGCACGACAACAGCCACCCCACCAATACGCGTATTCACGAGCCCCCCTCTTCCGTAAGGCAAGTCAGAATACGCGGCATCGCAACGGCTCGCGGCACCTCCGACATCAAGAACCGCTTCTTCTCGCGCGCATGGGTGCGCATGAAGGAGGACGCCGAGTCGCTCGAGCACCGCAGGCGCAACCTCGCGGGGCTGGCGGGACGGGTGATCGAGTTGGGCGCCGGTGACGGGCGCAACTTCGCCTTCTATCCCACCGCGGTGACCGAGGTGCTGGCGGTGGAGCCCGAGCCCTACCTGCGCGAGCGCGCCGAGGAGGCCGCCCGCAAGGTGAGCGCCAACGTGACGGTCGTGCCCGGCGTGGCGGACCGCCTACCGGCCGAAGACGCGAGCTGCGACGCCGGCGTGGCCTCGCTCGTGCTGTGCAGCGTGCCCGACCAGAGCACGGCGCTGGCCGAGCTGCGGCGCGTGATCAAGCCGGGCGGCGAGCTCCACTTCTTCGAGCACGTGCACTCGAGCGGGAAGCTGCAGGGGCGCGTCGAGGACACGCTCACGCACGTGTGGCCGCACCTCTTCGGCGGCTGCCGGCTCAACCGCGACACCGAGGCCTCGATCGCGGCCGCCGGCTTCGAGATCGATCAGGTGGACCGGTTCCCTGTTCGCTTCGCGTTCCCGACGATGAAGATCGCGCACATCCTGGGCATCGCACGCCGTCCCGTATAAGCGCGGGAAGGTTCTCGCGCGTCGGCGCGTCATAGGGGGTACTGGCGGTTACCCCAGCCATGGCCCACTCGCACGACACCCTCTCCCAATCGCTGCTCTCGACCATGCCCGAGAGCCACGTGCTGGTCCTGCCCGGCCCACCCGGCGACGACGGCGACACACTCGCTGCCGCGTGGAAGGCCGCGCGTGACGAGGCGGTCAGCGCATACGACTCCTGGCGTTCAGGCGGTGGCACCGAGGAGTACACGGTCTACTGCGCCGCGGCCGACCGGGAGCAGGCAGCAGCCGACGCTCTCGCGAGCCGCGCGATGCAGCGGCGCCACCGCTGGTACAGACGGCGCTGAGCGGGCGGCCTGTGATCGGGCGGGCCGCCCGTTGATTTCGCACGCGCAGATGCGCGATGCTCCCCGGCGATGAAGCGCCGCGTGAACGTCGAGGGAGTGCCGCGCCTGAACGCCTTCTCGCATGCGGTGCAGGTGGGGGACACGATCTACGTGGCCGGCACGCTCGGCACCGACGCCGATTTCAAGCTGGCCGAGGGTGGCATGCGGGGCGAGACCCTCCAGGCGCTCGCCTACATCAAGCGCATCCTCGAGGAGTGCGGCGCCTCCCTTGATGACGTGGTGAAGGTGAACGCCTACATCACCGACATGGGCAAGTTCGACGAGATGAACGAGGCCTACCTGAGCGTGTTCGGCGACGAGGTGCCAGCGCGCATCACCGTCGGCGTGAGCGGGCTCGCGCTCGGCGCCTCCGTGGAGTTCGACTGCGTCGCCGTCCTCAGCTCGTGAGGACTTCGTCCCAGTCGCGGATCTCGTAGCGCGCCACCACGCCGTTCAACACGAACGGGTCCTCGCGCGCGAACTCCTCCGCCGCCTCGCGCGTGCGGAAGATCGCCATCGAGCCCTGCGTCTGCGGATCGCCGAAGGTGCCCACCATCAGCAGGTCCCCGCGCGCGTGGAACTCGTCGAGCCGCGCCTTGTGGGCGGGGAACTGCGCGGGAGCCCTGCTCGCCACGTCGTCCGCCGACTCGTAGAGGAGCACGTACTTCATGCGCGACCCGTCAGGAGTTGGGCTTGGAGGACGCCACCGACCTGGCCGGCGGCTTCCAGGCCTGGCGCGGCGCCGAGCTGCCGGTCGCGCCGCTGCGCTCGAGCTGACGCTCGCGGCTCACCAGCACCACGTTGCGCGCCAGCCCCACCTTCTTCATCCCGAGGATGATCAGGCCGGACGGGTCGATCTCCCACCAGCGCAGCCCCTGCTTGGCCGCGCGCGGGAACGCGTGGTGGTTGTGGTGCCACGACTCGCCTAGCGACGGCAGGGCGAGCCAGAGCACGTTGGTGGAGTAGTCGTCGGTGTCGAAGCGGCGGCGGCCGAAGAAGTGGCACACCGAGTTCACGCTCCAGGTGACGTGGTGGACCATGAAGATCCGCACGAAGCCGCCCCAGAGCAGCGCCGTGAGGCCGCCGGCCACGCTGCCCGTCAGGCCGAAGCCGAGCGCGAACGGGATGGCGAGCCCGAGCAGCACGAGCCACGGGAACGCGCGGCTGATCCTGCGCATGCCCGGGTCCTCCAGCAGGTCGCGCGCGAAGCGGCGCTTCTGCGCGGTGCCCTGCGTGACGAACAGCCAGCCCATGTGCGCGTACCAGAGACCTTCGATCGCTCCCTTGAAACCCTCGCCGTGATCGTGGTGCGGCGAGTGGGGGTCGCCCTCGGTGTCGGTGAAAGCGTGGTGCTTGCGGTGGTCGGCCACCCAGTCGATCAGCGGGCCCTGCACCGCCATCGAGCCGAGCACGGCGAACAGGTACTTGACCGGCCGCGGCGCCTCGAACGCGCGGTGGGTGAAGAGACGGTGGTAGCCGATCGTGATCCCCATGGCGGTGACGAAGTACATGCCCCCGAAGATCGCGAGGTCGCGCCAGCTCACCGCCTCGTTCCAGAGCAGAACCACGGCCGCGATGAACGCGGCGAAGGGGAGGATCGCGGCGGTCATGTTGGCGTTGCGCTCTAGTCGTGACATGTGTTTGAGCATACGGACGTATTCTTTGGGCTTCTAGGCCGTTAGGCCACAAGTCCGAGGGCTACTTTTGTGCAGATGAACAAAACAGCTGCACCCTGGGAGGCGATCTCCCCCGAGGTGGCAAGCCGCCTCCAGCCGGCGCTGCCCGCACTGGTGGAGGAGATCATCGATGCCGTGCAGGTCGCCGTGCCAGCCTACGAGCGCGGGCTCGACCGCAACGTGCGCACCGGCGTGCAGCAGGCGATGGAGGGGTTCCTCGAGCTGGTGGCGGGCGGCGACGAGGCGCAGCTCCCCGGCCACGACGTGTACTTCGCGTTCGGCCGCGGCGAGGCGCGCAGCGGCCGCTCGCTCGACGCGCTGCTCAGCGCCTACCGCGCCGGCGCGCGCGTGGCCTGGCGCGGAATGGCGCGCGCGGGCGACTCCGCGGGGGTCGACCCTCAGGAGCTCTACTCGCTGGCCGAGGCGATCTTCGCCTACATCGACGAGATCTCGGCGGTCACCGCCGAGGGCTACACGTTCGAGCAGTCGCTGGCGATGCGCGAGCGCCAGGAGCAGGCTCGCCGGCTGATCGAGGCGCTCCTGGCCGAGCCGCAGGCGCCGCCGGCGGACCTGCGCCGCATCGCCGAGGCCGCGGGCTGGGATTTGCCTGACAGCGTGGCGGTGCTCGTGTTCCAGTCCGACCACCTGGACCGCACGGGTGCGCGCCTGCCGGAGTCCATGCCCTTTGCGCAGCTCGAGGGACTCGGCTGGGTGCTCGTGCCGGATCCCTCCGCTCCCGGCCGCCGCGGCGAGCTGCGCGCGGCGCTGCGCGAGGCGTCCGCCGCGCTCGGGCCCGCGGTGCCGCCGGAGCGCGCGGCGGAGTCCGCGCAGCGGGCGCGCCTGGCGCTCGACGCGCTCGACCCCGAACGGCTCGTGATCGCCGACGACCACCTGCTCGAGCTGCTCCTCCACAGCGGCGGCTCGCTGGCCGGCGACCTGGCGCGCCGCCGCCTCGCGCCGCTCGACGAGCTGCCGGAGAACACCCGCGAGCGCCTGCTCGAAACGTTGGCGGCCTGGCTCGACGCTCAGGGGGAGGCGCGCCCCGCGGCCGAGGCTCTTCACGTGCACGTGCAGACGGTGCGCTACCGGCTGGGGCAGCTGCGCGACCTCCTGGGCGGCGCGCTCGACGATCCGCGCGGCCGCCTCGAGCTGGCGCTTGCGCTGCGCGCGCGTGGCGTGCGGTGAGCATCGTCGTCAGCTGGAACGTGCAGGGGCGCGTGCGCACCGTCCCCGCCCAGGCCGAGGCGCTGGCCACGCAGCCGGCCGACGTGGTGGCGCTGCAGGAGGTGCGCGTCACCTCGATGGAGGCGTGGCGCGGCGCGCTCCACGCACTGGGCTACGAGCACGTGGTGACCTCGCTCGACGGGCACGACCCGCTCGTGCGCTTAGAGCCCGACCGCCGGCTCGGCGTGCTGATGGCCGGCCGCGAGCCCGTCGAGCCCGTGCCAGGTCCGGAGGTGCCGTGGCACGAGCGGCTGCTCGTGGCGCGCGTGAACATCGCCGGCACGACCGTGGAGCTCTGCAACCTGCACTCGCCGATCTCGAGCAAGCCGAACGAGGTGAAGGTGCGCACGCTCGAGGCGGTGACCGCGTACCTCGCGGCGCCGAGCGACACACCGCGCGTGCTCGTGGGCGACCTGAACACGCCGCAGTACGAGTCGCGCGAGGGCGAGGTCAGCTCGTTCGCGCGCACGCGCACGGGAAGGCTGCGCCCGGACTACGGCGAGCGTCATGACCGGGCGGAGCTGGGCATCGTGGTCGGGCTCACCGAGCACGGCTACGTGGATGCGTTCCGCGCGCTCCACGGCTACCTGCGCAGGGACCGCAGCTGGCTCTATCCCAACGGCAAGATGGGCTACCGGCTCGACCACATACTCGTGCGCGGGCTCGAGGTGGACGCCTGCGACTACCGCCACGACTGGCGCGAGGCGCGCCTGAGCGACCACGCGGCCATCTGGGCCGAGCTGTCCGGGCGATAATCGCTTCAACGTGACGACCGAGTACGTCGAGCTTCTTCGCAGGATCTACGCGAGCCGCACACTCGCCGAGTTCGGTGAGGCGCTCCATCCCGACGCCGTGTTCAACCAGGACCCCTCGGTGCCCGACACCGACGACTACTACGGGCGCGACGAGATGCTGCGCGGGATCGAGCTCTGGCTCGAGGAGTGGGAGAAGTTCAGGTGGATCCCGGAGGAGATGATCGACCTCGGCGAGCGCGTGTTCATGCACGTGAGGCTGATCGGCCGGGCCAAGGGCAGCGGCATCGAGCTCAACAACGTGATCTACCACCTGTGGACGTTCAAGGACGGGATGCCCTGGCGCTGCGAGGCGTTCTTCGACGAGGCGCAGGCGCTCGAGGCGGTGCGGAGCGTTGGCTGACGAGCGGCGGCGCCCCGTGGTGGTCCCGCCCGGACAGGGTCACCGCCTCGGCAACGTCGAGTTCCTCGCGCGCACGGCGGACACGCCGCGCTTCAACTTCGGG
>Ga0068852_100002061_pt1 | contig 13712 bp, 17 predicted proteins | sample KBSCornC22_FD_66594 | JGI IMG/M metagenome (GOLD analysis project Ga0068852, IMG submission 66594) | Corn rhizosphere microbial communities from Kellogg Biological Station, Michigan, USA - KBS Corn C2-2 | ecosystem: Host-associated > Plants > Roots > Rhizosphere > Soil ... | reverse complement strand
CCGCTCGATGCCGTCGATCACCTTGACGGCGAGGCCGGTGTGGAAGAGCACCTCGCCCATCAGGACGAAGAGCGGGATCGGCGTCAGCGAGAAGCTCATCACCGAGCTGACGCTGTTGCGAGCGAGTTGCACGAGGCCAGGGTCGCCGCCGAGCCAGAGCCAGGCGCCGAGCAGGTTGATCGCGAGGAACGCGAACGCGACCGGCAGGCCGACGAAGAGCAACACCGTCGAGCCGCCGAGCAGCAGCCACGCGGCGCCGACCCAGCTCATGCGGCGCTCACCGCGTCGTCGCGCGGGCCGACCTCGGCGTGGGCGAGCCGGCGCATGCGAAAGACGAACTCGATCGCGAGCAGCGCGAAGCAGATCGGCAGCGGCGCGAGGAACCACCACTCGGGCATCACCAGCGTCTTGATCGAGAGCGCGGAGCTCAGCGCGCTCTTCCACGCCGCGGAGCTGCCATAGACGACCATCCAGAGGCACGAGACGAGGCCGAGCGCATCGGCGATCCACTCGCACGCGTACGCGGTCCGCTTCGGCAGCACGCGCAGCACGATGTCGACACGGATGTGGCGGCCCTCGCGCAGCAGCCACGGCGCGGCGAGCAGCGTGATCGCATAGAGCAGCAGCTCGGAGACCTCGTTGCTCCAGGCGACGCCGCGCGGCATCCCGGGGATCGCGACGTTTCGCGTCAGCACGTCGGCGCAGATGATCGCGACCATCGCCAGCAGCGCGGCGCTGGCGAGAAGCGCGAGGCCTTCGATGAGGGCGCCGAAGCGCGCCTCGAGCGCCGCCGCGCCGCCGGGCTTCACTTCGCCGTCAGCGTCTTCAGCTTCTTCGCGAAGTCGGGGTTGGCCTTCATCGCGCTCGCCCAGCCGGCGTCGTACGCCTTGTCGACGTAGGCCTTCGCACCGGCGGCGTCGAAATGGATCGTCTGGATGCCGGCCTTTTCCTGGCGGGCGGTCTCGTCCCTGGCGTATTGCGTCCAGAACCCGTTCATCGCTTCGAGCGCGAGCGCCTGCTTGTCGAGGAACTCCTTCTGCTTGGGCGTCAGCCGTTGGTAGGCGTCGCGGTTGACGATGATCGAGACCTCGGCGTCGTAGAAGCCGGGGTCGACGCGGTACTTCGTCTTCTCCTGCCAATTGAGGTCGAAGATGCCGCCGATCGGCCAACCGTAGCCATCGACGACGTTGCGCTCGAGCGCGGTGTAGACCTCGCCCGGCGGCGTCGTCACGACGTTGGCGCCGAGCGCGGCGAAGAAGTCGCGATAGACCGGCGTGATGCGGATCTTGAGTCCGGTCAGGTCGGGCTTGTCGATCTTCTTGTTGAGGTAGAGATGGAACGGCTGGTGCTCGACCATGCGGGCGAGGTAGACCATGTTCCCTTTTTGCTGCCAGAGCTCGTTGATCGCCGCGAAAGCGCCGTTCTTGCGCTGCTCGGCGACCGGCACCTGGATCAGCTTCAGGAAGTCGGATTCGGGCATGACGTTGGTATAGAACGCGCCGGTCGACATCGCCATGTCGACGACGCCGCTCTTCACGGCGTTGCCGACCTCGAACGTCGGGATCGCCTTCGGCCCGCCGATGAAGTTGATCTGCAGCGTGCCCTTGCCTTCGGCGTTGAACTGCTGGATCCACTTCTGCAGATGAACGACGTAGATGCCGTTCTCGGCGAACGCGCTGACGAGGCGAAGCGTCGTTTCCTGCGCGCGTGCCGGCGACGCGGCGAGTGCGCAGGCGAGCGCGCAGGACGTGAGCAGGCGGGCGATCGGCATGGCGGCGGCTCTCGAAAACGAAGGGCTCCCGACTCTGCCCCAGCCCGCGCGACGGCGGGCAGGGGGTTTGTCTGGAGCCCTCTCGCTGCGGCCGCCGGCCGCGCCGCGATCAACGCGCGCGGTTCGCCGCGTACGAAGCGCTGCGCGCCGGATAGGCGTGGGCGTGACGCTCGACCGGGCCGATGCCTTCGCCGGCGGGCACGAGCTCGCCGCGCTGGCGCGCGATGCGCACTGCTTCCTTGACCTCGGCGCGCGCGAGCGTCGACGTCGGCCACGTCGTCTGCATTGCCATGCCTTCACCAGCGGGGACGAGCTCGCCTTCGGCTCGGGCTTGCAGCACCTCGGCGCGAACCTCGGCGCGCGAGCGCTCGCTCGCCGTCGTGATGCGTGCGAACGGCTGCACCGCTTCGCCGGCGGGGACGAGCTCGCCACGCGCGCGCGCTGCGAGGACGGCGGTGCGCATGTCGGCGCGGGTCGCTTCTTGCGCCTGTGCAGGAGCTGTGGAAGCGAACGCGGCGAGGGCGACGGCGGCGATCGAGAGTCGGAAGAGAGGCGTGGCTTGCATGATCGTGACTTTCCAGGAACTTGGGTGGCACCGGAGGTGGTGTCCGACGGGGGTCGGTGCCGTCAATGTAGGAAAGTGTCGGCGCATCGCCGAGTGAGGACGGCGCTGCGAACGAGTGACCGATTCACGCGCCAGCGCCGGCGCTCGTTCAACCGTCGTCGCGATCGGGCCAGCCCTGCGCGCCGACGAGCGGGACGAACATCACGCCGCCGAGGTCGTCTTCTCGCCACTCGCAGTCGCCGCGTCGCTCGACGAGGATGAGCCGTTGCACGCCGGGGCCGCTCGCGACCGGAAGGACGAGGCGGCCGCCGATCGCGAGCTGCTCGCGCAGCGCCTCGGGGACCCGCGGCCCCGCCGCGGCGACGACGATCGCGTCGTAGGGCGCGCCGCTCGGCCAGCCGGCGCTGCCGTCACCTGCGTGGACCGCGACGTTCGTGATGCCGAGCCGCGCCAGCCGTTCGCGGGCGAGCTCGACGAGCCGCGGGTGGCGCTCGATCGCGTCGACGCGGGCGACGAGCTGCGCAGCGACCGCGCTCGCGTAGCCCGAGCCGGCGCCGACTTCGAGCATGCGGTCGTCGGCGCCGAGCCGCGCTTCCTGGAGCATCAGCGCGACGATGTACGGCTGCGAGATCGTCTGGCCTTCCTCGATCGGCAGCGGCGAATCCTCGTACGCCTCGCCGCGCATCGCCGCGGCGACGAAGGCGTGCCGCGGGATGCGGCCCATCGCCTCGATGACGCGGGCGTCGCGGATGCCGCGCGCCGCGAGCTGCCGGGCGACCATCCAGCCGCGCTGCTGGCGGGTGTTGGTGTCGTCGTCCACGGCAGCTGCTGCCGATCGCAAAGCTCTACTGCTGGCGGTGCGTCTGCAGCCACTGCAGCTTGGCGGCGTAGAGGTCGTGCTGGTTGCGCGTCAGGCTGTTGTCGATCGCGATCGAGAGATGGCGACGCGCCGCGGCCTCGTCGCCGAGTCGCCAGTCGGCGACGCCGAGCCAGAAGTGGAACTCGTGGTACGTGTCGGCGCGCGCGACCTCGCGCGCGAAGAGCTCGCGGGCAGTGCGCCAATCGTTGCGTTGCACCGCCGCCATGCCGAGCTCGAAGAAATAGAACGGCGGGTACGGCTCGAGCGCGGCGAGCCGCGTGCGCGCGCCGCGCGCGTCGGCGTCGCGGCCCAGCCGCTCGTACGCCATCGCCAGGTTGGCGAGCGCGCGCGTGTCGCGCGGTTCGGCGCCGAGGACGCGCTCGAAGACGCGCGCCGCCTGGCCGAGATCGCCGTGGCGCAGGTAGACGACACCGAGCGTGTTGAACGCGCCCGCGAAGCCCGGGTCCTTGCGCACGCTCGCCGCCGCCCACGCGTACGCATCGTCGAGGCGGCCGTCGGCGAGCGCTTCGGCGGCGCGGTTGTTCGCGTACATCGCGACGACCGTGCGCTCGTCGATCTCGCGGGTCCGGAATCCGGTGATCTCCTCGGGCGGCAGGAAGTCGATCGTCAGCTTCGGGACGTCGGTCGCGGCGCGGACGTCGACGAGCCGGCGAGACAGCGTGATGTTGACGTGGCCGCTCGCGATGAGGAGCGCTCCGGTGCGGCTCCACGTCTCCGGGATCGAGACGGTCTGGTAGCTGACCGGCAGACCGAGCTCCTTGGCGAAGGCCGCCGTCATCAGGACGAGCGACAGGCAGTTGCCGCTGCGCGAATCGAACGTCGCCGCCGCGGTCTTGGTGAGCCCCGAGTCGTATTCGAGCTTGAGCTGAGCGCGGTGCTGGAGCGCGTTGGTCAAGGCGAGCTGCGGACCGTCGCGGCGCAGCTGATGCGCGATCTCGGTCTTCAGGAACGAGCGCATCGCGGGACTGACGGTGAACAGGTCGTCGGTCCGGATCGACTCGTGCGGCGCTGCGAACAGCGCGTCGGCGAGGACGTCGTCGGGAGGGGCCGGCGGCGGCGTCGACGCGCAACCGGCGACGAGGCAGGCGAGGAGCGCGGCGGCGCTGAAGGCGCCGTGAAGCTGGCGGTGAACGGTCGGCATGCTGACCCGCAGGGCTCGCGCCGGAAGCGGCGAGGCCTCCACTTTCCGCCAACTCGGGCCGCTCTGCCAATGCCGCAAACGCGGATGCGAGCGCGGCAGGGAATAGGCCCGGAAACGGGGAAGGCGCAGGCGCCTTCCCCTCCGGCGTCACTCGACGCGAACGTCGATGCGACGCGGCTTGGCCTGCTCGGCCTTCGGGATGCGCAGCGTCAGCACGCCGTCGCGCAGCCCGGCGTCGATCTTCGCGGTGTCGAGATCGCTGCTCAACTCGAAGCTGCGGCGGAAGTGGTTGGCGCGCACTTCTGCGTAGACCGACGTCAGCGTGGTCGATTCACCGAGCTGGACCGGCGCTTCGATCGTCAGGTTGCGGCCGTCGACGCCGATCGCGAGGTCTTCGCGCGCGACACCGGGCAGGTCGGCGAGCAGCGTGATGCCGCCAGCGTCTTCGAAGATGTCGACCGGCGGCAGCAGCGCCGGGCCGGTGCGCTGGCTGCTGCGCTGCAGGTTTTGCGGTTGCGTCGACTGCGACGACTCGGTGACGGTGTTGGCTTGCGGTTGCATGGTGGGCTCCTCTTGTTCGTGAGCGCTCGGCGATCAGCTTGCGCTCGAGACCTGGATCTGGCGCGGCTTGGACGACTCGCGCTTCGGCACGACGATCTTCAGCACGCCGTTCCTGTACGTCGCCTCGACGCGCGTCGGCTCGGCGTCCTCGGGGAGCGCGATGACGCGGCGGAACTTGCCCACGAAGCGCTCGCTCGCGTAGACGTTGCGCTCGCCGCCCTTCGCGCCTTCCGGGTTGCCGTTCGCGGCGGTGCGCTCGCCGGCGACCGCGAGGATGCCCTTCTCGACCGAGACGTCGATCGACTTCGGGTCGATGCCGGGCGCGAACGCGTAGACCTCGAGGGCGTCGGCCGAGGTGCCGACGTTGAGCGCGGGGAACGCGCCAGCGCGGCCGACCGCGCGGATGCTCGACGGCATCGAGCGGCCCGTGAGCAGCTCGTCGATCCTGTCCTGCAGCTGCTCGAAATCGGCGAACCAGTCGCCGGCAGTTCTCAACATGGACGGGTACATGTCTGTTCGCTCCTTTCGTGTGAATGCGCGGGCGGCTCGCCCGCTTCGGCCGGAGATAGGAGCGCACGCGGCGCTTTCAAGGGCCCGCGCGTAGGCGCAATCCGACGCCGGGGTGCGGCGCGACCCCCGTGTGCGATGCGGCGTTTGGGCATGGTGCGTCGCCGGGGCGCTGCCTACATTGGCGAGCAACGTCGGAACACCCGACGTTCACTCCCACCACTTGGGCCCACGAGGCGAGGAAACGGTATGAACTTCATCATTTGGCTGATCGTCGGCGGCATCATCGGCTGGCTGGCGAGCATGATCATGCGCACCGACGCGCAGCAAGGGATCGTGCTCAACGTCGTCGTCGGCATCATCGGCGCGCTGCTCGGCGGCTGGCTGATCTCGCCGCTGGTCGGCGTCGGCACCATCAACCAGGACGCGTTCAGCTTGCCCGCGATGCTCGTGTCGCTCGTCGGTGCGGTGATCCTGCTGGCGATCGTCAACCTGTTCCGCCGCGGCCGCGTCCGCTGACCGGTCGTTCTTCGAGGGCGGCCTCGCGGCGCGCCCTCTTTCATTCCTGACATCGAGGAGCAGTCCATGAACAACGACACCAAGACGTATGGCACGACGACGGGCACCGATGCCAACCGCGATCCGCTGACCGGCGCTCCGGGCTCGCACCCGGTCGGCACGGCCGCGGGCGCGGTGGCAGGCGGCGCCGCCGGCGCCGCGGTCGGCACGGCCGCAGGGCCGGTCGGCACCGTCGTCGGCGCCGCGGTCGGCGCCGTCGTCGGCGGCCTGGCGGGCAAGGGCATCGCCGAGCAGATCGACCCGACGGTCGAGGACGCCTACTGGCGCGACAACTTCACGAGCCGTCCGTACGCGACTGGGTCGACGTACGACGAATACCGTCCCGCGTATCGCTACGGCTGGGATTCGTACTCGAAGTACCCGGGCCGCCGCTTCGACGAGGTCGAGTCCGACCTGTCGCGCGACTGGGACCGCACCAAGGGCGAATCGAAGCTGACCTGGGACCGCGCCAAGCTGGCGACCAAGGACGCCTGGAACCGCGTCAGCGACAACGTCGAGCGCGCCATCCCCGGCGATTCGGACCGCGACGGCAAGTAGGCCGCGCGTCCTTCGACCAAAGCGCCCTTCGGGGCGCTTTTTTGCGATGCCCCCGCCGTCGAAAGTGCAACATGCGCCCGCGTAAGCGCGGGCCCACCCGGTTCGCCCTGCTGCGCGAACGCTTCGGCACGAAGACCCTCGTCATGGCCGTCCTCGCCGCGATCGTCGTCACGCTGCTCGTCGCGCTGGTCGTCGTCAACGCCGGCAGCGGCGAGAAGAAGATCCAGCAGCGGATCGAGCACCTCTATGGCGTCGAGGACCCCGAGTTCCTCCACGTCATGGGCGTGCTGCTCGGGCCGCCGGTCGTCGTCGGCAACCGCTACCAGGTGCTCGTCAACGGCGACCGCATCTTCCCGTCGATGCTCGCGGCGATCCGCGCTGCGCGGAAGACGATCGACTTCGAGACCTACATCTACTGGTCGGGCGACATCGGCAAGGCGTTCGCCGATGCGCTCGCCGAGCGCGCGCGCGCAGGCGTCCACGTCCACGTGCTGCTCGACTGGGTCGGCTCGGCGAAGATGGAGGACAACCTGATCGACGAGTTGAAATCGGCCGGGGTCGAGATCGAGAAGTACCACCCGCCGCACTGGTCGCACCTCGGGCGGCTGAACAACCGGACGCACAGGAAGCTCCTCGTCGTCGATGGCGCCGTCGGCTTCACCGGCGGCGTCGGGATCGCCGACAAGTGGACCGGCGACGCGCAGGATCCCGACCACTGGCGTGACACGCACTTCCGCATCGAGGGCCCGGTCGTCGCGCAGATGCAGGGCGTCTTCATGGACAACTGGATCAAGACATCGGGCGCGGTGCTGCCCGGCGCGGAATACTTCCCCGGGCTCGCGCCCATGCAAGGCGGCGGCCCGGCGCAGGTGTTCAGCAGCTCGCCGACCGGCGGCAGCGCGAGCATGGAGCTGATGTACCTGATGGCGATCACCGCCGCGAAGCGGACGATCCGCCTCTCGAGCTCGTACTTCGTGCCGAACGAGCTCGCGGTGAAGACGATGGTCGAGGCGATGCGGCGCGGCGTGAAACTGCAGATCATCGTTCCCGGCGCGCACACCGACACCGAGACCGTGCGCAGCGCGTCGAAGGCGCGCTGGGGCGATCTGCTGGCGGCCGGCGCCGAGATCTACGAGTACCAGCCGACGATGTACCACTGCAAGGTGATGATCGTCGACGAGTTCATGGTCTCGAGCGGGTCGACCAACTTCGACGACCGATCGTTCCGCCTCAACGACGAGGCCAATCTCAACATCTACGACCGCGCGTTCGCCGCCGAGCAGGTCGCGATCTTCGACGCCGACCTGGCGAAGTCCCGGCGCATCGATCTCGCGACCTGGCAGGCGCGGCCGCTGCGCGAAAAGCTCGTCGAACACCTCGCGTCGCTGCTCGGATCGCAACTCTGAGCGACCGCGACGCGGCCACCGCGTCGGCCGACAATCGGCGCCGTGCGGCCCGCACCGAACCGCTTTCCGCCGACGTCGCCGCGCCTCCCCGACCGCGTCGCTGCGCTGCGCGGTCGGGCCGGCGCGCTCGCCTGGCTGTACGCGCTCGTCGCCGTCCCGCTCGTCACCGACTGGATCGAGAACGGCGGCCTGCCGACGTCGCCGCGCGGTTGGCTCACCGAGGTCTGCGGCGGTCTCGTGATCGCGGTGCTGATCGCGCGCGTGCGCCGCGATCAGCGAGCGCTCGAGGCGCTCGCACGCACGGACGGGCTCACCGGGCTCTTCAACCGGCGCGCCTTCGAAGCGGCGCTCGAGGTCGAGTGCGCACGTGCGCGCCGCTCGGGCGACCCGCTCAGCGTCGTCTATCTCGACATCGACGCGTTCAAGGGCATCAACGACCGCTTCGGCCACGCCGCCGGCGACCAGGTGCTGCGCCAGCTCGCCGTCGCGATCGGCGCGACGATCCGCGCCCATGTCGACAGCGCGTTCAGGCTCGGCGGCGACGAGTTCGCGCTGCTGCTGCCGGCGAGCACGCGCGCGCAGGCGGGGGCGGTCGTCGAGCGGATCCGCTCGTTCTGCGCCGTCCACGATCCGCGCTGGGCGGTCGGTGCGTTCGAGTTCAGCGCCGGCATCGTCTGTCTCGCGGCCGGCGAGAACGCGCAGGCGCTGCTGACGCGAAGCGACCGTGCGATGTACGACGACAAGACGGCGCGGCACGCCGCCAACGGCTAGCGATCAGCGGATCTCTAGGCAGCGGCGATCTCGACGTCGTCGAAGGCGAGCTCGATCGTTTCCATCAGGACCGAGCCGTCGAGGGCATCGAGCGGCGAGTACGCGAGGCTCACGGGCCGGGCATTGCGAAGCCGCCAGGTCATCCGCACCGTCGCGTGGTCGTCGGCGAGAAGCTTGACCGTCACCGTTCGCCGCGGCGGTGCGCGACCGTCGCGCGCCTGCCGCCACCAGGCGTAGAGATCGAGCGCACCGGTGGCGCCGCGGCGCAGCAGGACGCGATCGGCGAGGGGTGCTGTTGCCGTCGCGCCGACCGACGGCAGCGCAGCACCCGGCTTCGCGGTGAAGGCACCGAAGACCACCGCGGCGAAGCCGCCCGCCTTGCCGGCGCCGATCTCGACGACGAAGTTCGCGTTCAGCAGCGGGCGCTCGCGCGCTGCCGCCGCCTTCTTCGCCGCGGCCATCTATTCGAGCTCGAGCCGCTCGTAGGCGAGCACGATCTCCTCCATCGCGACGTCGTTGCCGCGGCCGTTGAGCGGGCCGCTCGAATACTTGACGATGCGCGCGCGCAGCAGCTTCCACGTCTGCACGACCTGGCTGTGGTCCTCGCTCTGCAGCTGGATCGTCACGGTGCGCAGCGCGTTCTGGTTGCCGTTGCGAATGTCGTTCAGCCAGCTGTAGAGGTCGAGCGCGCCGATCACCCCGCGCTTCATCGTGACGTCGGTCGCCTTGTTGAGCCCGGTGATCTTGATCGGGCTGTTCTCCTTGGAGTTGCCGTTGCGGTACTCGACGACCGCGACCTCGGTCGAGATCGCGCTCACGTCCTGAAAGCCCGCTTGCGGGCCCTCCGTCGTTCCGCTCCCGAGGTCGACGAGGAAGTTGAACTGCGTGTACGGGCGTTCGCGCGCGACGGCCATCTCGCTCTCCCTTCGAGTGGTGGCGGCGCATTCTCGCCGCATCGCCGCGGTCGGCGCCAGCGCTACCGCACGAGGCAGCGCTCGGCGGTCCAGCCGTAGAGCCATTCGAGCGCGTCGTAGAAGCGCTCGGGCGAACGGCCGCTCCAGAGGTCGTTGCGGACCAGGCGCTCGACGCCGTGGGCGTGGTAGACGCGTCCCATCTCGCGCGTCATGAGGACGACGCGCGCGGTGCGCGCAACGCGCGAGCGCTGGTAGAGCGCGAAGCCGGCGTCGAGGTCGTCCTCGCACGCGGCGAGCGCGCGGCCGAGCGTCACCGCGTCTTCGATCGCCATGCACGCGCCCTGCGCGAGGTACTGCAGCAGCGGATGCGCAGCGTCGCCGAGCAGCGTCGTGCGGCCGTGCGTCCAGTCGGCGATCGGCGCGCGGTCGGCGGTCGCCCAGCGCTTCCAGCTCTTCGGCAGGTGCAGCAGCCGGCGCGGCTGCGGCGCGATGCCTTCGAAGTACGACAGCACTTCGGCTTGGCTCCCTTCGCTGACGCTCCACGTCTCGACCTCGCGGCTGTGGAACGTGACGACGACGTTGTACTGCTCGCCGCCGCGCAGCGGATAGTGGACGAGGTGGCAGTTCGGCCCGGCCCAGACCGCCGCCGCGTTCCACCGCAGCTCGGCCGGGAAGTCGGCGACGTCGACGACGGCACGGTAGACGACGTGCCCGGAGACGCGGACGTCGTCGCCGACGGTCTGCGCGCGCACCGCCGACTTGACGCCGTCGCAGCCGACCAGGGCGGCGCCGGCGTGGCGCGCGCCGCTCGCGTCGCAGACGACGACGCCGTCCGCGGTCGCCTCGAAGCCGACGACGCGCGTCGACGTCAGCAGCTCGACACCGTCTTGCCCTCGGACCCCTTCGAGGAGCGCGCGATGGACGTCGGCGCGGTGGATGACGGCGTAGGGATTGCCGAAGCGGGCACGGAATGCCTCGCCGGTCGGCACCTCGGCGACGATCGATTCGTCGATCGCGTCCATCATCACGAGACGATCGATGTAGACCGCGCGGCCGCGCGCCCGCTCGCCGACGCCGAGCGCATCGAACGCGGCGAACGCGTTCGGCCCCAGCTGGACGCCGGCGCCGATCTCGCCCAGCTCGCTCGACTGCTCGAGGACCTTGACGCGAAAGCCGCGCTGCGCGAGGGCGAGCGCGGCGGCGAGACCGCCGATGCCGCCGCCGGCGACGATGACCGGCGTCGCGGCGCGCGCCGTCACTCCATCCGCTCCTCTCGCCAGAGACCGAGCACTTCCTGCACCGGTCGGTCAGAGAAGCTGAAGAGCGTCGTGTCGTCGCGCGCCGCGAGCGTGAACGCGCGCCACGACGGCACGACGAAGACGTCGCGTGGCGCGAAGTCGTACGTCGCCTCGGCCGCGTCGCCGCCGGCGTCGACGGTCACACGGCCGCCGCCTTCGAGACAGACATAGACGGTGCTGTCGCTGCTGCGCATCGGCCGCGTCGCGAAGCCCTTCGGCAGGCGTTGGGCGAAGGTGCCGATCGTCGGCATCGGCGAGCGGCCGGTCGCCGGATTGACGTAGCGCAGCTTGAAGCCGACGTGCGGATCGGCGTCGCCGCGGGCAATGCCGGCGAGCGCCTCGCGCGTGCGCGCGAACGGATAGACGAAGACGCGCGACGGCTCCCACGCGCGCGGCGCGTGGTCGAGCGGCAGCATGTTGTAGCCGTAGCGAAAGAGCGCGTCGCCTTCGGGCCGCGTTGCGTTGCGCGATGCGACCGCGCTCTTCTCGGCGAAGCCGGCGTCGAGGAAGCGCACGAGCGGGATGTCGAGGCCGTCGAGCCAGACGACCGGATCTCGCCCCGCGTTGCCGTGGTCGTGGTACGTCCACGACGGGGTGATGATGAAGTCGCCGAAGCGCATGGTCGTGCGCTCGCCGTCGACCGCGGTGTACGCGCCTTCGCCGTCGAGAACGAGGCGAAGCGCCGACTGGGTGTGGCGATGCGCCGGCGCGACCTCGCCGGGCAGGATCAACTGCAGCCCGGCGTAGAGCGATTGCGTGATCGACGAGCGGCCGCGCAGCGCCGGGTTCTCGAGGACGAGGACACGGCGCTCCGCCTCCTCGGCGGTGATCAGCGTGCCGGCCGCCATCACGTGCGGCCGGATCGCGTCGTAGCGGAAGTGGGCCGGCGCGACCGGGCTCTTCGGCGCCGGCGGAACGAGCGCGCCGAGCACCTCCCACAACGGCGTCATGCCGAGCGCGTCGATCGTTTCGTAGAAGGCGCGGCGCTGCGCCGTCTGCGCTGCGCCCGGATGACGGTCCATCGGTCGATTGTGCGCCACGGTGCAAGCACCGCTGTCGGCGCGCCGGCCGAAGCGCTACAAGTCGGGACCGCTCCGAAAGCCCTGCCATGAGCCAGATCGAGCACCCGCGCCTGACGCTGCGCTGACCATGCGACTCGCCGCCGACATCGCCGTCGCGCTCGTCGCGCTGCTGCACGTGTACTTCCTCGTCCTCGAGATGTTCCTCTGGGACAAGCCGACCGGCCTCAGGACGTTCGGCCACACCGCCGAGCACGCCGCGGCGTCGAAGGTGCTCGCTGCCAACCAGGGTCTCTACAACGGATTCCTCGCCGCCGGGCTCGTCTGGGGGCTGTCGATGGGCGTCGCCGGCACGGGCGTGACGATCTTCTTCCTCGCCTGCGTGATCGTCGCCGGCGTCTACGGCGCCGCGACCGCGTCGCGCAAGATCCTGTTCGTGCAGGCGCTGCCGGGAACGATCGCGCTCGCGCTCGTGCTGGCGACGCGCTGATCGCGCTGCCGCGTCAGAGCGAGCGGATCACTCCGGCAGCAAAGCCGCGCGCGGTCTGCAGCGCCGGTGCAGGCGTTGGAGCGCGCGCGTCCTCGACCGCGACGGCCACCGGCCCGCGCTCGCCACCGAGCCCGAGCATCGCGGCGACAAGCCACGTCGAGCCAGCGAAGAGGGCGATCGAGAGCACCGCGAGGGCGAGGAAGACGGCCCCGCCCATGAACGATGGCGCGAGCGTCGCGAAGCCGATCCCGGAGACGAACGCCGCGCTCGCCGCGCCGCTGCGCAATCCGCCACCGAACGAACCGTTGATCGCGACCGCGTACGCGCTGACGGCTGCAAACAGAAGCGCGAGCTGGACGAAGCCCATGTCGACGAGCGTGGAGGCGAGGGCTTCGAGCATCGACATGGTGCGTCCTAGGCTTTGCGCCATTGGACAGGCAACGCGCGTGCGCAGGAATCGGTGCGCCTCCGTGTTCCGTGTAGGACGCGTTCGTACTCCCGACGAACGGTGGCTGCAGCCGATGAACGGCGCGCCCGGTCGGCGTCAGAACTCGATCCGGCCGCGGCCGCAGCGCTTCGCGCGGTAGAGCGCGGCGTCGGCGATCTCGACCAGCGCCGAGCAGTCGACCGCCGGGCTCGCGACCTGGCTCGCGACGCCGATGCTGACGCCGAGCCACGCCGACGTCGTCGACGCGCGGTGCTCGATCTTGGCGTCGATCACCTGTTGCCGGCAGCGCTCGGCGACCGCGACCGCCGCCGCGAGGTCGGCGCCGGGCAGCAGCAGCGCGAACTCCTCGCCGCCGTAGCGCGCGACGAGCTCGCCACCGCGTCGCACCGACTCGCCGACCATCGTCGCGATCTGCCGCAGCACGGCGTCGCCGGCGGGATGGCCGTAGTGGTCGTTGTATTCCTTGAAGTGGTCGACGTCGATCATCAGGAGGCCGATCGACGCGCCGCGCCGCGCCGCGCGCGCCCACTCCGCGCGCAACGTCTGGTCGAACAGTCGCCGGTTGCCGACCTCGGTCAGCGGGTCGGTCGTCGACAGCCGCGTCAGCTCCTCGTTGAGCCGGTGCAGCTCGAGCGCGTTGGTCTTCTTCTCGGTGATGTCCTGGAACGCGCCGAGCAGGCGAACCGGCTTGCCCTCGTCGCAGACCGCGACGCCTTGCGCGCGCAGCCAGCGCCCGTTGCCCTTCGCGGTGACGAACGGCAGCTCGAGGTCCCACGGTTCGCCTTCGCGTGCCGCCGCCTCGATCGCCGCCTGCAGCGCCGGCCG
>Ga0068852_100002057_pt1 | contig 13724 bp, 12 predicted proteins | sample KBSCornC22_FD_66594 | JGI IMG/M metagenome (GOLD analysis project Ga0068852, IMG submission 66594) | Corn rhizosphere microbial communities from Kellogg Biological Station, Michigan, USA - KBS Corn C2-2 | ecosystem: Host-associated > Plants > Roots > Rhizosphere > Soil ... | reverse complement strand
CGCCGGGAAGATCCTAACGTTTGCGTACGTGAGCGGCAAGCTCTCGACCATCACTGATCCGAATGGTCGCGTGAGCTCATTCTCCGTAAACGCCAGCGGCGACCTTGCGTCGATCAGCGACCCCACCGGCACAACCACATTTCAGGGCACCTACGACGCGTCGCACCGGCTCACGCAGTTGACCGATCGCGGGTCGAACACGTGGAAGTACGTTTACGACTTTGCCAGCAAGCTCGCCTCGGACAGCACGCCGGCCGTGACGGTAGACACGGCCCTCACGGGCACCGGCACCCTGCTCAGCAGCCGGCTCGGGACAAAGGCCATTTCCCTCGAGTCGGTCGTCCTGATCGATCCCGCGTCCGGGAAGGGATCCTCATCCACTCCTGCCTCACAGGTGGTAAGCAGCACCGTGCGCGCGGTGAGCTATGGCGTGCCGCTCGAGACCACCACCGCGCATACCACGCGCTACAAGCTCGACCGATTCCTAGCGCCGGTCCAGGTCGAGCAGGACTCGCTCGCCGACACGACCTTTATTACGCGGGACGTGAACGAGCATATCACGAAAACATTAGAGCGGCGGAAGCAGAGAACCGTGGCGTTGAGCGGGGCGACGTACAGCGGCCCGCGGCTCACACAGGCAGCGGACTCGCTTGCGGGCAGTGTCGTCAACTACACGTACGATACGACTTACGACTTAGTAAAGCGCGTTACCGGGACCACGCAGACGGTGCAGTGCTACCTGAACGCGTCAAAGTCGCGGATCGACAGCATGCGGGTTGGTTCGAACGCTGATACGACGAAGGATTCCGTGACCGTCTTTGCCTACGACACCAAAGGGCGTATCACCACGACCACCGACCCTCGGAAGGACAAGACCAAATCCTACTTTAGCACGAGTGGCTTCCAGAACACCGACTCGACACAGATGAGCGATTCGACGCTCACGAGTCCACGCACTACGTGGTATGGCTACGACGGCTGGGGTCGGGTCGTGCGCACGGTCAACCCCCGCGGCGATACTGCCATCATGGTTATGGACAAGCTCAATCGTGTGGACACGGTCATCGCGCCAGGGGGCTCCAAGACGAGCTTTGTCTACGATTCACTCAGTCGCGATAGTGTGCTCACGGATGCGAAGGGGCAGACGTACACCTATCACTACAATCCGTTGGGTTGGGCCGATGCCGTCACAGATGCCGCAACGGGTGATCCATCGGGCAATCGACAGGACACGTTCGAATTCACAAAGACTGGCGCCGTGCGGAAGCATGTGAATCGCCGTCACCAGTCCACAACGACTACATTCGATCATCAGGGGCGAGACTCGACGATCACGCTCTACGACGGCCGTAAGACAAAATTTGCGTACGACACGGCCGGCCTATGGGCAGCCGACTCGAGCACCGAGAGCATCGATACCGTGCGAACCGACACAGCGGGGCTCGTGCACACGCAGATCACCGTGCGTGGGACGAACAAGTACGTCGTGACCGCAAAGTCGGATGCTAACGGGCTTCTGCGCTCGCGCGTATTCACGATGGGGACGGACACGACGACGCTGCAGAAGGTGAGCTATGGCTATGACGCCGACTTCCGGCTCGATACGCTGAGCGTGGACCAGGAGCGCACGTACTTCGGGTACAATGCCGACGGCTTGATGACCTTCCTCAAGCTTACCAAGCTGCCCAGCTACACGACGATCGACAGCATCGCGTTCCAGGTCACCGCCGTGCACCAAGGCTTCTCGGCTACCCACAGCGCAGGCGGGCTCGCCAACTTCAATGCGGGCTATACGCGAGACTCGCTCGGGCACATCACGCAGCGGGCACGGGCCGACACCTCCTGGAACTACACGTACGATGCGCGCGGCCGCCTGACGACGTACAAGACCGTCTACGCGAGTGGCGGCGAGACGTGCGTGCCTGACCTGCATCACATGGATGGTCAGGTCTGCACCCCGGTCAACCCCGTCACCCTGCAGACGACCAACTACGCCTATGACTCGGTCGGCAACCGAACCGATGGAAGCCCGACGATCGTCGCGGGCAATCGAGTCACGGCTTGGAACGGTTACACGCTGACTTACGATTATGACGGCAATCTGATCCACAAGCAGAAAACGGGTTTCGACCAGCTCTTCTATTGGAGCAGTGTTGGCCAGCTCGATACCGTCGTGACAAACGGAAGCATGGTGACTTTTGGCTATGACGGCCTCGGTAGACGCGTGCGGAAGACCGTAGGCGCGACCAGGTATAATTACATCTATGATGGAGCGCAGATATTAACGATCGACTCCGCCGGCACCCGGATTCGTACCTTCAGCTACTATCCGGGCGTCGATCAGCCCCACAGCGTAATCACCAACGGCGGCGTCCGATACTACTACCTGAGGGAGATCGGCGCGGGCCACGTCTGGGGGCTAATTGACACAACGGGCGCCATGAAGAACCGATATCGCTACGCACCGTTCGGTGCTCTGGAGGATTCCCTGGAGAGCGTGTCCAACTCGTATCGGTTTACCGGGCGTGAGTACGATCCGGAAACCCAGCTCTACTACTATCGCGCGCGCTACTACGATCCAAGTCTGGCGCGCTTCATTGGGGAGGATCCGATCGGACAGAGTGGCGGGGTAAATCAATATGCGTATGTGGGCAACAATCCTCTCTCGAACATCGATCCATCTGGGGAGGATATTCAAGCCTTAGGTGATGGCGGTGGCATCGCCGAGCATACGCAGCAAGCGGGTGGCGGCGGTGTCGACACCTTTGGATATGCGGGCATGAGCTTTGGGTGGACGCCGGAAAATAGCGAGATGGTAGATGCATTGAGTGATAGTACCAGGGAGCGGGCCGCCTCAAGAGATAGTGCAACGAAGGCGTCAGCTGCGAATAACCCGAGCGGGGAGTGCACCGTGGTGTCGACGCAAGACTACCCGGTCCAACCGGTTTACTCTTGCACCGGCGGAGCAACCCCACCAAGCCCTCCAGCCGAGGCACCCGGGCATCCTATGTCGCCACAGGAATGCAAGCAGGCCAAGAATCAAGAAATCCTTTTCGGGATGGTCGCTACTCCGGTTGGGCTCAAGAACCCGTATGTTGCTGCCGTGCTTTTTATGTCCGGCCTATTTACCGCGTTGATTGTTAACAACAACTGTCCATAGCCGGGAAAGTAGCTTGATGCGTCGAGTGAAAGAACTCGGCCAAACACGTGGAGAAGTGCAGATGCTCAATCTGATCAGACTTTCCTTCGCGCTTTTGAGTTTCTATGTCGGCTATTTCGAGATAGCTCTGCTACGAGTTGCAAGGAAATCTGCTCCGGTGCTAGACCAGAATTTTTGGACTTACTTGCCCGCGCTCAGTTACCTGATGCCTTGGTTGACAGCGATCGTGTGCTGGAAGTGGATACGGCAAGCGGCAGTCAATGGCCGAATCAACTCGGCTGCAGAACTTTTGTGTTACAGTGTTGCTTTGGGAATGCTAGTCGCTGCGTACACAGTCATAACTTCTCTTGAGCTTACATACGCGCTCGGCAAGATTTCCTTCAGGTAACATCTGTGGAGTACATCGATACGGCCCTGTGGAACTACCTGACCGGTGCACATCAAAGACGCTGGTTCGGTTGGCCAGTAGCTGCTTGTGCAATCGACAATTCGCGCGCATTCGTCGTCCCTAGAACGGACTGTGAGGCGCCATTAGTTTTCTCGACTCGCTAACATACTTCGCTCGTGCAACCACGCTGCGTTAAGCATTGCCGGAATGAGCCCGCGCGGCAAAGCGCACGTGCCGAGGGTCCGAGTCACTACGGCAAGTTTGCGCAATCGTGTACTGCGGACGTTCTCTGGTCGCGGGAGATGTCGCGGGAGATGTCGCGGGACTTGGAGCATTTCGCGTCACTTCGCGTCGTCTTGCGAGTAGCCTCAGGTGCTCTCACGTGCAAGCAAGTGCACTCACGTCACTCCCCAAACCGGACTGAAAATCCGTAGTCCGCTTATCTAGAGCTTCCTAAGTGTTAACCCGGCCAGGAATTACGAGGATCGAACACTCGACCTGCGGACATGTCGCGGGGAAAGTCGCGGGACTCGATTACGCTTGGCCAGGTAGCTCAGTTGGTAGAGCAGCAGACTGAAAATCTGCGTGTCGGCGGTTCGATTCCGTCCCTGGCCACTGCGGTACGACAAAGCCTGCACTTCAGAATTTCTGAGATGCAGGCTTTGTCGTTTTCTTCCAAAGCCCTGCGCATCGTTGTTTATCGACGCGCCGCTTTCTCGTCGGAGATCGCGAGGTTTGCAAGGCGAAACGACATCGCCTGCCGACTGACCTGAAATCTTTTAGCCAGCTCATCGACTTCATCGTCATCTGCCAGATCAACGCTGAGCTCCGCGATAGCTTGATGCACGAGTTCGGCAGGCATCAGTAGCGCGGCAGCAAACGAATTGGCTTCACGCTCGATTCGATCCTCACCAGTTGCAGATGTTGAATTGCGAAACGCCGTGAAGTAGGGCTTCAAGAATGACTTGTCGATGAACACCGGCATCGCGCTGGGATGAAGGACGAAGTGTCCAAGTTCATGCGCAATTGTAAATCGTTGCCGCGTTGAAGAGTGGGCGGCGTTGATACCAATTACTCCGCGGCCGTCTTGAACAACCAGCAATCCTGAAACGTCGTCCCCAAAGGCGGCACGTTTCACGAGGAGCCCAAGTTGCAGTGCGATCTTTTCGACGGGGACAGGAGCCCTGAGAATTCGCAACTTTGCGAGGATCTCCACGGCGCGCTGTTCGGCATGGTGGATCCGGGCGGCTCTATGAGCGTTAGATCGCTTCGAGGCCTTCGGCGTCATCACCTTCAATGTGAGTAGTGGCTTTCTGAATGAAGTCAGTGATCAGGCGCTTTGCTGCAGGATCATCCTGCACTGCCCGTTCGATATACGCGACGACGGTCGCATCGAGCTGAACCGGGGCGTTCCGAGCGGCGAGCTCGCGAGCGGATGGAATCAAGCGCGCCGGTTCGATCTGTAGCGCGGTCGCGATCTGCCAGAGCAAATGGAGCGGCGCTCGCTGTCGGCCGCACTCAATATTGACGATCGAGGCACGAGTGACGCCGACTTTGAGAGCGAGCCTCGCCTGGCTCAGCTCCGTCGAGCGACGCACCTTGGCGATCCGCTCACCGATCGCTTCATACAGAAGATCGTGTCCGTCGCCACGCGCCATACTATAACATAGCACTCAAGAATGAGACCTGTAAACATCGCAAACATGTAATTCTCACAAACATGTTACTACACATTACCAATTGACACACGTACTCAGCCGATGCGACATTTCGCTGAATCAGCCCAGGGTGATCACACAAACGGGTGGAGGATATGCGCATGAGTCACGGTGCTGGCGACGGGGGAGGCAAACCGGAGAAGGAAGTGCCGGTTCAGGTAAAAAACCTGAAGACGAACCAGAAGGTCGACTTCAAGATGCAGGAGCTTGCTACGGTGGCCGACACATGGGCGCGGGCGTACACGGAACTCGGTGAGCAGCGCGCCGCCGCCGACGAGTTCCAGTGCGCGGACGGCACGAGTCTAATGGGCAGGCTGACGACGACGCTCGAGCAGCTGCACGCTGAGAAGGTCTGTCAGGCACGGAAGTTCGAGATTCGCGGCCCGACGGGCGGCGCAATAATTCAGGTCGTTTTCATCAAAGCCCGCGCAGTGGAATCCTAGCGCGTGGCAAAGCGAGGAGTGATTCCGACGCCGAACACGCCGGCGGAGGCAAGGCGGGTGCTCGACGAGCAGCTGGAGATGATGCTCGCGGGCAAGTCTCTCGCAGACTGGGGGTGGGCGCGGCTCGATCCGCTCACCCTGCTCGTGTCGCTGGTCGGCGTGCGCGAATCGGGCGAGTCCGATGCATTTCTGTTGCGGCTAGGCTTCGGCTACTACCCGGAGTGGCCGCCGAGCGCGCTGTTCGTGAACCCGGCTACGCTCCGGTATTCGTATCCGGACGACGCGCCGTATCTACCGTTGATCCAAGCGACGCAGGAGCTGCAAGTACATCAGAAGTACGATGTGCCAGGAGGCTCGGAGCAACTCATCTGCGCGTCCGTGACGTTGGAGTTCTACATAGTGAACCACAGCGTGACTGATGAGCACATCTGGAATCCAGAGCGGCAGAATTTCGCGGCCACGATCAATGGCATTCAACAGTGGCTCAAGCCGCCGTACTACAGCGGAAGGCAACGGCGACCGTGAGCGACCGCATAGTGGATGGGGAGGGTGAAGAGGTGCTGGACGGCCGACGCGCGGCCGCGGCTAGGCCATACGTCCCAACCCACCGCGTAATGACAGTGCCAACGGTCGCCGTGAGGGCGGTCTTTGAGTTGCTGAGCCGATACGCGCAGCGGCGCGTGGAGGCTGGGATGTTCCTTTACGGCGATCGCAACGCGAACGGCGATACGCTCGCGCGCGCGATCGTGGTGCCCCGCCAGAGGACTCATTGGGGAAACTATCAAGTATCGGCCGAGGCGATGCAGTCGGTAGCCCAGGCTACGGAGCACACGGATTGGGTGAACATCGCGCAATTGCACACGCATCCGGGGGCATGGGTGGAGCACTCCTCGTACGATGACAAGGTGGCGAACAGCGTGCGCGCGCTGTCGATCGTGATCCCATGGTACGGGCGGCACGCGTCGAGTTGGCCAACCGGGCTGGGAATCCACGAGTGGCAGGACGGCTACTGGCATAAGCTAGAACGGGCTCACGCCGAACGGCGGATGCAGGGTGGCGAGGGCGATGTGGAGGTCATTGATCTGGCATGAGAGAATCTGGCGCGCAGGACGTCAATGCGCTTGGCGACCGCCATTTACGAGGTGACCGGGCTGGGCGGCTGACTGACCGTGATGCGACGAAGCGTGGGCGGGTGGCGATTGTGGCCGACGAAAGCGCGACAAACACCTTGGCGGGGCAGCGCACGCTCTGGATGGCAGCGAATCTGCTCGCACGGCAGTACGGGATGGTGCACGAGCTGGTGATCGCCGTTAGCGAGGCGCCATTGCTCGAAGGTGCGGCGTATTTCGGAGCAGCGTCGACGCTCGGCGAGTGTCTGGAGCGCACGGCAAACTCAATCAATCCAACCATTCAGGTTACGCTGCTCGGCAAGTCTCACGGCGAGACGGACACCACCGAATTCGTGCTTCAGGTGGGACCAAAGGGTGATGCGCGCATCGCAGGGTTGGAGGTGCTGCCCGTTTGGGGTTCAGGCTGGACTGCAGCGGCGGGAGTAGCCGTGAGCGACATGGCGGAGAGCGCGCTCGGTCAGTGCGACGACCGAAACCCGATCGGCTCGTATTTCGCGGCGAGTCTGGGTGCGGGCGAGGCGTTCAAACAGTTGTGGGGCTTGCGACCCGGCAGGGGAACATACATCGAGTCGCTGGTCATCTCGCTCTGGACGTGCGAGCGATACGAGTCGTTTGCGGATGCGCCGGCTGGACCGGCGATCGATGGCCTCGTGCTTCCGCCTGCGTATCTCATTGGTGTTGGGGCGGTGGGGCAGGCGTTCGTCGCGACAATCGCGAGCTCCGGCGCGCGCGGGCATGTGACACCTATCGATCCCGAGACCATCGACGATACGAATAGGAACCGATACGTGCTCGTAACAAAGAACGAACGCGGCGCGAAAGTGGACATCGCGACGTCAATTTTAAAGCTTGCGGGATTCACGGTCTTCCCGTATCAGGGTGCATGGCCCCGATACGCCTACGATTTGCCGCATCGGGATCAGCGGGAAGATCTGCAGCGGCTCGAGAGCGAGCACAAATACGAATGGGTTATCTCGGCGGTGGACAAGAATGTCCATCGCCACGCCATCCAGAAATTCTGGCCTAGGCATCTGTTGGGGGGTAGCACTGATGACTTCCTGATTCAGGTGAGCGCGTATGACATGAGCTCCCCGTTCGAGTGCCTGATGTGCCGCAACCCGCCAGAGCTGCCAAGCGATACGATCGAGAATTTGGCGAATAGACTAGAAGAGATGTCCATCGAGGAGCGCGGACGCGTGCTGCGAGCGGAGGGGCTCGATGTTGCATCGGTAGAAGAGTTCCTGCGGACGCGTAAGTGCGGTGAGGCTGGAGAGCAGGAACTCGTTCGGTTCGCCAACAGGCCGTCGGTAGCGGATTTCTCGGTCGGCTTCGTGTCGGTGGCGTCCGGAGTTTTGCTCGCCGCACAGTTCCTGAAGGTAGCGATGGCCGGCGGCGACGTGCGCGACGCATTTCCGGCGGAGCTAGGACATACGTTGCGGTTTTCGTTCGTGTATCCCGACAGCCTGGACTTCAGCATGCACCAGCGGCGCGACGACTGCACGTGCTGCTCGATCGGCCGCTCTGTCTATCGTGATCTGTGGAACGAATAGTTGAAGAGGAAAAACGAGCTAAGATTTACTTCTGACGGGTAGCGAGACGCTTCCAGATCTGCGGCTCGCGACCCGCGTCGCCGTCCAGTGTGCGATTGACGCAACTGGCCTTTGATGAAGTGGGTGTGCTCGGCCCAACATCCAAGTTCACCTGCAAAGGCACCGTGAGCCATTGGCTGAAGTCATGAATGGCATCGCAGTTTCACCTGAAAGCACGCGACTCCTACTCACCGGCAAGAACTTCCGATTGTTGGTCCGCCTCTCCCAAGAGAAAGCGTCCAATCATGGCGCACGAAGCGCGCCTCCTCAAACCGCTTGTCGACTGCAACAACTCGTTGGGCCGTGGCTTGTTTCGGCGTACTCAAATCCACCTCCCAGCGTCTCGGGTAGGGATGCCGAGCGCCGCTAGCTGCACGGCTTCGAGGGCAGTGAGCTCTAGAAATCCTTCACGCTCGTGGCTTACGATGCCGAGCATGATCTCGCCATCGCGATAAAGCGTCGGATCCTCCAGCCATCCCTCATGATCGCTCGTCATGTACATGAACAGCCCTTCGGTGAAGAACTGCCGCAACGTGATCAGCAGTTCCGGCGACGCGGTCCAGAGGGGCGTCGACGGCGTGTTAGGCGTTCACGCGCCTGTCGCCCTCTGCCGAATTATGGTTCCGAATGGTCGACGGCGACAAACCAGCTTTCCTTGCCATCGTCGTCGTCATTTTCACTGCTGTCGGGACGCGTCCGTGAAAATGTCACGGAGTCAGGCACACGAGGAAACAGTCTTCTGATCGCGTCTTCGCCGCGCACCAAAAGAACGATGCGGTTCCCTTCGAAGCTTGCGGAGACCGCGGGATCTCTTTCGGGCACCTCCGCGGGAGTTCCGCAGGAGTTCAAAATGTGAGCACCTCTGGTGGCGTCCGTTTGACAAGATCGACTAGAGGCCAGATGCGCGTCGGCTCCTTCTGCCACCGTAGTAAGACAAGAATTCCTTCTGGATCCTTACCAACGCGATCGCTGGCAAGGCCACGCCCCCACTCTACCTCCCAAAAGTGGAGAGGATAGCCAGGATATGCGTGTGGGGGGCTGCCTGGCCACGATACTCGATCGCTCGGCTCAACGGGAAAGACGAAACGAGCTGCGTGCTGGCCAACTGCCGCACGCGCGAAAAATGCGTTCGCTGAAGTTGAACGAACTCGCTGTGCGCTCGTGCAGCCGATCGCGACAAATACTACACCGAATCGCAGCAATCTGCGCGTCATTTATCCATCGGATCTTGGTGTACGCCTAACGTCCTGGCGTTCAGCTGCGAACGCACCTGACGGAGATCAGATCCGCGCAGGTGCTTGGTGCGTTCGTCTGCTGCAACGGCGTGTTAGGCGTCATTCGATGACACTCGCTTTGCTACCCTTTTTGCCGCACGCCTGCGTTTGGGTTTCGAGCCGGTCGCCTCAGGTGCGTACTCTCTGTACCGCTCATCGCCCCTCACATCAGCAAAAACGGGCCACTCCGTAAGCTCGGATCGGTCAAGCGCGCCAGATTGGAGAGCACGAGGAAGCAGCGAAAAGAAGTCATCGTTCCGTTCCAGCAGCGAGAGCCGAGCGAGCTGATAGAGGTCGCTCTTTGCTGAGTAATCAGCTCTCTCCACTTCATCCCTAACGCTCTCCCACTGGCCGCACCTTTTTCGGGCCTGCCAATAGTTCAGTTGGGCGCTCGTCAGGGCACTCTCCGGCATATGCTTGTCACGCATAATGAAGTCGCTAAGAGATTCCGCGATGCGCCACCTTCCAGCTTTCAGATGCTTGAATGCAATGTTCGTGAGTACGCCTGCACGCTCAGCGTCATCGGGCGCGAGCTGCTTCCAGAGCTCCGCGCCGATAAGTAAGCACGCCCTCTCCCACATATCGATACTGCGATGTAGGTACTCTCGATCAGGTGAGAGATCATCGCCGACTTTCACCCGCTTTCGAAACTCCTCTGAGACCTTTGAGAGATAGATCGAGTTAACGCGACCGCTGTTATGGACAACAAGGTTCCGCCTCTGGAAAGTCTCTTCGAGCGAGGTGAGATCTTCTTTCAGATAGCCCATGGAGAGTTTAATCGAGGATCTCGCATAGCCCAGCCAGTCCGCGAGTGACCCGCGAAGCAAGTCCTCTATCCGCGACAAGACGTAGTGCGCTCGTGCATCAGCGATACTCCCAAATGCGCTGAGGTCGTCGAAGCTGAAACTCTTCTCTTTTGTACCGATAGCTTCAGGATGTCGCGCGAAGTAGAGGTGCAGAAGCTTTGAGAAGAACAGCTCGACGGCACTCGCAAGATTCATTAGCGAGCTGCTGTACAACATTTGAGTCCGCCCCATAGCGCGGATTACATCCCGAACAGCTTCGCCGGGATCGTGTCCGTCCTTCAATTGCAGCGTGATCGACACCCCGCCCGACGGATTGCGCGTCACCTCCGCCTTCCCAGCGTCAGGGAAGCGTTGTTGCAGCGCTTCGCGCTGCTTAGCGGTGAGCTTGGGGACAGCAGGATTCTCTGGGAGCTCCGGTGTCTCGTCGAGGGCGAGCAGCAGCGGTATCAGCACGGCCTCGTGAGCGCTGATAGACTCGGCGCGCTTCGAAGCTAAGAATTCCCCAAGTGTGTCGACGAAATCTCGGAGCGACTCAAGATTTGCGTTTATTTCTCCGATCGGACCTCCGAACGGAGGCTCACTTGGTGCCACGATCGCTTCGGGTGCGTCCTTAGCGGATTCGGGCGTGCTCATATATGATGAAGCCTCAAGGATTTGCGGCACGCCTAACGTCCTGGCGTTCAGCTGCGAACGCACCTGACGGATATCAGATCACACGATGATGGTCGGTGCGTTCGTCTGCTGCAACGGCGTGTTAGGCCGCGCGGCGCAAGGTACTTGTGGAGCGCACGTCAGTTGAAGCAGGTGAACTACGCGCGAAGTTCGACGCCGCAGTGCGGACAATTTCTCGGATTTATGCCACGGCCTAGATATTTGGAACAATAAGGACAACGCCAATTGCGCAGTGAGAACAGAAGTCCACTGATTGCGAGCACAAAGAAAACGGGACTGGCGATTTGCGCACGCACGCCGAGGATCGTGCCCACCATCCCTCTTTGATACAGGAGCACGGCGAGAATTATGGGAGTGAGAGAGCCAGAGAGCCAAAGCTGGTTTCTACGGCGCCTTCTGAATTCGCGCTGAATCTCTGACTTCTGGGCTTGAGTGGTCTGCACGTAGGAATTCAGCTGCAAGTGCACCCAGTAACAGCGCCCGCGGTAGCGGGCGCCATCTTCGGCGCGGTTGTCGGCTGAAGCGCCACGTTAGGGCGCGTCGACGACATGCCCGACCAGCACGCGGCGGGCGCTACTCTGAAACCGCCACACGCCGAATGCGCCCGCAAGTGTAACCGCGCCTCCGACGGCGACCTCGACCTGGTCGAAGTTTCCGTAGTCTGGAGTGCCATCAGGTTCCGCGCTCGGCCGCACCGCCGCGGGTGGCTGGTAGCCGGTCACGTCGCGGACGCCGTCGAAGACGAGGCTTCCGTACCGGTAGCATGTGTATAGCGTAGGCGGCGGCGGCACGAAGGCCGGATGGGCGGGCGTCAGGCTCAGCTCCGCCTCGAACCGGAGCTGTCGCGCGTCCGCATCGTGAACCCACCCGAGGATCTTCATACGGCCCGATCGCTCAACTTCGGGAGTCGCCTAACGTCCTGGCGTTCAGCTGCGAAGCGAACGCAATGGTTGCATGCTCACAGAATGCTGCGCGGCTTCGTCTGCTGCAACGGCCTGTTAGGCGCCAGCTATCCAAGCTCGTTCATGCTGAGGACTCGGGGTGCTCAACCACACCGATAGTTAGCTCTGGCTCCCCCATAGGTGGCCCCTCACTGAACTCTAGCGCAGCGTGGCTATGGTATCCCGAGACCTTCGGCGTACGTGCAAGCTTCAGAAAGTAACGCGCAAGGAATTCGAAACCGTTTGGAGTCGCCCAGAGCTCCACGTTACCAGCGGGATCGGCGGAGAATCGGTACCAGATATTCTCCAGCCCAGCGTAGACCTCCGCGAATGACATGGACGTTGGTGTGTCTTTCTCCAGCTCAAACTCAACGCGGATTCTATTCGTCACCGATGTCCTTTGTGCGCCTAACGACCTATTAACCTGCGCCAGATAGTAACCCCCACGATCCACTTGCAGCAATAATCGTCAATATCTGTTACCCCTGCCTCAATCGAACTGCCGATGACGTGCCAAGAGCAACGCGGGAGATGTCGCGGGAGATGTCGCGGGACTTCGCGCATTTCGGGTCGCTTCGCGTTGCTTGGCGAGTAGTCTTAAGTGACCTCACGCGCGATCAAGTGCACTCAGGTCACCCCCCCAACCGGACTGAAAATCCGCGTGTCGGGGGTTCAATTCCCTCCCTGGCCACTGCAGTGAGGCTATGAGTTAGAGTACGTTGCGCCACCGGGATCAAAGGCATGTCGCAAACTTGCTTTTGAACCTGGTGGCGCGTGGCGCACGTGCGCGCAACCGGTTTTTCTAGACACTCGCCGTACGATTTCGCGGCAAGATGAGCGTGAACGTCGACCCTACACCCAGTTCGCTTTGCACGACCACGTCGCCGCCCATGCCGCGCGCGAGTTGACGGCTGATCGACAGTCCGAGCCCCGTCCCGCCGACTGACCGCGTGAGACCTTGATCGCCCTGGACGAATGGCTCGAAAATATCATCGAGAAGATCCGGTTTGATCCCGCGGCCCGTGTCGCGAACGTCGATCCGTAGATGCTCGTCGTCGATGCTGCAGCGCACCTCGACCCGCCCGCGATCGGTGAACTTGACGGCATTCGAGAGAAGATTGAGCAAGATCTGCTCGAGTTTGTCGCGGTCGATGACAACGACTGCGCTCGGGCAGCTATCGAGTGAATACGAAAGGTTCTTCGTCACGAGACGTGGGGCGACAAACGCTTCGAGCGCGCCGAGAAATTCATCGATCGCGACGTCCTCATACCGGTATTCGAGTTTACCTGCTTCCAGCCTCGCAAAATTGAGAACGTCCTCGATGAGCCGGTGCAGTACGTCGTGGCTACGCCGAATGCGTGAAAGATCCTGTTGTTGTTCGGGGGTCAGCGATCCGCGCACGCCGGACTGGAGTAAATCGACGTAGCCGAGAATCGCGTTCAGTGGCGTCCGGAGCTCGTGACTCATCGTGGCGAGAAACCGGCCCTTGGCGAGGTTGGCCGACTCCGCCGCACGTCGCGCCGAATCTGCCTCCGTCGCCGCGTCCTGAGCACGAACCAGAGTTTTCGCGAGCTCGTCATTTGTCTGCTCGAGCTCTTCCTG
>Ga0068852_100002030_pt1 | contig 13795 bp, 17 predicted proteins | sample KBSCornC22_FD_66594 | JGI IMG/M metagenome (GOLD analysis project Ga0068852, IMG submission 66594) | Corn rhizosphere microbial communities from Kellogg Biological Station, Michigan, USA - KBS Corn C2-2 | ecosystem: Host-associated > Plants > Roots > Rhizosphere > Soil ... | reverse complement strand
CGGCCCAGACCGTTGCGACCTCAGTTGGAGCGTCCTCAACCACCTCGCCAATGTCATTCGTGGTCGTGGTGCTGCTCAGGAACGTGATGCGCTGCTTTAAATCGCCTGCCTTCACAAAACACCGACCCTGAATGGGCTGAGCAAGTTCTGGAATGTGGCTGCTGCCGCGTCCTGGCCCTCACGATTGGCATAGAAGGAGCCGACATGGACAGCGATCGCCTGCTTGATCGGCGCAGGGATCTCGTCGGGGGTTGCGTATCCGGCGTCACACGTAACGACGAGCGTGCGACAGCCCCTCATTCCCCCTGCGAGCGTCAGCACGGCCCCGCTGTCCCGCAATAGCACCCAGTAGCTATCAGCGCTGGGTAGGGCTTCTTTGACGCCCTCTGGGTCCATCAGCTCGACATCGCTAATAGCGATGACGGGTGCGGTCGGGACCACATAACGTTTGTCGCCCTCGTCGAAGGAAAATTCGAGGGTGCTGGGAACGATGGTGCGGCCGGTGTAGGCTTCTGCTGCGCTTTGAGCAGCGGCTATCAGCCCTTCGATGAGCGTATCGTCGTCATCGGCATCTATGCGGCACCATCGTTTTGCCTCATCAACACTGATGGCGAGAAATTCAGGGTCATGTTCAATTGTAGTTTTCATCGGGGAACCTCCCCGATATTTATTCAGACCCCGGTCCGCCGGGCCTTCCCTGACGCACAATTTCCGCTAGATGATCTTCTTTCACAATGAGTTGGGGGTTAAATGAAATTCGGTGCAATCGGCCACAGTGCTCTATCGGTTATAACGGCCCTGCTCGTTACTGGCTCGGCAGCGTTGCCACATTCCGCAGCGTTCGCTCAAGCAACGCCAGTGTATCAGGGCAGAATAGTATACCCTGATTTTGCAGGTCGTGACCGCGCTTTCTCTATGTTTAAGACGCGGATCATAAACGAAATGAGGACAGGGCCGAATTTTGCAGGCCGTTATGCAATGGTAGAACTTGGCTGCGGGACAAGTTGCCGCTTCGTATTGATCGCAGACGTGGCGACTGGTAAAGTAAGCCGCTTCCCATATGGCGGCGAAGAATACTATGGGCTTTGGCTCACCTATAATGTGAAAAGCCCTTACGTTGAAGCGCAATGGGAATCTGGTGGGCGGTGTTTGAAAGACACGCTTAACTGGAATGGCGTCAGGTTTGTCTCCACCAATCGTCGGGTTGCGGGTGGACCGTCGGCCTGCGAACTATGACCACAGAAAAGCCCGGCCATTGCTGACCGGGCTTTCTTGTTTGCGAGTTCGTCTCGCCTATCGCTTACGAAGCAGCGATCTTCATCACCTTGACCGCTTCGGTGTTGGCACCAGTTCCGCCGAAACGCTTGGAAGTCTTGAGCGCAATGTAGGCGTCATAGCTGTAAGGGTCGCGCAGCATAGTGGTGCCGACCAGATCATACACACGGTAAGCCTGTTTGAGATCGCCGAAGATCAGGCTGAGCGAGCCAGCGGCCACGCCCGGAATATCTTCCACTTCCACAACAGGGAAACCGAGGAACGAAGAAGGTTGGCCCAGCACAAGTGACTGCTGCCACATGTAATTGCCGTTCGCGTCCTGAACCTTGCGAAGTTCACCGACGACCGAGCGTGGAGCATACCACTTGGCGTTTGCGCGGTAGATTGGGTTCAGAGCCGTCACCATGTCGATATATTTGTTCGCGTAGGTGTTGGCCGCTGGCAGAGCAGCAGCCTGACCCGAAGCGATATACTGGATGGTGCCGAAAGCACGAACGCTGTCTGCGGTAGCTGCGGTCGTGTGGGTCAGCAGGCCCTTTGGCTGATTGACGCCGGTGCCGTTGATGATCGACGACGCCACTTCCTTTGCGAACTTGGTCGCAACGCGATCAGTCACCAACGCTTCAACGTCGAAATAGGCGTCGTTCAGGGCGTAGTGGGAGATCAGCGGCTTGGCGAACAGTGTGCCGAACGGAACCGAGACTTCTGCGAACGATGGGGTGTTGGTTGGATCATAGAGGCCGTTGGTGCCGGTTTCATCAACCCAGCTGGAACCAGTGCCGCCCAGATCAACGTGGATCTTCACATCTGGGGTGCTAGTGGACTGAACGTCAACCTCCGCGAGCAGTGGAGCAACGTCCTGAGCAAGAGTGATGAGGTTCTTGTCGAACTCTTCGGGAACGAGATAGCCACCAGCAGCGGCAATCGCGCCTGCGTTAGCGCCGGTCTGAGTGGTTACGGCGCGGGTGTTTAGGCCGGTTGCAACATAATTGCGGAGTTCCAGACCCCAGTTGCTCTTAGTGATGATCGCTGGAGCGCCAATGCGACCCGACTTAACAGAAATGCTCTTCTGTTCTTCTGCGACGGTATCAACAGTTTCCTCAACATTGGAAACGGCGGCAGTCAGGTTGTTGACCGCATCGGTAAGAGTGGTGATAGCTTGGCCGGTCTCTTCCAGCTTCGCGTCGTAAGTGGACTTGAATTCCTCAAATGCGCTTACAACAGCATCGGTCTTATCAGTTTCATCTGACATATTATGTTCTCTCCTGTTAATAGGATTGTTTTTATTGTTGTGACCTATTGACAGGATCGCCCCTGTAGCGGCTCACTTGAGCAAGTTGCTCTTGCCCTCCCTCTATTTATTGGTTGACTGTCGGCTCTTACTTGCCGAGCAGCTTGTTCAGACGCTCATTCAGCGCGTTCATTTCAGCGCGCTTCTGTTCGCGCTCTGCGAGGTATCGCTTCGACTCAAACTGGCTCGCTACAGTCTCAGCTTCTTTGCGGCTGAGGCCACGATCACGAAGCAGGCGCTCAAGATCGCGGATACTCATTTCATCAATGTTGGACTTCACATTAGCGACAAGTGCGCTGCCGTTGGCAGGCATGTTGACCACGCTGACTTCCACAAGATCGACTTCAGTGATGGTGCGGCGATATTCGTCCGACTTGGACGCCATTTCCCAGACGACCGGGTAGAAGCCAATTGACAGACCCTTGATGAGACCCTTCTTCAACGCCTTGTAGGTATCTAAGCCGTCGCTTGTGTCGAGCAGTTCACCTGTGACTTTGAGGCCGTAGTCATCTTCCTCAACGGCGGTCCATGCGCCGATGGGCAGGCTGTCGTAGATGCGATGATTGAGAAACATCATCGGCATCGTGCCAGCGTCCAAGTGCCGTTCGATGCTGGCTTTGAATGCACCTTTCTCAATGATGTCGCCATAGCTATCGACATTGCCGAACACGGAGCCATAGCCGCTGAACGTCATGGTGCCGGTATCCGTCTCGACCGCCTCAACGGCTAGTTTGCAATCCAAGCCAATTACGGTCTTCTTCTCAATCTGCGTTGCCATTGTTCTCGTCCTGCTTCTCCATGTTGGTTTCGGAAGTATCGGCTGCCTGTTGCCCGAACAGATTTGCCGCTGGCATGAGCTTGTCAGCCATTGGATCGTCACTGCGAGGAAGGTCTTCCTTCTCGCGGATTTCATTTGTGGTGAGCCAGCCTTGGGTTCGACCGGCGTTGTAGTAGGCCATGCGATCAGTCGTGGACGCTTCCATGAGCGCGCGACTGTCCAGCTTGATATAATATCCGGCCTTCTTCTCTTCCTTTGTCAGGAGAGCTTTGCGCGCTGACTGTTCAATGCGCTCATACCAAGGCATCAATGTATGGGTGAGGTGAGCAAGTAGAAGCTGCTCGACCGAATTGTAGGAAGTGGCCCCCGACTGCATGACCATGATGGGCAGCACACGAAAGGCGCGGCAAAGTTCTTCAATCTGGAACTTGCGGCTTTCGACCCACTGCGCTTCGTTCGCAGTGGACGCGATGGACTGAAAGGTGATGCCGCCTTCAATGAGGGCGGTCTTGTGGGCGTTGCCGACGCCGCTGTATTGATCCTGCCATGCCTTTTTGAGCGCGGCTTTCTGATCGGCGGTCAGGTTCGTGGGAGAAGTCAGGACACCGCTTGGTCGCGCACCATTCTTGAAAAGGTTTGCGCCGAATTGCTCTGATGCCAGTGCAAGGCCAATCGCTTCACGCGCCAGCTTGGTAGCATTCAGGCCGACAACGCCGTCCCAGCTTGGGCCTTTGATATGCCACATGTCCGACGCGGGAACGTCGATATACGCGCCCTTTTCGGTGGCGACGCGGTAGCTGATCGACATGTCGTCGTTTTGGACAGTCGTGACCGAGTTGGGCAGAAAGGCGTAAAGCTCTTGCGGCACCCCACGCCCATCACGGTTGATGAAGATATATGCGTTGCCGGTCAGGCCAGCATGGATGGCGAACTGTTCGCGGAACTCATAAGAGGTCTGCCATTCGTTCGGTTCATGGCGGAGAAGTTCATATACCGGGTGGTCCGTGGCATCTTCACCACGGCGGCCTGTACCGCTCTTTTGCAGCCGGAAGGGAACTTGCGCGATGCCGTCTGCAATGACGCGAACGATACAGAGGACAGCAGTTGAATAAAGTGCGTTGCTGTCAGCCGGATCAAGTAACCTGCCTGCTTGCCCGGCTTCGATGGCGCGGCCAATCTCGTCTAATGTTCTGCGCCTGATTGGCGAAAGTGACTTGAACTCAAGTCCACCGGTAAGAAAGTCTAATAGCTTTGACATGTATGTTTTCTGCCCGTCTCCTTTGTTCTGGATATTTATGCGGAGGGCAGTTCGTGGGATCAGAGCCAGTCGATGCCTGGAGTGACTAACTCAGGTTCATTCATCTTCATCGCGTAAGCCATGAGTGCCGCGACTATGCCGTCGATCTTTAGGTGGTGCTGCTTATCGGGCTTGTTGGGGAACAGGTGATTGGCTGAGTTCGCCCGGATGCTGACATTGCCAGCCATCCAGTTCATGCAAGGATTATCGGAGTGGCGTAGCTTGTTGTCCGCAACCAGCGCCTCGAACTCCAACATGACCGGATTATAGTTGCCGATGTTCTGCGCGAACTTTCGGACGTCGATGTTGGGGTATTGATCCTGTATCTCTTGCGCGAACTGATGGCCCTGCCATGGGTCATAGGCCACGCCTTTGATGTGGAATTGGCTCACCAGCTTTGCGAACTGCTCCTTGATGCTGGAAAAGTCCGTCGCATTGCCGGGTGTCAGGACGATATGGCCGCTGCTCGACCAGCCACGATAGGCGTCGGCATTCTTGCTGCCCTGAACCGCACCTTCGGGCAGGAAGAAGAAGGGGAAGAAATAGGGCGTCACACCGTCCATCACGCACAGGACCAGCGCGGAAATGTCCGTCTGCGTCGATACGTCATAGGCCGCGAAGGCAGGCAGGCCCGCTAGATCGGCCAGCGTCTTGTCGGATCGACATGCCGACCATGCGCGCATGTCCAGCCAGCCGCTTGTGCTGTTTTCCCAAACATTGAGGTGCTTGGTGAGTAGCGCGGCCTTTTTGGCCGGTTTGTTGAGGGCGTCCTCATATTGGTTGCGGAGATAATTCTCCTGAATGCTGACGCCGAAATTGGGGTTGGCCTTCTTCCAGACCTCGAAATCCGTCCAGTCATCCTCCTTGTCGATGGTGAAGATCGCCGTGAAGAGGCTGGGGTTGCTGACGATGCCCGCCAGGACGAGTTCGGCATCGACCTGTAGCTGGCGACAGGGGCCGGCGACATTGAAGCCCGCCGTCGTGATCGTCAGGAGCAAGGGCTGGGTACGCGAACCCATGCCCGTTTTCATCGTGTCATATTGTTCGCTGCTGTCATTCTCGTGCGCCTCATCCAAGATCGCGCAATGCGGGTTGGAGCCGTCGCCGGGCTTGCCGATCATCGACCGGATGAAGGAGCCAGTGCCGGGGCTGAACACCGACTTGGCATGAACCTCGATGCCAGCGGCCTCCATAAATTGTGGAGAGCGCAGCACCATCTGGCGAGCAGGCTCAAAACAGGCGTCTGCCTGATCTTTGCTATTCGCGCCGATCCAGACTTCCGCGCCTGCCTCATTATCGAGAAAGGCCATGTAAGTGGCGATGCCCGCCGCGAATGTGGACTTCCCGTTCTTGCGCGGGATGAGCAGCAGGGCTTCCGTGACCTTGCGATACTGGGTAGTGGGATCAACGAAGCCGAAGATCCCCGCCAGCACCCACACTTGCCACGGCTCCAGCCGGATCGTCTCGCGCTTGCTGGCCCACTGGCCCTTGCTGTGCGGCAGCAGTTCGATGAACTTGCAGACGCGTTCGATGGCCTTGGGCTTGAACTCCCATTCGTCGCCGTCGATGTCGTTGAGGAAAAGTTGGCAGGATTGGGTAATCTGCTGACAGGCGAGAATCGTGCCAGCGGTTACGCCCTCGGCATAGCTAATAGCGATGCGCGTGAAATGGCCGTCGCCCTCCAACCACATCGGTTACTCACCGAGGAGTTTGGCGAAATCGTTGCGGATGTCGGGTTCGGCTACCTTGCCGCGCTGCGCTCTCGATGGTGCGCCACCGATGCCAAGGAGTTCGCGCTGTTTGCGGAGTTCGACAAGCTGGTTGCCCTTGGGCACTTCACCGGCTTTGAATGTGGTGCGGACAATCGCGGCGAGGCAGCAATAGTCCGCGAACAGGCTGCTATCGAGGTCCGACGTACCACTCTGAGCGACGCGTTCCAGTTCTTCGTGCCATACCTCCTGAGCCGCAGCCGGAAGATAGTCTGGCATCTTGGGTGGAATGACAATCGCGGAGAGAATGATGGTCGGATCGTCACGGCACGGACGATAGGAACCGACCGCCTTCTTCTCTTCTATGGATTTCTTCTTGGGTCCGCGCTGCATCTCCTATTTAGCGGAGGCATCTTGACCATATGCGGCTTTGATTGTGTATGTGATCCAGATTGCGATCGATTAGGTCGAAGGGGGAAATATGAGCTTCAAAGCTGCGGTTTGCGGGTCATGCGAGCGCGACATTCAGGTTCCTGCCGATATTCCTTCTCCGTCGTGTCCATATTGCGGCACGGTGGTAGGTCATGAAGCGGCAGCACCCGCGGCCACGGTATCGACTCTCATGGGTATGGCAAAGACAGCCGAGATCGCAGGGAACAATGCGGAAGCACTGACCTACTACAATCGAGTGCTTGAAGCCGATCCCCGTAATGCGGAGGCATGGATTGGCAAGGGTAAGGCCGCAGGTTGGCAAACGACACTGGTGAACTTTCGAGTCTCAGAGATGCTGGTGGCGTTCAATCACGCACTGGCCAATGTTGATCCAGTTTCTCAAAATTCCGTCCTTCAAACAGTGACCGACGAAGCTAATCGCCTCATAGCGACGATCTATAAGCTGGCTCGCGATCACATGCTTGAATATGTGTCGCTACAAAATAGCTGGCCAACCTATGTCGCTCAGATGGGGCAGATGGTTGATGCCCTTGATACGGTCCTAGGTTGGAACCCAACTGACCGGACAACTCTGGAGAATATCGTTCACCTGTGTAAGGATAATATCGAGGGAGTGAGCTACCGCGATCAATTTAACAACAACGCTCCGGGTCTTTGGTCACTTACGCCTGAGTATGAAGCACTTCTCAGATCTAGACTGGACGATGCCGCGGAGAAATTGATAGCTCTTGATCCCGAATATACGCCGCCATCGATTCAGAAAAAGAAGGCAGAGGACTGCTTTGTCATAACCGCTACCATGGGCGATCCTCTTCACCCTGATGTGAAATTCCTTCAAGCGTTCCGTGATGACTGGCTGAGAGATCGTGGTTGGGGAGCCATGCTGATCACCCTTTATTATCGTCATGGCCCAAAGGGGGCAGCGTTCATAGGCAAGAGTGCGACGCGCCGCACGATTTCACATCGGCTAATTGTGCGCCCCGCAGTCTGGATCGCTGAACTACTAACGTCACGCTGGGGGCGATAGCGATGATCGACCCCACCGACATTGTGAAGGATGTGAGCCAACCGTTGACGAGCAGCCTGAGCGATGCTTGGCAATGGTTGCTTGGCGACCGAATAGCCGCGTGGCGGTTGGAGAACGCTGCCAAGATACAGGTGAAGGTCAACACTAAACTTGCTGCGTTGGGTCTAAAGACTGTACCGGCCCGTATACCTGAGCGATACGCAATGGCATGGTTCGAAGAGGCGACCAAGCAGGACGAGACAGAGATACAGGACTTGTTCGCTCGCTTATTGGCGAACGCGGCAGCGGGTGACGAAGATGCAGCGGATCGTAGGCACTTGGAGATAGTCGCCCGTTTTGTGCCTCTTGATGCAAAGGTCATGGACATATTTTACAACGGCGAATTAGCTAAGCGGCATATGTCTCAAGCCGGTGAATTAGTGGAAGTCTCCGTTGATGAATGGTCGCTTTATAAATCATTGAAGGATGAATTTGGCGCCAGAGGCTGGCAGTCGGTCGAACACCTTATTGCATTAGGCGTTCTCGAAAAGCGCAACCATATTTCAACCGAGTCAGTCACCCGGCTGCTATCAAACCTCCAAACCGATACCTCATCTGGGCTTGTTTATCCTTCATACGGAAGTGGAACTGAGCTTGAAGTGATGGCCGAAATAGTTTCCACGCTTACCGGGCTTTCGTTGATGAGGGCTTTGTCAGACTGAGCGGGCAAGCCCTGAACTGTTTAATTCGCACACGCATCTTTTGTGTTGGGGGGCTGTTACCATAGAGGGCGCTCCGCAGAAAAATGACTGCCCCCTGCGATCTCCGTCCTTTGCATCGTCCGACCAGCGATCTAACCATTCATGATAAGATCATGAAGAAGCGAAGCTGTTGCGCCAATCTCCTCCTTCAATCGATGCTGCTCCTCTGGGGTAAAGGTGACTGCTCGCTCCTGCCACGCGTCAACGATGCTCTGCCGAAGCGCGGTGATCTTCTGGAATATCGCGTCGGCATCGAACGCAAGGTTAGGATGCGCCGTCAAATTGGGCGGCGGTTGGGAAAATTCTTGAGGCATTTGAATGCTCCTCAACTAAGCGGGAGCTTTCCATTTACTCTCTGTCGACGTCGTGCTCGTGGGCTATGACGTCAATGATCGAACTATAACATAATCGCTAGCGTAATGACAGCACTTCTCTCTAAACCGTTGGGTTGATGGCGAAGTCATTGAACTTAACCAAGTCTTTAGTAGACACGACGTGTCGATAGACATTACGCAGTTGACTTCTACTTGAAGGACGAAGCCAATGTTCAAAGCCGTTTCCCGCATCTGCCTTGCGCTGATTGTCATAATCGCTTTGGGGCCAATTGCAGTTGGCAACGTCATGGCCACTCAGCAGGCATGGGATGATAGCGGTCTTGTGTTTGAGTCGAAACTGTTTGGCATTAAATTCTGAAACGTTGGCTGTTCTCTTCTGCTGTCTTGGTAGCATGGCACGGGACGCATAAACTTTGTGTATTCTCGTAAACATCCTTCCCACCATCTGCTCTCGGCTTGATGTGGTCCACCTGTGTCGCGGGTGTGATGTGTCCGCGTTCATGGCAATGTCTGCATAGCGGTTCTTCCTGCAACCGCCTTGCTCTGACTTTACGCCAATTGCTGTCATAGACATATTGATCGCTTCTGACGGCTTTTACCTTCCTGCCGCCATGATTGAAGTTGGGTGGAAGATTGGGCATAGGGGTTATCCGAAGGTCAGTTTGAATTCCATCGCTGCCCTTGCGTCCACGAACCGGCATATGACATCGACCCATATCTTCATCGTTGATAGGTCAATGCCAAACTCGGTCGTCGTCAGGATGATGTGGCCGATCTTCTGCTTTTCTATCAGCCATGCCGCGACTTCGGATAGTCTGGCGTGATCGGGATCGCAGATGATCTTGACGGTCGTTAGGCAGGTCATCATCTACTTAGTTGGCGTGGCTAGCTCTTCCGATCTTTCTGAAAATCAAGTTCATTGATTGGATGATTGCCAGATCACCTGAATGCATACGATCGGAGTAGGCGCTGTTGCTTACGAAGATAGGAATTTACGAAATGGCTTTTAATCCCACTGCGCTGAAGTCGGTTTCCGCTGTTGCTGACCTGACGACCACCGGTAAGCGGACTGCGCGGGACGTTGTGCTTGAGGCGATCAAAATGCAGCTGGCACTATTCGCGGAGCCGAAGAAGGAGGGGCGGCGCTGGTTCAGGTCCGGTGCCAACGATACGGCATTCAGCATTCGGTACGCCAACACTGCGCTAAAGTTGCGCGGTGACGAGACGCAGCTAGCCGTTGAAACGAAGTCCTTCCCCGACGCGCTCAACTACTTCGCTGATGAGATCAGCAAGGGCAAGTTCGACGCGCAGTTGATCGAGCTTGAGGCTGCTCGCGCAAAGCGCACGGATAAGATGCGCGAGACGAGGAAGAACAAGCCCAAAGGCTGACCGGCAGACCACTTCATACAAGGGGGGCCATTGCGCCTCCCTTTCTTTTTGACTTGCCGATCTATGTCGGGCAGGGATGCGGCCATCAGTTTCATGGAGGCGCACTGTGGCAAAGATCGACCTGTCTAAGTTCATCGATAATAGCTTGAAGGCTGAGTTCGAAGCCAAGCCGTACGACATCAACAAGGATCGGGCTAAGCTGGTTGCTCGCTTTGAAGCTGCACTCGCCCAGTTCACGGGCAGCGCCAACGTTAAGGGGCCGAAGCTCTGGAAGGCAAAGAATGGCGTCGTGGAGTTCAAGGCTGCTGTGAATGGCGTCGATCTCACCGTCAATGGCGCAACCACGAACTACATTCCTGAAAGCCAGTTCGAGCCTTTCCTCAACGCTCTGATCGAAGCCACGAATGAGGGTGCGTTTGATACCGTGTTTACGGCCAGTGCTGCTGCCCCGCAGGCTTCTCAGAAAGCGCCGAAGCGTGAACGTAATGTCAGTGACGCCAGCCGCCTCAATATTCGCGTCGGCGGGTTCCGTAGGGGTGGCAAGACGGATGCCCAAATCCGCAAGCAGTTGACCGACGAAGGCGTGGACAAAGCGGCGATTGACGCGGCCATCGCTTACAAGCGGCCCGGAAAATAAGACACAAGAAAAGCCCTAATGCCGGTCACTAGGGCTTTTCCCATTGATCATAAGGAGCAACTGAAGCCGATTATGTCGGCTTTTTGATTGCCTGATATTTATTCCTTAGTTCGGCTTCGGTTGGTGTTGTAACAGATAGGCAGCCATCTCCTCCTGAACCTCTGCCAAACGCTGCACGCCCTCTATGGGTTCATCTTCCCACCACATGCGCCAAAACATTGTTGAGTTGTTGCGCCCATCAAGAGGCTGGTAGGGATTATAGGCCCAAGTGAAGCCTACCTTCGCTGGCTCCCCGAAATGTAGATCGAACCACAAGACGCGACCCCGATTGCTGGGTTTGATCTTTTCGGCTTCGAGAAATGCGTTTCCGTAGTCGATGACCTTCATCATCACCTCTTCGTCACTGACAAGGTGCTTCCGGCTTCGAAGATCGATCAAAACGTCCTTTCGGATTGCGTCGCGAAAGTGGCGCAACTCCTTTATCTCAAGTCTCATCGGCACATTCCTTTTCTAAGTGCCTATGGACATACAAAGCCATCTATCCAGAAACGCAAGACAAGATGTGGTTCGGTCAGAAGAGTTTTCTATAGCTCACTTTCTGGATGACAAGGCAGTTCAGGAGACAATAGCTGAAATGGCACGAAACGGACGTGGAGTGCTTGTATGTTTCAGCAGATTGATCTCAGCGCGTTGGCTGACTACTTGATTGAAGAAGTCGATTGCTCCGCTGACTATGAGGAAGATTGCTTCGGGTTGGTCTTCCGCGAACAGCGCCTGTATGTGGAAAGGCATCCCGCATATTTTCGGATCGAACACGGCGTGTCAGTTTACGAATTGCCGCGTCACTGATCCCCTCAGAAGCCCATACAAAAGAAAAAGCGCCCGCAAGCAAGCGAGGCGCTTTTTCTGCGAGAGGGCTTCCACGAGCTTTACAGGGCTTCAAGCCTGCGCTTCTGCATTTCCTCAATCTGCTGAGCAATGTCCTGCCGGTCCACATTATCCCGGCGCAATAATCCGTTGCGAAGCCGATCTTCATGAAGGCCGACTGTCAAATCAAAGCGGTTTACCAGCTTGCCCTTGTCATCGAACTGCCAACCAAGGCTACCTTCTAACGCGGATACCTCGACTGTCCGATCAGGCTTGAACGTGATACGGTCGATTAGGCGCTGAAAGGCATCCATGACCTTCGTTCGCGCAGCGTCCCTGACCTTCTCGTCTTCACTGTCAATGGATGTCCGAACGCTGGCGACCCGGTTGAGATGTTCGGCCGGGCTAACCTGGCCCTTGGAGAGTGACAGCTTTTCGTCCAGTGCATTGACGAGTTCACGCTGTTGGTCTGCTTGGCGTCCTACATCGATGTACCGCTGCTTGACGCGCTGGTCATGCTTGAACGCCGGATCGAGCGTCATATCCAACGCTGTCTGCGCTTGCGCTTCAAAGCGTTCCAATTCGCGTCGAGCACTGGCTAGTTGGTCGGCAAGTTGGATCATGACGCTGCGCTGCTCGAAATGAACATCGCGGAGTGCTGAGTTGAGCAGGTTGTCCAGCACGGCCTCAGCGATCCAGTGGTAATTGAAGGCGGCTTTGTGATCGCACCTGTGACCCCGGTGAGCGCCGCTACATTTGAGGTAGACGCCCTCGCTTTTATCGATCGTCACCGTGCCGGTTTTCGGGTTGGTTCTGGCGCGACCAGCATTCGCTTTCTTGAGGTAGATCATTCGCTGGTTACAAACGCCACAGTAAACAAGACCGGCTAGAAGGTTCACCCGGCCCTTGGTGCCGCCCCCTACATTCATAACCTGCTTCGATGCTGACACGCGCTCGAACTGCGCTGGCGAGATTATTTGAGGGTAATAGTCGGGGATGGGTTGCCCCATCTTTGTCCCGGTCACTTCACCCTTGCGCCTGCTGCGCGGCTGAAATTCTCCGATCACGGCTGGGTTGTGGAGAATTTTGTAGACATAGCTTGGATGCCAGCCATCAGCTTTGCGCTTACCGACGCCCCATGATGGAATGCCATCTTCGTTCAGTTTGCGGGCGATGATGGCGTGTCCGACTCCTGCGTCGCGCTCATCAAAGATGCGCTGGATGATCAGCCTGCGGTCAAGGTGCGGATCAGGGTCCGTGATCACAACAAACTCATTCACCTCCTTGTCCCAGCGCAGCCAAGCTGGACAAACGCCAGTAATGTTGCGCTTCTTGCCTTCTACGACATCGTTACGCCGGTTCTGCCAGCTATCGAGAAGTAGGTCGCTTTTTCGCTTCGACTCGCCATGGCTTCGAAAGCTGTCGAAGATGAGGCTCATGAAGCTGAGTTGATCGGCCTCCATCGCGGCCCTACTGACCATCGTACCACGGTCGGCGGTAACGAACTTGATGCCGGTAGGGAAAACCCTGGTGAGCCAGCCAACGACCTCAAGCGCCGGCAATCGGGTGAGACGGTCTAGCTGCTCTACGACAACCAGAGTGCCCTCTGGGACTTCTCTGCGCTCGAAACGCTCGACCAGCTTACCGAGGTTGCCGGTGAGGATATTTTCGCCTGTGTAGGCGCTCCTGCCCTCGTCAACTACCGTCTCAAGGACGTTGTAGCCCTTGTCAGCGCAGAATTTGGTGCAGCGGTTGATTTGGCGGGCATAGCTGTCACCCTTGGTCTGCTCCAACGACGACCAGCGGATATAGATAATCGCGTCCATTCAAACACCTTAACGCTGTAATCGTTAATCAGTGTTTGCGCTTATACATTGATCGTCGTCGGCCTGCCTGACAAGGCGGTCGCGGAAAGCCGGGAGCGGGTGCGCAACGCCATCGCAGCCATCGGCCTGTCGCTGCCGCCCAAGCGCATCACCGTGAACCTTTCCCCCGCC
>Ga0068852_100002027_pt1 | contig 13799 bp, 4 predicted proteins | sample KBSCornC22_FD_66594 | JGI IMG/M metagenome (GOLD analysis project Ga0068852, IMG submission 66594) | Corn rhizosphere microbial communities from Kellogg Biological Station, Michigan, USA - KBS Corn C2-2 | ecosystem: Host-associated > Plants > Roots > Rhizosphere > Soil ... | reverse complement strand
CCCATGTTCGGTTTTACTGAGATCATCCGAAAAACCTATAGCGGCGATGTCAAGATCGCCATCGAGATCGAAATCCCTCGCCACCGCCTTCTCCCGGGATCAGCGGCTGCTCAGACAGTCAATACAAGGATAACAATCACCAAAGCAGTCGTTACCTTAGTCTTTTTTCTCATATGAGATCAAAAATAGGAAAAACCGACGGCTTCGGCATCACCCCTTGCCCTGATCTCCATCTTCACCGCGGCGCCATTCTCGCCGCTGTATTTCCCATCCAGTATGATCTCGTTGAGGCCATGCACAAGGCTGGGTAATCCCTTGATCGACGGGAAGGTCTGCAATAGCTGCCATTGTCTGTTGTACAGCTTTATGGTCTGTCCGTCACAGTACAATATCTGATTACGTTTCAGACTCACGGGCAATACCAGGGCATCCTGCCTGTTGACGGCGATCGATGGATTATCGAAGCTTACGTCCGGATCAGCATCACCCTTCCCTGTCATGGACATGACAAAGGCCAGCGGCTGTTCCCGCGCAGGATCGTCGAACCGGAAAGAGGAGTACACCGGCTCGCCGGGCTGTTTTACTTTTTGCTCATGCACGAAGTAGGCATTATATATCGGCACCAGCTCCACTCTCCCTCCGGGCGCCGGCTCCAAATGAAATTCATGTTTTATATCACGAAGTCTCGCACGCTGCTCCGCACTGAACAAGCCATTCAGCCTGGCGGTCTCCCATAATTTAATAGCGCCCAGTATCTCTCGTCTCCTCCCGTGACTTTGGAGCGCCTTGAGACTGGTAGCCAGGCCGAAGCCCGCATTGTAGCCTGCACCCCTCGCCAGCATCCATTCGACATCTTCCAGCGTAGTTTCCGGCTTGAGACTGAACCAGCCGAGCATGGCGGGCATCAAATTGCGAAGGAAGAGCTGCTGGTTCTTTAGCCGAAGCTCCAGGTGGCTTTCCCGGAAACCTGCATACCAGGGTTCCCCCCAGTTCATTCGTGTATAGATATGCCAGAAATAATGTCCGGGATTGCTGGCGTCATTGATCACTCTTCCTTTCAGGCTGTCATCAAGCGCGTCGTACCAGCGTTTTGTAAACAGCTGTTTGCCGTAGTCACCCATGCCTTCGCTCCAGCAGCCCTCCAGCCCATCAAAAGACAGCTGCATTAACCCAGTCTCGTTGAACAGTCTGGCGATAGTTCCGGCAATTTCCTGGTCCAGGTCATGATTCCCCAGGAACACCCTGTAACCATGGTCCATCAGCTTACCGATACTGTCTCCCGCATGGTGAACGGCCGGATGGGTCCCGAATGCACCGCGCTGACATCCCAACAGCTTCCAGGGCGCGGACGCCGATACGGAATCGTACCGGATGATCTCGCTGCCCGCGACAACAGCTCTGAGCGTATTATTACGGAATTGATTGAAATAGGCAGGATCATCCACAGGCAGCTCCCTGTCACCTGTATCCACAGCCGCTGTCAGCCTTGTCGAGCCTACTCTTGCCAGTCTCGGGTCGGGCACAGGCGTCACATAGGGGTCATTCACCGTAATAAAATTGGACAGCGTATGCAACCCAAGCCTGACATTCTCAGCGGCGGCTATCTCCACACATCGCCTGAGGCTCTTCCAATTGTCCGGGAATTCCCTGGGATGCAGCTTGAAATGCCCCCAGGTCTCGAAAGGATCGCCGTGATAGAGATAACGAAGTCCCGCCTCACGGGTATAACCCAGCGCCTCCTTGATATTGTCCACTCCAAAATCCATGATCAGGTACGACTCGGACGCATTTTTGGCGATCTTTCCCCACACCCCGTCCAACAAAGGATGCGGCAAATGCTCGCGCACTTCGATATTCCCGATCACCTCGAGCGCCTCGCGCGCCGCAGCGCCGAAGATTGCCAGCTTACTGCCAATCACACCTCCATCCCTGAATGCCGGAGCCAGGTAATGACCATGGCCCCAGTTGCTGATGACCCTGTCCTTATCCCTGTTCCGGCAATAGGCCTGCAGCACACTGCCAAACGGCGTTGGTTTCGCCACATCACCTCTGTATGACTGTCCTCCCAGCTCATAGGAAGGCTGCACGTCATCTTCCGTACCGGGATAACCACCGAGCGTCTTCACATTCAGCGCCTGGATGCCGATCGCAAAATCCTTGTTCCGCACAACGCCCACCACATCCCCGACCGTATCCCCGATCGTAGTGGGATAAGGCCCCCAGCACACGAGTCCGATCTGATCCGCATGTGTCAAACTGACCAGCTCCATACTGATATAACCGGCATTCTGTATTATTTTGATAGTTGCCTCTGCCGTCATTGTTCCCTTATCGGAACCCGCCATTGGAAAGGTCAATACCAGCTCCGACGACCGGCGTCTCCACTGCATTGCCTCCGGTGCGATCATCTTATCGCCGCTCCTGACTGACAATATATAAGCGTCTTGCCCCGCCGGAAGGTAATTCACTCCCGTAGCCAGGCTGGTTAGCTCCGTCAGCCGCCCTTCCCTGTTCAAACCTATCCTGAATTGCTTCGTCTGCAGCACAACCTGCGCTCCCGATAATGACCCTGTAAGTAAGAAAGTAACAAATACAAATGCGAACCTGAACTTCATATAATAGTTTTAACAATGTGCACCTCCGCCCGCCCCCCTGCCTTTACCGGCGTCCGGGGCCATTTCAGAAATTGCGTATACCCCATCGGTATGGCCGCCTCCCTGCTGGTCTCCGCCATGACGGAAACATTCGCATCATAGGCCGTCTTGTTCTCCAGCAGCAGGTCAACGCCGGAAGCATCTTCTTTCAGCCGGGTCACGGTTATATGATCGAAGACCACCATGCGCCTGGTGTCTGTCTGATAATATACTCCCGGAAGCTCCAGCGCCATAAGCACTCCATTGGTCTCCGTCCAGGAATTACGGGTATTGATAAAATTGCCGACACTCCCCCATCCTTCAGCATCGGAAGGCTGTATCCTTTCCATGGAGGAGCCGATCAGGTTATGAGTAGTGATATGGTCCGGCGGCATGTTGACGGCTTCTGCATGTGCATGCTGAATATCGCGGATAAGGTCAGCATACAGGGGATTGCCGGTGGCCCTGTAAAGCTTGAAGAGGTAGTCTCCCGATGCCTCACAAATACCGGGAGCAGCATGTTTATTTTGAATGCTGGCCCATACAGCCCCGGCCATATGCCCGTCCAGCCGGCCGATCTGCGATCCGGCAGGAAATACAGGGTCATAAGACAGTGTCCAGCTGGCGCAGAGCGCAGCCTCTACAGCAGCTTTTTGCAACCATGCCTTGTCCCCTGTAGCATAATATAAGGCCATCAGCGATTCCAGGAACCCGAACGCCGACTCGGAGTTCGCATCCTGCGAAATATCTCCACAGTCGCCTCCGGTAAGGCCCTGCTTTACCACATCCCGCTCATAATAATAATTAGCCGCCGCCCTGGCGACATTCAAAAAAACAGGTTCCTTAAAGTATCGGGAGGCCAGTACCAGCCCCGCCGGAGCAATGGCGCCGGCAGTGGAATTGAATACGGCGATCCTGCCGGTGCGAGGTGCGATGTACTGCCCGAATTGTCCATCTTTCTCCCAGGTACGGGTAAACGCCAGCGCCAGCTGCCTGGCAGCATTTTCCCACCGGGGTTTTATGACACCCGAATAACCCTGCGCCTTCAGCAGCAGAAGATGCTTCATCAGCCAGAACAATGCATCGCTGTTCTTACGCACCATGGCCTGCACTTCGGGGAAACCGGGATTCATTTTCTCGGGACGTATCTTGCCATCGGCCGTAATCCCTCCGTAAAAGTATCCGCTTGGCCCTTGCAGCTTCTCTACCACAAAATCCAGCTCCTCTCCAACCCGCCTCCGTTCTTTTTCATCATTCAACGCCAGCATGCCATAAGTATTGATCATACCGCTGACCCAGCCCAGCTGAAAATCAGGACTGTTCTCGGGCGTGTAATAATTCCCGACTGGGTTCTCAGACCAGTGGTCCTTGCAGATGGCCGTACCCAGCTCAAATTCCTTGCTCATCGGCAGGAGATCTCTGGGATGATTGGGACCGGTGACCTGCTTGCGGACCTTCATAAATTTCTTTAACAGGTCTGGAATATCCTGTGCCGTAAAAACATACAATCGGAATGGAAGGGTCAGCGCATCCCCGGCTTTCCAATCCGGCGCCTTGTCGCCGCTGGGATGAAAATCCCCGAACCCTGCTGCCAGTGTTCGTATAGCCGGGGCGGTTATCCGGAACGAACAGCTGTCCTGGGCTGCATTCTCGACGATGGTCATACCGCTGTTCCCAAATCGCGTTGCCTGCTCCATCAGCACGATACATCCTTTTTTCAAAGCCGGGGAGAAAAAGCACATGGCCGGAGTAGATGCATTGCCGGTCTGTAGTTCCACCAGGGAAGGCTTTCCTCTTTCCAGCTGCAATCTTGGGTTATTGGAAATGGTCAACGGCACCCGGGGATTGTAATACATATCTTTCGGGTAGTCGGGGTTATAGCCATTCCCGATGGCCCGATACCGGTTGCCATTGTATATTACAGCAGGAACAAGCACATAATTGCTGCGACTCCACCCGGCGAAATCAAAGGACACTGAAACAGCCGTGGCCTTGGCAATTCCTTCCGTCAATGTGCAGGTCACAGTTCCGTCCATCGCATCCGGCTGTCCCGGCGCCTCACCGACGGAGGTCTTTATATCCCACCGTCCGCTTTTATCCTCTCCCTCCGGAGATAGCGCAGATACCTTGAAACTACCTTTTACATCCCGGAGCATTTCTTGCAGCCCGCCATCCTGAACGGTTTTATTGGTCCCCCGAACAGTGCTGTTGACCCTCCGTGCTTCCCCGATGGCAGAAACCACCACCTGCAATTGTGCAGCCGGATCACCTGCCTGTATAATGTTCCAGCGCATTTGATGAGTACCCGATGGCATCCGGGGCAGCCTGACATCCCCGATCTTCTCCAGCTTTTTCCTGTTCCTGTCTGTCCGGTAAACTCCACCGGAGTCCGCGATGAGAAATTCCCCCGCATGTAAAGACGCCCTGATCGACACGGTTTGCCCGTTGTCCAATTGCAGGGACACACCCTCAGCCGTCACTCCTTTGGGTCCCGCAAGCCTTGCGGCAAATTGCAGCCCTTGCGCCTTGAATGCATTGGAGATCCTGAACAGCTTCACGCTGTCTGCAGCCGCATGGACGGAGAATCGCGTCTCCTTTATAGGATAGAGAAAGAATGTGTTGCCGCCCCGCGCCTCCAGGTGGAACTTATAGTTCAGGTCCTTCAGCTGCTGCTTCCATGCAGACGTGAAGATCCCCGCAGCCCTCGCATCTTCCCAGGTCCGGTATGCTTTGAAAATAGCTTCCTTTTCACCGCAGCGCTCGACGGCGTCCTCGCTCAGTCCCAGCATATAGGTAGCATCCCATCCAATGGACTTTGCTTCGAGGTTCTCGGCGTCATAGAGGCTCCAGTCACTTTCAAAGGCCTGGATCCCGAACGTGGCAGGAAAATAGCTGCTTTCCAGCACGTACCGCATATCTTTCCCTTCGATGCCCCATTTATTCAGAACAGGGCTGAACATATGGTCTCCCCCGCCGACATTGCAAACACTCATATAATGCCAGTTCCCTTCCTGCACTGCGCTCCCCATGACGCGCAGATACCTGCCTCCATTTTTTGCGTAGCCGGCAAACAAATTCCGGAAAAAGCGTTTGAATGAATACTGCCCATGTCCCTGGTACATGCAGCTCTCGAGACCGTCGAAATCTATGTAGTCCATTTTTCCCTCCGTCAGCCATTTGCCGTAATATTCGGCATACCTGTCCTGCAGATCGATGTCGGGTGCGAAACCACGATAGCAATTCGGCTGCAGCTTGACGATAACAGTACCCGATCTGTATGCACCGGCCACCGTATGATGATATCCTCTTTTTACATGGAGGAAAGTATAGGGCGGCGTCGTGGTGATGCCATTGTATTCTATCAGCTCCTTGCCTATCTTCAGCACGTTGGTATGGTTCCCTTCCCACCCGCCGAATTCAGAAAAGTGAGCCGTATCGGCCACCATAATGACGGTATCATCCGGATCGATATCCTTTGTAATGAACGTTCGCTGCATGATGGCCAGGCTATCGCTGGGGACGGGCGAGACATCGCTGTTACCGTCGGGTTGCAGAAACTCACAGAGGGTATGCAGCCCATACCGTATCCCATGCCGCTGCGCCAATGCCCCAAAGGCGGGGACGCTCATGGGAGACTGCCCTTTGAAGTTGATTTGACGCTTTCCCCATCGGTCGGCTGGATTGGGATAATATTCTCCATACCCCTCGTCCTGGACGCCCTGGATACCCAGTCTTTCCGCATAGCTGATCAGGCTGTCGTGTACACCCCACCATGCAATATCCGGCCGGTAGGCTGCCGGATACTTGACCCATCTCCCTTCTATTTCAGGGTGAGGCAGTCCCTCATCCAGTACGATCCGTTCGATGGTATTCAATCCCAGCGAATCCGGGCAGGCATAAAAAGCAATAGAGGAGCCTATATATCCGGCGTCGGCGGGCGTCACCAGCTGATACCTGGATGAATTAGCCTTCCCGTCGAGGTCATCGGGGTATGGAGGAAACCTGATCATTTGCTCTTTCCTCCTGTTCCGGGAATGCATGCAGATGCTCGAACCATAAGCGGGCTCCAATTTAGCCCCATTGCCATAGTTCATCCTGAAATATTCTTCCGGCTGAGAATAAAAGGCTACGTCATTGACCCCATCTCCCCCAATGGGAAATGTTTGCCCTTCTTTCAAATGGGCAGGTAAGGGATACTTGGAAGGGTCGGGTGAATGAATATAATAGTACATGAACGACATATCTCCGTCCGTCGGCGGGCCGCTGGTTGTATTGTCATCCAGTCCCATTATCCCAACAGCGAACGCATCGTCCCGGACCACGGAAAAAATATCCCCTATCAGTTTGGAGATCGTTAATTTATAAGGCCCCCAAATGATATTATCCACCTTGTCATTCTTAGAAAGGGACAAAAGCCGGAATTTCAAATACGCCTTATTAGCCTGGATCTGGATCCTGGCCTCTGATCCATTGGGATACGTCAGGGACAGCACCCCCTTTTTAAAGCTGGAAACCTGTGGGAGTAAGACTTCCCCGCTCTCATACAGGCTGAGCAATGCGGATGGTCTCCCTTTCGGCACGTATTCCTTTCCGGATAGCCTGTCCCTGATGGAAGTGATATAACCCTTACCATTAATGGCAAGGGTTACATATTCCGTTTGCAGAGGGGTCGTCTGCGCTATCACCGGGCACCGGCATACGATCAACAACACAATAGTACTCCATCGGGCGAATTGAAAAACTGTCCTTCTCGAACACATGAATTTTTATGTTGATTAAAAGATCTATTACTGTATCACCGGGTTGAATGTTCCGTTGTCCCAGCCGATGTTCTGCTCCAGGTTCTTATTCTGCAAAATATACTGCGGGTCAATCGGTCCGAAATAATAAGCATCAGGGATATTGATCTGGTTAGTGGCGCTGTTGTCTATCGGTTCATTTACATAATTGGTAATATCCCTGAGAAAGTCATTCGTGTTAAAGCCTCCGGGAGGATTGACGATCAGGCTGGACAGCTGAAAAGCGATCCCGCTGTTGCTTTGCGTGGTGTCGATATTATACAATTGGGCAGCCTTTACCCTGTTCAGATAAGGCCCATTCGCATGCAGCGTCCCATAACCGTTCAATACACCGAACAGCCTCCTGCGCCGCAGGTCCCAGAACCGCTTGCCTTCAAAGGCGAACTCTATCTCCCGCTCCTTCATGACAGCATTCAAAGTAGCCGTATAGTCGACGCCCACGGCAGCGGCCAGACCATAATCGCCTGCGCCCGCATCAATATGCGCCCGTTGCCGGATCTGGATGATGAGATCTTTGGCATCTGGGGAATGTCCCGTCTCGTTGGCAGCCTCTGCGAGGTTCAATAACACTTCCGCATACCGGATGATCGGCCAGTCGAATGCCTGGTGGCTCCAGGAGATAGAACCTAAGGTCGTATCGATCCCCTTCCTGCAATAGAACCCTGTGATATTGTAATTCGGAGTCGCTTTGTAAGCATCATCCCCCGCAATACCATTGAAGATCCATTGAACACGGGGAGAGATATCCGAAAAATCATAGCGCGCTCCGTTATATACAATAGCTGCATAAAACCGGGGGTCCCTGCCCTTCCAGAACTCGGAAGGATCGTAGCCCGAAGCCGGATCGGAGATATCGAGCCCGTTTTGCATGGGGAACTCCTTCACCATCTCCCAGGTAGGATCACATACGCCGGCCAGACCCGACGTCTCGGTGAGAGGCCGTTGCCCCTGCTGAAAGCCATTGACCCGCTCAGGATAATGGAACCTTGTATACAATACCATTTCTTTCGCGGCATCCCCTTTGTCATACCACATATTCTCCGTCGTCTTCATGGTATTGTCGGTATACAATCCATACCCGTCGGCATCGAGCTCCGCTTTTGCAGCCAGCAGCGCATTGTAAGCATCCGTCCAGTAGCCCGCATTGGGGGTCTTGCAGAACAAAGGGCTTGCCTTCAACAGCAGTACCTCACCCTTGACTGCCATTGCCGCCGCTTTCGTCACCCTGCCTATATCACCGGAACCCCATGACACGGGCAATAAGCTGATAGCGCTATCCAGCTGACCGCTGATAAAATCGAAACACTCCAGCGATGTATTTCTTTTGACCAGCAGCGTGTTGATATCCGCAGTAGGGTCCTGAACAGTCGTTATGATCGGCACACCCCCCAGAACCTTTACCATCCTGTAGTACAGGTATGCCCTGAAGAAATAAGCCTGTCCCTTCAATCCCTGGTAATCGGATGAGCTGAGCACCGCCTTCCCGCTTTCTATGTTCGAAAAGAAATTATTGATGCCCCGAACGGATGCCCAATCCCATACTCTATCAGGATAGCCGCTCTGGCTGGTATACTTACCTGTTAGAAAGGGATTCATCGCGTTACCGCCACCAGCGCCGGAGTAAGCCTCTGCGCCGAACTCTTCGGACCGGTTCCAGGCGGGCAGGATACTGTAAAATCCCGTGACATAAGCTTTGATATTATCAGCGTTCGACCATTGGTCGCCAGGGGTAATAGGTCCTCCCGGATGCGCCACATCGAACACCTTTTTACAGGAGCTGATCACCCCCGCCGACCCCAATACCAGGAAAGAAATATATAAGTAGATTATCAATGATCTTGATTTCATATTATGCTGTATTGATCGTTTAGAAAGTTGCATTTAGTCCGAAGGTGAACCCTTTCAAAATTGGATAAGTCCGGAAATCGCCGCCCAGCTCGGGGTCCCAATCGATAGTATGGTTCCATTGGTACAGGTTCTCTCCGCTGAAGTATACCCTGACCCCCTTGATCTGGGAACCATTGAACAGGTGGGCCGGCAGGTTGTAATTCACCAGTAAGGATTTCAATCGCAGGAAAGCGCCGTTCTTCAGCCAGAAAGTGGAAGACTGCTCGGCATTGGACGTTCCCTGCCAGTCATTCATCACAGCGCTGGGCATAGACGCCGTGGCAGCCGTCGACGGCGTCCAGGCATTCTTCCAGATCGTGAGATTATTGTTCCCCGGCAGGGGCCGCCGATAGTATACGTCGGTGGGCATGATCTGATAGCGGGCCAGTCCGGAAAATATGGCTGAAATCTCCAGCCCTTTCCAGCCGATCATGAAGTTAAACCCATAGTTGATCCTTGGCACTCCATTGAACGAGATGGGAGTCTGGTCATTCCCATCGATCTTCCCGTCGGCAGCATCTGTTCCAAGAGGTCCGCGAAGGTCCTTATACATCAGCATACCGGGCCGGGGCGTATATCCCAGAATGGTAAAACCCGAACCATTTGCTTTCTGGATATTGTTTACGTCATCCTGTGTGCGGATGATCCCTTCACTGATATACCCGTTGATCCAGCCGTTGATAGGCCGGCCGATCTTGTTCTGGTAATCTCTGACCGATTGAGCCTGATCCACTCTAAGGTACTTATTGCTTGAAACAGCCCAGTTGGCGCCCACGCGGTAAATAATGTCCCCCACCCGGTTTTCATGACTCACGGACAGCTCGATCCCCCTGGCGGAAGCAATACCGTAATTCACCGCAGGCAAGGATGCTCCCACCGTGGCAGGCACGGAGGCAATGCGCGATCCCAGTATGTCCGTCGTCTTCTTGTACCAGACATCGATGGTAGCGCTGACCAGCCTTTTTGGCATGGCGAGGTCCAGACCAAGATTATAGTTATGGTTCTTCTCCCAGGTGATGTTCGGGTTGATGGTAGAACCCAGCGTTACAGAAGGAGGCAGGGACGATCCCAGGTAGATCCCCGAGCTGGAGTTGAAATTATAGGTCTGCTGCCATTGCCATGGTGCGGTGTTATCCGTCCCCGTGATACCATAGGACAACCGTAGCTTGGCAAAGTCCAGGTACCGGGTCAGGGGTTCAAAGAAATTTTCTCTGGCGATGTTCCAGGCAGCCGAGAAGGAAGGGAAATAACCCCACCGTTTATTCGCGGGGAATACATAAGATCCGTCCGCCCGGAATGTCACACCCAGCATATAGGTGGAGGCATAGTTATAGTCTATCCTCCCCAGGTAGGATGCAAAGCCGGTGGGCTGGTTCTGGTCTCCGGCAATAGCCCAGTCCGTGCTGTTGGGCGAGCCGCCATTGATCTGCTGGTTTCCCGGGTTGCTGTAATTGTCGTCCCAGATTGTAGAAAAATGCCCCCTGGCGGCCGACTGCTCATATCCCGCAATAGCGGATATATTGTGCAGACCAAAAGTGCGCTCGTAATTGAGCATCAGGTCCAGCTGATAATTGGATGACTGAACATAGGATTCCTTCAGCTCTGTGGGCGCCCCTACCCCTGAGGTCTGCGCCTGGTCCAGGATCTTATAACCACCCGGAGCCAGCGAATCCAGCTGGTCGGTTATGATATGATTATGCGTCCCCGTGGTTTTGAAATAATAGATAAAGGGAGAATTGCGCCAGGCCTTGGTATAGCTGTTATAAGTATTATAAGAAAAGATGCCCTTGGCAGACAGACCCCTGATACCGGGTATCTCATACTTCAGCTGGAAGGTAGGCGACAGACTGTTATTGGTTGGGCGGGTATACCCGCCGGCTCCTTTGGCCAGGTTCGCTGTATTGGTATTGTCAAAATTACCTACGGGAAGATTATTGGTAAAGCTGGGTCTTCCCGGCGTCACCATCAGCAGACGGTTATACATATTCGACAGGTTGAAGTCCCCATAATCATAGGCCCAGAAAGGCCGGTCGCTGTTATCCCACTCGGCATTAAGGATCAGATTGTAGCTGAGGCTTTTTGAGATCTGCCCATCCAGCTTGGCCAGCAGGTTGTATTTGAAAAATGAGTTGGAAGTGGCGCCCTGCTGCCGGAGAAACCCACCCGAAACATAATACCTTGTGCCTTTCGTCCCTCCACTCATGGATAAGTTATGGGCCGTATTCCAGGGATTCTGCCAGGTGTCCTTCAACCAATCGTAAGAATGTGTCTTGAAATAAGCCAGCTCATCCGGCGTATAATAGCTCGGATCGGTAGTAGCTACGCTCTTTTGATCATAGGCCTGGTCGGCAAAAGTATATGCGTCGAAGGCGTTCATTCTCCTGGGCGTGATCTCCCGGGTGTTCAAGGTGTATGAAGCATTATAGGCAATGGTCGTCTTCTCCGCCACTCCCTGCTTGGTAGTCACCAGTATGACCCCGTTCCCGCCCCTGATCCCATAGATGGCAGCCGAAGCCGCATCCTTCAGGATACTGATATTATCGATGTCAGCGGGATTGATGTTGGCAAAGGCGCCCGCATCCCGGACAAATCCATCGATGACGAACAACGGATCGGAGCCGCCCTGCCAGGTGGAAGTTTCCCGGATCTTGATGTTGGCGCTGGCCCCCGGATAGCTACCCTGTGTCGTGACGGTGAGACCAGGTGACAATCCCTGCAACAGGTTGGCCGGGGACGAAGTAGGCCGGTCGGCAAGACTGCTGGAATGGATGACGCCGACAGCTCCCGTCAGGTTTTCTTTCTTCGTCGTACCATAGCCCACTACTATGATATCGCTCAGATCTGCGGCCGTGGACACCAGCTTCACCGTCATCAGGGTTCCCGCGATCACCCTGAGCCGGATGGTTTTATAGCCCACCAGGGATACTTCCAGGGTATCGCCTTCTTCGGCGTTGATGGAAAAGTGCCCTCTTGCATCGGTCTGGGCTCCTTTTGTCGTACCCTTAAGGGTTACCGAAGCGGCCGTCAGCGGCTGCCCCTTCTCGTCGACAACGATTCCCGAAATGAGCGTAAAAGGAGATGCATTCCCTCCTCCAACTGCCAGGGTGGATGGTTCCTTCGCCCGGGGGACCCCCTGAGCAAAGAGCTTTTTTAAAATGATCTGGTCATGGACCGTCTCATACCGGATAGACAGCGGCCCCAGGATCCGCGCCAGCACGCTGCCAAGCTCTTCGCCGGATGCGAAAAAGGAAAGCCTGGAATGGATCGGCAAATCCGAATTGATATAGACAAATTTTACACCCGCCTGCCGGCCGATCTTCTTCAGGACGGCCGCCATCTCCTCATTCGTGACGGATAGGGAAATTTTCTTTTTGAGCGCTTCCTGCGCATCGACATCCTTGGCCAGCAGGCTTCCGGACAAAGCAGTTATCAATAATACGGGAAGCAATCCTATTCTCATAAAATGAAAAATTGACCTTACCAGGGTAAGGTGTGCATGTTTTGGCATAGCTTTGTAGCAATTTTGGTTAACTGATGTAGTTCAATCAAATCAAGCGGCCGGTATTGCTGATCCCAATGCCGGCTATTTTTTATGGGTTGGTATTCTATGGCGGGTATTGTTTAAGCATAGCAAGCAGTTTTGGTTTATTTTAAATAGGTGCGATGTTCTCAATGACAAGGTGCAGGGGTTTGTATGACCACCTGGCCATCGATAACAGCATACCTGGCATTCAGGGGGGCGCATATCAGGTCCAGCTTCTCATAAACGGATTCGCTGCTGAGGTCCACTGTGATCCTGCAATTCTTAATGGCTTCGCTGTCGTAAACGATATCGAGGTCAAATGCATGCTCGATGTCCTCCAATACCTTCGTCACCAATGCGTTCTCATACTTAAAACTACTGGCGATGGCCGCCCGGTTCACCATGACAGGGCGCTCTACGAGGGTTTTTTGAAACTTATGATCGGATTGACTGTACAGCAATTGCTGATTGGCCGTCAGCAACACCCCCGGGATCTGTTTCTTATCCGCCTGATCGCCGGAAGTTTCGTGATTCAGGACCGAGACCTTTCCTGTATGCACCACCACTGAAACAGTCTTCCCCCCTTCTGTCGAATGCACGGTAAAGCTGGTACCCAGCACATTGATCACCAATTCATGGCTAAACACCCGAAAAGGTTCACCGGTCCTTTTTACCACCTGGAAAAAAGCCTGGCCGGAAAGGCTTACATCCCGGTTCTTTCCCGCCATAAATGAGCCCGAGGAATATCGGACTGATGCACCCGGCGATAAGCGTATGAGAGAGCCGTCCGGAAGGGTTAGTTCCTTGTCGGCAGCACCAGTATTTCGCTGCTCTACCAGGCCGCCTGCATTTTTTTCCGCAGGAGTGCCCGCAAATTCCTTTCCTCCTGAAGTCTGACGGAGATAGGAAAAGACGGCAGCTGTTGCGACCAGGATGAGGAATATGGCCGCATATTTC
>Ga0068852_100002021_pt1 | contig 13820 bp, 17 predicted proteins | sample KBSCornC22_FD_66594 | JGI IMG/M metagenome (GOLD analysis project Ga0068852, IMG submission 66594) | Corn rhizosphere microbial communities from Kellogg Biological Station, Michigan, USA - KBS Corn C2-2 | ecosystem: Host-associated > Plants > Roots > Rhizosphere > Soil ... | reverse complement strand
GTGGACACGCGCTTCTTCTTCTTCGCGGCCTGCTTCGCACCGTGATGCGTAGCGGCCTGGGCGGTCATGGTGACGCCCAGCATCAACACCGCCGATGCGAGCATCAAAAGCAACAGCTTTAGAGCGGGCCGGTTCATCCTTGTCCCTTTCCTTCGCCCCCGCGTCGTGCGGTGGCGAGCGAATCCGTTCGGAGAAGACTTCGTAGCCGACTGGTCAGTGCTCTGACCTGTCCGCAATCGAACGTAAGTCAGGTTCAGCCATTTGTCCAGAGGCCGGACTTCTGACTCAACACCTTTTTTCGGCGGACGCCGGCGTCCAGAAAGAGCTCGAATAGCAGGCAATTTCGCTGCCAGCCTCAAGAAAGTCAGCGTGCTGACCGATAGACGCGGATGACAGGAGTCCTTCGCTCGTGATCGAAACACCCGCACCCCGCCCCTCATCCAGGAACCCGCTCCGCGTCGGGATCCTGGTCGGCGTCGCGCTCGTCGTCGCGGCCCTCGTGTGGGCCCTCGTGATCTCCGGCGGAAGCAAGGACAGCTCGTCGGACGCCAGCAAGCCGACCGCCACCACGGTGGCCGGACTCGAACAGCTCGCCGGCACCCTGCGTCATCCGATCTACTGGGCCGGGGACAAGACCGGCTACACCTACGAGCTCACCCGCACGAAGAACGACAACGTCTACGTGCGCTACCTCCCCAAGGGCGTGCAGGTGGGCGACTCGCGGGCCAACTTCCTGACGGTCGGCACATACCCGCAGGCGAACCCGATGCGGACCATCAGCGCCGCGCTCAAGCGCAAGGGAACCACGCGCTTCGTGGTCCCCGGCGGCGGCGTGGCCGTGCAGTACGCGGCTCACCCCACGAGCGTCTACATCGCGTTCCCGGGCTCGAACCTTCTGATCGAGGTCTTCGAGCCGGCGCCCGCGCAGGCTCGTGCGGTGGCTCGCTCGGGCGCGATCCGCCCGCTCCGCTAGTCGTCCTCGCCCCCGTGGCCGCCGCGGCCGCCTGAGTCGTCCCCTCCCGAGTCATCGTGTGGCGCGGTGGGCGCCGGCGCGGGCTGGACCGGAGATGCCGGCTGCGTCAGGACAGGCGCGGGCTGCGCCTGGGTCTGGGTCGGCGTGTGCTTCTTCGAGCTGTGCCGGTGGGACTGCTGCTGCGCCGCCCCGTCCTCCTTGGGCGTGAGCGACTGACCGGCTCCGAGCGGCTCCGCCGACAGTCCGATGTGCTGGCTCGAGAGCCGGCTCGCCGCGAGCGAGATCGCGGCGGCCACGACCAGGCCGAGTAGCGCGAGCGCGGCCCACCCGGCCGCCGAGCGCAAGCGCGCCCTACGAGACGGCGGCTGCATGGCGCTCACCCCCGTGCCTCTCCGGCAGCGGATAGCTGATCGTTGCCCGCACGCCGCCACCCTCGCGCCGCGCGAGCGTCACCTCGCCGCCCCAGCGGCGGGCCAGCTCGCGCGAGATCGCGAGTCCGAGTCCGGTGCCGGCGGCGCCCGAGCGCCCGGCGCGCCCGCGGTGGAAGCGCTCGAACACCGACTCCTCCTCGCCCGGCTCGAGCCCGCGGCCCTGGTCCAGCACCTCGATCACGCTGCGCTCCGCGCGCACCTCGACCGCATCGCCCTCGCGCGAATACTGAACCGCGTTCTCCACGAGGGAGTCGAGCGCGCGGTCCACGTCCGCGGAGTAGGCCTCGACCACGCCGGGATGCCGGTCATCGCCTCGAACGACCGCCACACCGCGCTCCTCGCCCGCGGCTCGCCAGCGCTCCACCGCGCGATCCGCCGCGCGCGCCAGTTCCACGGGCTCCGCGGCCACCGAGGGTCGCTCGCCCGCCCGGCTCAGCACGAGCAGCTCGTCCACCATCCCCGCGAGGCGATCCACCTCACGCAGCCCCTCGTCGAGCTCACGCTCGGCAGTCGGGCTGACTCCCACCGCCTGTGCTTCCTCTATGCGCAGCCGCAATCCCGTGAGCGGGGTGCGGAGCTGGTGCGAGGCGTCCGCCACGAAGCGGCGCTGCGACTTGAGTGCGCCCGCCAGACGCTCCGCCATCTCGTTGAAGGACGCCGCGAGCGACCGCTGCTCGGTGCTGCCCTCCACGGGCGCTCGCGCCTCCAGGTCCCCGGCGGCGATCCGGCGCACCGCCACGTTCAGGCGGCGGAGCGGCCGTGCCACCTGGCCGGCGATCACGATGCCGGCGGCCAGGCCCAGCAGGAGCACCACCGCACCGATCAGAGCGAGCCCGCCGATCGTCTTCCAAACGGCGTTATTGACCGAGGCCATGCTCTGGGTGATGCGTACCGCGCCGGCCGGGGCGCCGTTGTGGCGTACCGGCGTGGAGGTGGCGAGTATGTCTGCCGAAAGCGTGTTGCTGCGACGCGTCTTCTGGAAGGTGCGACCGCTCAGCGCCGCTGCGATCTCCGGACGGCCGGCGTAGCTCTGCCCGATGGTGGCGGTGCTGCCGCTGTCGGCGACCACGCGACCGTTGCGGTCGACCACGATCACCCTGCCGCGAACCGAGCCCGCCGCCTGCCGCGCCAGGCCCTCGAGCTGGGCGTTGCTGCCCGAGTCGAGCAGGTCCGAGGCCGTGGAGGCGACGATGTCCGCCTGGCTCAGCGCCTGCGAGCGCACCTCGGAGCTGACGCGGTCGCGCAGGTTGAGCGCCAGCGGCACGCCGAACGCCACGAGCGCGAGCAGCAGCACGTACGCAAGGGCGAGCAGAAGTCGGCTGCGCAGGCTTATTTCGCGAGCTCCTCGGGAGCGGCGAACCTGAAGCCCACGCCGCGCACCGTGTGTATGAAGCGCGGGGACGCGGGGTCGTCGCCGAGCTTGCGGCGCAGCCAGCCCATGTGGGTGTCGAGCGTCTTGGTCGACCCGAACCAGTTCTCGTCCCAGACCTCGGACATCAGCGTCTCGCGGCGAACCACGCGGCCCGCGCGCTCGACCAGGGCCGCCAGCAGGTCGAACTCCTTGCGGCTCAGCTCGAGCTCGTCGCCGTCCAGCGTCACGCGCCGGGCGCCACGGTCCACCTCCAGCTCGCCCACACGGATCACGCTCTCCTTGCCGCCGTTCGGCCCGCTCGTGCGACGCAGCACCGCGCGGATGCGCGCGATCACCTCGGGCCCGCTGAAGGGCTTGACCACGTAGTCGTCCGCGCCCAGCTCGAGCCCGACGATGCGGTCGGTCTCGGTGCCGCGAGCGGTGAGCATGATGATCGGGCGGTCGGAGCGGCGGCGAAGCTCACGGCACACGTCGCGCCCGTCGCCGTCCGGGAGCATCAGGTCGAGCAGCACCAGCGCCGGGTCGAGCGTGTCGGCGAGCCTGAGCGCCTCCGCGGCGGTCTGCGCCACCACGGCCTCGAAGCCCTCGCGCTCGAGCGCGTGCGAGAACGGCTCGGAGATCGAGCGTTCGTCCTCCACGAAAAGGATGCGAGGGCGCGCGTCCACAGCCTCACTGTAGGGACCGCGAACCCTCCGCTCATCCGGATTTTCCCTTCTCTTGACCATGGTTTTTCCGCGGCTTTTCCCCTGCTTGCCGCCGCCTTGGAAGCCGGTGTCGACGATCTGAGGAGTTCCCGAGAGGAGGGCTCGACCCAGATGACTTCGACCGCAACCAAGATCGCAGCCGGCACGTCACTCGTCGGCCTGGGCGGAATCGCGGGCCTGCTGCTCGCGCCGCAGCAGGGCGACGCGGAGCGCGCGGCGGCCAGCGTGGCCCAGACGCCTGCGCCGGAGGTGCGCACCGTGCACATCAAGCGCGTGCACCACCGCACCATCCACCTGAAGCCGAAGCACGAGCACCACGTGGCCGCGGCCGCCGCCGCTCCGGCGGCCGCGCCGGCGCCGGTGCCGGTCGTCCAGGCCGCGCCTCCGCCGGCCCCCGCCCCCACGTCTCCGATCCGCACCCGCACAAGCGGCAGCGGCGGTTCCGGCTCAGACGATGACGGCGGGCACGAGCACGAGTCCGAGCACGAGGGTGGCGATGACTGAGCAGGCGAGACCCCGCCCGGCACGACGCAAGCGCGGCCCCCGGCCGTCCACCGTCGTGCTCTCAACGCTCGCCGCGTTCCTCGCGATCCTCGCCTTCCTGGCGTTCCAGGTACGGGCCGGGCACGACCCGGCGCTGTCGCGCTCGTCCGGCCAGGTGGCCGCGGTGCAGCAGCAGCCGAAGCGAATAGTCGTGCGCAAGGTCGAGGACGACTACGTGATCACCAAGGTGGTCCCGGCGCCGCGGTCCGCCACCTCCGTGCAGCCCGCTCTCACGACGGGCTCGTCCGGTGGCGGCAGCCCGGCGCCGGTCGTGACCAGCTCGCCGGCACCGGCCCCCGCGCCCGCGCCGGCCGCGCCCGCCCCCGTTACGCGCACGTCATGAGCGAGCACGACGTCAGCTTCCCGGCGATGGGATCGGAGATGCGGCTGCTGATCGGCGAGCCGATCGAGCCGCATCTGCCGGGCCCCGCCGAGGCGGCCGAGCAGGCGCGCGCGTACATCGAGCGCTTCGACGCGCGGCTCTCGCGCTTCCGCCCGGACAGTGAGCTGTGCGCCCTGAACGCGGATCCGCGCGAGGCGGTGCCGGCGTCGGCGCTCTTGCGAAGTGCCGTCGCGGCCGGCCTGTGGGCGGCGGAACGGAGCGGCGGCCTGGTCGACCCCACGCTGCTGGGGGCGATCGAGGACGCGGGATACGGGGAGTCGCGAAGGGGGGTGGCGCCTGCAGTGCTCGGCAAGGCGCTGGCGTCCGCCCCGCCGCGCCGGCCCGCCGGCCCGAACCCTGCCGCCCGCTGGCGCGAGTTCCGCCTTGACGATGCCGCCGGCCTCATCCGCCGCCCGCCCGGCGCGCGCTTCGACAGCGGCGGCAGCGGCAAGGGCCTGTGTGCCGACGCCGTCGCGCACATGCTCCGCGGCTACTCGCGCTTCGTGGTCGATTGCGGCGGCGACATGCGCGTGGGCGGGCCCGACGCGCTAAGCGCCCCGTACCAGGTGGAGGTCGAGCATCCGCTCACGCGCGAGTGTGCGGCGACCATCCCCGTGGGCGGAGGCGGCGTGGCGACGTCCGGCCTCAACTCGCGCGTGTGGGAGCGTGCCGACGGCAGCTTCGCCCACCACCTGATCGACCCGGCGACCGGCGAGCCGGCGTGGACCGGCATCGTGTCAGCCACGGCCCTCGCGCCGAGCGCACTCGAGGCCGAAACGCTCGCCAAGACGGCGATGCTGCTCGGCGCCCGCGGCGCGCGCGAGGTCCTGCGCGTGCGCGGTGGCGTGATCGTGCACGAGGACGGTCGCGCGGAGCTGATCGGCTCGTTGCGCCTTGAGCCCCTGATGCACCTGCGGGTGGCCGCATGACCGGCAACGCACTCGACCCGACGCAGCACATCTGGTGGCTGGCCAGCCGCGCCTCCGGCATCGTGGCGCTGGGGCTCATAACCGCGTCGGTCGCGCTCGGCCTCGCGATGGCGAACAAGCTCTGGCGCGGGAAGGCCGCTGCCGGCCTGCACGAGCAGCTTTCGCTCGCGGGCCTCGTGGCCATCGCGGTCCACGGCTTGACCCTGATCGGCGACCCCTGGCTCCACCCGGGCCTGAGCGGCATCGCCGTGCCGTTCACGATGGGCTACCGCACGGTCTTCACCGGGCTCGGCATCGTCGGCGGCTACCTCACGGCCGCACTCGGGCTCTCGTTCTACATCCGGCGCAAGATCGGACCGAAGCTGTGGCGCAAGCTGCACCGCTTTACGGTCGTCGCGTATGTGCTGGCGCTCGTGCACACGATCGGTGCGGGCACCGACGCGTCCACGGCGTGGCTGCAGACGTTCATGCTCGCCACCGCGGTGCCCATCGCGGTGATGTTCATCGCGCGGGTCGTGCCGCGCCGGTCAGCAGCCGCCCGACGTACTACCTTTACGTCCCTTGTCGAGCCGGAAGGAACAGAAGGAGCAGCTCCGTAAGGAGCGGCTCGAGCGCGAGGCGGCGGCCAAGGCGTCGTCTGAGCGCAGGCGCAGGTTGCAGATCGGAGGCGGTGTCGCGGTCCTCGCGATCATCGTCGCGGTGGTCGTCATCCTGATCGTGTCGAGCGGCGGGGGCAGCGGCTCGTCCACTTCAACCACTGCCGCCAACAACCCCGGCGCGGAGATCGGCCTTCAGAACGGCCCGTCGCCCTGGCCGCCCGAGTACACCCATCTCGCGCAGCGGCTTGCCGCCTACAACTTCCCGCAGCAGACGGACGTCGGCTACCACGTGCACGCCGTGCTCAAGGTCTACACGAACGGCAAGCAGACGCCCGTGCCCGCGAACATCGGCATCGATCCGCAGGGCCGCTTCATCTCGCCGATCCACACGCACGACACCTCGGGCGTCGTGCACATGGAGTCTGAGAAGTTCTACCCCTTCACCCTGGGCGAGTTCATCAACATCTGGGGCGTCCTCTTCACGGACAACCAGCTCGGCGCGTACAAGGCCGGCGATGGCGGCAACGTGCTTCAGCTATGGGTCGACGGCAAGCAGGTCGCCGACCCCGTGAACTACAAGATGAGGGCGCACGACGTCATGATCCTGGGCTACGGCAAGCCCGGGTCGTTCCCGCACAAGGCCAGCTTCAACTTCGGCCAGCTCTAGCGCCGGAGCGGGAAGTCCGGCGGCGCGGCGAAAGTAAGCGCCGTGACCATGTTCGTCTGCTGGGTGGCGTTTCCCGCGCTGCTGATCGCGCTGTCCGTGGGGTGCGGCCTGCTGGTCGAGCGGATCGCGGGCGTCGACCTGCCCGGACTGCTCGTGCCGAGCGTGGGGCTCGCGGCCATCATCGTCGTTGCCGGCTTCACCACGATGGCCGACGCCACCGCGGAGCTCACCGCGCCGCTCGTGATCGCGCTTGCCGTGATCGGGCTTGGGCTGTCGCTGCCGTGGCGGGTAAGTCGGCTGGAGTGGTGGGCGATCGGCGCCGTGCTCGCTGTGTTCGCCGTGTACGCCGCGCCGGTCGTGCTGTCGGGCGAGCCCACCTTCGGCGGCTATATCAAGCTCGACGACACGGCCAGCTGGCTCGGCATCACCGACCGGGTGATGACCCATGGCCGCAGCCTCTCCGAGCTGCCCGTCTCGAGCTACCGGTCGATGCTGCACTTCTACATCGACAGCGACTATCCGGTCGGCAGCTTCCTGCCGTTCGGCATCGGCCACGTGCTCACCGGCGAGGACTCGGCGTGGCTGTACCAGCCGTACCTCGCCGTCCTTGCCGCGCTGCTGGCATGCGCGCTGTACGAGCTGTCGCGGCCGCTGCTGGCCACCGGACCTCGGCGCGCAGTGGCGGTGTTCATCGCGTCGCAGTCCGCGCTGCTGTTCGGCTACACGATGTGGGGAGGGGTGAAGGAGCTGACCACGGCGTGGCTCGTCGCGCTGCTGGCGGTGCTCGTGGTACCGCTGGTGCGAGCGCCATCCGTCCGGCTGCTCGTCGCGCCCGCGATCGTGGTGGCGGCCACGCTGGGCGCGCTCAGCTACGCGGGCGGCGTATGGCTGGCGCCGCTCCTGATCGCGGCGATCGTCGCGCTCGTCCTGCGCCACGACTGGCGCGTGGTCGCGCGCTTCGCGGGCATCTTCGCTGCGATCGCGGTGGTGCTTTCGATCCCGGCGCTGCTGCTCGTCAAATTCCTCAGCGAGCCCGCCGCGTCCACCGTGACGACGCAGAACCGCCTCGCCAATCTCATCCAGCCGCTCAGCCCGTTCCAGGTGGTGGGAATCTGGCCGGTGCACGACTTCCGCCTGCGCTCGCCGCACACGGCGCTCACCGCGATTTTGATCGCGCTCGCGATCGCGGCGGCGCTGGTGGGCGTGTGGTGGGCGTGGCGGCGGCGCGCCTGGACCCCACTGCTCTACATCGGCGGCGTGGGCTTATCCGGCGCGGCCGTGTACCTCGTGGCTTCCCCATGGGTGGACGCCAAGGCGCTCGCCATCACCTCGCCGGCGGTGCTGCTCGCGGCCGCCGCCGGGGTGAACGCGGTTGTGGAGCTGCGCGCAGCCATCCCGGCGATCGCGCTCGGCGCGGTGCTGGCCGCGGGGGTGCTGTGGTCGAACGTGCTCGCCTACGGCGGGGTCAACCTCGCCCCGCGCGACCGCATGGCCGAGCTGTCCAACATCGGGCAGGAGCTGGCAGGCCTCGGGCCGACCCTGATGACCGACTACGAGCCGTTCGGCGTGCGCCATTTCCTGCGCGACGGCGATCCGGAGGGCGCGTCGGAGCTGCGCTACCGCCAGATCCCGCTGCGCAGTGGCGACCTGCTCGAGAAGGGCCAGTCCGCCGACATCGACGAGTTCCAGACCTCCGCCGTGCTCGTCTACCGCACGCTCGTGCTCAGGCGCTCGCCCGTGGGCAGCCGGCCACCGGCGCCGTATCGCCTGGTGTCGAGCGGGCGCTGGTACGACGTCTGGCAGCGCGACCGCGTGCCGAGCCCGCGCGTGGTCAGTCACATGTCGCTGGGCGACACCGTGAACTCCGGTGCCGTCCCAAGTTGCGCCGCCGTTCTGTCGTTGGCCAAGTCGGTGCCCGCCGGCGGGCGGCTCGCGGCGGTGCGAAGCACGCCGGCCTCGCTGCTCACACTGGCGAGCATGCGGCACCCGGTGTCCTGGGACTCGGGCGCCAACTACCTGCTGCCGGACTCCTCCGGCACGGCGACCGGCCAGGTCGCGCTGGCCGACGGCGGCAGCTACGGCGTGTGGATCGGCGGCTCGTTCCGCGGGCGCGTGGAGGTCGAAGTGGACGGCGTGCCCGCCGGCTCGATGCGGAACCGCCTGAGCCACGGCGGGTCGTACGCCGAGCTGGGATCGCTGCGGCTAACGCCGGGCCGCCACCGCGTCACGCTGCGCTACCAGCGCGGCTTCTTCCACCCCGGCAACACCGGCGAGATCTTCCCGCTCGGCCCGATCGTCCTCAGCCGCGAGACCACCAACCGCCCCGTCTTCTACCTGCCTCCGAGCCAGGCGCGCAGCCTCTGCGGCCAGCGGCTCGACTGGATCGAGGCGCTGGGCTAGCCGGCCAGCGTTGCCGGGTCCGCGCCCGGCCCCGCCGTGACCTCGACGTCCTGCGAGTGCAGCGGCTCGCCGCAGTGGGCGCAGCGGATCTCCGCGTGCGTGAGCTCGCCGCACGTGCGGTGGCGGAAGAGCGCGGGCGGCCCGGCCTCGCCGGCCGTCCAGCGGTCGCCCCAGGCGCTGATCGCGAACAGGATGTCCGCCAGCTCCTGTCCCTTGTCGGTGAGGACGTAGTCGTCTCGCGGCGGACGCTCCGAGTACTGGCGACGCTCGAAGATCCCGTGCTCGACGAGCCAGTTCAGCCGCTCGGTCAGCACCTTGCGCGAGATGCCGAGCATGCGCTGGTGGTCCTCGAAGCGCGTCGTGCCGACCATCGCGTTGCGCACGATGAGCAGCGACCAGGACTCGCCCGCGATGTGCATCGTGCGCGCGATCGAGCAGTACATGTCGCCGAATTGCGTTCGTTGCATGGTCGAGAATGCTAGCTGAGTTCCCTGAGGGAACTATCTATGGTACGGTGCGTTCCGTTAAGGAACCTAGTAGTCGAGGAGGAGCTATGCAGTCGCCGTACACACTCAAGCCGCTGACCGACGTCCACGACATGGCGCCCGAGTTCGGGGTCAGCGAGACCCAGGAAGTGCGCTTCGCCCGCGCCGAGCTCGGCGCCGAGCACGTGGGCTTCGCTTTTCACCGCGTCAAGCCCGGCACGCGCCAGGGGATCGGCCACCGCCACGACCACCCGGAGGCCGAGGAGGTCTACGTGGTCACCTCGGGCGCGGGCCGCATCAAGCTCGACGAGGAGACCTTCGAGATCGAGCGCCTCGACGCGATCCGCGTCGCGCCCGAGGTGTGGCGCTCGTTCGAGGCGGGACCGGACGGCCTCGAGTTCATCGCCTTCGGCACCCGCCACGACGGCGACGGCCAGGCGATTCCGGGCTGGTGGAGCTAACTTGCCATGACCATGCTGCGATTCGACCACCTGAGCGTCGTCGTCGACGACCTCGCCACCGCCGAGGCCTTCTTCCTCGGCCTCGGCTTCGAGCGCGACGGAGGGACGGTCGTCGAGGGCGAGACGGTCGACAAGATCAACGGGCTCGACGGCGTCCGGGCGGAGGTCGTGATGGTGCGAACCCCCGACGGCACCGGCAAGCTGGAGCTCTGCAAGTACCACTCGCCCGCCGACACCGAGGGAGTCAACCCGGCGCCGGCCAACCGACTGGGCTACCGCCACATCTGCATCGAGGTCGAGGGTCTGGGCGCGATCGTTGACGGGCTTCGCGACCAGGGCTACGACACGGTGGGCGAGGTCGCCGACTACGGGACGAGCTACCGGCTCTGCTACGTCCGCGGTCCCGAAGGCATCATCATCGAGCTGGCCGAGAAGCTCTCGTAAACGGAGGGGGAGGGATTCGAACCCTCGAGACCGGTCAACCCGGCCTAACGGTTTTCAAGACCGTCGCATTCAACCGCTCTGCCACCCCTCCGGGATGGACGGAGGCTAGCCCGTCAGGCGCTTGAGATCTCGGCGGGCGCGCCCCACTCGTGGAGAACCTCCGGCACGCGGATCGTGCCGTCGTCCTGCTGGTGGTTCTCCACGATCGCGATGATCGTGCGCCCCACCGCCACCGCCGTGCCGTTGAGCGTGTGGACCTCCTCGGGCTTGCCGCCCTCCGGCCGGAAGCGCACGCCCAGCCGGCGCGCCTGGAAGTCGGTGGTGTTCGAGCACGAGGTGAGCTCGCGGTAGCGCTCCTGCCCGGGCAGCCACGCCTCGAGGTCGTACTTCTTCGCGGCCGATGCGCCGAGGTCCCAGGCCGGGATGTTGGCCACCTGGTACGGGATCTCGAGCGCCTGCAGGATCTCCTCCTCGATCGCGAGGATGCGCTCGTGCTCGGCGGCCGACCCTTCGGGCCGCACGAACGTGAACATCTCGACCTTGTCGAACTGGTGCACGCGGAAGATCCCGCGCGTGTCCTTGCCCGCCGCGCCCGCCTCGCGCCGGAAGCAGGGCGAGAAGCCGGCGTAGCGGAGGGGCAGCTCGCCCTCGTCGAGAAGCTCGCCCGCATGCAGCGACGCCAGCGGCACCTCCGAGGTGCCCACCAGGTAGAGCTCGTCCTCGGGCAGCGTGTAGATCTGCTGCTCCGTGTCCGGCAGGAAGCCCGTTCCGTACATCGCCTCCTCGCGCACCAGCACCGGCGGGATCACCGGCGTAAAGCCGTGGCCCTCGAGCACGCCGAGCGCCCAGCGCACCAGCGCCAGCTCGAGCATCACGAGCGGCCCCTTCAGGTAGACGAACCGCGAGCCGGACGTGCGCGCTCCGCGCTCCATGTCCACCAGATCGCCGAGCAGCTCGAGGTGGTCCTTGCCGGCCTTGCCGGCCTCGCCCCACTGGCGGATCACCTCCTCCTCCTTCTCCGGCGAGGTCGGATCGGTGATGTTCGGCAGCGTGACGAGCACGGCGTCGAGGTCGGCCTTCGCGCGCCGCGCCTCGTCCTCCGCGGGACCCACCTGCTCCTTCAGCTCGGTCGACCGCTGCATCGCCTCGCTGGCGTCCGCGCCCGCGCGCTTGAGCTCGCCGACCTGCTTGCCGGCCGCGTTCTGCTCGGCCTTGAGCTCCTCCGCCCGCGTGGTCAGCGAGCGCCAGCGCTCGTCAGCGGCCAGCACCTGGTCCACCGCGTCCGCCACACCCTCGCCGCGGCGCGCGAGCGCGGCCTTGACCGCCTCGGGATCGCGGCGGATGAGCTTGAGGTCTAGAACGGCCGACCTCCTGGGACTACGGGCCCTTGGAGGTGGCCGACTTCGAGCCCGCGTACTTGGACACGAATGCCGCCACCTTCTGGGCGTCCTGCCCCACCACCACATTCGCCGGCATGATCGAGCCGGAGAAGCCGCCGTTGCGGATCGCGAACAGCACGTCCTGCACGCTCTCCTTGCGGAAGTCCAGATCCGGTCCGTCCGTGCGCTCCTTCTGCGACACGTTGGTGGCTGAGCCGTGGGTGGCGGCGGCGCCCAGCGTGTGACAGCCGCCGCAGCGCTCGCTGAACAGAACCGCGCCCTGGTGCACCGGGCTGCTCGGATCGTTGTTATCCGCGTTGATCTTCTTGGTGCCGCACGCCGTGATGGCGAGCGCGGCGATGGCCACGGCGAGCGCGGCCCAGAACATCTTCGGGCGGAACACGGGCGCGCATATTAGTGACCGTCCGGCAGGACCGAGGCGCCGCACGGCGAAACAGCACTCGCCCCGGCGGTGGCCGGAGACGACTGGTTCATCGCGAAGGATTCGCGGACGGTCGTCCACATCGGCGGCGATTGAGGCCTCCGCCGGGGCAAGAACTAGCTCGCGGATTTCAGATTGCAGATTGCGGAACTAGGGCTCTAGGCGCTTGCAGAACCGGAGTTCCGTGCCTGTGGCGGAGGGCTTTATGTCGACCTCGTCCATGAGCTGGCCCAGGAAGGCGAGGCCACGGCCCCGTTCCGGCATGTCGCCGCGCGGGCTGATGCGAGGGATGAACTTGCCGCTGTCGCGTATGTAGAAGGCCAGCAGGTCTCCTTCGGCGGCGGCGCGCAGATGGATCTCGTCCTGCGATGAGGACGAGCCGTGCTCGACCGCGTTCGCCACTCCCTCGCTCACGGCCATCTTGATCTGGTAGCGCACCATCTCGTCGAAGCCGAATGCCTCGGCCGCGGTGTCGGCCCAGTTGCGCGCGTCGGGAAGCCGCGACAGCTCTGCCGGCAGCGTCAGCTCGGCGCCCATGAAGCCCGTTGCCGCTCCTGCCATGAGTGCGAAAAGTTACAGAGGCAGGAGAGGTATTTCGTTAAAGCCTGGCCACGAAGCGCCGATCACAGGCTGGTGCGTCGCATCCTCCTCGCCGCAATCCTGTGCGTTCTCGGCCTCGCCGGCGCCGGCACGGCGATCGCGGCGTACCCGCACACGTTCAAGCCCGTGAAGGGCAATCCGGCGGACAAGCTCGACAAGCTGCCGATCGAGGGCTACCGCTACGACCTCTCGCGCCGCTGCACCAAGCACCCCACGCCGGGCGCCCTCGCGATGGTGTCGTGGCTCCAGCACCACTCGGCCGGCCAGTTCTGGGGAATCATGCGCTGCGAGAAGCTCGGCCCGCACAACTACAGCCTTCACGCCGACGGCCGCGCGATCGACTGGCACCTGGACGTGCACACCGCGGCCGGCCGCAAGGCCGCCAAGCGGCTGATCAGCCTGCTGCTCGCGCCCGACAAGCTCGGCAACGAGCACGCGCTGGCCCGCCGCATGGGCGTGCAGGAGATCATCTGGAACTGCACCGCCTGGTGGAGCGGCCCGGGCGGCATGGAGCGCTACTCGGTCTGTTACGACAAGAAGGGCCACAAGCTGCATGTGGACGACACGACCGCGCACCGCAACCACGTGCACATCGGGCTGAACCGCCTGGGCGCCCGGAAGCTCACGAGCTTCTGGAAGCATCAGTAGCCGGCGGTCGGTCTCCGGCAGCCCCGCTGTGACGCGGCATGAACAGCAGCAATGAAGGGCAGGCCCGGAGCGTGCTCTCCACGTTGTTCACGCATTCCGTGAAGAAGGTGGATAGTGAAGGGCTCATGCCGCGAGGAGCCGCCGCCCTCCTCTTGTTCCTTATTGCTGCAGTTCCGGACCGCAGCGCGGCTACGAGCCGGTCGAGTACGCGCGGAGCGCCAACGTCACGACGGCAATGACGCTCATAGTCATGATCCCCATCTCATTGCGCACCACGGCTCGCGCCAGCAGGATCTGATCGCGCCGCTCGAGCGAGTCGACGTCGTCGATCCCGAGCTTGTCGATCTCGCGCTGCGCGACT
>Ga0068852_100002018_pt1 | contig 13824 bp, 18 predicted proteins | sample KBSCornC22_FD_66594 | JGI IMG/M metagenome (GOLD analysis project Ga0068852, IMG submission 66594) | Corn rhizosphere microbial communities from Kellogg Biological Station, Michigan, USA - KBS Corn C2-2 | ecosystem: Host-associated > Plants > Roots > Rhizosphere > Soil ... | reverse complement strand
ATACGGCTCGCTTTCGACCGCGCTGGCAATTCTGCCGTCCGGCTTTGCACCGCCGCAGCCATGGTCATTCGCGAAACCTGTCGAGAAAACGAAAAATACGGAGTTCGGCCTGTGGCCGACCTTTGCAAATAAATGTCAACAAAGGGTAATGACAATGGCTAAGGGCACGGGCCGCCGGCGCAGGCGAAGGTGGGACATTGGCATCCGACGACAGATGGTTGGAGCGGTTGCGGCTCGAATTGGCCTGGTTCTCCGGCCGGTCCTTGCTGCGCAGCCGCGGCGCCGGCGCTATTCTCCGCCTCCAGCACGTCCGGCCGCGGCGAAGCGGTGCTTTCCAGCCGCGGCGCGAACATGAGATCACGCCACAATTTCTCGACCGTACCATTCGTGCACTGAAGCGCTGGAACTATGAAGTCCTCGGCATGGACGAGGTCTGCCGGCGCGCCGTCACACTACCCGAGAAGCGGCGCTTCGTGGCGCTCACCTTCGACGGTGCGCCTAAGGACCTCATCAGCTTTGCCTACCCGGTCCTGGCGCGCCACGCCGTGCCGTTTACGCTCTACGTTCCCACCGCCTTTCCTGACGGGGTCGGTGAGGCCTGGTGGCTCGGGCTCGAGCAGGTGATCGCGCGCGAGAGCCGGATCAGCCTGATGATGGGTGACAAGGAACAGCGCTTCACCGTGACAGGCAACGCCGAGAAGCAGGCTTTGTTTTCGCATCTCGAGAGCTGGCTGCGCTCGCTGTCGCCGGCAGATCTATCAATTGCGGTCGCTGATCTCTGCACACGGTACCGCATCGATCTTGCCGCGCTCTCCCGCGAAGCATCGATGGACTGGGAGGATCTGGCCAGGCTCGCAGACGATCCGCTGGTCACGATCGGCAGCGCGACCGTGAATTATCCCGTGCTTGCGAACATGAAGGATGCGGCCGCGTTGCGCGAGATGACGATGGGCAAGGCGGTCGCGGAAGCATCGTTCCACCGTGACATCACGCATCTGGCGTTTCCATTCGGCGATCGTTCGTCGTTTCGACGCAATCATGTCGTGATGGCGGAGGAGGCCGGCTTCGCCAGCGCGGTCTCGACTATCCCGGGCATCGTGGATTCGGAAGGGCGCACCAATCTGCGCGCGCTGCCGCGGATTTCCTGGGACGGAAGGATGCGCTCGCTGCGGATGATGCGCGTGCTGGTGTCGGGCGTTGCCTTCGCGCCGGTGAAACCGACGGGCAGCGCTACGAGCTAGATTTGGCGCGGTCCGGCCGCTGCATCCAACTCACGATCGGCATTGCCGGCAGCACCCAGCCCATGCCGACCACCACATAATAGATCGCTTGCCGCCAGCCGGATTCGGCAATCCACGGCATCTGCGCTGCCGCCATGCCGAGCAGCGCCCAGACGGTGGCCAGCACCAGGAGCAGGATGGCGCCGAGGAACTTGCGGGTGCGGATCGTCATGGCGGAACTGTTGCGGCTTTCGCGTAACTTGCGCTGCGGGAGCGGGGGACTATAAGGGGCGCGCAGTCCGGTTCAAGCCTTCAAGTCCTGGTTTTGCCCCTGAAATGACGACGAAATCTGCCCCGACCAGTCCTTATCGCGCCGTGCGCTGGTGGCTGATCTCCGTGGCCGCCCTGATCGCGCTGATGGTGCTGGTCGGCGGCGCGACACGGTTGACGGAATCCGGTCTCTCGATCGTCGAGTGGAAGCCGGTTACGGGCAGCGTGCCGCCGTTGTCGGAGGTGCAATGGACCGACGCTTTCGAGGCCTACAAGAAGATCCCGCAATATCGCGAGCTCAATGCCGGGATGTCGCTCTCCGAGTTCAAGCAGATCTTCTGGTGGGAATGGAGCCACCGGCTGCTCGGCCGCTTCATCGGCGTCGCTTATCTGCTGCCGTTCCTGTTCTTCCTGTGGCGCGGCGGTTTGTCAGCTGACCTGAAGCGGCGGCTGTGGCTGCTGTTCGCACTTGGCGGCCTTCAAGGCGCCGTCGGCTGGTGGATGGTGGCCTCGGGGCTGTCTGAACGGGTCGAGGTGTCGCAATATCGGCTGGCAACGCATCTGGTGCTGGCGCTGTTGATCTTCGCCGGCATCGTCTGGACGGTGCGGCGGCTTACCGACCGACCGCGGCTTTGGGTCCCGATACGACTGCGGTTCACGAGCGCGCTGCTGGTGGTCGTGACCTTCATCCAGATCTATTTTGGTGCGCTGGTCGCGGGCCTGCGCGCAGGGCGCGCCTACAACACCTGGCCGCAGATCGACGGCGCTTTCATTCCGTCGCCGGAGCGCCTGTGGTTCGAGACGCCGTGGTGGCGCAACATGTTCGACAATGTGCTGACGGTGCAGTTCGAGCACCGTATGACGGCCTATCTGTTGTTCACACTAGCGGTGCTGCATGCGATCGACGCGATGCGCTCGCGCGCAGGCTCGGCGGCGCGCGGTGCGCTCTGGCTGCTGGCGGCGGTGAGCCTGCAGGCGGTGCTTGGCATTCTCACGCTGCTCAATCAGGTGCCGATCGATCTCGCGCTGTCACACCAGGCCGTTGCGATCGTTGTATTGACGTTGGCGGTGGTCCAGGCGGAACGACTGGCGGCGCGGCATAGCGCGGAAGCGCAGCTACGTGTCGTTCCAGCGGGGCAGCCCGGCTGATCACCATCAGCCCGGCTGATCAGCAATAGCCGTAGATGCCGCACGAATAGGGCAGGCGCCAGAAATAATCGACCTGCTTCCCTCCGTAATACGAGCCCTGATAGTCGTAGTCCCAAGGGCGGCCGTAATAGCCTGGCAGCGTGTGCGAGCCCGGCAGCAGCGGTGTGCCGGGCAGGTTGCTGATATAGCTGCCGATGCCATAGGCCGGTGAGATCAGCGCGTCCGGATCGGTCTCGACATAGACCTTGGGTGGGTCCTGCGGCGGCGCTGCGGCGCGCCGCTTTGGATGGGCCGGGAGGTCGGCGGCATAGGCGGCTGAGGCCGTCAGCATCACTGCCAGGGCAGGCACCATCCTGCGCAACATCGTCGGCTCCGAATCAAAGGGGCGATCCCGTGACGATGTATGGGGCAGGTATGGTTAATGACTGTTAACCGGAGCCGCTGTTCCGGGGCGGTTTTTTCGCGCCGCCCCGGAAGCGAGCGGTTACGCGCCGAGGGCCTGTTCGAGGTCGGCGATCAGATCTTCCTTGTCCTCGATGCCGATCGAGAGTCGCACCACGTCAGGGCCGGCGCCTGATTTCACCTTGGCGGCATCGTCGAGCTGGCTGTGCGTGGTCGAGGCCGGATGGATGACGAGCGAGCGGGTGTCGCCGACATTTGCCAGATGCGAGAACAGCTGCAACTTCGAGACGAGGCTCACGCCGGCGTCATAGCCGCCCTTCAGGCTGAAGGTGAACACGGCGCCAGCGCCCCTCGGCGCATATTTGCGCGCGAGCTGGTTGTACTTGTCGCTTGCCAGGCCCGCATAGTTCACCGAGGCCACCGCCGGATGGCCGGCGAGGAATTCGGCGACAGACTTGGCGTTGTCGCAGTGCTTCTGCATGCGCAGCGGCAGCGTCTCGATGCCGGTCAGGATCATGAAGGCATTGAACGGCGACAGCGCCGGACCGAGATCCCGCAGGCCGAGCACGCGGCAGGCGATGGCGAAGGCGAAATTACCAAAAGTCTCCTGCAGGCGGATGCCGTGATATTCGGGCCGCGGTTCCGACAGCATCGGATATTTGCCGCCGGTCGACCAATCGAAGGTGCCGGCATCGACGATGATGCCGCCGAGCGAATTGCCGTGTCCGCCGAGAAATTTGGTCAGCGAGTGCACGACGATGTCGGCGCCATGGTCGATCGGACGGATCAGGTAGGGCGAGGCCAGCGTGTTGTCGACGATCAGCGGCACGCCTGCCTTGCGCGCGACCGACGAGATCGCCTCGATGTCAGTGATGCTGCCGGCCGGATTGGCGATGGATTCGATGAAGATCGCCTTGGTGCGCGGCGTCACTGCGCGCTCGAAGCTCGCGATGTCGTCGGGATCGGCCCACACCACGTTCCAGCCAAAGCTCTTGAACGCATGCGTGAACTGGTTGATCGAACCGCCATACAGCTTTCGCGCAGCGATGAACTCGTCGCCGGGCTGGAGCAGTTGCTGCAGCACCACGACCTGCGCGGCATGGCCCGACGCCACCGCCAGCGCAGCGGTGCCACCCTCGAGCGCGGCGACGCGCTCTTCCAGCACCGCGTTGGTCGGATTGCCGATCCGGGTATAGATGTTGCCGAATGCCTGCAGCCCGAACAACGAGGCGGCGTGGTCGGCATCGTTGAAGACGAACGACGTCGTTTGATAAATCGGAGTCGCGCGCGCACCTGTGGTCGGATCAGGCTGTGCACCGGCATGCACGGCGAGGGTCGAAAATCCCGGAAGGCGATCGCTCATTGAGGGCGTCCTGTTCTTGTGGCCTGAAATCGCGCGGCATGCTGATCGGCGCCGCGGCTGCCGTCAAGGCGCGGCTTCATTTTGCAATGATCGTGCTACGCATTGTCGCGTTCGCGAAGCGAATCCTTCGCAATTGCGTCAGCTTTGCTCGCTCTTGTTTTTGGCTGCGCGATCGGAGGCCGCGGTGTCGCCGCCGCCGACACTCATCCGATTGAGGGATAGACGCATGCCCTGCGTCGGTGCCGGAGGGCGCTTCGAACTCAGCGTGCGCGAATTGACGCCCATCCAGGAGATCTCCGACGACAGCCGGCCATATTCGATCTTCGGGCAGCGGTTCATCACGACCTTGATACCGGCGGCCTCGGCTTTTTCCGCCGCCGCATCGTCACGCGCGCCGAGCTGCATCCAAATTACCTTCGGCAGTGGGTCGAGCTCGAGCGCCTCTTCGACGACAGGCATGATGTGGCTGGAGTTGCGGAAGATGTCGATCATGTCGATCGGACGGCCGATGTCGCGCAGCGAGGCGACGAAGGGCTTTCCGAGCAGATCCTTGCCGACATGGCCGGGATTGACGGGGATCATGTCGTAGCCGCGCTGCGCCAGATATTTGAACGCGAAATAGCTCGGACGCACATTGACCGGCGAGGCGCCGACCATGGCGATCGACTTCACGCTGTTGAGGATGCTGCGGATGTAATTGTCGGGATAGGCGTCGTGGTTCATTGCTTGTCTTTTCTTGTTACTCATCCCGCCAGGTCGGCGTGCGCTTTTCGATGAAAGCACCGATGCCTTCTTCGGCGTCGCGGGCCATCATGTTCTCGGTCATCACCTCTGCCGCATAGCGATAGGCATCGGTAAGGCTCATCTCGGCCTGGCGATAGAATGCCTCCTTGCCGAGCTTGACGGTGTAGGCGGATTTCAGCGCCACTTGTTGCGCCAGTGCGATCGCGGCGTCGCGCTCGGTGCCTGCGGCGACGACACGGTTGACCAGGCCGATCTCTCTCGCGCGCACAGCCGGGACCGGCTCGCCGGTCAGCAGCATCTCCATCGCTTGCTTGCGCGGCACGTTGCGCGACAGCGCCACCATCGGTGTCGAGCAGAACAGGCCGATATCGACGCCGGGTGTGGCGAAGCTCGCTGCTTCCGAGGCGATCGCAAGATCGCAGCTTGCCACGAGCTGGCAGCCCGCCGCGGTCGCGACGCCCTGGACGGCAGCGACGACCGGCTTTGGCAAACGCACGATGGCCTGCATCATTGCGCTGCAGCCGTTCATGGCCTCGGCGAAGAAGGCGCGGCCGCGATCGGGATCGGTGCGGCGTGCGGTCAACTCCTTCATGTCGTGACCGGCCGAGAAGGCGGGACCGTTGGCCGCCAGCACGACGCCGCGGATGGCTTTGTCGTTGCCGATATCATTGAGTTCGGCATGCAGGCTGGCGATCATTGCCGTCGACAGGCTGTTGCGCGCGGCCGGCCGGTTGAGGGTCAGCACCACGATGGGACCCACCATTTCGCGCAGCAGAATTGGCTGATGCGGGGAAGGGGCGCGGGCGGCCTGGGTGGACATTGCGGCGTTTCCGGTTGGATTATTACAGTTAGATGATGCAGATAACCTAATGTAGCAGGCGACACGAAGCGAGGGTGGGGAACAGCATGGCGGCAGCGAAAATGAGCGTGGCGGAGGTCGAGCAGTTTCTCCGCGACGAATTCCCCCAGGCCTTCAGCGGCGACGACATCACGATCGAGAGCGCGGACGGCCAGACTTGTCTCCTGCGCCAGCGCTTTAGCGAGCGAATGCTGCGGCCGGGTGGAACCGTGTCCGGCCCCACGCTGATGGCGCTGGCCGATTTCGCCATGTACGTGGTGCTGCTGTCGGCGATCGGACCAATCGGGTTGGCGGTGACCACCAATCTGAACATCAATTTCCTGCGCAAGGGCCTGCCCGGGCAGGACGTGCTGGCGGAGGCCCGGCTGCTCAAGCTCGGCAAGCGCCTGGCAGTCGGAGAGGTGAAGCTGTTGTCGGGGACCTCGCCCGATCCGATCGCCCACGTCACATCGACCTATTCCATTCCAAATGTTTGAGCTTTTCGCAGGTAATATCGCACCATATTTTTAAGATATTGATTTTGCTTATATAAATTGCATCGTTGGGCATTGACCGCTGCGCATCTCTTCTCTAGAAACCCGCGCAGTCCGGTGCGGTGTTCGCGCCGATGCTCCCCGTCCACGGAAACTCTGACATGAAAACCTTTTCGGCAAAGCCGGCTGAGGTGACGAAGAAGTGGGTGCTGATCGACGCCAAGGGTCTGGTCGTCGGCCGTCTCGCCACCATCGTCGCCATGCGCCTGCGCGGCAAGCACCTCCCGACCTACACCCCGCACGTTGATTGCGGCGACAACGTCATCATCATCAACGCGCAGCATGCGGTCCTCACCGGCCGCAAGCGCGAGCAGAAGACCTATTACAAGCACACCGGCTATGTCGGCCACATCAAGGAGCGCACCGCGCGCCAGATCCTTGAAGGCAAGCATCCCGAGCGCGTGCTTGAGAAGGCCGTCGAGCGCATGATCCCGCGTGGTCCGCTCGGTCGCGTCCAGATGGGCAACCTCCGTGTTTACGGGGGCGCTGATCATCCGCACGAGGCCCAGACGCCCGAGAAGATCGATATCGCCAAGTTGAACCGCAAGAACACGAGGGCCGCATAATCATGGCCGAATCCATTCAGTCGCTCGACCAGCTCTCGCAGCTCAAGACCGCGGCGGCGCCCGATGCGCCCAAGCACGAGAAGAAGGTCGACAAGTTCAATCGTGCCTACGCCACCGGTAAGCGCAAGGACGCGGTCGCCCGCGTCTGGATCAAGCCGGGCGCCGGCAAGGTCACCGTCAACTCGCGTGAGGTCGAGGTCTATTTCGCTCGTCCGGTGCTGCGCATGATGATCGAGCAGCCGTTCTCGGTGGCGGCTCGTTCCGGCCAGTACGACGTGATCTGCACCGTCGCCGGCGGCGGTCTGTCCGGCCAGGCCGGCGCTGTCCGTCACGGCATCTCCAAGGCGCTCACCTATTTCGAGCCGGAGCTGCGCGGCGTCCTCAAGAAGGGCGGCTTCCTCACCCGCGACTCGCGCGTGGTCGAGCGTAAGAAGTACGGCAAGGCCAAGGCCCGCCGGTCCTTCCAGTTCTCGAAGCGTTAATCGCTTCGGTCACATTCGCCGCGAAAGCGGCTTCAATGAGATGCAAAAAGGCGCTGATTTCAGCGCCTTTTTTGTTGTTCGTTTGTACGCAAATTGAGCGCGTGTTTCCCGAAAACTTGGCCTCCCGTGAAAACCTGAATGGAACTCGCGGGACATAGCGTCGCATCTGGAAGGGCGCGCAAGTCGGCTGAGCCGATCGCGCAACTGCTATGTTTAGAAGGGGGCCGACATGATGTCGCTCGATAGCATCACGCTCTATTTGGTCGCCACGATGGTCGCCGCACTGCTCGGCGCCATGATGGTGTTTTTCGGCAAACAGGAGAACAGCCCCGCGCTGAAATGGTGGGGCACCGCCTATCTGCTCGGCGCGTCCTCCGTTGCGCTGTGGACCGCGACCGGCGACAAGCTCGGCCCGCATCTCTATCTGGCCTTGAACGCAGTTGGCTTCGTCGCCTGCGGCATGGTGTGGAATGCGGCGCGCGTCTTCCACGGCCGCACGCCGAACTGGCCAGGTCTCGTGCTGGGCGCGTTGGCCTGGGTCGCGGCCGTGACGCTGCTCGATCCCTCTGCATCGATGCTGCGCATGATCGTTGGCGCCGGTATCGTCTCGATCTATGCGGCGTTGACCGCGAGCGAGCTCTGGGTTGAACGGCGCAAGAGCCTGCAACGGCGCTGGCCCGCCTTCGTTGTGCCTGTCATGCACGGCTGCGTGCTGATGCTGCCGATCCTGCTCGGCAGTTTCCTGCGCCCGAACGATGCCGGCTTCTCCGGCAGCGTATGGGTCACGGTGTTTGCGGTCGAACTGATCCTCTATGCCGTCGGCACTGTGTTCGTGATCTTCATGCTGGTGTCCGAGCGCACCGTCACCGCGCATCGCACCGCTGCGTCGACCGATCCCTTGACCGGCATGCTCAACCGCCGTGGCTTCTCGGAAGCCTGCGCGCGGATGATCGAGCGCGAGGCCAAGGGTGGTCGCCCTGTTACGGTGATGATTTTCGACATCGACCATTTCAAGTCGATCAACGATCGCTTCGGTCATCCCGCCGGCGACGAGATGCTGAAATTGTTCTCGACCGTGGTCGTCAACAATCTCCGTCTCTCGGATCTGTCGGGCCGCATCGGCGGCGAGGAATTCGCGGCGTTGCTGCCTTGCGCGTTGGAGGAAGGCGTTCTGGTCGCCGAACGCGTGCGCGAGGCGTTCGAGACCTCCGGCGTCGTCGTCGATGGCGGCGCGGTCGACACCACCGTCAGCATTGGCGTCGCGGGTGGTCCCGCCGGCACCGAGCTCGAGGTGCTGCTCGCTTCGGCCGACACGGCGCTCTACCAGGCCAAGCGTGGTGGCCGTAACCGTGTCGAGGCGGCGGAGGAGTTGCCGCTGTCGTTGGAGAATTGGCGCCGCCAGAGCGCCGCGCGGATTGGTGTACCCAAGGGACCGTCCAATACACAGCCGGCAACCGCCTGAGGCGAAGGGGGGTAATCCTCTGTTTACCATTCGGTTCCTACCATAGCGGTCATGGAATCGATCCGTCGACAGAACCCGCAAGCTGCCCTGATGTCGCTCGAAGCCGCCGCTAGCTCGGCACGCGGCGGTTTCGCCTGTCTGTTCTCGACCGCGGACGAATACGAGACTGCGCTGATCGCCGAGCGTCGCGCCCAGGGTCGTTACACGCAGGCGCGCAGCTATTGGCCGGTTGCATTGTTCATCGGTTGTACGATGATCGTCCTGGGCACCGCGGTGCTGTTCGCCTGAGAGCGCCGCATTTTCGACCGGGCAGGGCGCCGTTTCGGCGCCTTTTTCTTTGGTCCCGGCTGCGCTAGACACGGCCACCAAACAAAAGGGGTGGAAACGATGATCACCGAGATTGCGCAAATCGACGTCAAGCCGGGCAGCGAGAAGGACTTTGAGGCCGCCGTCGCCAAGGCCAAGGCCGCCTTCGGCCGCTCCAAGGGCTTTCACGGTTTCGAGCTGCACAAGTCGATCGAGAAGCCGCAGCGCTACCGGTTGATGGTGCAATGGGCGACGCTGGAGAACCATACGGTCGATTTCCGCGGCTCCGAGAATTTCACCGAATGGCGCGGCCTCGTTGGTCAGTATTTTGCCTCGCCTCCGGAGGTCGAGCACACCGAGACCGTGCTGACGACCTGAGAGCGCTATCGCTCTACGCCGCCTCTGCCAGAGGCGGCGCCTCATACGTCTTGAAATGATCGATCATGACCTTGGCAATGGCGACCAGTGGCAGCGCCAGCGCCAGGCCCCAAATTCCGAAGACGACGCCGAGCAGGATCTGGAACGCGAACAGCGTCGCCGGTGGAATGTCCAACGCCTGGCGTTGCAGGATCGGCGTCAGCACGTAGCTCTCCATCGCGTGCACGCCGAGAAACAACACCAGCGCCGATAGCGCGGGGATCCAGCCCGAGGCGAGGCTCGCCAGCACCACGACGACGCCGGCGATGATGGCGCCCACGGTCGGGATGAACGCGAGCAGGCCAGCCTGGATGCCCAGGATGAACGATCCGGGGATGCCGATGATGGCAAGCCCGATCCAGGTGACGAGTCCGACCGCGAGCATCACGATGATCTGCGCGATCAGCCATCGCTCAAGCGTCTCGCCGATGCGGTCGATGATCAGGGTCGCTCGGGTGCGATACCTGGCTGGCGCGAGAAACAGCAGGCCATCGTGATAGACACTCGGTTGTGCCGCGAAGGCGAGCCCCAGGAACAGCACGATGAAAATGTTGCCGACGGCACTGATCGCACCGAACAGCAGCTTGAAGGTCTGGCTGACGATCGCCCCGCCGCTCGATGCGATCGCACCTGCGCCCGGCAATGGGCCGTGGGCATTGGGACTCGGCGCTGTAGCAGGCGTCGCGTCGCCGGACGCGGCGGACGTCGCATTTCCGATGTCGAAAAAGCTGGTGTCTATGCCGCGGGTCTCGAGAAACGACCGCACATGCGAGATCTGCGACTTGATCGTGGTGCTGAGCAGGGAGGCCTGCTCAGCGATGGTCGCGCCGCCGAGATAGGCAACGCCCGACATCATCGCAGCCAGCACGACGCAGACAATCGCAAGCCGCACCGCGTGCGGCAGTTGAACGTGGCGGCCAAGCGCATCGGTCAGCGCGTTGAGTCCGACGCCAAGCAGCATGCCGGTGAAGATCAGCAGCAGGGTGGCCGCGAAATACCAGGTGAAGACCAGCGCGGCCGTGAACAGCACGACGCCAATGCCGCCGACCAAAATGGCCCACGCTAGGTCTGCTCGGGTCCAGGGGCGTTCGTCTGCGATAACGGGCACGTCATGTCCTTTTCGGCGGCTGCAGGCGGGGCACTCTTTCGACAAACACGCTTTCGATCAAGACCGCGTCAACGCGCTGGTTTGACGCTTTCGCGCGAACGGTGCAGACCGATGAGAAAGAACAGGTGGGGGGCGCTTGAGTTTCATCAGCAAATGGGCCGGTCTGCTCGGCCTCCTGGCCGTGCTCGTGATCGGCGACCAGATCCGGATCAACCGGCCCGGCCACAAATACCGCCTCACGGTCGAGGTGACGACGCCCGAGGGGATCAAGACCGCGTCCGGCGTTCTGGCCGTCGTGCCTGACCGCAATTACAATCGCGGCGGCCGCACCACGATGCGCGGGGAGGCCGTGTTCGTCGACCTTGGACAGGGCAGGAATTTGGTGGCGCTGCTGGCGCATCAGCAGGGCAGCAAGCTCGACCTCGACGACATCAACTACGTCGCCGTCCGCGCCTATGGCGCTACGCGCGGTAACCGCGTCTCATTCACCGACATCAACAGGCAGGTGGGCGTCGTTCCGGTGCAGGGGGACGTGATCCCTGTGCTCGTGAGCTTTGGCGATATTAAGGACCCCGCCACCGCGCGCCGTGTCGCCCCGGATCACGCGGATGTGGTTCTGGGCGACGGTTACACCATCCGCGGTCTCACCGCCGAGCTGGTGCCCAACGGATTTTGGCCGATCGACTTCGGCGGCGTGCTCGGGGAGCCCGTGACACGCGGAATCGGTGCAAAACTGCCCTGGCTGGCCGCGTCGGGCGATCCGGCGGCCGCCGCGCTGAAGGCGGCCGGCTTGCCCGTTGCGGGGATAACCGAGGCCGGGGAGGCATTTGCGCGAAAATAGCATTGCCGTCCCGCGATCCCTTCTGTTGAATTTGTTCCATCCGGGGGGCATGTTTGGAGAATCTTTTTCGGCGGGGAGGTCGGAACGGGAAATGAGAAAGCCGGTCGTCGGCGTGATCGGAAACGCCCATCGCGTCGAAAATCGATTTCAGGTGCAGATGGTCGGCGAGCGCAATTTGCGCGCGGTGGCTGAGGTCTCCGGCGGCTTGCCGGTGATGTTCGCGGGCTCGCCTGACATCACCGATATCGCGGCACTGCTCGATACCGTCGACGGAATCGTGCTGACAGGCGCCCGCGCCAACGTGCATCCGACCCGCTTCAACGTCGACCCCTGCGAAAAGCACGAGCCCTACGACATCCACCGTGACGAGGTCGCGCTGGCGCTCTCGGTCGCCTGCGTCTCGCGCGGCATCCCGCTGTTTGGCATCTGCCGCGGCCTGCAGGAAATGAACGTCGCCTTCGGCGGTTCGCTGCATCCCGAGATCCGCGAAATTCCCGGCCGTATGAACCACCGCATGCCCAGGCTCGAGAACGGCGAAATCCATCCCGATCCGACCGTCGTATTCGCCGACCGTCACGACGTCGACCTCACGCCGGGCGGCGCCTTCGCAAAGCTCCTCGGCTGCGACAAGATCCGCGTCAATTCGCTGCACGGGCAGGGCATCCTCGATCCCGGCAAGCGCGTTCTGATCGAAGGCGTCGCCGAGGACGGCACCATCGAGGCAATCCGCATCGCGGAAGCTTCGACCTTCGCGCTCGGTGTGCAATGGCACGCCGAATACGACCCGCAGCGCAACCCAATCAACCGCAGGCTGTTCGAGGCCTTCGGCGAAGCGATGGTGGCGAAGCAGCGAGCGGCAGCCTAGCCGTACTGCGCTTCAACTGGCTTTCCGAATTGCGGACAGGCTTCGTCGCGCCGCGTGTCCCCCGAGCCCTGCTGATCGGTAGGGCTAGGATGAGGTTCCGTAACGCCAAAATTCTGGAAAATAGAATATTCTGTGACGGTGGGATTGGCGAGCGCTGCACAATGGGCAACGGCCTCGCCCTTGTCGTCTGTTGTCTTAGATGCGCGCCGGGGCATTGGAACCCTGGATTTTGTTGCTGGTCAGCAACAACAGTCGGGAAATACGCAAGCCGGGGCTCCGGAGAGGTCATTTTGCAATCACGGCGAGCGTCCGAGTCTGATTAACCTACGTTCACATCGTCGTGTCGGTCCCTGGGAGATTGCCATGAGAGTGCATTTTGGTTGGGCGATTGCGTCGGCCCTTTTGATTGGAAGCTTCGGCACCGCGAGCGCTGCGGATATGCCGGTCAAGGCGCTTCCGGTACCGCCACAGATCTTCAACTGGACCGGTTTCTACATCGGTGCGAACGGCGGTGGGATCTGGGCTCAAAGCAACGTCTCCAGCGCTTTCTTTGATGGTGCTGCGGTGGCCTCGGCGCAGACATTGGCCGGGCTTGCAGGCACCGGAGGCGCGAACGGCAGTGGCGCCTTTGGCGGCGTTCAGATCGGCTATAATTGGCAGCAGTCGACTTCGTGGGTGTTTGGTGTCGAGGCCGACATTCAGGGAATGTCCCTAAACCAAAACCGCACGAGCGCCGTTTTTACGATCGCCCCGAACAATGCTCAGGATTTCGACCAGATCCACCATGACTGGTTCGCGACGTTCCGCGGGCGCGTCGGCTACACCACAAATCATGCCTTGTTTTACGCAACGGGCGGCCTTGCCGTCGCCAATACGCGCTTCTCACGTACGCAGACCTGGGCTTTCCCCGGCGATGCCTGTGTGGTGGATCCTCGCAACGGTCTGGGTGATTGCCACGTTGGTGCGGCGAGCAAGACCTCTGTCGGCGCCGCCGCCGGCGCCGGTGTTGAATATGCGTTCGCTGGTAATTGGAGTGTGAAGCTCGAGTACCTCCATATCTGGCTGCAGGATCACAACAGCTTCCTGACGCAAAATAGTGGGGCCGCTTTTGTTGGTCCTCCTCTCCTGGTCCAGCGCTTCAATCAGTCCATGGGTGACACCAACCTCGACCTGGTGAGGGTCGGCATCAATTACAGGTTCGGCGTTACTCCAGTGGTCGCGAAGTACTGACCTCCGA
>Ga0068852_100002016_pt1 | contig 13833 bp, 16 predicted proteins | sample KBSCornC22_FD_66594 | JGI IMG/M metagenome (GOLD analysis project Ga0068852, IMG submission 66594) | Corn rhizosphere microbial communities from Kellogg Biological Station, Michigan, USA - KBS Corn C2-2 | ecosystem: Host-associated > Plants > Roots > Rhizosphere > Soil ... | reverse complement strand
GACCACCGAAAAGACCGGGCCGATCGAATACGTCGCGCAGCAGAGCCAACGCGGGATCGCTGAGCAGAATGGAGGGAACCGGCGCGCGCACCGATGGCGTCGTAACAGTCTCGATGCCATGAAGCGCTAGCAGGTGGGCGCAGCAGGCGCTGGCGATACCCGACCCCATGACGGCCGCTTTCATCACCGCGCCATCACGGCCGCGACATCATCGTCATGATGGCCATGACGGCATCACTGCGAGATGACCATACCCGCCATGGTCTGGTCGTTGCCGACGTCCCAGGTCTTTTCCTTCTTCAGCGTCTTGGCGTCATACACTTCGATATCGAATGTGGCGCCGTAGATGTAGAGCTTCTGGCCGTCGCCTGACATGCCGAAGGAAGCAAGGCGCGAACGGCATTCGAACTCCGCCTTGGCAACGACTTTGTTGCTGGTCAGATCGAAGCGCCAGAATTCACACCGTTTGTTGCCCAACGTGCCGTTGGCGACGATGGTATAGCCCTCCTTGCCATCGGGCGAAATCTCAAGGCCGAGCATGCCTGCGGGGGCGGGACCGATCGGGGTGAAGGTGAGTTCGCGCGAGGCGAGGTTCAGGCGCGCGACTCCGAAGACCTTGTTGTGCACTATGGGATCGGCGGCGTTGAACAGAGATACGAATTCTCGCGGGGACTGTTGCGTCTGAACGCCGCCACCGAAGTTGACGCTTTCCATTCCCGCCGTTTCCGGCTTGGCGAGGTCGAAATGCTGGACCGCCTTCAGCGTCCCCGTATCGACAACGGTTATCTTGTCGCGGAAAAGATAGAAGGATTTTCCGTCCTCGGACAGCGTCATATAGCCGCGATTATAGTTGGGCAGATCGTCTTCGGGCGCGAGGTCCGCGGAACGAACGATCTTCTTCTGTTGAAGATCGACGACGATATATTGCGGCTTGCCGACCTTCCACCGATCGACGCCCTTTTCCATCTTCGCCGCGACGGTATAGAAATAGCGACCCGTGGCGTCGGGCACGCCGCCGGTGAAGCGATAGCGGGTGTTGCCATCGTTCAGGCTGAAACTGCTGATGAGCTTTTTCGTGGCGACATCCATCACCTCGATGCCACCCGTGGTCAGGGTGGTGATGTAGAGGCGCTTCTTGTCGTTCGACAGGCGCAGGCTGATCGGCAGCCCAGTATTCAGTTTGATGCGTTCCGTCGTCGTTCCCGTGCTTTCGTCGAAGGTGACGATCTTGTCGGGATAGCCGCCGAAGAACAGCGTCGAACCGGGAGCCGGCGTCAACGCGACTGTCACGGACGCCAGGGATGCAAGAGTCAGGCAAAGCTTTTTCATGCGGCGAACTCTTCCCGAAAAATTGCGACGGACGGCTGGTTGGAGGCCCGGATTACGGGAAAACAATGTCGAGGCTGCGCCAATCCTTGGTGGCGACCGCGCAATTGCTGGCCCAGTCGGGCGAGTAGTTGACGTGATCGGGAACCTGGACCGGCCAAAAGCAGGTGACATAGCAGTCGTAGATGTCGCGCTCGACCGGCTGGCACAGGCCCGCCGTGCCGCCGCCCGCATCGACTTCCCAGCCGGGCGAGAAGGCGAGGGAGCATCCCATCGGCACGTGGGGACGCGGTGCCTGTTGCAGCGCCACCACGTCTTCCTCGGTCGACGAGATCAGTTCGTCGATCTGCTGCGCCTTTTTGTTGAGGGGCCGAAGATGCTTCATGACAACGCCTTTCGCTCAGCAAATCGTTCAAGGAACGCCGGGTTGAGTGCGCTCACCGCCCCGTAGATTTTGAGGCAGGTATCGGTCCAGGTGCGGATCCAGTCGCAATAATGAAGGTTGGCATGGCCGGTGTCGCCATAGCGCACGAACGCTTCATGATGGCATCCACCCGCGCAGAGCGGCCGCGCCCAGCAGGTCTGGCATTCATATTTGGCGCCGACATGGCCCTTCGACAGGAAGTCGTCGCGCTTGTTATGATCGACGCCGGTTGCAATGGTGCCAAGGCTGTGCGTGTCCGCGTCCGTAAAGCGGTGGCAGGGGGACAGGTCGCCCGATGGACTGACGCCCAGCAGGCCGATGCCCGCACCGCAGGGGTGCGACTTGTTGGTGCCCTGGATCAGTTCGCCGATCGTCTCGCTGACATTCGAGAAGCCGTGCATCTTGCCGCGCAGAGCATATTCCAGCCACTCGTCCGCCAGTTCATGGAACTGGTCGAGGACGCTGACCATCCCGTCCTCGTCGAGCGAATAGTCGCGCTTGCCGGCATCCGTCACGGGCGCGAAGCCGACCTCGTGGAAGCCGAGATCCTCCTTCAAATGGCGGAAGATGCGAATGACGTCGGTGACGCCATCGGTCAGCGTCACGCGCGCGGTGATGGCGCGAGTCTTGTGACCGGCAATCAGCTTGCGCAGGCGCGGCTCGATCACCTCATAGCTGCCCTTGCCGCTCTTGTAGACGCGGCGCTTGTTTTGCAAATCGGGCGGGCCATCCATGCTGACGGTCACACCGATAGCGTTTTCGGAGAGAAAGGCGATGATCTCGTCGGTCAGTAGCGTGGCGTTGGTGGTCAGGCTGAACCCGACCTTGCACCCCTGAGCATCGCCTTTTGCCGTGGCGTAGCCGACGACCTCCTGCAGCAGCCTGAAGTTCATCAGCGTCTCGCCGCCGAAGAAAGTGATGTGCACGCCCTTGCGGCCCGCCGCTTCTTTCAGCAGGAAATCGACCGACGCCTTGGCGGTGTCCAGCGTCATATATTTGGGCTTGCCCTGCGGCGTGGCGATCTTGTCCGCGCCAAATTCATAGCAATAGGTGCAGGCGAGATTGCATTGGTTCGTGATGTTGAGAACCAGCGCCTGCAACGGGAAATCCTTGGGCGGACCGGGCGGCGGCGGGGCCTTCACCACATCGCTGGGCACGATTCCCTGGACGAGGCGAAGCTCGCGAACCAGTTCCTCCGCATCGATATTGCTGTAGCCGCCCTCGACCAGCGCCTGGATCAGGTCGGGATGCGACATTTCCCGATCGTCGAGGCGCGAAAGCACTCCGCTTGCCGCATCGTCGAGCGCGAACACCGCGCCGGCGGAGACGAGGTACATGAAGTCGTGCCCTACCGCCTCGAAGGCATGGAGTTCCCCCCGGCGATAGCTGTGGGTCATCATGCTGGTCATTGCGACACCTCGGGCTGGTCCCACCGCTGATAGGCGGGCACGGTCACGACGAGATAGGAGCGTCCTGTCAGCGGCTTGCCGAACGGATCCTTCTCGGTCTTCGCGGTTGCGACCACCCACACGTCACCGTAATTGTTGCGACCGAAGCGGCGCTGTGGATTGGGTCCGTCGATATTCGGCGTGAACAGCGCGGTGGGGCTGAGCATGCCGACGAAATCCTTGTCGTCGTCGGAGAAGACGGCGGAGAATTCCTGTATAGTCCAATCGACGTCGACCGGGCCGACCGCGACGTCATCCGCGGTGTTGGGTTTGCCGTCGGCGCCCTTGGTATAGCCGATCGCGTCGAATTGCTGATAGCCTTTCGGATGCTTGCCATCGCCGAGGCGGGCGAGGGCGGTTTCCGGCGTGACCTTCAGATAATCGACCTTGTGATAGACCGGCAGCGCCTTTTCGAGGACCGTGCCGGCCACGCTGACGTCGCGTTGTCCGTCCGCCGCGTTCGGCGCGACATTGACGATGACGGTGAGGTCGCCGGGGGTCGCCGACACGACCTTCGAAACGGTCACGCCCGCACCGAAATCGATGTCGGCGGGGGAAACGGCGGCGGGCAGGCTGTCGCCCAGGATGTGGACGGTGGTGCCGGTGGTGCCGGCCTTCAAAGCATAGGGCATGACGCTGGCGACGGTCGGCCCGGCTCCGGTGCGGGTCAGCTTCACGTCGAAGCCGAACTCCTGATAGGCTCCCCAGAACCAGCGGCCTTCCGCCGTCTTCTGGTCGGGGGAGAACCACATGGCCTCTCGCGTCATGCTCTCCATGTCGTCGGGCTGGCCGGACTTGGCGGCGCCGCCGTCCGAGCGGCCACGCCAGCTATATCCGGCATAGACCAGGCCGGTGCCCTTGCGCGTGATCGTCGCGCCGGTCTTGAGCGACCGCAGCGTCGTGGTGGTCGTGAATTCGTCCGGCGCGCCTGCTGGTTGGATCGCCATTTCGCCGACGAAGCGGCCCTGGCCTGGCACATTGGCCGCGATAGCCCAGCGCCCCGCGAGCCGGGGATCCTTGATGCGGGGACGCCATGCCGCCCACTCAGGGCTGTGGAGTTGCGCGGTCTTGGCAATATAGTCGATCGCAACCTGGCCCACGGTGGGCGTCGGTGTGGTTGGGAGCGGCGCACCCTGCGAGAGGGGCGCAGTGCCGTCCGGGCTGGTAGGCCGGCGGAACTGCGATTCCGATTGGGAAAACATGGCGACATGCATATTCTGCAGGAGCTTCCATTCCGTCTTCGACCGGCGCCAGGAAAGCGGATAGGCCATCGAATGGCAGGACGCGCAGGTGCGCACCGTGTCATTGGGAATGGTCGTTTCATCCGCGATGCGATGCTCGGTCAGGTAGAACACCGATTTGGCTTCTTCCGGCGCGAGGCCATGCTGGGCGGCGAGATACTTCACGACCGAGCGTGATTCGTCCGGCGTTATCTGGAGACCGTTGAGGCGAACCATGCGCTTGATCGCCTGCGACCATGCCTCCGGCGTGGCGCGGCTCCAGGAAATGCGGGAGAGGTTGCCCTTCGCATCGGGCGCGTGGCAGGTGCCGCACTTCTGGATGGTCAGTTTGTCGGTGACCGGAATGCCTTCCTCCGTCTCCGGCGGATCGGCGTACATGTCCACTAACGGGATGCTGCTCACCTGCGCGGCGACGACGGACGCGGAGCAAATCCCCATGAGGAGGAACAGGCGGGGGCGGGGCCGGACCCAAGCCCACTTTTGCGCGTGCGAAGCAAGCCTGCCAATAGCGGCGCGGCTCGGCGCTCCTCCCACCAATTCGATCTGGTTGTTGTCTGAATGACCGTCAGTCGGTGGGAATGTCATAGGCGCAAGACCCCTTGTTCAGCCGGTCCCGACGCGAGTCGATCAACCGGCCCGGCAAAGATTGGACAATCGTCAAATATTGGTCAAGCGCGTTTTGCGGTTGCGAGAAATTCTCTCTGTTCGCTGAAAAATCACCTCCCTTTGCGGCTTGTTCAGGGTTGTCGGAGGACGGGCTTGCCGGGGAACAGCAGGCGCAGCGAAATCGGCGCGTGGCATTTGCGGATCGCGCTTTCGACATGGCGGGCGCGTTCCTTCTTGAGCGATGTCGACAGGAGGGCGAACTGCCGCTCATGGGCGACTTCCTCCGCGGTGAAGGGGTGCGCGTCCCTGGGTGTGCTGGGTCCGCCAAGGCCGAACACCATGAAATTGACGAGATCGGCGAGCCGCTGGTTATCGGTTATGCGGCTGTGCGCGATATTGGGCAGACGGATCAGATAGGCGCGCGATGCGGGCGTGCACAGGAAATAGCCGACACGGTTGCGCAGTTCGGGCAGTTGCGCCGGCGCGGCGCTGCCCTGCACGCCATGGCAACCGCCGCAATTTTCGACATAGTCGGATCGCGCGAGGTCCGGATCGGTGATCGCCGCCGGCAGGGGCCGCGCCGGTTCGGCCTCCGCCGATGCGGCATGATGCAATGCCGGACCGGCGACAAGGATGGGGGCCAGCAGGGCCAGCCGACGGGACAGGGCGCGCCGCAGGGTCGTCTTGCCGACCGTCAGGCCGCGCCGACCAGCACCGCGGTCGAGCAGTGATATTGCATGCTCCTGGTGCCGAAGCACCAGATCACGTCATTGTTCAACTGCGGCACGTAGAGCGGCGCCTCGCGGTCGCCGTTGTCGCACGCGCACTGGCGGCAGGCGGGTTTGCCGCAGCAGTCGCGGTAGGCGATCAGATAGGCTTTGCCATCATCGGGGTTGATGCAGGTGCCGACCCAGGACACCGGCGACGGTTCCGCGCCCGCCGGGCAGCTGTGGATGCCGCCGCCGCAGCAGGAACAGAGCACGCCGTCGATCGCGCAATAGCGCCAATAGGTGCATTTGCTGTCGTCGGCCGTCTGCGCGGAGCGGGCGAAGGCGGTCCTGGCCTCGGGCGAGCGATCCGGCTTCGCGGCACGCGCGCGGCTCACCGGCAGCAAGGGAAAGGCGGGGGCGGCGACGAGCGCAAGGCCGAGCCGCGAGAGGATGCCCCGGCGCGAGGTGCGGCCGGCGAATATGCGAAGCAGCGATTCCCCGATGGCGTCCGCGTCAAACATCTTCATGGCTTGCCCCTTCCGAGCCCGTCAGGCCGCTTCGACCGTGCGCCCCGCAATATAGTCCTGCACCGACCCGATGCCCATTTCATGCGCGACGATCAGGCTTTCGAGATGTTCGCGGCTGTTGACCAGCCCCTTCGCCAGGACCGTGCCCTGCGCGTCGAGCAGCACCGCATAGGGGAGTTTGCCGACCTCGAACGCGCGCCCCACCTCCGGCCCGTTGACGAAAGGATAGTCCTCCAGCCCGTGGCGGGCGATCATCTCCCGCTGGACGCTCGCCTCGTCATCGCCGACGAACATCAGCTCGACGCGCTCGGCACGGGCGAAGGACTTCGCCATGGGCACCAGCGCCTTGCACAACGGGCATTGGGCCGACACGAACAGGAGGAGGCGCAGGGGCGTATCATGGGCCTCGCCGCCGACCATGACCGGCCTGCCGTCGAGCTTCGTCGCGTCCAGCGCCTGCACCGTCTCGCCCACGGCGGGGCCGCCCGCCGTGGTCAGCGCGCCTGCCGGAGCGACCCGCATGTGCAGGACGCCGACCTGCCGGGCGAGAGCCAGCAGGGCGACGCCCAGGACCGCTATGACGATCCAGCTGATGATCTGTGAGACGATGAGCGCGGTCAACATGGTCCCTTATCTCCGCAGTGTAGCGAGAGGCGAGGCGATCAGCGCCCCGATGGCATGGAGAAGCCCATAGGCGAGGAAGAGCAGAAGACCGCCCGCCGCCGCCATCGCCGTTTCGCCAGGCCCGAGGGGCGGCGTGGCGAGCAGGCGCGGGGCGATCAGCGCAACAAGCAGGAGATTGCGCGCGACGAGCGGCCAGCCCAGCGCCTGGTGCAATTCCGGCCGGCCACACCCGCAGTGGATATGGCGGCGTCCGCGCAGGATATTGATCGCCATCGCGCCCGCGAACAGGGCGAGCAGCAGCATGGCCGCCAGCACCGGGGCGGGCGTGAGGCCCATCAACAGCGCTGCGCCCACCGCCATCTCCGCAATCGGCAGCACGGTCGATGCAGGGCTCACCAAAGGCTGCGGCAGCAGGCGATAATCGGCGATGACGCCGGGCAGGACCGCGCGGTGCCGGAATTTCCCGATCCCCGCCGTCAGGAAGACGAGGCCGACGCCGACCGAGGTCGCGAACCCGGCGAACGCCAGTCCGGACGCGAGCGCCGTCGTCATGACGGATCCCTTGTGAAGATGGCGCCGCCGCCAGCATCCTTGATCTTGTGCTTCTCCTCACCGGTCCTGGCGTCGAGGATCGTGCCGTTGCCCTCCTCGTCGTTGAGGAAGATCATCGGCTCCGCGTCCTGCGTCACCTCGATATGGCCCATCGGCTCCTCGAGGACGAGGCGCCTGAGCACCTTCTTCGCCGCGACGTCGATCTCCCAGATCTCGGTGCCCTTCTGCTTGTGCGACCAATATTCGCCCTGATGCATCAGCACGAAGAGATGGCCGGACGGGCGGTGCAGCGCCATGGGCTGACGGCCACCGGGATACCAGGCGGGCGCCAGGGGCGCGGTGTCGGCCGGGCTGCGATAGCCCGCCGCCGTCTGGATCGACCAGGGCGACGCGATCGTCGGGGTGGCGGCCAGCGACGCGGTGTAGAGGAGGCCGGTGTAGGAAAGCATCACCACCGTCCTCTTCGCCTTGTCATAGGCGAAATTCTCGAAAATCGGATCTTCCGTCGTTTCATGGCAGTCCTTTCGACCAGCGACCGGAACCGGGCGTCACATGCGCAACCGGTTGATCCAGCCAGAAAAGAGTGGATGCTCGTCCAGAATCGGTCAACCGATTCTCGCGCGTGCAGCAACGGCGCAGTTTGCCGTTCCGGCTGGCGATGGCCACCGTCCGAGCGCAAGACCTTCGCATGCGCGGCAAGCCGCAGGATTTTCCAGCCGACAGGAAGGAACAGGCGCTTTCACCTTATCACGTCGCCGGGGTATAGGTGTCACGCTCGTCTTTTTCTGCCATTTTTCGGGACGAATCGTGCGGACGGCTGCACGGGCATCTCGACTTCCCCCTGAACGCGGGTCTAGGGGATGGGGATGACGCCTGTTCTCCGCCCTATCTGGTTCGTGGACTCGCCCGTTGGCTTGCCCGATGGGACATGGGCGCGCATCGCCAACACGTTGCTCTGGTATCAGGGAATCGAGGCGCGCCGCGCAGGTCGGTCGCCAGAGCATATCGCAATCGCCGCGCTGGATGGCTGGCTTGCTGGACTGGGTGTGTCGGAGCGCACCAGCGCGCAGACCCAGCTTGCCGGTATCGCCGCGCCGCGCGCTTTGCTGACCCTGGGTGAACGCGTGCTGCGGTTCGACGTGCCGCAGGTCATGGGCATCCTCAACATGACACCCGACAGTTTTTCCGACGGGGGCAAGCATGTCGGCGATCCCGAGGCGGCGGCGGACGCCGGATTCGCCATGGGCCTCGCGGGCGCTTCCATCATCGACGTGGGCGGCGAATCGACGCGGCCCGGTGCTGACCCGGTGTGGGAAGGCGACGAGATCGCCCGTGTCGTCCCCGTGATCGATCGACTGGCGAAGAGTGGCGCGATCATCTCCATCGACACGCGCAAGGCGGCCGTGATGGAGGCTGCGCTGGCGGCCGGCGCGCATATCGTCAATGATATCAGCGCGCTGCTGCATGATCCTCGCAGCATGGATGTGGTGGCGAAGGCCGGTTGTCCCGTAATCCTGATGCACTCTCCGTCCGCAGGGCCGGACCCGCATGACAAGGCGTCGCCCTATCGCGATGTCGTCGCCGATACCTACGCCTTTCTGGAAGCGCGGATCGCGGCCTGCATCGCCGCCGGCATCGCGCGGGAGAGGATCATCGTCGATCCCGGTATCGGTTTCGGCAAGTCGCTGGCCGACAGCCTTGCGCTCATCAACCGTCTGGCGACCTTCCAGTCGCTGGGCCAGCCGCTGTTGCTGGGGGCCAGCCGCAAGCGCATCGTCGGCGCGCTTTCGAACGAGGCGCCTGCCGCGCAGCGGCTGGGCGGATCGCTCGCCCTCGCGCTGGAGGGCGCGCGCGCAGGCGCGGCGATTTTGCGCGTCCATGATGTGGTGGAAAGCGTCCAGGCGGTTCGCGTCTGGCGTGGCCTGCGCGACGCAGCATTGTCGGCGGTCGCGTGAAAAAGGGCAAGCGCCGATGACGTTCGATGTCATCTTCCTTGCCGTGCTGTTCGGCACGGTGGCGATCATTCCCTGCGTCCTGCTGGCCCGGCGGGAGCGCCTGCCTTCACTGCTGGCATGGGGCTTGCCGGTCGTCGCGGCACTGGCATGGTTCGCGGCACGGCCGGTCGCGAATGCGGATAGCTGGCGACTGGCGCTTCGCGGCGGAGAGATGATGCTGGTCCTGCTGGCGCTGGTCGCCTGCGGCGTGCGGTTCGCCCGTGCGCGCAACGGCGGGACGGGCGGCGCGCTTGACTGGTTTCCGGTCCGCGTCAGCCTGGCCGCGACAGCGCTGGTCGCCGCCGGCTGGCTGGCGGGAGACGATGCGGCGCGGATCATCGAACCGGGCTATCTTATGGCGCTGGCCGTGATGGTGGCGGGGGGGCTGCTGCTCGGCACGGCCGCAGCGAGCCGGCGCGGCCGGGTGCTGCTGTGCGTCTTGTCGGGCGTGCTTGTGGCGGGTCTGGCCGGGATGATGGTCTGGCCATCGCGCATCGTCACCGCGGCGGAGGTAGCGGCCGATGGTCGGGCCTATTGCCTGATGGTGCCCGACGGGGGCGATGGGCATCGCCTCGTACGCTCGCTCGCCGAACTGACCCCGCTCGTCATGCGCGCGTCGCAAGATGGCCTTCGGGCGCGGAATAACAACGGCCAGTTGCACGTCGATGGCCGGCCCCCGATGCACTGGTCCTATGCATCGGGCCAGTTCGAGCCCGGTGCCGACGCGTTCGGCGAAGCGCCCTGCCGCAAGAGGCCGCATTTCGGCGTGGACCTCTGGTGGGATTGAGCGCGTCCGTTGGGGCGGCGCACCTTTCCCCCCACAGCAAAAGCCGATAAGGGGCCGCCATGGTCCATCATGAGATGCGGGGCATCCCGCGCTCCCTTTTCATCCTGTCCTTGCTCTACGGGGGCATGACCTGCACGGCGGGAATACTCGGCGCCAAGCAGATCGCGCTGGGGCCGCTGGCGGTCGAGGCGGGCATCCTGCCTTTCCTGCTCCTCGTGGCCATCGCCAGCACCGTGGCGGAACTGCACGGCCGCACGGTCGCGGACTCGCTCGTCCGCTGGGGCTTCCTGCCGATGGTGACGGCGATGACGCTGATCTGGATCGTCATCCGCCTGCCCCACGATCCGGGCATGTATCCCCCCGCCATCGCCGCATTTCCGGTCATCCTGGGGCAGGGCGCGCGGATGATGCTGGCGGGGCTGATCGCCTATGGCGCGTCGCAGACGCTCAACCTCCTGATCTTCACCCGCCTGTCGCGAACCCCGGGCCGCGCGCTGGCGGTGCGGGGCGCGATCGCCAGCGCCGCGTCGCAGGTGGTGGACACGGTGATCTTCATCACCCTGTCCTTCTACGGCGAGCGTCCGATCGGCCAGCTCATCCTGGGACAGATGACCGCGAAGATCGCGCTCTCTATCCTGCTGATGCCCATCCTGATTCATCTGCTGGTAGCGGTCGGCCGCCGGTTCGACGGAGATAATAAGTGAGCGATACCCCGGAGAAATTCTCGGTCCAGAAGGACCGCTACGCGCCCGCGCCCGAACTGCTCGCCAAGGCGGAAACGCTGACCGAGGCGCTGCCCTATATGCAGCGTTACGCCGGCCAGACGTTCGTGGTGAAATATGGCGGCCATGCAATGGGCGATCCGGAGCTGGCGCGCGATTTCGCCGAAGACGTGGTCCTGATGAAGATGGTCGGCATCAACGTGGTCGTCGTGCACGGCGGCGGTCCGCAGATCGGCGCGATGCTCAAGCGCCTGGGCGTCCAGAGCCAGTTCGTCGGCGGGCTGCGCGTGACAGACAAGGAGACGGCGCAGATCGCCGAGATGGTCCTGGCCGGTTCGATCAACAAGGAGATCGTCGGCTGGATCAGCCAGGCGGGCGGGCGCGCCGTCGGCATCTCCGGCAAGGACGCCGGCCTCGTCACCGCCGAGAAGGTCGGAGGCCGGCGGGAGGCTGATCCGCTTCAGGGTATCGAGCGCCATGTCGACCTGGGTTTCGTCGGCGAGCCGGTGTCGGTCGATACCCGCATCCTCGATTCGCTGGCGGCGGACGGCATTATCCCGGTGATCGCGCCGATCGCGGGGGGCCTCGACGGCCACACCTATAATATCAACGCCGACACGATGGCCGGCGCCGTCGCGGCCGCGCTGGGGGCGACGCGGTTCTTCCTGCTAACCGACGTGCCGGGCGTGCTGGACAAGGGAGGCGAGTTGCTCAGCGATCTCGACGAGGCGCGCATCGCGGCGCTGAAAGCCGACGGCACCATCGCGGGCGGCATGATCCCCAAGGTGGAAACCTGCCTCCATGCCGTGAACGGCGGCGTGGAAGCGGCGGTGATCCTCGACGGCCGCGTGCCGCACGTCATGCTGCTGGAAGTGTTCACGAAGCGGGGCGCGGGGACACTGGTGCACGCCTGACGGAACGGCCTGCCTGCCTGCGGGTTAGGGGGCCGTGCCTATCAAGATCTCGCCGCTTCCTATCGCCTTGCTTCTCGCCATTCCGCTCTGGCTCTCCGCCTGTCACAGCGGGAACGAACCGCAGAATGGTGCTGGACTGTCCAACGTCACGGTCCTCGATCAACCGGCTGTCTTGAATGCCGCCCCCGCCGAGTCCGTTGACCCGACCTCCCAAGCGGTCCAGGGCGAGCCGGGCGCGCGCGCGGTTCTCGACGGCTGGGCGCGTGCCCTCGAACGGGGCGACTGGGCGGCGGCGCGCGGCGCCTGGGGCCATGACGGCGCGGACAGCGGTCTCGACCCGGTCGCCTTCGCCCACCGCTATGATCGCTACGCGGCGATAGCCATCAGCGTCGGGGAGGGAGAAGGCGAGGGTGCCGCCGGCTCGCTCTATTATCGCGCGCCGGTGACCTTCACCGCCAGGTTGCGGGACGGTCGGCAGGTGCGGATGGAGGGGCCGGTCACGCTGCGCCGGGTCAATGATGTCGATGGCGCGAGCGCGGCGGACCTGCGCTGGCATATCAGCATGAGCGAACTCAAGCCGCGCCCCTGATCGCAACGCCAGAACCGCGCTTGTCCATCCGCCCTGGGATCGGCTACAGCGAGCGCCACGCTTCGTCCCAACGGGAGACTTCATGGCCTTCGCGATTTTCCAGACTTTGATGATCCTGCTCAACGTGGCGAAATGGATCATCATCATCCAGGCGATCGTCAGCTGGCTGGTCGCGTTCAACGTCATCAACACCTCCAGCGATTTCGTGCGCACGGTCCTTCACGCGCTGGAGCGGATGACGGAACCGCTCTATCGTCCGATCCGCAAGGTCATGCCGGATCTGGGGGCGCTGGATCTTTCGCCCATGGTCGTGCTGCTCGTCATCATCATCCTGCAACAGGCGATCCTGCCGGCGATCTTCCTGCCGATGCTGTGACGGACTGCGTGCGGCGGGTGGGGGCGGACATGCTGCTGTCCGTCCGGCTGACGCCCCGGTCCGGTGTCGCGAAAGTCGGCGGCCTGTGGATCGACGCCCAAGGCTGTAGCTGGCTGTCCGCCACCGTTACCGCCCCGCCGGACAAGGGGCGCGCCAATGCGGCGCTGATCGACCTGCTCGCCGAGACGCTGGACCTGCCCCGATCGTCGATTTCGCTGGAGGCGGGGGAGGCGAGCCGGCTAAAGCGGATACGGATCGCGCGGGGCGACGCGGCGACCGCGCAAAGGATAGAGGGTCTGATATGACAATCGGCAAGATGATCGACGGCAAGGCCTTTGCCGAGGGGCTGCGCGCCGAGGTCGCTCAGGGCGTGGCGGCTTTCCTTGGCACCAGCGGGCGCGTGCCGGGGCTCGCGGTGGTGCTGGTCGGAGACGATCCGGCGAGCGCGGTCTATGTTCGCAACAAGGGCAGGATGACCGTCGCCGTCGGCATGGAAAGTTTCGAATATCATCGCCCCGCGACGATCACGCAGCAGGATCTGGTCGAGCTCGTCGAGGAACTGAACGGCGACGCGCGGGTGGACGGCATATTGGTGCAGATGCCGCTGCCCGCCCACATCGACGAAAAGGCGGTGGTGGACGCCATCGATCCGGCCAAGGACGTGGATGGCCTGACCCCCGTCAGCACGGGGCGGCTGGCATTGGGGCAGGCGGGGCTGGTTCCGTGCACGCCGCTCGGTTCCCTGATGCTGCTGAAGGATGAACTGGGCGACCTGTCCGGCCTCGACGCGGTGGTGATCGGGCGGTCGATCCTGGTCGGCAAGCCGATGGCGCAATTGCTGCTGGCGGAGAATTGCACGGTCACGATCGCGCACAGCCGTACCCGCGACCTGTCCAGCGTGGTTCACCGCGCGGACATCGTCGTCGCGGCGGTCGGGCAGCCGGAGATGATCAAGGGCGAATGGATCAAGCCCGGCGCGACCGTCATCGACGT
>Ga0068852_100002014_pt1 | contig 13836 bp, 9 predicted proteins | sample KBSCornC22_FD_66594 | JGI IMG/M metagenome (GOLD analysis project Ga0068852, IMG submission 66594) | Corn rhizosphere microbial communities from Kellogg Biological Station, Michigan, USA - KBS Corn C2-2 | ecosystem: Host-associated > Plants > Roots > Rhizosphere > Soil ... | reverse complement strand
GCGCCAATCTCAGCACTTAAACGGTTAAACAGGCCTGCTCGATCGCGGTCTGAATTGAGTCAGGCCGTTTACCCGTGAATGATTTTGTACTGTTCCAGGTCCTCCTTGATGGCGGCCAATCGCGTGGCGGCGGGGGCGATGTTGGGGCCGTGGGTCAACAGATAAAACTTGATTCCACCCGGTCCTTCAGCCGCATCGAAAATGTTGTTCCAGGGAAGATCGCCTTTGCCAAGCGCCGGCACATGCCCATCAGCATCGTTGGGACCGTCGGTCAGCAGGAGGCTGTTGCACTTGCCTGGATACTGTTTAATGAACGCCACGATGTCCGAGCCGGCGCGCACTGCGACGTTGGTGTCAGTGGTGAAAACCAGATCCGGCGCATTGGCCAGAATATCGATGGGGCGGCCCACGCCGTTCTTCCTGTACTGAAACTCCTGGGCATGGTTATGGAAGCTGAGGACAAACTTCTCTTTCTTCAGTATCACCGCAGCATTTTGCAGCATGTCCGCCAGTTCCTTCCAGGCCTCGGCTTCATCGGCGCTCCTGGGGTGATAGCCGATTTCGTTTACGCCGCCTTTCCTGGCAGCGCCCGGGCTCCGGCCACCGCCGCCGCGCGCGATGTCCGGATTGTTGACCGCGGGCATCGCCGAGGCCGCCAGGCCACGGACGCAACTAATAGTCTGGGCGCCGAGAATGTGATTCATCTCGATCATCCTTTTCATATCGTCGCTCGGCACGAAATACCCAGGTTCAGTGTGTGTGGCGTAGCATTTCAGCTCGTTCGCATCCATGACCTTTCGAAATGCTTTGCATTTCGCCGTGTCCCACTGCGGCATGTAGTTGGTGATTTCCAGGCCCGTGAAACCCATTTTGGCCAGTGCGACCGCGGTCGCGTCCGGGTCCTTGTTCCAATCGTCGATTACGGCATAAACTAATGCGCCGACCGGAACTTGTTTTCTGGCCGGCCCAGCCTTCATAGCGGCAGCAGACGCAGTCATAGCCAGGAAGCGACGGCGTGACATATTTTGAGTGGTCACGGCTGGCTACGGTATCACAACCGGCAGCGCACCGCCAAGCCTTAATTGACCGGCAGGTAGCCGAAATCCCGTGGTGCTTATCGTCTAAATACTCACGCGGCGCGGCCCAGTGCCGGAGCAGGCCACCCAAGCGTTGCCTGCAGTCAAAATCGCCAGCGGCGACCTCGGGACCGATCGGCTCCGGGACGAGGAGGACGTTTGCCTTGCCATAGCTGTCGTCAATGGGGGCAGTCAGCCCCGACTGACCTCATGAATACATTAGCCTAACCCTCAACCTGTAATTGTGGAAGTTTCTGAAGCCATATGCCTAACCGCTGCAGGACTTCCATTTTGCGTGTGTAACCCTTCGGTGATTCCGTTGGCGCCGGTGGACCGCCACACAGGTCGCATCTCCTCGCACCCCGCGTAGTGCCGCACGCCGACCCCTCGCTCTGCAGGGTTTCAAATTTCACGGATCGGGTGCGTGGATACAGGCGACACCGAGAGTCGCCGCCATTTATAGTCTCCTCCCCGGCAAGTCCCAGGGATGTCAGTTATCGGGTATCGAACGAGAAGAAATGCCTCGTAAGCAGGCGAACGCCTGATTGTGACTCCAGAAGCGATTCCGCCGGAAAAGGCGCCCCGAAGCGGTCTCGGACTACGGCAGATCTCATCGCAAAACAATGCGCTTTGCGCTCCATCGCTCATTCACTTCATCGAAGTCGACCTCCGCATCCCCTGAAGCAGCCTGCGAAGGAATTCGCGGCATTTTCAAGGCAGGCGAGTTCCGGACACGCCGTACGGCGAAAATTGCCGAAGAGGCATTCATAGCCGGCAGGAGAAAAACTTGTGTCCGGGAAGCACCGAACAGGCCCAGAAATAAGACGCGGCCGAACAAGAGGGACTGAAAACGTTGTGCGGTATGCCCGGAAGCATGACCTCCTTCGTATTCTGAACCTGCTCTCGCGCAGGCACGTTCCAAATTGGAACCTGCGCTATCCGGATATTCACGATTTTGCCGATAAAACAACCGATGGAGTCGCTGAAGATTTACGGCCTGACCGCCCCCGATGTGAAGCGGAAGGCAGAACCGGGCGATTCAAACCGTGTTGTTGAGGTGATCGGAATCATTGAGGAGCAAGCGATCAATATCGATGCTGCCGCTACCGACGCTCTGATCCAGGGCTTACGATCTCTGCGGCACGAGATCGCGGGCGATGGACAGTCCGGGGCATCGGCAGGTGAGCGCCTGTGCGACTTACTGGCGATTCACCGCGAAACAACACTTGCCCGCCACAGGCAGACTGAAGACGATGTTCGGGACATCCTCGACCTCATCAGTTCGGCGGTTGACACAGCGGGAACGCAGGCGCACCAGCAACACGCGACCCTGCGCCAGTTCGCCGAACATTTCCACGCTGTTTCACGCATTCACGATATCGGCGAAATGCGCAGGAATCTGCTCGGAAGAGTTTCGGAACTGCGGTCAGCGGTGGAAAACATGTGGCGGGCGAACCAAAGCTCCGTTTCGGAAGTTCAAAGGCAGCTGGAGGAATTTCAGAGTCGACTTGAAACCGCCGAGAAACTTGCGGCGACCGATCCGCTGACCGGATTACTGAATCGACGTGAGGCCGACGCCCGTATCGCTGAAAAAATTGCTCAAAACGAAGCATTTTGCCTGGTGCTTGTCGATCTCGATGGATTCAAACAGATCAACGATCGCAACGGGCATAGCGCCGGCGACCAGGTCCTGCGAATCTTTGCAAAAAAGCTTTTGAACAAATGTAAACGTGCGCATACCGTTTGCCGCTGGGGAGGCGATGAGTTCGTTGTGCTGCTGGACGGCGCTCTGGCGTCCGTGGAAGGGACCGTCAAGGCAATCGTTTCGGAAGTGAACGGCTCGTACACCGTCTATGTGATGAGAAGGCGCGTCGAACTGACATTGAGCGTCTCGATTGGCGTCGCTGAGCATCAGGCCGGGGAACATCCTGACGACCTTTTTGCGCGTGCAGATCAAGCCATGTACAGCCGCAAAAAATAGAATCGTTGCCGCGCGACACCCAATCCGCCCGGGGATGGCGTCGCGGCGAACGGAACAAACGAGGCACTCCCAGCATTCAGCTTGCAGCGGTTTTCGACAATATCAGTGCAAAAAACTGTGGATAACTCGTCACGAACTCGCAACAAAGCTCTCGCTGCACGCGAGAAGAAGCAGATTGCACAGCATTCGAGCAGCGCCGCTGCAGCGACGTGGAAACTGTTGAAGCATAAGCGGAATCGGCGAGATTCGCTTACCGAAGTTATAGGGCAGATCGCTTCGGTAAAAATACACGCCGGAAGTGAGGCTTCTGATCGTCGGCTTTTCCACGGCTGCCACAGCTGCGATCACCCGCGGAGATCACACTTCGGAATTCACTGAATGAATCAGGGCATTGATATACCCATAACCAAACGCATACGCCTGGAGTTTACCGGGATCGTCCGGATGGGTTGGCATATGGTCCGGGCATATCGACATGCTGAATTGCGAGTCGCGCAGAATGCGCATGATCTTCAGAAAATCCATTTCTCCTTCGTCGGGGTACACCTCTGCGAAGTTGTAAAGACCTCCCCGGATGTTGCGCATATGCACCTGGTGTATCTTTCCCCTGTCGGCCAGATACTGGACGATTGGCAGGACATCTTTGCCTGGATTCTTCAACCCTTCCGCGGTCGTTCCCAGACATAGCTGGAATCCGTTGTAAGGGCTGTCGATAATCGCCTCATATCGTTTGTAGCCGTCGAATATGGATGGCGAATCCCAGTTTTCAGCGCCTTCGTATCCGAATGGGAGACCCGGCGGGTCATAGGGGTGAGCCGCCATTTTCACGTCATATTGTTTGCAGACGGGGATCACGCGATGGAGAAAGTACGTGATGCGTTCCCAGTAATCGTCCGAACTGACTTTACCGACCTCCCCGACGGGCAGGCCTTGCCAGTTGTCTTCGAGCTTGAACGCTGCGTACGTGACTCCGCCTCGGCCGGCGATCTTCATATTTCGCCGAATCGGGATCACGGTCCAATGGTGAGTGATGACTTTGACTCCCGCCTGCGACGCCTTTTGAATATTCCCCGTGATGGAATCCAGCCTGCGATCACGGTCAGCGCCATTGCGCAGCATTATGTATTCGGAATCCATTCTGATGGCTTCAAGCGTCACCCCCGCCTTGTCGCAGTTGTCCCGCATCCTGTTGAGTTCATCTGAATCCCAGGAGCCGTCTTTGGAAATGTTGCGCATGGTTGCGGTGAGATGTTTGACGCCGTGGCGCAGATTGTACTCGAGATTCGCTCTGCCGGTTATATCCGCGCCTGGTCCACCGGCTACGCTGTGGTAATCTCCGCCCACGTGCATGAGCGTATTTTTCCTGGGGACATGCTTAGGCTCTGCAGCCGCAGCATGCGGAGATACTGCGCCTGCGCTCACCACGCCCGCAACAAGGGTTTTTCCAAAATCTCTTCGCCTGGTTCTCATGTTGCCTCCACTTCCATATTGATCCAACCTGCCCCTGAACGCCGCTCCGCCAGGAACGCAAGCCGTAGCGCAATTTGCACTACACGAGCGGGGTTCGCGGAAGTAACCACGTCATAGTTCATACTGACGGCGGCGCGAGCACAAACCTCATAAGGATCACGGGCGCGAACACAGAGGGTCCAGTGTATCCTGCCAGGCCGGAGACAATTTTCGCCCTATAGATCTGGTTCGGGCGCAAATCCCCTGCCCACGCGTGATCTTTTCTTGTTTGGTGAGTAACCCGCGCGAGGTCGCGATAAGCACGAGGCCCGGGCGGCGAAGCCGCCGACTTCACCAACGGTCGAGAGTATATACCGGGTTCTTATACCCGTGGCGAAGTAACTTGCGAAAGTCCCCTGCGCAAGAACACGTGGTTTGGAACTGCGTAGGCCCGGCACCGCAGTTACGGCGCGGGCCACCACGCTGGCGACTAGTTATTTGCGATACTTTCCAGACGAGCGCCAACAGGATCGCAGGTTTGATGTTGCGCCGGGATCCTAAAGTTGCTTCTGGAGTTTCGCCCATGTGTCCCGAAGTTCGACGGTCCGATTGAACACGAGATGTTCCGCTGTTGAGGACTTGTCCGCGCAGAAGTATCCAAGGCGCTCGAATTGATAGCGATTGCCCGGTCGGGCGCTCGCCAGCGACGGCTCCGCTTTGCCCTGCACGATTTCAAGCGAGGCCGGATTCACGAACATCGTGAAATCGGAGCCCTCCGGCGTCTCGTTTGGGTTTTCGGCTATAAACAATTTCTCGTACAGCCGCACTTCGGCGGAAACGGCGTGCGCCGCCGAAACCCAGTGAATAGTGGACTTCACTTTCCGGGTTTGCCGGCCGCTGCGCGTCTCGGGATCATATGTGCACTGAATTTCCGTGATTTCGCCTGTGACCGGGTCTTTGACGACATCGTTGCATTTGATGATGTAGCCATAGCGCAGGCGAACTTCGTTGCCAGGGTACAGCCGGTGATAACCCCTGGGCGGCGCCTCGCGGAAGTCGTCCTGCTCGATCAAAAGCTCACGGCTGAAGGGCACGGACCGCGTTCCTGCGGCGGCATCTTCGGGATTGTTCACGGATTCCATCCACTCCACCTGGCCTTCGGGATAATTCGTCAACACGAGTTTGAGCGGCCGCAAAACGGTCATTACACGAAGAGCCGTCTTATTCAGGTCCTCGCGGATGTAATATTCCAGCTTCTCGAGCTCGGTGATGCCGTTTGTCTTAGATACTCCGAGACTACGCGCAAAATTTCGCAAACCCTGTGGCGAGTACCCGCGCCTCCGCATGCCGCTGATTGTGGGCATGCGCGGATCGTCCCAACCTTCCACGATGCCCTGCTGAACCAGTTGAAGCAGCTTGCGCTTGCTCATCACGGTGTACGTCAGGTTCAACCGGTCGAACTCGAGTTGTTGCGGGTGAAAGACCTCGAGTTGCTCAACAAACCAGTCGTACAGGGGCCGGTGGCTTTCAAATTCAAGGGTGCAGATGGAATGGGTCACGTTTTCAATCGAATCGGATTGTCCGTGCGCCCAGTCGTACATGGGATAAATGCGCCATTCATTGCCTGTACGATGATGTTCGGCATGCAGGATTCGGTACATCACCGGGTCCCTCATGTTGAGGTTGGGCGAAGCCATATCGATTTTGGCGCGCAGCGTACGCGAACCATCGGGAAACTCGCCCTTTTTCATCCGGGCGAAGAGGTCCAGATTCTCCTCTACACTTCTCTTGCGATAAGGACTATTCTGCCCGGGTTCGGTCAGCGTGCCGCGCGTTTCCCGCACCTGCTCGCTGCTCAGATCGCAAACGAATGCTTTGCCCTTTTTGATGAGTTGAATGGCCCAGTCATAGAGCTGCTGGAAATAATCGGACGCGTAAAAGATACGGTCGCCGAAATCCCCGCCCAGCCATTTGACATCCTCGATGATGGCTTCCACATACTCGGTTTCTTCCTTCGTGGGGTTGGTGTCGTCGAAGCGGAGGTTACACTCGCCTCCGAACTCTTCAGCGAGGCCAAAGTTGAGCATGATGCTCTTCGCATGGCCAACGTGCAGGTAGCCATTCGGCTCCGGAGGAAAACGCGTCCGGACATGGCCATTGTGCTTGCCGTTCGCCCGGTCAAAAAGAATCACGTCACGTATGAAATTGGAAGGAGAAGAATCGACTTCATTCATGAAACAAGTCCCAGGGCGTAATCGAGACGGGGAAGCACCGTTTCCCGCCCGAGCACTTCAAGCGTCTCGAAAAGCGGCGGGGCATTCCTGCGCCCGCACGCAGCCACGCGAATTGGTTGAAACATCTGTCCCGGCTTGAGCTTAAGTTCATCAGCGGCGGCGCGAAGAGCTGATTCCAGCGTTTGATGATCGAACGCGGGGACGATCGACAGGACTTCCTTCGCCTTGCGCAAGGCTCGCTCCGCCATAGCCATGTCGCCCTTCTGTGGAATCAGCTCGGCGGGATCGTACGGCCGCGGCTCCAGGAAAAAGAAGTCGGCGACGTCACGCACGTCGCGCAACAGACGGATCCGCTCACGGATCAGCGGTGCGACGGCGCGAAGCTTCGCAGGCGTAGCATCTGCAAACCCGGCCTGGTGCGCGTAAGGCATCAATCTCTCGGCGAGTTCATCGAAATCAAGCGTGTGGAGATGCTCGGCATTCAGCCAGACGGCCTTGGGATCGAAGGGGTCTTCTTCGGTGAAATTGATGGTTGCGTTACTGCGGTTGATTCCTTCGAGCGAGAACAGCTCGACAAGCTCTTCGCGGGACATTTTCTCGCGATCATTTTTGGGCGACCAGCCGAGCAGAGAAAGAAAGTTTATGAAGCCATGGGGCAGGAACCCCGCTTCACGATAAGTGGTGACGCTGACGACCGGGCCATGGATGCGCTTCGAGAGCTTTGCGCCATCCGGCGCCATCAGCAGCGGCAAATGAGCCGTGCGCGGCGCATTGACGCCCAGTGCTTCGAAGATCAGCACGTGTTTGAACGTGTTCGCCAGATGTTCCTGCCCGCGCAGGATATGGGTGATGCGGAGGTCGGCATCATCTGCGCACGACGCCATGTGATAGGTGGGCAGTCCGGTGGAACGTAGAAGCGCGAAATCCTCAAGATCGCTGGTGGCTTTGATTACCGTCCCATAAACGAGATCCGGCACAACCACTTCAGGCCGAGACTCGCGAGGGACGCGGAAGCGAAGCACGAACGGCTCACCGGCATTGGCGCGCCGGTCGCTCTCCTCACGGCTGAGCTCGCGCATGCCCGGATTGCACAGCCATCCTCCGGTGGAATTCTCCGCAATCCCTGAGGCCGCCCCGGAATCAATGGCGGCAGGCGTAAAGTCACGGTAGGCAAGACCTTTTTCGAAAATGGCCCACGCTGCCTCACGATGAAGTTCGAGACGGTCAGATTGACGATAGAACTCATCCCAACCGAGTTCGAGCCACCGGAGCCCTTCGTAGATCGACTCCAGGGAGGTCTGCGTGTTTCGCTCGACGTCCGTATCGTCGATGCGCAGAATGACGAGGCCGCCGTTGTGCCGCGCATAGAGCCAATTGAAAATGAACGTGCGGGCGCCGCCAATATGAAGGTAGCCTGTGGGCGACGGCGCGAAGCGGACGCGGATCATGCTCAAATTTCAAGGTTAGCTTACGGGTCGCGCGAAGGTCCGCCTGAGGTCGTCTGCCGACGCTTGCGGACCGTGGCTACTTGCGCTGCTCATACCTGTAAGTTTCTCTTCGAGTGGCGGCTTTTGCGAGGCGCGCCCCGCCCGCCGGGTACAATCTCGACCATGAATTTTCATGGCAGCAATGTGGTAGTGACCGGAGGCGCAAACGGCATTGGCCTCGCGATTTGCCGAAACATGGTCGCTGCGGGTGGGCGCGTTTGGATATTCGATGTGGAATCGGAGAACCCAGCGGAGGTCGCCGAGCGAATTGGAGCGCAGGCGTGTATCGCCGACGTTACGGATCGTTCATCACTGGAGCGCGCGTTTGCTCAGGTTCCCGCTCCCGACGTGGTCGTCGTGAATGCCGGAACAGGTGGGCTCGCATCGGTTGATGAAACCACACCCGAGCGCTGGAATCGCACGCTGGCCGTGAATTTGACGGGCGCCTTTCAAACCCTGCAAATCGCAGGACAGAGGATGAAGTCCGCGCTCAAGGGTTCCATTGTATTAATGGCTTCCACAAACTCTTTCGACGGCGAACCTGACCTGGTTGCGTATAATGCCAGCAAAGCGGGCCTGTTGGGAATCCTTCACACCGCTGCGAATGAGTGGGGGCCTCACGGAATTCGCGTCAATGCCGTGTGCCCGGGGCTGATTCGAACCCGTTTGACGGCGTCCAGCTTCTCGAATCCAGAAATTCTTTCAGAATATTTCAGACACATCCCTCTCGGACGCGGCGGTGAACCCGAAGAGGTTGCGAAGGCTGTGATGTTTCTGGCATCCGATCTGGCGTCCTACATCACCGGGACCACGTTAGTTGTGGATGGTGGGCAGATGGCGTCAAAGTTTGGCACATGGGGCAAGCAGGGTGATCGCTTCGATGGCCAACGCTGGATCAGGAAATCCTGATGTAAGTGTCCACTGCTGTTCTGACGGGCACGTAGAGAGCACTGTTCGTGCGCGCCGCGACGAGGTGACGTTCAGTTACCCGCGGAGTCGCACGAAGCTGGAGAACCTCGCAACCGAGGCCGGCGGCGACGCGCGCGCCTGGAGGCCGGGAGACGCGAGGCAAGAGGATGACGGCCTGCTGCTGGCAGTCCACTGGAGGCGGCTGGATGACGTGCTCAGCCAGGCAGGCAACCTTATCGGGAAAAGTGATTTTGAGTTGCTCGCTGCGGATGAACGCAGGCGACATTGAACTCGTGATCGGGCATACGCGGTCTGGAGCAGAAAAACTGGCGAGAAACCGTTATGCAAAGCAGGGCAGGATCGCATCTCGATGCAGCCGAAACTGAACGCGTAACGTGGCGTTCGACAACGCGCCGGTCGAGCAGCTCCGCGGCGTTTTGCGGCGTTTGCTCAGTCGCGCGGGCCAAAGATCTTCGTCTGTAAGTGACATCGGTACGCCAGCTATTTGCGTGGCGGGGAGGAAAGGCGAGTCACGAAGAGGTCGAGGAATCCACGCACGTTCACGTCATGGGCAACGCGGGTGGTTGCTTTCGTGTCTTTAGGAAGCTTGTCCTCACTGGTGAAGGTGGTCGCTCCGTAAGCATTCGGCGTGGCGGTCTCCACTGAAACCGCGCCGGACTGGGTTTCGACCAGGCTCGGGTTTACGGCAGTGGCGACAGCGAGCGGATCGTGCAGCGTGGGAAAGCGGTTCGGATTGTCTTTTTGCCAGAGTGTGATGAGTTGGTACAGGAACTGTGACGCGGGGTTGCGGGCATCACGGATTTTCGCGAGGTCGGCGCCTTCCAGCTTGCATTTTGTGGTGACGTCGAGACCGACGCCGGTGATGGGCACGCCGGACTGGAAGACGATCTGAGCGGCGATGCGATCACGATAGATGTTGTACTCGCGTTTCGCCGGGAAATAAGAACCGCCCATCAGGACGATACGCTCAATGTGATCTTTGATGCGCGGCTCTTCGCGCAGGGCGAGCGCGATGTTGGTGAGCGGCCCTACGGGAATGACCGTGAATTTTTCATTCGAGCGCATCAGCATCTCGATAATGCGCTCGGCGGCACGCGCGTGAGCGACGGTGGGAACGGTATCTGCCGGGGTAAGGACACTGAATTGAGCGGCCTTATCCGGACGGCGGGGATCAAGCAGCGGCTCGGGCGCTCCGGTCGCGAGCGCGACGTCATGACGGCCGAACAGGCCGAGTTCCTTCCACGCCAGGCGGGTGCGGCTTTCGACATCGTCTGCCACGGTAGTGACGAGGCGGACGTCCAGTTCGGGTGATTGGAGCGCGAGGCCAAGAGCCAGGGCATCATCGATGTCATCGCCGATATCGGTATCAAAGATGACAGGTTTGGCGCGTTGCGCGGACAGCATCGCTGCAAAAGACAGAAACAGGGCGAAGATTTTCATGTGTTGAGAACGAGCGCGTTGAACAGAAGCTTGAAAGTCAAATAGCTTTGGGCGCGATACTGCGGGCGCATACCAAACAGAATGATATGACCTGAGCCGGACCGGGCGTCCATGAGAGCTGTTCGTCCGGCGATGCGGCCTTCGCCGAGCAGCCAGCCGGACGCGAGAATGTCGCGCTGGGGATAGCGCGCCACGCTTGATTCTGAAGAGGCTTCCGTGATTTCGAATGCCGGACTGGCTTCGGACCAGACGGCGATGTCGCGAGGCAAGCCGAACGTGAGCGGGCTCGAAGTATCGAGAACGACATTGAGGAGCGAGCCGGGCGAATAGAAGTCACGCGGAGGAACCCCGGCAAGTACGTTTTTGGCTTTCACGCCGAGCCGATCGATGGCGTAATTTGAAGCGCGGTTAAGAAAGATGATCGTGCCACCCGCATTAGCGAACTCGAGTAGGGCGGCGGCGCCTTTTTCGCCAATGCCTCCGGTGTATTCAGGGGGCATGGAGCCCGGCGGGTTCCCATTTGCGATCGAGGTGGAAGACTGATCAGGAAAGACAATCGTGTCGAACCGCTCGCGCAGATTGCTGGATTGAATGTCAGCGTTGTGTAGCGTGGTAAAAGCGAAGCCGATATTTTCAAAAAGCCAGCGCGTCCAGCCTTCGTCCATATTGGCGGTCCAGCTTTGGTACAGGCCGATACGAGGGCGTTTGATTTCGCGCCAGCCGGGGCCAGGGTCGCGGTCGAAATGAAAAGCGCCAACGGTGCTGCGGAACACGGGCCGGCGGTTCGCCCATGCCTGATTGGCGGACACCCACGAAGCGGTGTCAGAGGCCAGATTCGGTATAGAGGAAATGCGGTCGTGAAGATCTGCGCGGACAAGCGAACCTTTGGGCGGCGCATCGATGAAATGGGTATCGACTCCAAAAAGCAACGGGAGCGTGTGGGCCGTGACGTCGTATGGACGCTTGGGAGGGCCTCCGGGGTAGAGTAGCTCGTTTGGATAATTTTGGCGTTCAAGCAACGCCTTTGCGTAACCGGAATAGGGCTGCTGAAAGGAGATGACAGCACTGCCCTGCGAATCGCGCATGATTTCAACGGCGCCCTCGGCGAGCGTCTGGAGCATGCGACTAGTGGCTTCGGGATCGCGCTGGTCTTTCGGAACCACGGCGCCCCACGGTTTTTTGCGGGCGATCTGATCCTGCCCGACGCGGTAGAAAGCACGCAGCATTTCTTCCCGATGGATGGCGGCGTTGTAGAGCAGGCTTTCGAATGCCAGCTCCTGGTAATCAATGATGTCGCGCAGGCTCCATGTGCCGCCGAGCCAGGGCTGCAGATAATTCCAGCTTCGCTCACGCGGGTTATAGCCGAGCGCTTCGCGGGCGATCTGGTCGGGCGTGACCGTGATCGGCGTCGCCAGTTTTGCGCTGGCAGATTCGGTGAGGATGCGAAGGCCGCCGTGGAATGCCTGGTAATGGCGCGAGGGAGTCCAGAAATCGTAAGAGGCGTGGATAGAGATGCCGGTTTTACCGGCGGCTGTCATGTCGGATGCCATGGAGGTTCCGATCATGTTCATTTCCTGGGAGAGGATTGAATCAATGTTGGGCTCGATGGGATCGAGCCAGGGCGGGATAAACATGCGCGACGCGTACGCTTCCTGCTGGTGCACATCGTAGACGATTTCGGGATGCCACACATTGTGGAGCTGTGAAATGGTTGCGCGAGTTTCTGGCTGGGAGAAAATATACCAGTCGCGATTGTTGTCGTGTCCCACGTATTTCTGATAAAGATATGGTGGGCCGGTACCCTCCCATTTCGTGCCGAGGGTTTTTCGATACCAGGCGGTTACAATATCGACGCCATCGGGATTGAGAGAGGGGACCAGCAGCAGGATGTCGTTATTAAGAATGGCGCGAAACCGGGGCGAGTCCCCGGTGATCAGCCGATACGCGAATTCGACGGCGCTGTGCGTAGATGCGACTTCGGTGGCGTGAATGGAGCAGGTGAGAAGGACGATGTTCCTGCCGTCGCGGAACATCGGTTCGGCCTCGGCAATGGTGGTGAGGCGCGGGTCCGCAAGGCGGCGCTGGATTTCGCGGTAACGATTTTCGTCGCGAAGGACTTCGGGAGCGGCGATCATCGCAACGATCATGGGCCGATTTTCGGCGCTGCGGCCGTATTCCCACACTTTGATCTTGTCGCTGGATTTGGGCAGGGCGTAGAAGTAAGAGACGACTTTATTCCAATCGAGAAGTTCTCGATCGACGCCGATTTTGTGTCCGAACCAGGATTCTGGAGTGGGCGGGGCGGCGACAAGCGCGCTCATCCCGATCAGCGCGGCCAGCATTGCGCGCGCGAGGTTTCGCATTGAGGCGATTATAGGATGCGTGCGTACGCTTACTTCAGGCGAATGTTGTTGCGTTCGAGAGTGAGGCCAAGAACCTGATCGAGAGCGATTCGGCTGCGGATGTAAACTGCGCTGGCGGCAAGCTCATTGGATTGAGCGACGGCGAGATCGCGCCGGGCCTGGACGACGTTATAGATAGTCGAGCGGCCAAGCGATTGTTTGACCTGCTCGCCGCGGGCGACTTGTTCCTGAATCGCGCGCGCGCGCGACGCGGTGGCATAGCGGGATCGGGCAAGCCGCAAAGCGAGCGCCTGGCTCGCGACATCGGCCGCAGCCTGGCTGGCGCCGCGCTGGCTCATCAGCTCGGACTGGCGGAGCTGCAGGTGGTCGATGCCGTAGTCACCCTGCGCAATGTTGTTCGTGAGATCGGCGCTGGCGGAGTAGCCGACCTTGTTGCTCGGGAAGTTGCGGCGGAAAACCTGTCCGAGAGCGTTGCCGACGCTGCCGACGAAATAAGCATCGGGATTGATGCCGCTGGCCGGGTTGGCCGTTCCCGAAAGGCCGCTCTGAGTTGTGCTGGCGAAAACCTGAAGCTGAGGAAGTACGCCATTCGCCGTGCCGGTGGCCAGAACTTCGGCTGACTGGCCATTGATGCGTGAGAGCACCAGATCCGGGCGGTTGCGTTTGGCAAGCTCGATTAATTCGTGCGTAGAGGGAAGTTCTTCCGTTTCAGGAACGCTCGGACGATCGAGCGTGATGATGGCAGCCTCAGCGAGAATCGGGTCTTCCGAGCCGAAGCGGCTCAGCACGTTCTTGAGCGCGACGGTGCGCTGCCGGACCAGCGTTTCAGCGTTCGAGAACTCAAGCTGACGAGACGCCGCATCGCTTTGTGCGCGG
>Ga0068852_100002010_pt1 | contig 13854 bp, 14 predicted proteins | sample KBSCornC22_FD_66594 | JGI IMG/M metagenome (GOLD analysis project Ga0068852, IMG submission 66594) | Corn rhizosphere microbial communities from Kellogg Biological Station, Michigan, USA - KBS Corn C2-2 | ecosystem: Host-associated > Plants > Roots > Rhizosphere > Soil ... | reverse complement strand
ACCTCGGCGTCGATCTCCTTCCGGCCGAGCGCGTTCAGCGCCATCGCCCAGTCGATCGTCTCCGCGACGCCCGGCGGCTTCGCGAGATCGAGCCCGCGGAGCTCGCGCACGAACGCCGCCGCCTCCGATGCGAGCCGCTCCGGAACGCCGGGGACACGCAGGCGCACGATGGCGATCTCCCGGTCGATCGACGGGTGGCCGATCCAGTGGAACAGCGCCCGGCGCTTGAGCGCGTCGTGCAGCTCCCTCGTCCGGTTCGAGGTGAGGATCACCGCCGGCCGCCGTCGCGCGGCGATCGTGCCGAGCTCCGGAATCGTGATCTGGAAGTCCGACAGCACCTCGAGGAGGAACGCCTCGAACTCCTCGTCGGCGCGGTCGATCTCGTCGATCAGGAGCACGACCGGCTCGTCCGAGTCGATCGCCTCGAGCAGCGGGCGGCGGATCAGGTACTCCGGCCCGAAGAGGTCCTCCTCCCGCAGCGTGCCCTCCTGGGCCGCGCGGATGTGCAGCAGCTGGCGCGGGTAGTTCCATTCGTACACCGCATGCGCGACGTCGAGCCCCTCGTAGCACTGGAGCCGGATCAGCCGCGCATCGAGAACGGAAGCGAGCGCTTTCGCCGCCTCCGTCTTCCCCACTCCGGCCTCGCCCTCGAGCAGCACAGGCTTTGAGAGCGCGAGCGCGAGATAGAGCGCCGTCGAGAGCCCGCGATCGGGCAGGTAATCGGCCTCGCGGAGCGCGCTGTCGAGCTCGTCGATGCTCTGGAACTCCATACCCGGAGCGTACCGGGGCGGTGCCGTCAGGCGGCGTCGCGCTCGAGCAGCTCGGTGGCGAGCGACACCGACCGGTCGAGCGACCCGTTCTCGACGAGCTCGGTGAAGGCGTCCGACGGGTCGATCAGCTGGTCGACGCACACCTCGAGGATCCGCAGCGCCACGAACGTGCGGGCGTCGAGCTCGACGCCCGCCTGCCGCAACGCCACGCCGACGTGGAACGCCTCGCGGGCGAGAGCGTGCTCCATCGACGCGAGCGCGAACCCTGCGGCGAGCTCCCGCTCCTGCCGCGCGCGCAACTCGTCGGCCGAATCCGACCGCATGTCTCCAGACCCCATCACGTCGTGCTCCATGGAATGAGACGACGAAAAGGTGGATCGGTGAGTCGCCGACGGCGTACGATCGCCACATGCGGCGAGGCGGGCCTTGAGCACCACCGGAGTCTCCCTGTCCACCCTTGCGTGCGTGCCGCTCCTCGCGGGGGCGGACGCGGAAGCTCTCGAAGCGCTCGCGGCGGACGCCTACCCGCGCCGCGTACTCGCGGGCGAGTGGCTGATCCGCGAGGGAGACGATGCCGAGGACCTCTACGTCGTCCTGCGTGGGCGCCTGCGGGCGGTGGCGGGTGCCGACGGGCGCACACTGCGCGTCCTCGGCCCGGGCGCGGCGATCGGCGAGCTCGCCCTTCTGACCGGCTCGGCGCGGTCGGCGTCCGTGCAGGCGGTCCGCGACTCGACGCTCCTCCAGCTCGGCCGTGGCCGCTTCGTCGAGCTGATGGAGCGCGACTCCGGCTTCGCCGCCGCCGTGGCGCGCGAGCTGGCGGCGCAGCTCCAGGCGAGCGGCGGCCTGGCCGCGCCGCCCACCCGTCCGGCGCTGCTCACGCTCCGGCGAGTGGATGCAGGCGTGCCGCTCGCAGCGGTCGCGTCCTCGCTCGCACACGCTCTCTCGACGTACGGGCCGGTCGAAATCCTCGGGGCGGACGCCGCCGGCACCAGCGCGGTCGAACAGGCCGAGCAAGAGAACGCCCACGTGCTGCTCGTCGACGAGACGGGCGCCGGCGTCTGGAGCGACCTCTGCGCGCGCCAGGCCGACCGGACGCTGCTGGTCGCGACGGCGGACAGCCCCCTTCCGGCCGAGCCCTCTCCCGACGCCGACCTCGTGGTGCTCGGACCGTCGTCCGGCGCCGCGCTCCGCGCGCTCCTCGATGCCGTCCAGCCGCGCGCCCACCACCGGCTCGCGACCACCGAGCCGAGCGACCCGGGCGCCGGCCGGCTCGCGCGGCGACTCGTCGGGCGCGCGCTCGGCGTCGTCCTCTCGGGCGGCGGTGCACGCGGTTTCGCGCACATCGGCGCGCTCGCCGAGCTCGAGGCCGACGGGATCGAGATCGACCGCTACGGCGGCTGCTCGATGGGCTCGTTCATCGCCGCGATGGCGGCCGCCGGCTGGTCTCCCGGCGACATTCGCGACCGCTGCGACGAGGAGCTCGTACGGCGCTCGCCGTTCAACGACTACACGCTCCCGCGGGTCGCGTTGATCCGCTCGCGCAAGGCTGCGCGGATGTTCGACCGCCTCTTCGGAGAGATGACGATCGAGGAGCTCGCGAAGCCGCTCTTCACGGTGAGCGCCGACCTGCTCTCGAGCAGGCTCGTCATCCATCGGCGCGGGAGCGTGACCGAGGCCGTGGGAGCCAGCATGTCGATCCCGGGGCTCGTGCCGCCGCTCTCCCGCAGCGGGCGCCTGCTCGTCGACGGCGGCGTGCTCAACAACCTGCCGATCGACGCGATGGCCGACTCGGGTGAGGGGCCGATCGTGGCGGTCGACGTCGTGCGCCGGCTCGAGGTGTCCGCGGAGGACGAGCCGCCGCTGCCGTCGATCATGGAGACGCTCTCGCGCGCGACCGTGCTGGGAAGCGTCGAGCGCGCCGAGCGGAACCGCGAGCTCGCCCTGCTCGTGATCACGCCGGAGGCACAGGACATCCCGTTGCGCGACTTCCGCGCGCTCGACCGGGCGGTCGAGGCGGGCAGAGCGGCGGCCCGGGCGGCGCTCGACGCGGGCGCCCGGGACGAGATCCTCGCCGCCGTGACCGCACCGGTCGGCTGACGCGGTCGTGTAAGACTCGGCCCGAGAACTGCGAGCCACGAAAGGGGAGAGCCGGCATGCCGATGATCGAGGTGAAGCTCTACGACAGGCGCGTCACGGACGAGTCCGTCCCGAAGATGATCGAGGCGCTGACCCAGGCGCTCGCCGAGACGTCGGGCGCCGATCCGTCGCACATCCAGGTCGTGATTCAGGGTGTCGACCCGAAGCACTGGGGCATCGCCGGCAAGCAGCAGGCCTGACCGGGCCAGCGGCGAGAACCGATAATCGATTGTCTGCGAGACAGCCGCGTTAGACTCGCAGCGCTGACCAACGACCGAAGGAAGGTCCATGACGCAAGCCACTGAGGTCCTGTTCCCGACCTCGGCCGACGAGGCCGTCGCACAGTTCGGCGACGGGTCGGGCGTGACCGTGGTCGGGGGCGGAACGATCGTCATGCCGGAGATCACCTACGGGCGCCTCGCCCCCACGAAGGCGCTCGTGCTCTCGCGCGCGGGGCTCGACACGCTCGACGTTTCGGGCGCCACCGTGACCCTCGGCGCGGGTCTGCCCGTCGCCCGGCTCGCGGAGCTGGCCCAGGACGTGAAGGCGCTCGCCCAGTGCGCACTCAACGTCGCCGACTACGAGATCCGCCTGCAGGCGACGGTCGGCGGCAACCTGTGCGCCGGGGAAGGGCAGGATGCGCCACGCGGCGATCTCCAGGGGCCCCTGCTCGCACTGGACGCGCAGGCACGCTCGGTCGGCGCCGACGGCGCGTCGACGGAGCCGCTCGAGGAGTTCCTCGGCCGCCGCGCCGGCAGGCTCCTGCTCGACGTCACGTTCGAGAAGCCCGCCGCGTCGGCATTCGCGGCGATCGACTACGCGCACACCCACGAGTACACGGTGCTCGCGGTGAGCGGCGTTCGCACGGCGTCCGGCGAGACGCGTCTTGCGGCGACCGGGCTGGCCGGGTTCGGAACGCGGCTTCGCTCGGCGGAGGCGGCCGCCTCCGATGCCGAGCGCGCCGGGGCCGCCGCCGTCGCGGACGTCAGCCTCGGCGACGACGCGCTGGCCTCTGCCTGGTACCGCGAGCGGACGCTCCCCGTGCTCGTCCGCCGTGTCCTCGGCGAGCTCGAGGAGTCCGCATGAACCTCACGGTGAACGGGAGGACGCACGACGTCGAGAGCGGGCCGCTCGCGACGCTGCTCGACGTGCTGCGCGAGGAGCTCGGCGTGACGAGCCCCAAGGCGGGCTGCGAGCAGGGTGGCTGCGGGGCCTGCACGGTCCTCGTCGACGGCGAGCCGCAGCGTGCCTGTCTCACGCCGGTAGGCGCGCTCGACGGGGCGAGCGTGACCACGGTGGAAGGGCTCGGCGCGCCGGAGTCGCTGTCTCCGCTCCAGCAGGCGTTCACGCACCACTACGCCGCGCAGTGCGGCTTCTGCACCTCCGGGATGATGATCGCGGCGGACGCCTACCTGAAGCGAGGCGGCACGGACGACCGCGAGGCGATCCAGGAGGCGCTCGCCGGCCACGTCTGCCGCTGCACCGGCTACGTGAAGATCATCGACGCGGTCGCCGCGGTGGCGCGCGGCGACTCGTTCGACCTGACCGTCACCGCCGCGAGCGCGGGGATGACGAACCTCGGAGGTGATGTGTGATGAAGGCCGTCGGCGCACGGCTCCCGCGCTACGACGGGATCGAGCACGTCACCGGCCGGACGACCTACGTCGACGACGTGCGCGTGCCCGGCACGCTCTGGGCGAAGGCGCTTCGCTCGCCGCTCCACAGCGCGACGATCACGTCGTTCGACGCGTCGAAGGCGGAGGCGATGCCCGGCGTCCACGCGGTGATCACGCACGCGGATGTGCCGCTCCTCGAGTACGGGCACCTCTCGGCGCTCGGGATCCCGGCCGACGAGCCGCTTCTCGCGAAGGACGAGGTGCGGTACAAGGGCCAGCCGATCGCCGTGGTGGCCGCGGAGGACGAGGAGACGGCGATGGCGGCCGTCGAGGCGATCGACATCGAGCTCGACGAGCGGACGCCGCTCTTCGACATCCGCAGGGCGTTCGACTCGGACGCGCCCAAGGTGCACCAGTGGGGCAACTGGTACACGCACTTCGAGGGAGAGATGGACCGCCGCCAGATCCGCAAGGGCTCGGTCGAGGACGCGTTCGACAAGGCGGACACGATCGTCCAGGGTGTCTACCGGCCGGCGGCGATCGAGCACGTGCCGCTCGAGACGCAGGTCGCGCTCGTCGTGCCCGAGGCGAGCGGACGCCTCACGATCTACTCCTGCACGCAGGCGCTCTACTTCTCGATGGGCGTCGTCGCGGCGCACCTGCAGGTGCCGCTCAACAAGCTGAAGGTCGTCGGCGGGACGGTCGGCGGCGGCTTCGGCGGCAAGGTCGACACCGCGAGCGAGACGATGTGCGCGCTCCTCGCGCAGAAGTCAGGCCGCCCCGTGAAGTGGCGCTGGACGCGCGAGGAGGAGTTCCTCTGCTCGTCGACCCGGGCCCCCTGGCACATGGAGATCGCCGACGCGGTGACGAAGGACGGGTGGATCCTCGGTCGCAAGATGCTCACGCTGCACGACTCGGGTGCCTACGGGCGCTTCTCGCCCTACGGGCTCACGAAGCACTCCTTCCACCACACAGGCGCCTACACGATCCCGAATCTGGAGTTCGACGGCTACGTCGTGTTCACGAATCGCGTGCCGACGACCGCGATGCGCGGCTTCGGCGTCACGTCGGTCTCGTTCGCGACGGAGACCCATATGAGCCGGATCGCGGACCTGCTCGGGCTCGACCCGTACGAGGTGCGGCTGAAGAACGCGAACCGCATCGGCGACACGTCGCCGAATCGGATCGTCTACACCGATCCCTCGACGGTGTCCGTCGTCAAGGCGCTCGCGGGCGGGATGGACGTCGAGCTCCAGCCGGACTATGCGGCGATGACCCGTGACCCGCGCGAGGGTGACCTGCTCCCCGAGCACCTCGTCGGCCAGATGGCGAACCCGGAGGACCACTGATGGCTGTGCACAAGGGCCGCGGGATCGCGGCGATCGAGTACCCGACTGGCATGAACCAGAACGGCGACCCGTCGCAGGCGTGGATCAAGGTGAAGCCCGACGGTCGCATCGACGTCTTCGCGGGCACGTCCGACATCGGCAACGGGTCGAAGACGATCCAGTCGCAGATCGTCGCGGAGACGATCGGCGTCCCGTACGACTGGATCACGTACGACAACTCGAACACCGACTCGTCGCCCGTCTGCACCGGGACGTTCGCGTCGCGTGCGACGTTCGTCGCGGGCAAGGCGGTCGAGAAGGCGGCCGAGCGAGTCAGGGAGCGGATCCTCGACATCGCGGGCAAGGAGCTCGAGATCGACCCCTCCGACCTCGAGATCGTGGACGGCGAGGTGCTGGCCAAGGGCGCGCCGCAGAAGAAGATCGCCGTTCCCGACGTCGCCGCCGCGGCGACGTGGACGTACGGCGAGCTGATCACGGGCGCCGGGGCGCAGCTCAAGGACTTCGCGTCGATCGTCGACCCCGAGACGGGGGAGGTCGACAGCCCGCCCCACTCCGCGATCTCGTACGCCGCGTGCGCGGCCGAGGTCGAGGTCGACGACGAGACCGGCGTCGTCCGGGTGACGCGCCTGGTCCAGGTCTACGACGTCGGCCGCGCGATCAACCCGACGCTCGTCGAGGGCCAGATAGAGGGCGGTGCCGTCCAGGGCCTCGGGCTCGGCGTGCTCGAGAACTGCTACCCGTACTACCCCTCCGCCGAGCACCGCGGCGGTCAGTTCGGCTCGTACCTCGCGCCCGGGTTCGAGGACCTGCCGCAGATCGACACGATCATCATCGAGAACCCCTCCGCGGACGGCCCGTACGGCGCGAAGGGCATCGGGGAGATGGCGAACAACGCGCAACCCCCCGCGATCGCGTCGGCGGTGCACGACGCCGTCGGCGTCTGGGTGACGGAGCTGCCGATCACGCCGGAGAAGGTGCTCCGCGCGCTCGAGGCGAAGTCCGAGCCGACGCGCAACGGGAAGACGGTCGTGTTCGACGCCGAGCTGTCCGTGAACGCCGTCGCGCGGGGCGGGATCGCTTTCGAGGTCCCGGCCTAGCCTCGTGGCGGACTCGCCGTTCGAGACGTTCGACGGCCGTGAGCCCCACCCGCTCTTCCCGGGCGTGGGGCTCAAGGCCGTCGCCGGCGACCAGGTCTTCCTCGGGCACGTCACGTACGCGCCCGGGACGACCGTCGCGCGCCACAGCCACGAGCACACCGAGCAGGTGATGCTGATCGTCGACGGTTCCGTGACCATGACGATCGGCGATCGCACGCAGGAGATGCGCACTGGTGACGTGTGCGTCGTCAATCGGGGCGTCGAGCACGAGCTCCACTCGGCGGACGGCGTCACGTTCATCGAGGCGCTCGGCCCCGTGCCGCTCGACCACATCCCGGACGCCGAGCGCGACCTCGTGCTCGGCGACCTCCGCGGCTCACTCCACGTGGATCGTTAGCGCGAAGCGGGAATCCGCAGAAACGGATTCCCGCCGCGCATCCCCGCCTCCGGCGGGGCAGATCCCTGAAGGCGTCCCCTTTCGGGGCCGCAACTGCCTCGCCATGCCAACCCGCATACAGTGGAGGGATGGCGACGTTCGGTCTCGTCCACGGCTCGTGGCACGGTGCCTGGTGCTGGGAGCGACTCGAGCGCGAGCTCGACGCGCGCGGTCGCCGTTCGGTCACGGTAGACCTCCCGATCGAGGATCCTGACGCGGGCCTCGGCCGACACGCCGAGCTCGTCGCCGACTCCCTGCGCGGGGTCGACGACGACGTGATCCTGGTCGGGCATTCGATGGCGGGCTCGACGATCCCGCTGGTCGCACGTCACCGGCCTCTTCGGCACCTCGTCTTCCTCGCTGCACTCGTCCCGGAGCCGGGCGCAAGCGTCACCGACCGTTACACGAAGGAGGACGTCTACGTGCCGGGCTTCGTCGGGAACACACTGTTGCGTGACGACGGAGCCTCGTACTGGCCCGACCCGGAGGCGGCCATCCGGTGCTTCTACCACGACTGCACGTCCACGGACGCGGCCTGGGCGGTGTCGATGTTGCGCCCCCAGTCCGCCGCCCCGCGACTCGATCCGTGGCCCGTCGACGCGCTCCCGGACGTCGAGCGCACCTCGATCCTCTGCCGCGACGAGCGCGTCATCGCGCCGGCGTGGTCGCGGACGATGTCGCGCGACCTTCTCGGCGTCGAGCCGATCGAGCTCGACGGCGGCCACTCACCCTTCCTCTCACGACCCGCTGAGCTCGCCGAGGTCCTCGTCCGGCTGGCGTAACCAACCGCGCACCGCACGGCCCCGGGCAGGGCTACCGTAGGGAGTCGTGACCCCGCTCGTTGCGACCGCGACGGACGACCTCTGGAAGGCGTGGTCGTTCGACCCGCTCGTGCTCGCGGGCGGGGTCGTCGCGGTGGCGTTCTTCGCGCAGGGCTGGCGTCGGCTCCGCCGCCGGCGGCCCGAGCTGGCGCCGTGGTCGCGCTGGCCGCTGTTCCTCGCGGGCGTGGCCGTCGTCGTGCTCGGAATCGTCTCGCCGCTCGACGCGATAGCGGAGGAGTATCTCCAGTCGGCGCACATGCTCCAGCACGTGCTGATCGCCGACCTCGGCGTCGCACTCGCGCTCGTCGCCGTGCGCGGGCCGCTCTCGATGTTCTTCCTTCCCCGCGACCTGCTGGCGCCCCTGGCACGCCGGCAGGCGCTGCGCCGCGTGCTCTCGTTCCTCCTCCGTCCGCGTGTCGCGGTCGCCCTCTGGCTCGGCGTCCTCGTCGCATGGCATCTCCCCGTGCTGTACGACGCGGCGCTCCGGCATCCGCTCGTGCACCGCCTGGAGCACCTCTCGCTCGTGGTCGTGGGCGCGCTCGTCTGGACGCTCATCGTCGACCCTGCCGGGCACGGACGCCTGAGTGTCAACGGGCGCATCGGCCTCGCGGCACTGATGCTCTGGATGGGCCAGATGCTCGCGTACGTGTTCGTCTTCTCGTTCCACCCGTACTACGACGTCTACGTGGAGCAGCCGGAGCGGCTGTTCGGGCTCTCCCCGCTCATGGACCAGAAGCTGGCGGGTGTCGTGATGATGGTCGAGCAGGGGCTCACGCTCGGCACCGCGCTCGTCCTGCTGCTGCTGACGGCCAGGCGCGCGCGAGCAGCCGAGCCGCGCGCAGCCCCCGAGCCGGCCTGATGCCCTCGCCCTGGTCGTTCACCTTCGAGCCGCTCTTCGTCCTGCTCGGAGCCGTCGCCGTCGTGCTCTACGCGCGGGCGTGGCGCCGAGAGCCCGGGCCGGCGTGGCGCGCCTGGTGCTTCGGCGCCGGCGTCGCGCTCGTCGTGCTCGCGCTGAACTCGCCGCTCGGGACGATCGCGATCGAGTACCTCGTCCTCTTCCACCTGCTCCAGAACGTGATGATCTCCGACTGGGCGCCCCCGCTCCTCCTGATCGGCCTCACCCCCGCGATGCGCGCGGGAATCGCGGCGCGCGGCGGAGCCTGGTTCGCGTGGATCACGCGGCCGCAGGTGGCGCTGCCGATGTGGCTCGTCGGCTGGTACGTCGTGCACCTCGGCGCGGTATACGACGCCCTCGTGCGGAACACCCTCCTGCTCGCGGTCGAGCACGCGTTCCTGATCGCGATCGGGCTCCTCCTCTGGTGGCCCGTGCTCTGCGATGTTCCGCACCGTGTCCCGACCCTCGGCCGGATCGGTTACGTGATGGCGGCGTTCGTCGGCTCCGCGTTCCTCGGCCTCGCGTTGACGTTCTCGCCGCCCCTCTACGACTACTACGCGTCGCTCCCCGAGCGGCTCTGGGGGATCTCGGCCGAGAAGGACCAGAACCTCGGCGGCATCCTCATGTCGACCGAGCAGGCGCTCGTCTTCTTCGCGGCGATCGTCTGGCTTCTCACGGTGCTGTTCCGGGAGGAAGCCGAGGCAGAGGAGCGGCTGGCCGCGGAGCAGCGCGCCGCAGGGCTGCGGGAGCACTGAAGGCGATGACGGCGCTCGAGACCGACCCGGACACGATCGAGCGCTGGAAGGACGCCCGCCAGGAGGAGCTCGACGCCGAGGCGATCTACCGGGCTCTGGCGGCCGCGCAGACGACCCCGGAGCGAGCGGAGCTGTTCGGCGCGATCGCCGAGGACGAGCGGGAACATGCCGCGCACTGGGAGGAGCGCCTCCGTGCGGCGGGCGTCGAGCCCGGCCCGGCGCGACCCGGTCAGCGGGCGCGCATCCTCTGCCGGCTCGCCGGCGACTTCGGCGACACCGTGGTCGTGCCGATCATGCGCGATCGCGAGGCGCACTCCACCGAGGCGTACATGGACGAGTCCGGCGCCTTCGCGGCCGACGAGGAGCGCCACGCGCGCGCCCTGGCGACGCTCGTCGGCGAGGCGCGAGGCGAGCCGATCGGCCGGGCGCTTGCCCGCCTCCAGCGGGGCCGTGCCGCCGGCGGCAACGCCCTCCGCGCGGCTGTGCTCGGCGTGAACGACGGCCTGGTCTCGAACGCGAGCCTCGTGATGGGAGTCGCGGGCGCGGGCGTCGCCTCGAAGGACATCCTGGTCACGGGTGTCGCCGGGCTGATCGCCGGAGCGTGCTCGATGGCGATGGGCGAGTGGATCTCGGTGCAGTCGAGCCGGGAGCTGAGCGCCAAGGAGCTCGCGATCGAGCAGAGGCACATCGCGACCGATTCGGAGGTCGAGCAAGCCGAGCTCGCGCTCGTCTACGAGCAGAAGGGCCTCCACCCGAGTGAGGCGAGGAAGGTCGCCGAGCGACTCTCGGCCGACCCGGAGACGGCTCTCGACACCCACGCGCGCGAGGAGCTCGGCATCGACCCGGAGGAGCTGGGCGGCTCGCCGTGGGTCGCGGCGGGGATGTCGTTCGTGCTCTTCGTGCTCGGAGCGATCGTTCCGATCGTGCCGTTCGCTTTCCTCTCGGGGAACACCGCGGTCGTGACGGCGCTGGCGCTTTCGGCGCTCGGCCTGTTCGGGATCGGCGCCGCGATCACGCTCCTCACCGGGCGGAGCGTGCTCGCGTCCGGGTCCCGGCAACTCGCGTTCGGCGCCGCGGCGTTCGCGGTGACCTACGGGATCGGCGCGCTGTTCGGCACTGCGATCGGCTGAGATTTGTCCGCGAGGCGGGATTCCGCAGATGCGGAATCCCGCCGCTCATCACCCGCCTGCAGCAGGGGCAGATCCCTGAAGGCGCCCGCTTCGCGGTCGCTGGCGTGCAGAACCGACGATCTCGAGCTCGACCGGCGCCGCGCCGGGTACGACGGCGCGCGCCTCCTGCGCGTGGAGCAGCGTCGTCCGGACGATCAGCTTCGCCCGCGCGAAGTTGTCGAGCTCCGTCGGGACCGGCCCGACGCGCTGCCCGAGCGCGTACCCGGCGGCGTTGCGTCCCATCGCGCGGTAGCTGTCGAGGGTGTAGAGCGGGCTCATCCCGAACAGCTCGAGGTTGTCGAGCGGCTGGAGATCGGCGCGGTGGATCACCGCGGTTCCCTTCGACTGGAGGCCGAGCGCGACACCGGACCCGGAGAGCCCGGCGCCGTCATAGCCGATGAAGGCGACGTCCGCGGCCCGCAGGATCCGAACGATGCGCGGCGACCCACCCGCCTCGCGCACGCCGTCGACGACCGCGGCCAGCACGTCGTCGTGCGGCAGCCCCGCGATCGTCTCCCGCAGGCCGTCCGCGAAAGCCGGGCCGACGGCGATCACGACCTCTGCCGGGTCGCTGCCGGGCACGGCCGGGCCGGACTCTTCCACGATCGCGTCCGCGTCCGCGACGGCGGCTCCCAGGCTGCGCGGGTCGACGACGTGCGGCAGCGCCTGGAGAAGCGCCCAGCGCTCTCCCTCGAGCCGGTAGCCGGTCCCCGGTCCGAGATAGAGATTCGGGTCGTTGACGGCGGAGCGGACGAGCCCGTCGGGCTCGATCACCGCGGCGGTCTGGAGGTAGTCCGCCGCGATCCGCTGGCGCAGCATCCCTACGACCGCCTCGGCGACGTCCTCGAAGCCCTGCCGGTCGAGGGCGAGCGCCACGTCGAGCGCCGAGATCTCACGGGCGAGAAGCTCGTCCGCGGCCTCGACGTCGGCGGCGCGGTCGCGGTCGGGCATGTCCGCGCTGCCGTGGGCGAGGGTCGCGGCCTCGACCTCCGCCTCGGTCACGGCAGGCAGGCCGAGCTCCGCGAACACGGCCTGCACCGCTCGCGCGGCACGCTCGCGGACCCGGAGAGCCTCGAGCTCCTCGATGGGCTCGATGCCGCCGTCGACCTGCCAGTCGCGCTGCAGCGTCAGCCACTCGTCGATGTCGTCCGCGTCGTAGTTGCCGCCGCCGAACGTGTTGTCGCGCCGGCCCATGATCGAGTAGCCCGAGGTGACGAAGTCGGTGCCCGGGAGGAACTGGCCCATGAGCTTCGCGGTCTTGCGGATCGGCGAGTGCGACGCGATGGCGTCGTTCCCGGACGCGACCTCGAGGTCGAGCCACGCCGCGAGGACGTTCTCCGCGAGGATCGCGCGCGTCCCGCCCGGGACGGCGAGGACGAGCGCGACACACGAGATGGATCCGTTCTGGACGCCCTGTGCGCCTGCGGCGCGCACGACGGAGACGCAGCGGGCCTCGAGGTAGAGCATCGACAGGCCCTGCGCGTGACCCATGAGTGCCTCGGAGCCGGTGCCCGACGTGAAGCGCACCTTGACGCCGCGCGACGCGTACGCCGAGGCGAGGAACGCCTTGGACCACGGCGTGTCGTCGCCGTCTGCGAACACCGGCTCGGTGCCGTAGACCGACAGCGTCTCGGCGTAGGTGACGAGGCCGCGGATCGCGAGCTCGAGGTTCCGACGCTCCTCCACCGCGCACTGCGTCATCACGCCCGGGCGCCCGACCTGCGAGCCCACCAGGAGGGCGAGCGCGTTCAAGGGTGCGTACCGCGCGACGCCGACCGTCGTCTCCAGCTCGTCGAAGCCGCGTCGCGCCGCCTCGGCCGCATCGGCCGCGAGGAGAGCCGGGCTCTCCTTGAGGTTCGTGACGTGCGCCTGGTTGCCGGGGTCACGGCGCGCGCGCAGCTTCTTCAGGGCCATCATCAGCTCGACGGGATCGAGCATCCCGACGACCCGCGCGAGCTTGGCGGGCGTCAACCCCCGCGCTAGGCGCACGAGCGCGTCGCGCGGGACGTCGACGTCGACGAGCATGCGCGCGAGCCGCTCGTCGGGGAGCGCCATCGCCTCGTCGGCGACCTCCAGATCGAGGCCGTGCGCGACGAGGAAGCGGTCGATCACGTCGAACTCCACCGCAGCGCGGCCGTCGAGCCGCACGACGCGGCCGTTCTCGACGACGAGCTCCGGCTCGGGGTCGGCCGGTCCGTCGGCGGCGACGAGCCCCAGCTCGGGCCACGGCTCGACGAGCACCTCCCGCCGCAGCTCCGATTCCTCGCGCGCCGTGAAGCGCCTGCTGCGGCGCGCGTCAGCCATCCGCTGTGAGCCCTCGAGCGCGGTACGCCTCCGCCGCCTCGCGGACGAAGACCGCGTTGTGCCCCGCGCCGAGCTCCTCGAGTCTCTCCGCCCACGCCTCGAGGTCGACCGCCGAGGAGCGGCCCGGCCGGAGCGCCGTGTAGATCGCGAGCAGCTCGTCGTCCGGAACCCGCGTCAGCTCGGCCGCGCGCTCGATCCCCTCGGCCAGCTGGACGCGTCCCGCGGCTCGCGCCACCTCCGCCTGGAGGGCGAGCGTCCCCGCGGTCGCGCGCGTGTCGTCCGGAGCGAGCGAGCCCGCCCGGGCGCCGGCGAGCGTCACGTCGTCGAGCGGGAGCCCCGAGGGCGTCGTGACGAGGTCCGGGCGACGGCTGCCGAGCGGGTAGTCGGTCACCGGATCGAATGCCACGACGAGAAGTTACGCTAGCCGCCGTGGCGCGGAACGAGCATCGATTCGCCGGCCGCGTCGCGCTCGTCACGGGCGGGTCGAGCGGCATCGGCGCAGCGAC